>Ga0308166_1000506_pt1 | contig 52349 bp, 49 predicted proteins | sample PhyCR2_2_FD_202137 | JGI IMG/M metagenome (GOLD analysis project Ga0308166, IMG submission 202137) | Phyllosphere microbial communities from UC Gill Tract Community Farm, Albany, California, United States - DLSLCC.R2 | ecosystem: Host-associated > Plants > Phyllosphere > Unclassified | place...
ACACCAGCAATCCGCCGCTGCGCACCTCGCTGATTATCTGGTGCAGCCTGTTTTTCATTATCGGCATCGGCACGCAGATGGTGCTCTCCCCGGCGCTGGAGCGGCTGCTGCTGATTATCGTGTTCCTGCCCAACGTGGTGATGGCGTGGAAATTCGGCTGGCAGGGTGGTGTCCTTTCCGGGCTGCTCGGCAGCATGATGATCACCATTGCCCGCCAGGTGGGCGTCGGATTTAGCGACCTTCTCGAACTGGAAATTTTTCTCTCTACCCAGTCGTTGCTGGGGATTGGCCTGGGAATCGCTATCAGCCGCCAGCAGCATCTGGCGATGAACCTCGAACGCTATCGCCATCGACTTGAGAATGAACTTCAGGCCAGGCGGGCGCTGGCGGAGAAACTGATCCATTCCGAAGAGGACACCCGCAAGCTGCTGGCGCGCGAGCTTCATGATGAGATTGGCCAGAACATCACCGCTATCCAGATTCAGTCTCAGTTGGTGAAGCGGACGAGCGATACGCCGCTCGCCATTGAGGCCGCTGGACAGATCAACGATCTCGCGCGGCGTATTCACCACTCCACACGCCAGCTTTTGCGCCAGCTTCGCCCCCCCGTGCTGGAAGAGCTGTCGCTCCACGAGGCTCTGCACCACCTGGTCAACGAGTTCGCCTTTGCTGAACGCGGGATCCGCTGCCACTTTGACTACCGGCTTCCCACGCCGCCGGAGAGCGAAACGCTGGTCTTTACGCTATATCGCCTGCTTCAGGAGCTGCTCAACAACGTCTGCAAACACGCCAACGCAAGCGAAGTCACAATTCTGCTCTGCCAGCGGCACGCGCGGCTGTACCTTGAGGTGCACGATAACGGTAGCGGCATTAGCCCGCAGCAGCAGCCCGGCTTTGGCATTCAGGGTATGCGCGAGCGCGTCTCTGCGCTCGGCGGCGAACTGACGCTGGAATCCCTTCCTGGGACGCGCGTAATTGTTAACCTGCCCACAAATTTGCAACAAACGCCGCTCTGACCAGGAAAAAGTCTTAGTCACTCCAGACTTTGTCTCATCCCATTTATGCCGCACTTCCCTACAGTCATCTCAAACGGAGAACGCCATGCACGCACTGTCTGCTGAAGAGGTTTCACAACGTTACCGGGCGCTGCGCCCCAGGCTGCTCCTTTGTATGGCGATTGGCTACGCCGCGTTTTACCTGACGCGAAAAAGTCTGAACTATGTTTTACCCGCGCTGCAGCTGGATCTGGGGCTGAGCAAGGGCGATATCGGGCTTATCGGTTCGCTGTTTTATCTCAGCTACGGGCTGTCCAAATTCGCCGCCGGGCTCTGGCACGACAGCCACGGACAGCGCGCGTTTATGGGCATCGGGCTGCTGGCTACGGGCGTGCTGAACGTGCTGTTCAGCTTTAGCGATGCGTTCCCGCTGCTTCTGTTTATCTGGACGCTGAACGGCTTCTTTCAGGGCTGGGGCTGGCCGCCCTGCGCCAGGCTGCTGACCCACTGGTATTCGCGTAACGAACGCGGCTTCTGGTGGGGCTGCTGGAATACCTCCATCAATATCGGTGGCGCGATTATTCCGTTGATTTGCGCCGTTGCCGCCCATCGATGGGGGTGGCAGGCGGCGATGCTGACACCGGGGATCATCAGCATCGTGCTCGGCCTGTGGCTGACCACACAACTGCGGGGTACACCGCAGGAGGAGGGTTTGCCCACGGTCGGGGAGTGGCGTAGCGATCCGCTGGAGCTGCGCCAGCAGCAGCAAAGCCCGCCGATGGGGTTATGGCAGATGTTGCGTACCACCATGCTGCAAAACCCGATGATCTGGCTGCTCGGGGCGTCGTATGTGCTGGTATATCTCATCCGCATCGCCCTGAACGACTGGGGCAATATTTGGCTGGCAGAAAGCCACGGCGTGAACCTGCTTAGCGCCAACGCCACGGTGATGCTGTTCGAAGTGGGTGGGTTACTGGGCGCGTTATTTGCTGGATGGGGATCAGATCTGCTGTTCAGCGGCCAGCGTGCACCGATGATTTTGCTGTTCACGCTGGGGCTGATGGTGTCTGTCGCTGCGCTGTGGCTGGCACCGGTTCATCACTATGCCCTGCTGGCGATGTGTTTTTTTACGGTCGGATTTTTCGTCTTCGGTCCGCAGATGCTCATTGGCCTTGCCGCCGTTGAGTGTGGACACAAACAGGCGGCAGGCTCGATTACCGGCTTTCTCGGCGTATTTGCCTATCTGGGCGCCTCGCTGGCCGGGTGGCCGCTGTCGCAGGTGATTGAACGCTACGGCTGGTCAGGGATGTTCAGTTTGCTCTCGATTGCCGCCGTCCTGATGGGTTTATTACTGATGCCCTTGCTGATGGCGGGCATCACCGCTTCTCGCAGTCACATAACGTCATAAAAAGGGCTGAATAATGAAAACAACGCTTCTCTCTACCCTCATTGCTTCCGGGATCGCACTGGCTACCTTAACCGGTGCCGCACAGGCCAAAGGCCGTCTGGTGGTGTACTGCAGCGCCACTAACGAAATGTGCGAAGTGGAAACCAAAGCATTCGGTGAAAAGTACGATGTTAAAACCTCGTTTATCCGCAACGGTTCCGGCAGCACGCTGGCGAAGGTGGATGCCGAGAAGAAAAACCCGCAGGCCGATGTCTGGTACGGCGGCACGCTGGATCCGCAGTCCCAGGCCGGTGAGATGGGGTTACTCCAGCCCTATAAATCGGAAAACCTGGAACAGATCATGGAGAAATTCCGCGATCCGGCCAAGGTGAAGGGCAACCTCTCCTCTGCGGTCTACGTCGGGATCTTAGGCTTTGGCGTTAACACCCAGCGCCTGAAAGAGAAAAATCTGCCGGTGCCCAAATGCTGGAAGGATCTGACCAAACCGGAATACAAGGGCGAGATCCAGATTGCCGATCCACAAAGCTCCGGCACCGCCTATACCGCGCTGGCGACCTTCGTCCAGCTGTGGGGGGAAGATCAGGCCTTCGACTACCTGAAACAGCTGAACGGCAACGTGTCTCAGTACACCAAATCCGGCATTGCCCCGGCGCGTAACGCCGCACGTGGTGAAACCGCCATCGGCATCGGCTTCCTGCACGACTACTCGCTGGAAAAAGAGCAGGGTGCACCGCTGGAACTGATCTCTCCCTGCGAAGGCACCGGGTATGAAATTGGCGGTGTAAGCATTCTGAAGGGCGCGCGCAACGAAGAGAACGCGAAGCTGTTCGTGGACTGGGTGCTCTCCAAAGAAGCGCAGGAGCTGGCGTGGAAGAAGGGCAAATCCTACCAAATCCTGACCAACACCACAGCCGAGACCTCACCGAACTCGCTCAAGCTCGATGACCTCAAGCTCATCAGCTATGACATGGACAAGTACGGCTCCACGGACGTGCGTAAAGCGCTGATCAATAAATGGGTCAGCGACGTGAAGATGGGTAAATAAGCCCGCGAACAGTGGTCATCGCCCGGCAGCATTCATTTGCCGGGCATCCAACACCCGGAAAATTTATGTCACAGACACATGCTCTTCATCCCGCCAAAAAACGGGATGCGGTATTCCTGTGGGTTTTACTCGGCTGGCTGGCCTTTGCCCTGCTGCCGAGCTGGAGCCTTGATTACGGCCTGCTGGAGTCGACCGGGGATGAGATCCTCGACGCCTACGGCTGGTCCCAGTTCAACATCAGCTGGCTGTGGTACCTGCTGCCGAGCTTGCTGCTGGTACGCCCGTTTAACGAAGCAAAGCGCGAGCAGCGCAGCCGCCACTACCTTGACGCGGGCTGGGCACTGCTGTGTATGGCGTTCGTGGTCATCAGCGCCACCGTGGAAGGACGCGGTTTAGGCTATGCCACCATCGTGCTGTTTGTCGCCCTGGGCGCCATCATGACGCTGGCCCTCACCCGCCTGGAGTGGCTGGGCGGCGATCGTTTTGTCATCGGCTCGCTGATTACCATCGTGGCGTTGATCGGGATTTTTATCGTCTGGCCGAGCATCGCCATTTTCATTCCGATGTTCACCAACGACGCAGGTGAATTCGCCCCGCTGGCGTTCATGAATGTGCTGTCCCAGGCGCACATTATTCAGGTCATCATCAATTCAATTATGCTGTCGATTGCCGTCGGGATCGGCTGCACCTTCTTTGGGCTGGTGTTGGCGATATACACCACGCGCATCGCCAAACGCAGCGCCATCATTGGCCGTATCTTCTCGATTCTGCCCATCGTTACCCCGCCGTTCGTGGTGGGGTTGGGCGTTACACTTATGATGGGGCGCTCTGGCTATATTACGGAGCTGATGGTGGACTGGTTTGGGTTAACCAACACTAACTGGCTGTACGGCTTCACCGGCATCTGGCTGGCGCAGGTGCTGGCCTTCACGCCGATGGCCTTTATGATCCTCGACGGCGCAATCAAAACCATCCACCCGTCGCTGGAAGAGGCCTCGTACACCCTACGCGCCAGCCGCTGGCAGACCTTTAACGGCGTCTTCGTGCCGCTGCTGAAACCGGCGCTGGCAAATGCGTTCTTAATCGTGGTTGTGCAGTCGCTGGCCGATTTCAGTAACCCGCTGGTGCTGGGCGGGAACTTCGACGTGCTGGCCACGCAGATTTACTTCTACATTACCGGCTCACAGTTGGATTATCAGGCGGCGAGTACCCTCGGAGCCTTCCTCCTGCTGTTCTCGCTGCTGGTGTTCTGCATTCAGTACATGTGGATCGGCAAGCGCTCCTACGTAACCGTATCCGGTAAATCGTACCGCGGAGACGTGCAGCCGCTGCCGGTGACGCTGGTGTGGAGCGTGATCGCCCTGCTGGCGGTGTGGATCGCCTTTAACGCCCTGCTTTACGGCAGCATTTTCTACGGCAGCTTTACCGTCAACTGGGGCGTGGATTACACCCTGACGCTGGATAACTTTATCAAGCTGTTCGGGCAGGGGATGAGCGACGGCGCGTGGCCTTCGCTGCTAGATACCCTGCTCTACGCCGGGATTGCCGCGCCGATCACCGCCGTCTTCGGCCTGCTGATTGCCTGGGTTGTAGTGCGCCAGCAGTTCCGGGGTAAAAAGACCATCGAGTTCACTACCATGCTGTGCTTTGCCGTACCGGGTACCGTGGCGGGCGTGTCGTACATTCTGGCCTTTAACAGCGCGCCGGTGTACCTCACGGGCACCGCCGCCATCGTGATTATTTCCATGGTAATGCGTAACGTGCCGGTGGGCATTCGCGCCGGGATCGCGGGATTAGGGCAGATCGACAAGTCGCTGGACGAGGCTTCGCTGAGCCTGCGGGCCGGAAGCCTGCGCACCATCACCCACATCCTGCTGCCGCTGCTGCGTCCGGCCATTTTATCGGCACTGATTTACAGCTTTGTGCGTGCCATTACCACCGTCAGCGCCATTGTGTTCCTCGTCACGCCGGATACCCGCGTGGCAACGGCCTACATTCTGAACCGTGTGGAAGACGGTGAATACGGCGTGGCGATTGCCTACGGCTCGATCCTGATTGTGGTCATGCTGGCGATCATTTTCCTCTTTGACTGGCTGATCGGCGAGGCGCGTATCTCCCGTTCTAAAGCCAAAAACCGGGCGTAACACTATGACTGAGAAACATTTTGTTGAACTGCGCAACGTGACCAAACGCTTTGGCGCAAACACTGTAATTGAAAACATCAACCTGGCGATCCCGCAGGGACAAATGGTAACGCTGCTCGGCCCGTCCGGCTGCGGTAAAACTACCGTGCTGCGCCTGGTCGCCGGGCTGGAAAAACCGACGGAAGGACAGATTTACATTGATGGAGAGGATGTGACCCACCGCTCCATTCAGCAGCGCGATATCTGTATGGTGTTTCAGTCCTACGCGCTCTTCCCGCATATGTCGCTGGGCGAGAACGTGGGCTACGGTCTGAAGATGCTGGGCGTTTCGCGCCCGGAGATAAAATCACGGGTCAAAGAAGCCCTGGCGATGGTTGACCTGGAGGGGTTTGAAGATCGCTACGTGGATCAGATTTCCGGCGGCCAGCAGCAGCGCGTGGCGCTGGCCCGCGCTCTGATCCTCAAACCCAAAGTGTTGCTCTTTGATGAACCGCTGAGCAACCTCGATGCGAACCTCAGGCGCAGCATGCGGGACAAAATTCGCGAACTGCAAAAGCAGTTCAACATCACCTCGCTGTACGTGACGCACGATCAAAGCGAGGCGTTTGCGGTCTCCGACACCGTGCTGGTGATGAACAAGGGCAACATTATGCAGATTGGCTCGCCTCAGGATCTCTATCGACAGCCGGCGTCTCGCTTTATGGCGAGTTTTATGGGGGATGCCAACCTCTTCCCGGCGCGCTTCAGCGAGGATGTCGTGGAAATCTACGGCTACCGTCTGCCGCGACAGCTACATTTTGCTACGCAGGGCGAAGGTACGGTCGGTGTACGTCCGGAGGCGATTACGCTAAGCCAGCGCGGCGAGGAGAGCCAGCGCTGCACTATCCGCCACGTCGCTTATATGGGGCCGCAGTATGAGGTGATTGTCGACTGGCACGGGCAGGAGATTTTACTTCAGGTGAACGCCACGCGCCTGCAACCGGACGTGGGCGATGCGTACTACCTTGAGATCCATCCGTACGGGATGTTTATGTTGGCGGAGGCTGCGTAATGAAATGCGAAACGGTAGCGCGGGTTACCGTTTCGCGTCTTCGCTTTTAATACCATAACCAGGTTTCGGGTAACGTATAAGACCGTTGCAGTAACCCGTGGCGAAAAATATATAAACAAGCAATATAAAAATGCCTGACGTTAAGCCGCTGGCAAACTTTGTCTCTAAGCTTATAGACCTCCTTTTGAGAACAACAAAACATCGTTGCCATCTCTTCGATATCCTTTCCGCACAGAAACGCATTAATTAATGCAACCTCTCTTTCTTCTATTTTTATTCGCACCGGCGGTGACCATTTATCCGGCATTGCAATAGAGATTTTATTAAGGATCATCAGCGATATATTTTCTGGGCTGGTTTTCATATCAACAGTGTCTCCACAGGGTTTTACGCTGAAGGGCAAGCTCACGGGTTGATTCATACAAAGCATAATAGCCTTAGTTCGCTCAAACATAGCCGAGAGAAACCGCCACCCGTGCTCAAGGTCGTTCATCGGCATTCTGCTGTCTACCAGAACCACACACTCTCGATGTGAGGTTTCAAGTAGTGTAAGATCCTGAATATGTTTAAGAGAAATACAGTGTTTCAACCCATGAAAGAGATAACTATCCTGTGTTATTAGAACGTTTAATGGCATGAAATTTACACCCAAATGCATTTTAAAGACAAAAAGACTCCAGCCTCTTAACATTAAGAGGCGGAGATATAATTAAAAAAATAACGGCATCAGTCTGATTTAGCGCACACTAATACCGTACGCCGCAAATCGCTAATGCTCCATATTTCACCCTGTAACTTCCGCACCTTAAATAAAAAGACCTTTTGTGCTGAAGTGAGTTTTTCAGATAAAGAGTCAGGTAGTGTTTCACTAATATTCTTCTCTATCCCTTCTCTTTTAAATTCATTAAAAGAGTGACGGTTATCTCCAGAATAACGCAGTCGGGCATAGCGATCGACGATATAGCGCTGGTTGTTGTAGGTCACGACCCCATACTCGGTAATGTAGCTGAGCTCATCTGGAACGAAGTGAACGACGAGATGGATGTTGGCGACGATCTTGTCATGGTCTTTACCCAGCTCAAGATTCATATCTGCTGTGCAATCCAGCACGCGGGTATCCTTGGGCACATACAGCAACGCACCAATAAATACCGCGATCAACAACATAGCAAGGCTAGCCCACTTTAGTCGAGACGAAGTTTTTACATTCACTAAATTCCCCTTCACTATCGACCGTACATTTTGCGACAAAGATTTCAAGAAGCTCAGTTTTCTCATGCACTTTACTGTCATCGTAAAAAATATAGGCAGGCGTTGAACACTTCGTCAGCAATTTCATCCCGTTTCCTTCAGAGAAATAGTGTTCCACTCTCTTTGCATTCACTTTGCTGTGATAAAAGATCTTGCACTGCTGCACTTGTTTTAAAAGCGTGACATCCTCACGTTTGTCGAAAAAATTGAGATATAAAGCGATTGCTAATCCAATAATAATGAACAACACGCCGGTCCATTTAATCAACCGGGTCTTATGTACACTGGGCTCTTTTTCAGGTTTTGAAATCGCCTGCATCACCAAATAGTCTCTGGACTTTTCATTGACCTGAAGATTTTCCAGCGCCAACTCAAAGCCTTGTTTAGGGACAGTTTTGAGCACATCATGAATTCCAAACTCAGTGAAAATCTTACGCAATATACTGATATTATTATTCAAACTATTACTGGATGGGGTTAATCCAAAATCGCCCCAAACCTTCTGCAAAAGTTCTTCTCTGGTCATTAGCCGGTTATTATTCTCCAGGAGTACGAGAAGAAGCCTGCATGCCGGATTAGAAAGCACATGTTGCGTTTTTCCATCCGACACTGTCCTTTCAGCAACGTTGAAAGAGACATTATTGTTTAATATGAAATGCATAACACTGTCACCAGCTCCAATATTAATCCACACTCTTCATGGCGTTAATGCCGATAGCTAGTTTAGCGTATTGGAATAAAGTGACAAAATACCCGTTCAATTGCGTATCATACTGTCTGGAAATTTTTACTTACGTCATGACAAATTATAATCAACGACTCTCTTATTTCCTGTTTTTCATCTGAAAATGTAACCGTCTGGCGGCAAGATACTCCCGTAACTGCGACTGACTTAATGCGCAGGAAAAGAGATAGCCCTGCTGAATAACAATCCCCATATCGCGCAGCAGCTGTGATTGTTCTGGGGTTTCAACCCCTTCAGCAATGATGCCAAGACCCCGCGCTTTCGCCAGGCCAGCAACCATCGCTGCAATGGATGTTGACGCTTTATCAGAGGAAAGATGCTTAACGAAAAGCTGGTCCACCTTCACCCCGTCCACGCTAAATTGCTCAAGGTATTCCAGATTAGAGCAGCCGGTACCAAAATCATCCAGATAGATCTCGCCCCCCGCCAGCTGCAACTTCAGAAAAGCGCCCGTAACCTCAGGCGTAGGGGGCAATGGTTGCTCTTCTGTGACCTCGACCACCAGACAATATTTTTCCAGAGGAATGGATGCCAGAAACGAGAGCGTATCAAACACAAAGCCGGGCTTCGCGACCTGTGAAGAGCTCACATTGAGCGAAAGATGAAGTCCAACAGGCAGCAATGCATCCAGTTCGTTAATATCTGCCGCAACCTTTCGCATCAGGTGTTGCATCATTTCAGGCAACAGGCCGTTCTCGTCAAATGCGCGGATAAGCGCCAGGGGCGAGGCATTCTCCTCAGAGAGTGACCAGCGCATTAATATTTCCAGCCCGTACAAACGCTGGGTCCGGCTGTTAATCAGCGGCTGATAATAGGGAACGATCTCCCCCATCATAAGCGCGCAGTAGAGATCGATATTGTTCAAGGGCAACGCAGTCATTTTCATCACTCCACCGTAATCAGCATCACAGTGGAGCCCGAAAACTCACCTGCCGCCACGCTGCCATTTGTATGAAGAACTGATTTCACAACGACATTTTCCTGTTCGGCGACGTCCAGAGTGAAGCCCGACGTGCCGAGTACGTTGTCATTCATATAAAGCTCGGAATAGAGACTGCCGTCGTCACGCAGCTGCACGTTGTCTGCGGAGTAGATATACAGCTTGAGCGTCTGTGATGTCGTACAGTTAATACTGACGTTTTCACTGACCTCATGCCCATCAAGCTCCTGACGCGTCAGCGTGCCGTGGTCGAGGGTCAGTACGTCCTGATTGAAATCGCAGGAACCGCTGGGCTGTGGAGCAACACCACAAATACTCCCAGGCATCATAGGGTGGCCCTGAAAAGCGCTTTGGTTGACGTTTGACGCGTTGTTACCAAGGTTTTTGCCCGCTGCGTAAAAAAAACCCACGCACTCTTCCCAATTGACAGCCACACCGCTGTGCCGCGTCGTGGACGAATAAGGGAACGTGAAAATGGTTTTAAACTGCTGACTTACCTCACCCATTGTCTCTGCGGTGATCAAAAACGGATAGGACCCCGCGTCCCAGGAACGCTCTATTCCTGGTCCTGAAGTCCCCGCAACATTATGTCTGTGTCCGATGATCAGAGTACAGGCCGAGAGCTGATAGCATGGATTTGGCGTTGCGTCATTTTCATCCCAGTCGGCAATCGTGAAAGTGTAGTCGTAGCAGGAGTTCGAGCCGCACGATTTGAGGGTGTCGATCCAACTCCAGATTGAGGCTGAAGCGGTGTGACTAAATGCCATGCCGAGAAACAGAAGAAGCGCAAAGAGCATTTTTTTCATGGAGTTTTCTCCTACTGATACTGAATTTTCAGCGTGGCTGACGCGCTAAACACGCCCGTTTCCACGGTTGATGCGCCATCTTTAATCGGCGCGGCCTGCAAAACGGGCACCTCCGGCCAGGTAAACGGCATCCAGGTATTTAGCGGCATCGATTCTCCGTTCATATACAATTTGATCCCCAGCCCTTCGCGGTCTGTGGCCAGATAGTCGTCGCTAAACGAGGCTGCCGCGCCTTCAAACTGCATCTCCAGATCGTTGGAGGTCAGATCTTCACAGACCAGCGAATAGTCGATGGTTTTCATAAAGTTCTCACCGTCCAGCTGGCGCGCCTGCAGGTTGCTGCCAAAATCCACGTGGACGGTTTCACCGTTGTTGATTTCACACACTCCCTCCACGACCACGCCGGTGACGTTTACCGTCAGGGATGACCAGGCCACTGGATTGGCCAGCAACAAAGCGATAAGCAGAGCAAAACGTGAACTAGTCATAATTAAGCCTGAAGTGGATCAGCGCCTGCCATGCCCCCGCCACCAGCGGTGCAGAGGTACGTTCCGGCGTGAGATAATAAAAAAGCGTGTTGTCATCTGACTCCAGCAACAGCGGATGCCCCTCATCGTTAAGACGAACCGAACGGTGCAGTCTGTCGGTCAGGTGTAGCCCTAACCCGCTGGCCCCGGTCACGCGGACCAGGCCCGGATTAAACAACTCTCCCGGCGCAACAAAGCTGACCGTGACCGAAGGCTGATCCCGACTCCAGAGCAAATCGCCGCTCCACGCATCGCGTACTGAGGTGGGTGATGGCATACAATCCTCCAGATGGATCTCCACCCGCACCGGCGTACCCTGGTCGCCTGGCTTTTTAAGCGCACCCGTTGCCGTCGTCCCCATGTCCACCTCCTGCCACGCGGAGTCCATCTCCAGACGGCAGGCGCTTTCCGTCAGCGCACCGCGCACGTGCAGCAGCCCATAGTTGCCATCGACCAATTCGTCCGCGGCATTTAGCGATCCTGCCAGCAGCATCAGAGCGAGCCCGCTCCCCTTTTTCCAGTACGCGATAGTCATGCCACTCTCCCGACGGTTATTTTTTCTTTTCCTGCGGAACGGCTTTGCACTCGTTGCCGCCACAGCTGAAGATCAGCTTTGCGCGGCCACCGAAGTCGTTGACGTAAGTCAGCACTGGTGCGCTGCCGAGCGCAGCAGCAGAAGGTGTCAGCACCAGCTGACCTTTCGGCTCAACCATAATCGGCTTGAAGCCTGCCGCCGCTTTGCCAGTGAGCGTCGAAGACGCATTCACCAGCGAGATGTAATACGGCGTCGGATTATTCACGCGGTATTTATCCCCTACCCGCGTCAGGGTCAGCTGTTCCTGAAACGGCGTGGAATAATCGGCACGCTGCACTTCAATAGCGGCCGGGCGATAAAAGAGCTTGATGCGGGTCTGGAGCGCCAGTTGCAGCGTATTAGGCTTGCTGCTTTTGGGCGGGATCTCGCGCAGATTGAAATAGAACAGCGACTCCCTGTCCTGTGGCAGGCGCTGGATCCCCGCGGTGGATTGCACCTTGATCTGACTCTGCTCGCCTGGTTCAATGCGCTGAACCGGCGGCAGCAGCACCAGCGGATCGGTGATTTTTTTACCCTGAGCATCTTCCACCCATCCCTGCGCCAGATACGGCAGTGTTTTATTTTCATTGGTCAGGCGCAGGCTGACGGATTTTGCCGCGCCGTCAAAAATCACCCGAGTTCTGTCCAGCGATATGGCGGCTGTCGCCACGCCTGAAACCATCAGTGCCAGGCCCGTCAGGGCGGAAATTCGCACAATTGTCATCTTGATTAACTCATCTCGTTGTTCAGGCCGGTTATTCCGGCGCACAGGTTAAAAGCAAATTCTCCAGCACGGCTGGCAGCACGGCCGGCAGGTTTACCACGCAGCGGGCTTGTCCATCCCATTTGACGGTCATTTTGCCGTTTGGCTGAATGCCGCTTAGCCAGACGCTTCCTTCGTCATTCACCACCCCCGTTTCCTGGTTTTTCTCGTTCATCACCGAGGCCCCAAATGGCGGGAAGCTCCCGTCAGCCTTGCGGATAAAGGCCATCGCTTTACCACCTGCAATCACGTCAAACTGGCGATAGCCGATCGCCCCTTCGGTGAGCGTGGCCTGTGAGACCGATCGGGTGACGTCAGCGTTTTCATCAAGCTTGTCAACGTCAATGCGGATCGGATTGCGGTAGTAGCTGTTCACATCGCCAATCACCGCCTTCCCGAATCGGTTGGTTTTCACCGAGGCGCCGAATCCCTTCACGGGCACGCCGTTGACGCCTGCGGTATCCACCAGTACGCGGCTGCCGCCCCGCGCGTTCGAGCGGTGCGCTGCGCCCCCTTCGGTGGTCAGGGTCAGACCGCCGGTCACATTCATGCCCAGCGCGGTATAACTGCCGGACTGATAGCTAGCGTTGGTCTGTACCTGCGCGCTATCGCCCTGCCAGGTGTAGTAGCCGTACGCCGTCGGGCCGCTGCGGGAAAGGCCGCTGCTGACCTGGAAGCTATTGTGTTCATCCACCCGGCCGTAATAGCTCACGCGATGTGTGTTATCGGTGCGGTTAATTGTGGCGCCATAGCTGAGCGAGGTGCCGTTACCTATCGGCAACGACACGGAAATGTATGCCCCGTCGTCTTTCAGGGAGTAGTACTCGCTGCGGTAGGCCGTAAGCGATACGCTCATGTTCTTGAATGGACCGAGATCGACATAGCGCGATAGCGACAGGCTTACGCGATCGTTATCCGCGCTGTTCCAGTAGGTCTGATGGCTGTAGTTGAGGTAAGCGCTCAGCCCGACATCACGGAAGCGTTTGTTAAACGACACCGTGTATTTTTCTTTCGGGCTGTGCGACGTGCCGCTGCCGTAGCGGGTATCGAGGTACTCCGACATACTCATAAAGTCGCGTTCGGAGAAACGATACCCGGCAAAGGTGACCTGGCTGTCGTACTCGTCGAAGGTTTTTGAGTAGCTCACCCGGTAAGAGGTACCGGACAGCGTTCCTTCAGAAGGCAATACCGCCCGCGACTGCGTTACGTCGAAGGCCAGCGCGCCGAGGATGAAGAGATCGCGCCCGATCCCCACCGACAGGGCATTATAGTCACCGCCGATCACCGAGCCGCCGTACAGCGTCCAGCCGTTGGCCACGCCCCAGGAGATTTCTCCCGAGGTGAACATCGGCCCGATCATGCTGTGCCCCCACTCGGAGGGTTTACCCGCTGCCAGCTTGTAGCGCACCGCACCCGGGCGCGTCAGGTAGGGAACCGAAGCCGTCGTGACCTGAAAGACCTGCACGCTGCCGTCCAGCTCTTCCACCCTTACGTCGAGCGTGCCAGAGATGGCATCATTCAGTTCCTGAATACGAAATGCCCCGGCGGCCACCTGCGTTTCGTGTATTACGCGTCCCTGCTGGCTGATGGTCACTTTACCGCCTGAACGGGAGATCCCCGTCACTTCTGGCGCGTAGCCACGCAGGCTCGGCGGCAACATGCTGAGATCGGAATTCAGGCTAACGCCGCTAAAGCGGAAGGTATCGAAGATATCGGAGCTGAGGTAATCTTCCCCCACCGTCAGCTTCGCTTTCAGTGAAGGAATGGCGCGGTAGAGGTAGTAACGGCTAAAGGCGAAATCCTTGTCCGTTTTCCCGTCACGCTTGTACCAGCTGGTCTGCCAGTCGGCGCGGGCACGCCATGGTCCCAGGTTGGCCCCCAGGACCCCATTCCCGCTGATATTTTGGCTGTCTGAACCGGTTTTATTCTGCTGCGCCTGAACATTGAGGTTGTAGTCGGCAATCACACCAGGGATACCCTCATCCCAGCGCGAAGGCGGATCCCAGTTTGGCGCAGTGTACTCCAGCCACGCCTGTGGGATCGCCAGATAAAGCGTGTCCTTTGCAAGGTCGACGCGCATATCCAGCCCTTCGAGACTGGCTTTGTCCAGACACTCACCGTCGCGCAGCCAGCGAAGATCGTCCATGACGCTGGCCTTCAGGTTGAAGCGAGAGAGCTGCTCTGGCGTCAGGCAAATCAGGCTGTCCCGGCCGTTTTCACCCTCGGGATAGACCACAATTCGCTCTTCGCGCAGGATGTCTTTGTTCACCATGATGCTGAAGGTGTAGTCGCCGGGCATGACGTAGCCGCGACGCGAAAAGTGGCTAAGATCGATATTGCTCTTGTCCTGCGTGTCCAGCACGTCGGTATTGAACTGAATATCATCGTCGGCCCAGCTTTTCGCCACCGGCACGATTAAAGCCAAAATCAGCACGCTGAGCGTTGAGCGTCGGAATGTCCGTATCGTTTTTTTCATCTCAGTAGTAATCCATTCTGAAGCGGATCAGAGACTGGTAATCCCCGGCTTTAAGCGGCTGTCCGTTGCTGACAAGCTGAAGCGAATAATTCAGGTTCATACTGCCCGCCGTGACCTCTCTGGCGGGAAACGCCACACCAGGCGCGGCGATATTGCCGTCAATGTCGCGGATCGCCAGTTCAATGCCCTGCGCGTCTCCATGTACTGAAAATCGCTCTGTGCCGATCATGGGCTCGAACGTTATCTGGTAGTACTCGGAGTCATATTTGCTGTTCCCGGGTGTTGGCAGCATCAGGCAATTAATTAAGCGAACGGTGAAGGCACGGGTGGGGCCGTAACCTTTAGTCGCAATTTCCGACACGGGTGTATCGCCCATATCAATCGTTTGATCACGGCTATCGAGATCAATTGCACAGGGTGTGTAGAGCACCGCCCCCTGAATCAGGACGGCACCCTCCCCCAGGTTTGCAGCGAATAAAGGCAGGCAATAACCAGACAGGAGAAAAGGGAGTGTTTTAACTAATTTTGTTGTATTCGAAAATATATAACCCATAGCAAACCCTTTTCACTTATTCAGTCGGTATCGAATATCAGACGGCCTGCAAAGGCCGTCTGACGAATCATCGAAATAAGGTCAGGGCTTATTCGTAAGCCAGAGTCCAGTTAGTCACAGCGGTGAAATCACCTTCGGTTGGTGCTTCTCCACCGATGATGTATGCGGAATAGGTCAGAGTGTTGTCGCCATTAACCACGTTCTGTCCACTCGTGGCTTCACCCAGGGTGATAGTGTTGCTGTCGCCATCGGTCATCACGATGCCAACATCGGTTGCATTACCGGTTACGCCCAGTACTGCACCGTCAACGCTGGAATCCGCGCCGGAGAAGGTAGTGGTCACAGTGGTAGCGGTCTCAACAGAGCAGTTTTCCAGGTGAATGTAAAACGGAACCGGCGTAGAGGTACCGCCGTTCGCCACCGCGGAACTGGAAACCTGGCCGAGGCTAATGGTCTGATCTTCATCACCTGCCGCGATTGAACATGGCGCATCGATAACGGAACCGGTGAAGGTCACAACGCCGCTACCCTGGTCAGCCTGAGCACCGAAAGCAGCCATACCAGAAGCCAGAACCAGTGCAGTAAAGAGTTTGTTCATTTTCATAAATATCGTCCTGTAAATTAAGTGAATGACACACACATAAGATTTGTGATGGCTGAATTTGGGCAATAGACGCCCCGCCCGAAAATTGGGATTAATTAAATTATTCAGCAATCAAATAATCTCTTAAACATCATCATCAGCAAATTCAGTTGAACTTACGCATATCTCCCTGCGCTTCGCTGATGCAACAAATAATAACCCGACGATGAAAAAACAAAAGGCAAAATAAGCCATCAGATCAAAAACAAAAGACATTCTTAAATAAGAGATTTAATTAGAATAATAAAGATGAATTACACATCAATTAGTTTTTTATACTAAAATAAATAATAATGATAGATTATCATTCTAAAGCTTAATCTTTTAACCCACACCAACAGTCATAAACACGAGATTATCAAAGTAGATTTGTTGCTGGAGTGTGAAAATTAATTACATAAACTCAAAAAGTATCTGTGTCAGGAGACAATATCATTCGCACGCGAACAGAAATTATCTAGTTGGGATAGGCATCTGAATTTGTCAGAAAGAAATAATGGGAAGGGTATAAAGAGAATTATTCCCGGCCTGCATAACTGCTGACCGGGAATCAGGATTATCGCTGCGCGTTAAGCTCAGCAATATCTTTCGGCGTGGTGCGACAGCATCCACCGATTAATCTGGCACCGGCCTCCAGCCACTGGGGCAAATACCCCGCCAGCGTCTCGCACGCTTCACCGTGATGGTGCCAGGTTTTGGTCACCGCATCATAATGCTCGCCCGAGTTCGGATAGACCACCAGCGGCAGTGTCGTCAGGCTGTGCAGGTGTTTCAGCGCCGCGGTGGTGTTTTCCAGCGCGATACAGTTGATGCCCAGCGCCACGACCTGCGAATTATCTTTCAGGGCCGCGACAACTTCCCGCAGCGGTGTCCCGTCGCTCAGGTGCTCGCTGTCGCGCAGGGTAAACGAGAACCATGCCCGGGCGCGGGGATACTCAGCCACAAGTGCTGCCAGCGCCTTGATCTCCTCAAAGGAGGGTAGCGTTTCGCAAGCCAGCAGATCCGCCCCCGCATCCAGCAACGCCTCAATGCGCGGACGATGAAACGCGGTAAACTCTTCGGCGCGACGCACATAATCTCCGCGATACTCAGAGCCATCCGCCAGATAGGCGCCATACGGCCCAACGGACCCCGCCACCAGCAGCGTGCCCGCATGCGGATTTTCCGCCAGATACGCTTCACGCGCCTTACGCGCCAGCTCCACGCTTTTGCCGATCAACGCGCGGGACTGCGCCTCATCCAGACCGCGCGCCGCAAAGCCCGCAGGCGTGGCCTGATAGCTGGCGGTGATCGCCACCTGCGCACCCGCACGGTAGTAGTCGAGGTGGACTTCACGGATAAGCTCCGGGTTTTCCATCAATACTTTGGCAGACCAGAGGTTGTCTGCAAGGTTGCACCCGCGCGCTTCCAGTTCAGTTGCCATTGCGCCATCCAGCACCACAAACGGCTGCTTTTCAAGGAGGGCGGTAAGCGGATTATTCTGCGACATGTTCAGGCTCCTGCGATGTCAGGTTTCGGGTCAGGTAGTAGGCACCATAACACAGGGCGACGAACGGCAGGCCACAATAAAGGGCAATGCGCTGGCTCGGATCAAACCACAGGCCGATACATGCCACCACGCAGAGGATAAACCCGAGCACCGGCACCAGCGGATACCACGGCGCGCGATAGTGCAGAGCAGACAGCGGCTGTCCGGACTGCAGATGACGACGACGGAAGACAAAGTGCGACGCGCAGATGCTGATCCACACCGCCACCACCGCAAAACCGGAAATGGCCGACAGCGCCACAAACACCGTGTCCGGCGCAACCACGCTTGAGAAGAGCGCCAGCACGCCACCGAGCATGGAAACGGAGAGCGCCGTCAGCGGCACGCCGTTTTTATTGACGCGGGCAAAGCAGCGCGGCAGCGTTTTCTCGTTAGAAAGCGACCACAGCATGCGCCCTGAGGCGTACAGTCCGGAGTTTGCCGCCGAGAGGATCGCGGTCAAAATCACAAAGTTAAAGATATCTGCCGCATACGGGATCCCGACTTTTTCAAACACCAGCACAAACGGGCTCTTTTCCACCCCGGCCTGCTGCATCGGGATCAGCGCCGCCAGCACAAACACGGTGCCGATAAAGAAGATGATCAACCGGGCAATGGTCGCACGGATCGCCACCGGAATAACCTTATGCGGGTTTTCCGTTTCGCCCGCCGCAATGCCGATAAGCTCGGTGCCGGAGAAGGCAAAGTTCACCGCCACCATGGTCATCAGGATCGGCAGGCCGCCATGCGGGAACCAGCCTTCAGCGGTAATGTTGCTCAGACCCGGCGCAGGCGAACCGTCCTGCATTGGAATAAAGCCAAAGATCGCCGCGCCGCCAAGAATAATAAAGGCGATGATGGTGATAACTTTCACCAGCGAGAACCAGAATTCGCCCTCGGCAAAGAAACGCGTGGAGATAACGTTAAGGCCAAAAATCACCACGCAGAAGACCACGCACCATACCCAGACGGGCACCTGTGGGAACCAGTACTGCATACAGAACCCGGCGGCGGTAAAGCTCGATCCTAGCGCCACCGTCCAGGTGAGCCAGTACAGCCACGCCACGGTATAGCCCGTCGCCGGGCCGAGGTAACGAGCGGCATAGACGTGAAACGCGCCGGTTTCCGGCATCGCCACCGACAGTTCGCCCAGACACTGCATCACCAGCCAGACCACCAGTGCGCCAATGAGATAGGCCAGCAGCGTGCCTGCTGCCCCGGTTGTCGAAATGATATAACCGGTATTAAAGAATAACCCTGTGCCAATCACGCCACCCAGCGAGAGCATAATCAGGTGGCGTGTTTTCATGGTGCGCTTTAGCTGCCCATTTTCTTGTTGTGTTTGCATATTACCTTCTATACGTATGGACATCTAAACATCCAAAGAAGGTGTGTTATACCGCGATTAACATAAAAAAGCTAGACGACCAGACGCAACCGGGCGCGTCGCGCACTGAGTCGGGGATGGGTTGTGAGGATCACATACAGAATCGGACGCCAGGCCATAAGCACCTCCGCAAGCAGATACTTACAGCATGGCGCGGACGGCTGTGATTCTGGCTCAGACAAAAGTTGTATCTTTCCCCTACCAGCTAAACCCTCTGCATGCTTCGCGCAGGCGAAACAAAAACTGGCGCGCGTTGGTGGTCATCGCCGACTTTTGCGACCACACCGCGCAATACTGCGCCGACGGCAGTTGGGTGATGGGCAACGCCACCAGCTTGTCATCAAGCTGTAGCGGCTGACACATTGCCCGCGCGACCACCGTCAGATAGTCCGCGTTAAGCACCATATTCAGCCCCGTGATGACGGAGTCGGTGCGCAGCGGGGTGATATCCACCTGTCGATAAAAATGGCTGAGCTCATTTTGTAGCTGCTGGTAGTAGCCCATGGACGACTCCGGCAGCAGCCATTTGGCCTGACGCAGCGCCATCAGATCGCGGGCTTCTGCCAGTGGGTGCCCCTTGCGCGCGATGATGCAAAACGGCGAGGTAAACAGCGGTTCGATCATCACCCCTTCCGGCGGCGCCATCGGATCCACCGAGCCGATAGCCATATCTATTTCACCGTTTCGTACGCCAGGCAGGAGCGAGGAGAGCTGCCCCTCCTTCACCGTCAGCAAGACCTGGGGCAGCGTTTTCTTGAATGCCTCGGCCACATCGGGAAAGACGGTCAGCGCAATAAGCGAAGAGAACCCCACCGTCAGACGCCCGTGAGTAAAATGGTTAATCTGCTCCACTTCATCCGCCGCACGCCGCAGCTCTTCAAGCACCCACTCCGCCCGTTGAGAAAACGCCATTCCCGCCTCGGTAAGGGCAATCCCCTCTTTGCTGCGCAATAAAAGTTGGGTGCCTAAAGTTTGCTCAAGCTCACGCAATGTACGGCTCAATCCGGGCTGCGAAACGCCCAATTCCCGTGCGGCCGAACGGATACTGCCGCTGCGCGCCACCTGACGAAAGGCCTGAAGATGGCCGAGTTTTGGCAGATATTTCATCGCTCGCCCTATAACAAAAAAGCATCACCTATAGCAAAATTATATCTTCCCGCCAGTCTGGTAAACCCCTAGATTCAGAGTGCACACAACCATTCTCATCACACTCTGACGTCAGGCGGAAAACATAATGAAAAGCCAGTCACAGATGATTTTTTTGCTTTTTATCGGCTATGTCGTGGTCTACATCGATAAAACCGTAATGGGTTTTGCCCTGCTGCCGATCGAAAAAGAGTTCGGGCTTACCACCGCGCAGCTGGGCTATATCACCGGGATCTTCTTTCTCGCCTACTCTCTCTTTCAGGTGCCTGCTGGCTGGCTAAACGACCGAATCGGCTACAAAACCATGCTGATCCTTTCTCTGTGCGCGCTGGGGATCTTCGCCCTCTGCTTTGGCGCGCTGGGTATGAGCGTTGGCCTGCTGCTGGTGTTTCGCTTTCTCTCCGGCGTGGGGCATTCCGGCTATCCCTGCTCCTGCGCGAAAGCGGTGGTCAGCAATTTTACGCTGGAAAAACGCACCTTCGCCCAGTCGGTACTGCTCTCCTCCGCCGGGCTGGCGATGACCGTCGGGCCGATTGTGGCCGTCTCGGCGCTGGAACACCTGGGCTGGCACACCTCGTTTGTGGCATTAGGGATCGTTGCCTGCGCCATCGCCCTGTTGATCGCCTTGCGCGTGCCGTATCAGAAACCCGCGCCACGCCAGGCCGCACATGGGCAACGCGAGGCGCTGTGGCGTAACCCCACGGTGCTGCTGCTGTTTTTCTCGGTGTTTTGCATCAATATCCCAAGCTATGGCCTGTTGGCCTGGCTGCCTAAATTCTTTGTCCAGAGCATGGGCATGCCGATTGAGGTGTCCGGTTATATCGTGGCGGCTGGCGGCGCGGGGATCTGGCTTTCGTCGTTGTGCACCGGCTGGCTGGTCGGAAAATACTTCCACCACCGCGAGCCACAGGTGATTTTGATCTGCGCACTGGTGAGCGCTGCTGCCATTCTCGGCATCTTCCACACCGCCACGGCGGTGAGTGCCAGCATCCTGCTGTTTGTGGGGGAGATCTTCCTGATGGCCACCTTTGTGACCGCGTTTACCCTGCCAATGAAACGCCTGCCGGAGAACATCATGGGCTCGGCCATCGGGCTGATAAACACCGGAGGGACGCTGGGGGGCTTCGTTTCACCGGTTGTTATTGGCTATCTCGTTGGAAAAAGCCACAGTTATGAAAGCGCATTTATTTTCTTGTCACTGGCAATGGTGTGCGCGGGCGTGGCGATAGTGCCATTGATAAAAAAACCTGCGCCCTCACTGCCGGTGACTGACTGAAGGAGACTGTCATGAAAAGTAGCACTGAAAACCTTATCCGCGACGTTCACGACGAGGTGATCCGCTGGCGCAGGCATATTCATGCCAACCCGGATCTCTCATTTCAGGAAAAGCCGACCGCAGATTTTATCGCCCGTGAACTGGCGAATCTGCCGGAGCTGACGATTAGCCGCCCGCTGGAGAACAGCGTGGTGGCGGTATTACAGGGTGAAAAACCCGGCCCGATGTGGGCACTGCGTGCTGATATCGACGCCCTGCCGCTGCAGGAAGAGAGCGGTGAAGCATTCAGCTCAACCAAACCCGGCGTAATGCACGCCTGCGGTCACGATGCCCACACCGCCATGCTGATGGGCGCGGCGAAAGTGCTTTGCCACCTGCGCAGCCAGCTGTGCGGCAGCATCAAATTTATCTTCCAGCCTGCCGAAGAAGTGCCGCCGGGCGGCGCGCGCGAACTGGTGGAGAAAGGCGTGGTTGACGATGTCGAGAAGATCTTCGGTCTGCACGTTTTCCCGACCAGTCCTACCGGTAACATTACGCTGAAAGAAGGGGTCTATGTCGCCTCCAGCGATAATTTTGATATCACAATTTTCGGCCGGGGCGGACATGGCTCAATGCCGCAGTTCTGCATCGACCCGGTGGTAATCGGCGCTGAAGTTGTCACCGCGCTGCAAAACGTAGTGGCGCGTAATCTCGACCCGATTAACGCCCCGGTGCTGACCATCGCGACCTTCCAGGCCGGTGACAGCTATAACGTGATTCCGGACAGCGCCCGCCTGGCCGGAACGGTGCGTACTCATAATCAGCAGGTACGCGAGCAGGTACCGCAGCTGGTGCAGCGTATTGTCGAGGGCGTCGTCAGTGCCCACGGCGCGCGCTGTGAGATCCGCTGGCAGCAGGGTTACGCCGTTGGCAACAACCATGCCGACACCAATGCCATCGCCAAAGCGGCGATTGCAGCGCACTTCGAAGAAGGAACGTTGCAGCTTGCCGATCGGGCCCTGTTCGGCAGCGAGGATTTCTCCTCCTATCAGGAGAAAGTCCCGGGAACGTTTCTGTTCATCGGCTGCGGCAACGAGGAAAAAGGCGCGGTCTGGAACGTCCACAATCCACACTTTCGCATCGACGAGGCTGCGCTGGCGGTGGGCGTGAAAACGCACGTTGCGCTGGTGAGCCCGCTGTTTGAGGAGATTTGACCCCTCCCGTCCTGACATTGCCCGGCGGCGCGTCGCCTGCGCAGGCCGGCGCAATGGTTGGTAAATCTGTCAATCAGTTCTATAGTCGTCACAGTTTCTTAGTAACCAGGACTGACTGATGCGCTTTAACGGACTGACCAAAGGTTTCTTTATCTTTATTCTCGCCCTCGTGACGTGGGCGTTTTTCGACGTGCTATCGCCCTACTTCTCCGCCATTCTGTGGGCCGCCATTCTGACCGTTATCTTTAACCCGGTAAAAAACAAGCTGCGCGCCGCGCTGGGGGATCGCAACGGGCTGGCCTCGCTGCTGACCATCGGCATTATCTGCCTGATTGTCTTTATCCCGTTGATGGTGATCTTCTCCTCGCTCGCCATAGAGCTGAACGTGGTGTACACCAAACTGCAGGAGAACAACACCCAGTTCCCGGAGGTGGTGGCGAGCATCTTTAACCATCTGCCGGACTGGGCCAGCGGTTTCCTCGCGGATCACAACCTGACCAACGCCGCACAGATCCAGAAAAAACTCTCCGATGTCGCTCTGCAGGGCGGGCAGTATCTGGCGGGCAGCGCGTTTCTGATCGGCAAAGGGACGTTCGGCTTTGCCATTAGCTTCGGCATCATGCTGTATCTGCTGTTCTTCCTGCTGAAAGACGGGCCGTTCCTGGTGCGCCAGATCCTCGACTCCCTGCCTCTGTCCGATTTCGCCAAGCAGCACCTGTTCGCAAAGTTTGTCGGCGTCTCGCGGGCGACGGTAAAAGGCACGGCGGTTGTCGCGGTGGTTCAGGGCACGCTCGGCGGGATTGCGTTTGCCATTGCCGGTATCGACGGCAGCATCCTCTGGGGAGCGCTGATGGCCTTCCTCTCCCTGGTGCCTGCGGTGGGGTCGGCGATTGTCTGGGTTCCGGCTGCCATTTTCCTCTTCGCGACGCATCAGATCTGGCAGGGGCTGTTCATTGTCGGCTTCTTCGTGATTATCGTCGGGCTGGTGGATAATATCCTGCGCCCGCTGCTGGTAGGCAAAGACACCAAAATGCCGGACTACCTGATCCTGATCTCAACGCTTGGCGGCATGGAGCTGTACGGCATTAACGGCTTCGTGATTGGCCCGCTGATTGCCGCGCTGTTTATCGCCTGCTGGAACCTCTTCTCCGGTCGCGATCATGCGGGTAACGCCGAAGAGCTGGATGCCGCGTTTATTGAAGAAGGGAAAAATCCTCCAGATTTATAAACCGCTGACGATAACCTTCCCAACAGGCGGCGCTGTGCCGCCTTTTTTTTCGCCTTAAATCAAACGTTTTCTATAATTTGAAAGAACGCCATCCTTCTTTGGTCGTAAAAGGATCACCAGGTGCGAATCGCGACGATAACAAACTGGGCCTACGGTGCCACGGTCTGCCTGACCCTCGCTTCCGGCATCATCATGCTGATGGCGTCCAATGCTGACACCCTTGAGCGTCAGGCCGTTGAACAGCGGCAGAAATTTGATGCGCTCACGGAAGATATCGAAACCGATATCTGGGCGCAGTCTGATTTAGCCCGCCTGTACGTGATTAAAAAAGATCCGCAGATCCTCAGGGAATACAACCAGTCAGAGAACAAGCTGAAGAGTACCGAACTCCGGCTGGAAAAACTGCAGGATGTCGGCGCGTCAGATGATGAGCTGTCCCTGCTGCATGAAGGGATAAAAATCGTCGATGAACTACAGGACGAACAGCAGGTCGCCCTCACCCATACGGCGCAGGGAGAAGATGCGCAGGCCATCGCCCTGCTCTACGGTGCGCCCTATGAGCAGGAGCTGGAACGCGCCCAGAATCAGATCGAACACTTCCGCCAGATACTCGACAAGCGGGTGATCGCTTCCGTTCAGGAGGCAACCAAAAAATCGAAAACGCTGCGGACAATCTCTGAAATGATGGTTGGCCTGACCGCCCTGCTGTTCCTGTTTGTGCTTGGCTTTATCTTAAAACGGCGCGTGCTGCGCCCGGTGGTACGCCTGAGCGATGTGGTGCATCGCCTGGCGTCGCAGGACTATGCCGTAGAAACACCCAATTTCAACCAGATCGATGAGATTGGCGATATGGCGCAGGCGATTCGTATCTTTCGTGAAAATGGCCTTGCGCGGCAGCGTCTGGAAAAAGAGCGCGACGCCGACTGGGCCATCCGCGAGCTGCTGGCGCGCATGACCCAGCGGCTGCAGGGGTGTGAGAACTTTGCGGACGTGATTAACGTAGCGGAGCTGTTCGCCCCCAATATCGCGCCGGGAATTGCCGGGCGGCTCTATATCCTCGACCGCGATCCGTGGCAGATGCGCTGCGTCGCGCAGTGGCTTTCGCCGCCAGGAGAGGATACGCCTTTTCATCCCGATGAGTGCTGGGCGGTCAGACGTGGGCAGAGCCATCCTCCGGTAAATGGCGAGCCGGATATCGCCTGCTACCATCTGCCGGCGTCGCACACGCATACGTCACTCTGCGTTCCTATGATTGCCCAGGGCGAAGCCATTGGGTTGCTCTCCTTCCAGAACATCACTGCGGAAAATGCCCCTTCCCGCGCCTATCTGGAGCTGATGGCTGAAGCGCTCGGTCTGGCGCTGGCCAACCAACGTCTGCGCGATGCCCTGCTGGAAAAAGCCCTCTTCGATCCGCTCACCGGCTTGCGTAACCGCCATCATCTGGAAGATACCCTGCGCACCCAAATGGCGCAGGCGGTGCGCAATGAAGAGCCGGTAAGCTGCCTGATGATCGACATCGACCACTTCAAAAGCATCAATGACCGCTTTGGTCATGAAGCGGGCGATCAGGTCATCAAAAGCGTGGCCACCATCATACAACGCGCCGTACACGACAGCGGGCTGGCATTCCGCTATGGCGGCGAAGAGTTTCTGGTGTTGCTTTCCGGCGTCGATGAAGAGGCGGCGCAGGCGTGCGCCAAAGAGATTTATAACGGCGTGCATGAACTGTCGCTGCGCTATGGGCTTTCAGAGATTGGCCCGGTGGATGTGTCGATTGGCGTCGCCAGCTATCCGCAGCACGCTCAGAGCGATAACCTGCTGCGCGCTGCCGACGTGGCCTTATACCGGGCGAAAGAGCTGGGCCGTTCGCGTATTGTGAGCTTTGGGATGCTGGAGGCGGGCTGACTGTGATTTTCGCGCCCTCACGTCCCCCGGCTCAGGGGCAACTCTCTTTTTTCATGGTGGACATATCCTTGTCATTTTTGGTTGGTGAGAAGATCAATCATCGCCCGGGTGGCCGCCGACTGGCGTCGGTGTGGCGCGAAGAGCACGGAGAACGGCCGCGACCGTCCACGCAGGTGTGGCAGCACCTCGACTAACTGACCGCGCTGTATCCTGTCGCGGACGATAAATTCATAGCTCTGGCAGATCCCCATCCCCTGCTCTGCCAGCGAAACCACACCGAGTACATCGTCTGAGATTTCGATAGTTGAACCCGGCAGCCAGTCAATATCACGTTCCTCATCACGAAACACCCAGGGGGCAATGCGCCCGGTACGCGGCATGATAAAGGGCAGGCAGGTGTGACGATGCAACTCCTCCAGCGTCTGCGGGCTCCCCATGCGGTGCAGGTAATCAGGCGATGCGACCAGCAGCAGCGCCGCGTCCTCCAGCTTGCGCGCAACTAACCCACTGTCGGGCAACTGCCCCAGGCGAATCGCCAGATCGAATCCCTCCGCAATCAAATCAACGTTGCGATTGGTGATGTTCAGCTCCACCTGAACGCGTGGGTAGTGTTGGGCAAAGCGCGCCAGCAGCGGCGGCAGACGGTAGTGCCCGTAGGTGGTTGGAACGCTCATTCGCACGCGACCGGTCAGATCGCCTTCCTGGCCCCGCCCCTCGCGTTCGGCGTCATCAAGCAGTGCAAACGCAGACCTCGCCTGTTCCAGATAAACGCGTCCGGCCTCCGTCAGCCCCACGCGGCGGGTCGTTCGCTGTAATAACTGCCGTCCAAGACGCGCTTCCAGGCGGGAAACCGCGCGACTCAGGACAGAGGGTGTGGTGGAAAGGACAACCGCTGCGGCAGTAAAAGAGCCGTGTTCAACGACAGTAATGAAGACTTCAACGTCTCCGAGATAATCAAATTTGCGGCTCATTTTGCTCTTTCAGGAACAAATGTTTTTCAATCTGGCTAATTTATCCCCTCCGGAGTGATGAGTAAAGTGAGCTGCATTCATCATCAGAGGGTAAACACTATGGATCTTCAACTCACCGGTAAGACCGCGCTGGTTACGGGCGCAACCGCAGGCATTGGTTTGGCCATCGCCCGCACGCTCGCTCAAGAAGGGGTTGCCGTCACCCTTACCGGACGCGACCCGGCAAAGCTGCAAAAAGCCGCGGCCACCATCACCGACGCGACGCCTGACGCACAGGTCTCCACCGTTGTCGTTGACCTCGGTACCCTGGAGGGCGCAGAAGCCCTGTTCGCCGCCTGCCCTGATACCGATATTCTGATAAATAACCTGGGGTTCTACGAAGCCAAAGCCTTCGCGGATATTAACGACGAAGACTGGCTGCGCATGTTCAACACCAATGTGATGTCCGGCGTCCGCCTCTCACGCCACTACTTCCCGCGCATGCTGGAACGGAACTGGGGACGGGTGATTTTTATATCCAGCGAAGTGGGCGCCTCTACGCCGCCAGACATGGTGCATTACGGCGTCAGCAAATCAGCGCAGCTTGCTGTTTCGCGCGGTATGGCCGAACTGACCCGGGGAACCGGCGTGACGGTTAACAGCGTGCTGCCGTCGGCGACGCGCTCGGACGGCATTATTGAGTACCTTCGCCAGACCGCGCCTGCCCCGGATATGACCGATCGGGAGATCGAAGCGCATTTCTTCCAGACCTACCGCCCCAGCTCGTTGATAGCCAGAATGATTGAGGCAGACGAGATCGCGGCGATGGTCGCTCTGTTAGCCAGCCCACTGGGCGCGGCATCCAACGGGGCGGCTGTACGCGTCGAGGGCGGCACGTTCCGTTCCATTCTTTAATGCTGAACTCACCGGAGCCTTTTCATGTTCATTCGCACCCGTAGTCTGTCCGCCATTGCGCTGGCGGCGCTGATCGCTTTCCCGAGTCTCGCCAGTGCGGCGACGCTCCAGCCCCTGGAACGCTGGCGCAGCTATGCTGGCGTGAGCTGGGATACCCCGCAGAATGGGCAAACGCCGACGCGGTTTTCCGGCTCGGTTAACGCGCCCATTGCCGGTATCCATTTTGATGCAAAGGGGCGGGCCTTTGTCAGTACGCCCCGGCTGGTTTCTGCCACCGCCCCCGCCACGCTGAGCATTCTGGATACGACTGTTCAGTCCGGCCCTGCCCGCCTGACGGCGTTTCCGTCCCGCGAGGGGAACGCGGTAAACACCGATCCCGCGCAGAACCTGCGCAACGTGCTTGGCTTTTATATTGATCGTCAAAACGGCTGGCTATGGGCGCTGGACATGGGGTTTGTCGCAGGCGAAGCGGAGTCGCCCGTGGGCTCGCAGAAACTGGTCGTGCTGGATCTCAACACGGGCCGCACCCTTAAACGTTTCGCCCTGGATGGCGTGGCGGACCGCAAAGCCAGCTTCCTGAACGATGTGGTTGTCGATGAGAAACGCCGTGTCGCCTATATCTCCGACAGCGGCTCGCGAAGCGCACCGGAAAACCGCGTGGGCCTTATCGTCGTAGATTTCGCCACCGGTACGGCGCGACGCGTGCTCGACCGTCACCCTGCGCTACAGATTGAGCCGGGCGTCAAGGTGGTTTCACACGGTGCGGAGGTCTGGCCGGGTAAACCCTTGTTGATTGGCATCAACGGTATTGCGCTCTCCCCGAATGCGGACACACTGTACTGGACGGTCACAACGGGAACCCATGCCTGGGCAGTGCCCACGGCATTGCTGAGGCAGGCAGGGTCAACCGATGCGCAGATTGCCGCCAGTATCCAGGATCTTGGCGTGGTTGGCGGTAACACCGACGGTCTTGTAACCGATGCAAAGGGCAACCTCTATATCACGGATGTTACCCGCAACGGCATTGTCCGGTTTGATCCAAAGCACCGCGCTATGTCGCTTATCGCCGCCAGCGAAGACGTTTACTGGCCAGACACACCGGCAATCCGTCCGGACGGGGATTTGATCTTTACCTCGAGTCGCCTCAATGACCACTTCGCGGGAGCCGTTAAACCCGGAGAGGAACGCTATGATTTGTGGCGTTTGCCTCTCGGTGCATCACATAATACGGGCGAATAATAAAATACCCGTGGCTGGATAATCGCGAACGATTATTGATGCGGGTCAAAGGAATGTGGCTGATTGACTAAAGAACAAGGTCAGGGAGTCGATATTTATCTGGATAGTTGTCAGCCTGTGTCTGCAGGCTGACAACTCTGCCGGGCAAGATAAACGGCCCTTTTCGGCTCAGGAACATCCACGCAGCCACCTAAATAAAATTATCTCATGGAGAGAAAATGAAAGTTCGTCTTCTAGCGATTGTATCTGCATCCTTAATTCTTGCGGGCTGTGCTGGCTCGGTAAAACCCGACACCGTGAAAGCGGCAAATGGCAGCGCAATTGAAATTTATAGCGTATCAGCACTGCCGGAACTGAATGACAACCGTATCGCCGACAATACATTGCGCGAAGTGACCCCGACGCATGCCGCAGCCGGTATGGGGCTTGCCGTTCTCGGCGCTTTAACAGGTAACATTAACTCCGGTGACTTTGATAAAGAGAACTATAAAGGGACAGCGATCGAAACCCTGCAAAACCCGACGAACAGCTGGTTTGTTCCTAAAGCGAAACAAAATATCAGCAAGTGGCTGAACGAAAAAGGCAATGGCCACGTTTACAAGCAGCCGCTCTATATTGGTAAAGCAACCTGGGCGCTGATCTATAAAGACGCCACCGCGACCACGCCTCTCTATCAGCTGAAATACAAAGTCCTCTTCTATAAGCGCCCGGAAAGCGGAAATATGTTCTCTGCATTTACGGTAGCGGAATGCGCCCCTACGCCAGTTGAAGCGCCACTGAGCGAGTGGAGTGCAAATAATTACCAAAAAGTGACCAGCCAAACTGAAAGCTACATGAAAAGCTGCCTGCTTGAGCTGGACAACCAGCTGCCGCGTTTGCTGAAGCTGTAATGTGATGTGCTGTACGGCCCGCTTCGTGCGGGCTTGTATCGGGTATGCTCATCCTGAAATACCATGGGGTTTCAGGATAAAAAATATAGATAGCCGGACCACAGGCTTACCTTTTCACTTCCAGCCTGCCGGGAATACAACATGCAGGCACCGCCCCCCTACCCTTCGTGATCACACTTTTTATCCCTGGCTATTCACTTACCAAAAAGCGGTGTTATCATTCGCCTCGTAAATACCTTTCAACTCTACCCGAGGCTTTGATGCTGGAGAATGTAATCATCTGATAATCAGCTCCCCGACCTTTCAGGCCGGACTGATTATCAATGCGCTGAAATCGAATGCGGACACCGCTGTGTGTTTGCACGTTTTGCACATGATGATTAAACAGGTTTTCCAGTATGAATTTATCCCGTCAGGAACAACGTACCTTACACGTTCTCGCTAAAGGTGGACGTATTGTGCACGTCCGCGATGCATCTGGCCGCGTCACTTCCGTTGAATGCTACAGCCGGGAAGGGCTTCTGCTCACCGACTGCACACTCGCCGTCTTTAAAAAACTCAAAACCAAAAAGCTGATCAAATCCGTCAACGGTCAGCCCTACCGCATCAATACCACCGGGCTGAACAACGTTCGCGCCCAGCCTGATAATCGATAAGGAGAGGATTATGGATATCCCACGTATTTTTACTATCAGCGAAAGTGAACACCGCATTCACAACCCCTTCACGCCAGAGAAGTACGCCACGCTGGGCCGCGTGTTACGCATGAAGCAAGGCGCGCGCATTCTCGATCTCGGCAGCGGCTCGGGAGAGATGCTGTGTACCTGGGCACGTGACTACGGCATTACCGGTACCGGCATCGACATGAGCCCGCTCTTCACCGCTCAGGCAAAGCTGCGTGCAGAAGAGCTCGGCGTCAGTGAACGCGTTCATTTTATCCATAACGACGCGGCGGGCTACGTGGCGGATGAAAAATGCGACGTGGCGGCCTGCGTAGGGGCCACCTGGATTGCGGGCGGCGTCGCCGGGACGATCGAACTGCTGGCAAAGAGCCTTAAGCCAGGCGGACTGGTGCTTATCGGCGAACCGTACTGGCGTCAGGTGCCTGCAACGGAAGAGATTGCCCAGGCCTGTGGCGTCTCGTCGGTGGCTGATTTCCTCACCCTGCCCGACCTTGTCGCCTCTTTCGATGAACAGGGCTATGACCTGGTCGAAATGGTACTGGCAGACCAGGAAGGCTGGGATCGGTATGAAGCGGCTAAATGGCTGACCATGCGCCGCTGGCTTGAGGAGAACCCTGAAGATGATTTTGCGTATGAGATTCGGGCAGAGCTGACGAATGCGCCTAAACGCCATGTGACGTATACGCGGGAATACTTTGGCTGGGGCGTGTTTGCCTTAATCGCACGATAAAAAGGAGCAGGCGATATAACCCAAAGGTTATATCGCCTTTTTGCAGGGAGCGCATAATATTACGCCTGTCGCATTTAATTATCGTTAATCGTTTCCTTTATTCGTCATCGTAATTACAGGTGGTTATTCTTTTACTGGCGCGAGATGAATACCAGGGGATCGTCTATTGAGAAAAACCGATGAGGCGAATATATTGCCAGTAAAACAGCCAGGCACATTAATGAAGGAAGCATGATGGATATTGCGCTGCTTAACAGGGGATGGAACAGAACCTGGTCAGATACGATGGTGAATCTGGAAGCCCGAAAGGTCATCGAAACTGCAAATCGACTGTCAGCTTACTATTTACAAGATGGTCTAACACGTATCAAGTTTGTTGAGGAAATAAAACAGGTCGTAGAAAAAGAGTTCGCGACAGCACGGCGGGCGAAAACCGATGAAGAATGCATTGAATGCATCCAAAATCTACGTGCAGAAAAAGAGAATCTTCTTGAGCAAGAGCGCTTGTTAAGGACCAGATCCGCTCAGCTTTATGCGAAAGTCGAGTTTGTTTGGGAAAACAATAAAATTGTTGGGTATGTGATTTCGGCAGTAAATATTGTGATATCCGGAGTGACCGCATTTGGTGGGGCAATGCTCATGTTTACCGGGACACCTATTGGTATTCTTGCAGGTGCAATTCTTGTTATAGATGGTATGAATGGAATATCAAAAGAGTTTATTAATTTTAAAAGAGACAGCAATGCAAAGTCAGAGGGAATAGCTGCTGATCAATCAATGGAAATAGCAAAATTCATGGGATTTAAGCCTGAAACTGGACTCGCTGTTTACAAATCTTTTTCTTTAAGCGCAAGCGTTTACACCATCTTTGGCTTGTCGAGGAAAGCTGAAGCGTGGAGGCTTTTCCGTTATATACCAAGCGACTACTATCGGAAAGTGACAACTATGAGCACTCCAAAGCTCACAATGAAAATCGTGGGATATGGTTTGAAGGCCAAGGTCATCTTTGATCTGATGAGTATTGATTAACTTTTTTCAGACCTGACATGCCGCCATGATTTGTAGGAAATGATTGGTGGCTGAGCAAAACCACATATCAAGAAAACAATCACTATTGAAATCCCTCCTGAGAAAACATACCAATGATCATCCTGTTTTGAAAAAACGAGATAGATGAAAAAAAGTATGCCACAAGAGAAAATCCATAGTAGAGTTTTAAATCTTCTTGCTAAATCGTGGACTACCTCATCAAGATCCCCGCCATAATTCGCGATATTATTTTTTAACTTCTGTATTTCTTTGCGAGTAAATCCAGAATGTAACAAAGAGTCTTCTGTAATCTTCATGCTTCTCTCCTCTCTTCATACAATGTCCATTTCGAAAGAAGAGTATACTGATGTACTTTATCGCAATCCAGCCGAAACTTTGCGGCAAGCACCATGCAAGCCCTCTTGCTATGGTGAACAATCTTAATTGTTTGTTCTTCTGACGACTGAGAATGGTACTGATTATTTTTTACTCCCCCTACAGAATCGCCACGATTTATAGGCAAGCAAAGGTGGTTGGATAATAATTGCAACCGCGATACCACAAGAAAGGCCAATACCACCAGAAAAAACACTTTCTTCAGATGCGAATATCATCAGAAAAATGAATACAGCAAGGCAACCAGATACAACCCACACAGTGAGAACAAAACGCGTGGCCAGATCCTTGATGGCATTCCCCAACGTTCCACCGTAGCTTTCAACGTTGTTCTTCATCTTCTGCAAGTCCGATGGTGTAAACCCAGAATTCAACAAAGTCTCATCAGTCACTTTCATGTCGTATCGTCCTTTATATTCCAGAAAGGTATTTTTCATTCACTGATTGTGCGAGCAATCATACTGATGAACTTTGCAGCAATCCAGCCTAAAGTTTTGGCAGACTCAATCTCCTCATTATAGTCCGGGTTGAACCATGATGTTACGAAGCTGCAGGCCCACATTAAGAGTTGTGCGAAACCAAAAATAATCGTCTTTCAAGGGCCTCAGTTAAATTCAATCTAAGTCATGTAATTGAGCGATATCAGCCGTACACGTATCAAGTTAGTTGAGGAAATAAAACTGGTCGTAGTAAAAGTATTCTACACACTATGGTGGGCCAAACCGAGTTTAATGCGCTGGCATGCTCAGAGCTCTGAAACCTGTAATTGTGTGGTCGCCAGGTAAACTAATCCAATAACATTGAATAAGATAACTATTCTAAATCTTTCCAACTGTCTGTCTCGAGTTGATGAAATCGCTTCTGATTGCCCTGCTTAGCCTCAACGTTCCGAAAAGCATTACCTGACTATTTCAGCCAAGTAGATTTTTGTACCATTATGTTAAATAGAACAGAAAACGAACAGTAAAATGCTCTGTTGTGGCAAATTTTCAATGTTGTGATGGCCTATGGGTTTAAGTGGTGAAGTGCATTGCGGGGAGTGTCGGCTGTAGGATATTTGGTGAACATTCTGGTTTTTTACGGAGGGTCTGGGCTGGCGGTCTAGCAGATCACCAACAGTTCCGTGCCTGATTATTTTAAGCACCAGAGACGAATACTCAATCGCGTGTTTTTCTCATAGTTACCAGTAACATGAATCTATATACTCAAAATCATGTTGAAGAAATCGGCACTCGATCAAATTTTGAATTTTTTTTCTTAATTATTGACATGTCTTCCAGGCCTTACGGTACGAGGACTTAGCCTTTTTTACCCTTTCACAGCCTTAACTTAACGTCAAAATCAACCCTTGTGCACAAAAGAATCATCACTAGAATATCGACTATGTGGGGCCGCTTTTGATTGACCACCCCCACATATAGTGCCGCGCCTGAATTTTAGGCATAAAAAAACCGGATTCATTTGCATGAACCCGGCTTACAAAGCATGACCAATACGAGTCGCCAAACTCGTATGAATCTTAGCCTTGCCTTCATTTCTGACGGCTTGATTGTGCCAGGCAAAGAGGATCATGTAAACCTTAAAATGACGCTTATAAGGAGCATTGCATGACCATTTGTAAACAGTCACATCGTTACAATACTCTTTTCATCAGCTTACCTCACGATCAAGGTGGTGAAGGTAGACACAAATGTTGCGGCTGCGCTTACGACCAGGGTTACCGTGCTGGTTTAGCCCGCACAGGCCAACCTTGGGTTGACTTAACAGCCCTTCCTGATAGCCAAGCGGGAACGGTTCGCCATAAAAGCCCTCAGGCAGCCTTTGCTGATGGCTATCGAAATGGTATCCGTGATTCATATCGCAAAGTAATCTAAAAACAAAATAGGCGAGGAGGCATCCGCCTCCTTTATTAGCATTATACAACACACTCTCAGTTATTGAGTTGCTGGATATTGCATATGCAAATTATTACTTGTATATGAGTACCATACACTTAAAAAGGAAAGAGAATATTTGAACTCTTGATATCTCATTTAGAAAAATGGAGCACGTTCATAAGCTCCGTCGCAGCCATTTTAACAGCAGTAGCAACTTTTTTTCTTTGGCGGGTAACAAATTTACTAGCAAAAGAAACTACACGTATGGTTGAAGCCTCATCTCAACCGCATATCGTTGTCACCCTTGAACCAAATACCTGGGCCGCCTTTTATTTTGATATAAATGTTGCAAACACGGGCAATGCTCCAGCTTATAATATTGAGATTGACTTTGATCCGCCACTGAATAATGCTGAACATAGAGAAAATAATCATCACTCCATTCCATTTAGAAAAATCAGTGTATTAAAGAACGGGCAAACCTTATCTAGTAACCTTTGTGAATATAATCAAATAAAAAACAATACCTACAACGTAACAATTAGCTGGTCAAAAAAAGCAAACTCAACAGAAAGAGAATATAACAAGTATGAGTATGACATGTCATCCTTCGATGGAATTAATTATTTAGGTTCACGTAGCCCAGTCACACAAATAGCAGAGCAAATTAAAAACATAAGAGATGATTGGAGACCTATTTCACAAGGTTCCAAAAAGATAAAAACGGATAGTTATAGTTCAAGTGATAGAGATAAAGAGAAAAAAGCACATGACGAATGGTATCAAAATATTTTAGAAGAAAGGGAAAAGAGAAAGAATAATAACCCATAATAAATGAGGGCTGTAAAGCCCTCTAACTCTAAATATTAGCCAATCAAATCGGAAATTTTTGTTGCTAAAACCTGTAAGTTCAAATGGGAATTTCCTTCCAGGCTTCCTTCAAGGACATAGCTACTCGCATCTTTTTCGTTTACAGTCAAAAGCAAATAAAAGTCATTTAAAGGACCGAAAACAGATTGACCAGAAGGATTAAATTGTTTTACGTGCAGTTTTAATTTATTGTTGTTTATTTGTCCTTGATAGTAGAAGGCATAATCGCCACCATTAACACCATCATTTTTAACTGATACAACCCCGGCACCGAAATCTTGAGTGTTGCTTCTAAAGAAAACAGAATAAAGTCCGTCTTTCATAACGCATATCACCTATAGATATCTGCAAAATTGCATCAATATCATACAGCAACCAATTGTGCATAAAAACAGCAAAAAATTGAACTAAGTCAATAGAAGCCATAAAGCCCCGTTAGTGGTACAAGCAACAAGCGGAGCGCAGCGACTTCATCAGATTGTCAGAGGGAGCACACCTTATCAGGCCTTTCGGAGCATGAGCGAAGCGCTGGCAGAGCCTGCATGTCGTGTGCAGGTACGTTTACAGCCACAAGGCCACATATCGGGCTTAAATGCGTGTGATCAATCAGTTTCGGGAGGATTTAGAGACGTTGGCAGCGTCATCAGCTTCGAGTTGATAGCGGTTCATGGGGACTGTTCACGCTTTGTACCTGTTCGAGCTTTACAACTACAGGCCGCTACGTGCTAACAACCCTGAATAGCCACTGTTAACCATAGCGGCAACTGTTGGTCATAGAATCCCTTAAAAAAAGATTGTACCTTGAGAGCGAAAATCGTCTTAAGTTATTGTTTTTAAAGGATTTTGTTGTGTGAGTGCCGATAATAGGAGTCGAACCTACGACCTTCGCATTACGAATGCGTAAAGTGATCTAATAAAATCAATCCTTATCGAATTTAAATGGATTTTTTGCCACAATATCGCCACAGTTCGTTAGGAATCAGGTTGAAATGGCGACTATACGCAAACGTGGTAACTACCAATGGGAAGCTCAGATCCGTAAACGTGGTTTTCCCTCCCAAACCAAAACCTTTAACACTAAAGTGGAAGCAGAGGCATGGGCCAAAATGATCGAGTCAGAAATGGCGAGAGGTGTTTGGCTCAGCCGGAGCGAAGCGGAATCTACAACACTGTATGAAACCCTAACGCGCTATGAAAAAGAGATTGTTCCCGGCAAAAAAGGAGCAGTGCAAGATCACTCCCTAGTGCGGATACTAAAAGGTACTCAGCTGGCGAAAAACTATATGGCCAGCATCAGGAGCGCTGATGTCGCCAAACTCAGGGATGAATGGTTGAAAATCTATGCTCCTGCAACCGTTTTAAGGCGTTTGGCGTTACTTTCTCACGTATTCAACGTTTCGCGTAAAGAATGGGGCATGGAAAGCCTGCTTAACCCTGTAGAAGCCATTCGCAAACCCCAACCCAAGAACGCCAGAACTAGGCGCCTGGAAACGCAGCCAGTACTTTCAGAGAAAACCGGTGTTACGTCAGGAAAGGAAATAGCTAACGAGATCGAACATATTATCGCCGCAACACATTCCGTAGTATTGCCAGCAATCATTCTTCTGGCGTTGGAGACAGCCATGCGCCGTAGCGAGATCGCAGAACTACGCTGGCGCTTTATCGACCTTGAGAAGCGAGTTGCACATTTACCAGATACTAAGAATGGGAATGCCCGCGATGTCCCCTTATCAACGAAAGCAATAAAAATGCTCTCCAATCTCAAGGAACACGCTAAACTTGGGACTGACAAGGTTTTCAATATGCGTGCGGACGCGATAACTCAAGCTTTTGACCGAGCTGTAAAGCGAGCCCGAGAAAGGTATGTAGAAACTAATCCACACTGTGATGACACTTTCCTAAAAGATCTGAGATTTCATGACCTGCGGCATGAAGCCACTTCTCGACTTGCGGTAATCTTCCCCATGCATGAGTTGACAAAAATAACGGGACATAAAGACCCCAGGATGCTTATGCGCTATTATCATCCAAAGGCTGAAGATTTGGCAAAAAAATTAGACTAACAACCTAAGAGAAAAAAAATGCAATTTTTAAAAGATTTAATCTCTAGTATGTATAAACACATTGATACCAGAATAAATAGTCCAATCTTAGGTACATTGAGTGCTATATTTGTAATTTTATACTGGGATAAATTCACATTGCTATTTTGGGGAACTGGAACAATCGACTCCAGAGTCACTCAATTTAAATCATTCTTAACTGGGATTACCACTTCAGAATATTTATTGATAGCATTTCTGATACTAGCATATTTATTTTTATTACCCTTAGTAAATTATCTTACTGGGTTAATTCAAGGTGAGATAGAACACATAAGATATTGTTCTAGCATTAATCAAAAAGTAAAAAAAGAGAAAGAAAGAGCAAGGCTTATTAACTCAAAATATAAGGCTGAGCATGAGAGTGAAATTGCAGCTCAAGAAATCATCGAAGAAATAGCATTTAGCAATGAAAGAATCGAACAACAAAAAACACTAACTGAAGATATAAAGGAACGCTCTAAAGCATCCTCGGTAATTATTAAAGCGATGTACGAAAAATCTGAGAAAATGAAAATTGAACTGGAGACTTCTATCAAAGAAAAACAAGCAACAGAAATCAAACTCTCACGAGAGGCTATGAGCAGAGAGAGAGAAAAAATGAGCTATGACAAACTGAAATATCAAATCGAGGAAAAAAAGAAAATATCACAACTTTCCTCAGCCTTCTATTTAATTAATAAACTTGACTTAATACTTACTGCTGATTCAATTAAAATCTCGCTTTCGGGTTTAGGCGCAGTAATCGCTAGTGTTTTTGGATACACATCTTTTACAAAATTACTCGAAGATGAAAATTTCAACACAGATTCTTTAGAGGCGATTGATTATATAATTTACTCAGAAAGTTTAATAGCGGATATTAAATCAATAATCGAAGACGAAAATATTGATGAAGATATTGACAGCTACACTTTATTTGAACATTTACAGAATATATTCGAAGAGGATCTCAATATAAAAATCCTTACAAAAGATGAGGTCAGTGAAAAAATACGTGACAATCTTGAGGAAAATGGTATGTACGACTTGATTCATTGTGATGAAGTAAGTGGTAGCATAGCAGAAACTAACGCTTACTTTGACTATGTAGAAAACCTGCAAATTATAGACAGCGAACTCACTGATGAATCGTTTAAAGTCAAGTTCGAGTGCATCCTTTCAGGAACCACTCATGAAGACAAGCCTTATTGCGGTGAAGAAATTGATGTCTCCTTTACAAATAAAAGTAAAATCATACTAGGCAAGTTTGCTATAGGAGAAGCAGAAATTGAAGAGATTGGGAGTTCTGTGAAAGACTATCATGAAGAAGATGATTACGAACCTCAAGAAATCAGTAGTACAGTTAATGAAAAAAAACACGATAATGAGTTTTGAATAAATGAATCCAATATATGATAAGCGTACTAAAGCTTTCAAGAAAGCGGAGGCGAGTTTATATTTATCAAACAAAGATCCGCGAGGGTTACCATACTATGAACTAATAAAGAGCAAGGTCATTAATGGAGAATTGACTTATGAAGAAGCTAGACTTGAGGTATTTAACTATTACACTGGAAAATCAAAATAAAAGAAAGGCTAACCTTTGTTAGCCTCTTTCTAATTACTAATAATTAAACCTATAATCATTTATTGCTTTCTTTAGCTTTTCAATTTGTTTGGACGCATCTTCTGAATCATAAATTCCGGTAGCAAAATAATAGTCTTCAATGCACAGAATATTTATCAAGGGATCATAGAGTTTTTTTACAAATTCATTATTTTTGTCGGAAAAAAGGATTTTTAGCCCTTCCAAAACTAAGCTATTATAATCAACCATTATCCACCTCCTTACAGGTGTTTAGTGGAAGCGTCAGTTAACGTTACCGCGCTAACTGACGCGCCTAAATCAAGATTTTTTACTGCCAGTAAAACTATCACCCTCAAACTCATCCTGTTCGTGGTTACTCTGACGATCGGCTGTGTGTTTACGTATTTGATTCGCTATTTCCCCATCAACAGTCTGTTGTGTTCGGATAGAATTAGCACTTCCCTTCATCATCTGATACTCCGAAGCTCCGTTAGACAGCCCGCTCGCCATGTGAGAAGCCATGCGGCCAGCTCGTGAGAATGATGAAGCAAACCCCTGGCTTCCTCCGCTGACGCTACCTGTATTACTCCCTGCAGAAGAACCACCGGAACCGCCTGATGGTTGTCCTCCAGAAGTATCTACGGAACCGGTATCTTCCCCTCCGCCAAATCCTCCACCTGAACCACCTTTATCACCAGAACCAGATTCTTCGGCCATCGCCGCTTGTGCAGATTCAAATGCTGCTTTTAGAGCGGAAGCACCACCACTGACTTGAGCTGTAGCACTCATTGCCATTGTCCCAGCGCCACTGATTGCAGTAGTAGCAGCGCCAGTAATCATACCTGCTCCAAAACCACCGATCCCTTGTAAGGACGCTCCTCCAACAACGCCTGATAACAACAACGGTAATTTATTCGTCAATACTAAAAGAATAATTGACGCCAGAAGTAAAACAATAAGACTATTAAGATCAGGAATATCATTTTTAATAATAGAAAAATACTGATCTATAAATGATTGCCCAATCCCAATGATTAATGTCATCGTAAATAACTGAATACCAATCGATAATACTGTGCGTAAGTAATTTATTGCTATATCAGAAGTCCATTTCGAGCCACCAAACCCAAGCAAAATAACTCCTGCATAACACAACACCCATGCAGAAACTAACATTATTAGCATATTTATCGCGATAAGCGCCATTACTACTAATACTATTATCGCGACGGTTATCATAATGGTCGAAATCATTGGAGACCAAATTGATGCTGCTGAACTGACCTTTGTTAATATCACAAAAGCCATATCAACTATGCTGGAGGGTGAAATACCAGTACTTGTTCCTAAAGCATTTGCTGCAAGTTGTCTCATTGAGTTAATTATAGATTGTGATATGGCTGGGCCGTTGATTAAAAGATAATAAAAAAAACCAATCACGGCAAAAAAACGAACTATTTCTGCAAGTGCACTGATTAAACCTTCCCCTTGCATCGCCAACATACCAAATGTCCAAACCATACTTATTAATACCAGCCCCCAGAAGAGCCAATTTGCATAATCACCAATTACTAATGACCATGTGCTGGCTACTTGCTGAAACTTATCTAATAACGTATCAAGTAATCCGCTACTATCTAATTGACCAGCATAAGCATTTACAGAAAACAAAAAAACCATTCCTAAAAAAGTGAGCTTGCTTACTATTCTCATAATTACCATTCTCGCTTAGGGCTAGGATTGTTATTGCCACGCAGGGCACATTTATCGTAGTTATGTTCGTTCAATTTATTCTCTGGCGTCGATAAACAATCTTCATCTTTTTTATCGCAAGAGCATAGAATTAATGAAATTATTAGAATAAAAATGACCATAAGTTTATCTTTCATTCAGCTCTCCCTCACCAAATTCGCTTCGGGCTTAGTGTGTTCTCGCCAGCTAACGCTTTTTCATCAGCGACTATTTGTTGGGCTTCTTTATCAGCCTCAGCCTGTGCCAGTGTTGCTGCAGCGTTTTGCTGGGATACCAGAAGCGAGCGGATTTGCAGCAACTGGTTCGTTTGAGCACTGGCAAGCTGGTTAGCGGCCTGAATAGCTTCCATTTGCCCTTGTGCGCCGGTTGCCTGCGTTTGCAAATCTGCAAGGTTGTCAGCATCGCTTTGCAGTGTTTCCTGCTGTTCGTCAAGAGCCTTAAATACAGCGTCATTGGCCTTTTTACGTGCCTCAGAGCTGTTCTGTTCAGCTTTGCGCAGTGCGCTAATTTCATCCGCAGTACATTCAACATTACTGTTAAAGCATGGTGATGAGCGGTAGTAATTCACGTCCTGATAACGTTTCAGATATGAATCAAGACTCCCGGCCTGGTTTTTGTAGTAATTAAGGGTGTCCTGCGCCTGCAACAATTTGTTGATGGTCGAATTGGCCTGATCCCAGATATAGGCTGCAGGTGCGACTGTATTTTTGAGCATGTTTTCATACTGCTGCAGCTGCGTCTGGTACTGCTGGATCTGTTTTGCCACAGCCTGAACGTTGTTGACTGCGCTGATTGTGGTCTGCACCACATTAGTACCATCAATTACAGGGATACCGGCTGTCGCCGGTAATGCCATGATGGACGCCAGGAAGGAAGCTGCTAATGATTTTTTAGCTGCTAAAATCCCTCTCAGTGATGAAAATACTCGGAGCATTAACTTCATTTGCCCACCTCAAATTTAATTGATTATTAATATTGAAAACTCGTACTTTTAACAAATACAGATATTTAGGAAACCATAAATTTATTTATCCAAGATTCTATCCATAATATTTCTTAGTTCTTGTCTGGTTGATTCTATTTTAGCAAGCAACGTTTTTATCAATGAGGGTGAAAAATCAACTGTGCGTGGATCGTCAGCTAACCACAGTTTAAGTAACCCACCAAGTCGACCAAGATCAGCATTTACTCGGCTAAGCTCTACAACCTGTTCAATATCTACCATAGATTCAACCTGATAACCCATTGCTACTTTACGAATGAAACTCGCTACACTTAAGCCAGATGCTTCTGCATTTTCCTGGATTTGCGCTTTTTCATCTGGCAAACAATAAACTTTAATTGGTGTACTATTTTTTCTAGTCTGAGAAACGGTCATATCATTCTCCATACAGGCGGTAGCCGATCAGCCTCGCAGAGCAGGACTCCGTTGAGCAGCTCAGCTGCGAATAAGGGAAGGTAAAGTAGAAGCACCGTTTACGGTGGGCCTACTTTACATGTCCTGCCCCACATTTGCCGTTGTGAATCTGTGTACGTATTGTGTATTCCTGTGTAGGTATTGTGTATTCCTGTGTACTCAGTGTGTTTTCCTAAAGCATTTGTGCAGGATTAGTCGTGTAAAAATGTACAGCATATGTGTTTATTGGAAGGGAAATTATTTGAATAACCCTAAGAAATATTTTTATTCTCGCGGCTTGGTTTTTGGCGGCCTGCCACGTTTCCTTTGAAACCTATTTATCTCTTTCGCTATATCGTCATTTTCTGTCTTTGACTCAACAGATTTATCTATCCAGTCCTTAACATCTTCTCTACGCCAGAGAAGACGTTTATTACCGGGAAGACGGCATCTTGGTGGAAGACATTTTGGATTTCGCGTTGCATCACTGCGGATACTTTTTACAGTTTTCTTTAATGCAAAAGCCAACTCTTCAACGGTTATAAGTTCTGGCATAACTGATTTCATCGAAGAACCCATCTCTCAGTAGAAATTTGAGGATTTTAGCGGCTAAAATTTTAGCCGCTAAAGTTTGCTAACCAACGTTATGAATTGAGAATAATTAAAACTTACTGGCAAAAAGAATAATGTCAACAGGGTTTTTATTCATCGGATTCTTACTCCATACGAAATTGGTTTTATTTACCGACTTCTGAATGACACTAAGGTTTTAATAATTCATTTAATCTTTTTGGTTATATAAAAGGTTAAAGATCTGGTTAGAGGGGTGTGCAAAACTCAATTAAAACAATGATTATTAAGGGGAAAAATATCCACATGCGCCCCTCATATGTCATAAAGTAGCCCCTCAAGTGTCGTAATTTCGCCCCTCATATGTCATATAATAAAAAATAAACAAACAAGTTATACACAATATTATTAACAGAATCTGTGGATAAATACACAGATTATACATGATGAAATAGATTGTTTAGCTAAACTAAATAGCAATAAATAAAATGAAACAGAATGTAAATAATAGAGGGTTGTAGATGACTTATAAGTTTGGTTAGCTAACCTTTATAAGAAACACTGTTTATAAATGATTCATTCCTGACAGCGGATATATCGAAATTTAGTAAGTAAAATGCCACAACTAAATCTTTTATATCATTTGTTTAGCTATACTATTTTTACTAAGGGTTATGTATATCTAAACTACAAAAACAGCAATGCAAAAGATAAACGGGTAACAATCGTAGAAAAGCTTTGTTGCTGAGGGGTTACCCTCATTGGAAACCAGCTTGAGATAAGGATCATATGAGAATATCAAACCCGACTGGTGAGGCCGGGTTTGATAATTTGAAGCGCTGGACGTAGCGTAGATGCCACAATAGAGGAGACAAATAGTAAATTAAATTATAAGATAAATGCAGATTTTTGTTTCGCTATGAAGTTATCACTGAAGATAAAGTGTTCTAAGATAGATGAATGTGAGGTTGCCATGACAACGATAAAAGCTAGACCCAGTTCTGTTGCGGAAATTCTTTTAAATGAGTATTTGAAACCTTTAGCTATGTCTTCACGTGACTTAGCTAATTTGATGGGAGTACCTTATAGCAGAATTGACGATATATTACGACACTCTAAAAATATAAGTAATAGAGAGGGGGAATTACTTTCTAAAATCTTCAATACTGATAGCGATTTTTGGATAAAACTTCAAGAAAACTATATAAATCATACATGCAAATTCCATAAATAGTGCATAAACGCTAACTTAAGGCATATATTATTTGTACTACGTCGTTGTATTAAAGATAAATATCAAGCAACAAAAATCAACTATAAATAGGTAAAAAATCAGCATGAAGGAATTATTACAATGTGCACGATGGTTCTAATATAAATTTAGTAAAATAAAACATAAATCATTTCCGTATAAAAAGATGGCCAGGTCTTTATCATCGATCCAGCCAATTAGTAAAGGATTTTTCATTTCAAATTCATTAAACCTTAGGCATAAAACCTTAATGTTCAATATCTATTTGATTATCAATTTGAATAATGTTTTGAATCTCACTGTAAATATCAATATTCTCATCTGGTACATCTATGCTAACCAATAAACTATATTTAACATTGTTAATATAGCGATCCTGCGCAGTACGATATTTCCACCATCCACCAACAGGATAGACAGCGATAGTATTCATCTCTGTTAAATCTGCAGCACTGCCTTTCCAAGCATCCGAGTGTAATGAACCTCTAACTCTGAGTTGAGGCCCCAAAAACCATCCTGAAGCATCTCCTTCAGGTCCATTGTATTCTTCATTATTCGCATTACGATTTATCGAAGCACGGAAATTTTCGAGGGTCTGATTAGGTCTAATAACTGCAAATCTCAATCCATGAGATTGATACGAATATTGTCGTCTGAATCCTTTTTGACTTGGATTAGGTTCAATAAAATACGACAATGTGATTCTTAAAATAACATTTGTTTCTGGTGGTAGTAAGCGAAGAGCTTCTACGGGCCAAGGGAGTGAAAACAGATGCATTTCATTCAGTGTAGGATCAGTAGAACCATCTCTTTTAAATGGGGTGATTTCCGACTGAGATATTAATGTAAGTGCATTTTCCGCACTATGCATTGCTCGATTTAAATTAGGTACTCCATAACCAACCATCCTTAATAAGCTTTCTTTAGCCGATTTTGGAGTCCCCTGTGCACGTTCTGTTCTATATCGTTCGTGCATACGACTAGTCCATCTTGCTGTATGAACAAGTAATCCCCTAATAGTTTCAGGCCAATATTCTGGGTACTGAGCCATTAGCATAGCAGCATGTTTTGATACTAGAGCACAGGCTGCGCTAGTATCTGAATTAACTTCAAACAATTGATTTGTTGCCCTACCAGAGGTTGTGAGCAAAGATAATTCAATTGTATTTGTGATTTCATCACGGCTAGGTGATAAAAGTTTGTTTCCGCCTTCCTCTACTAAATCTGGCTTATATGGGGCATGCTTTTTCCATCCCCAGGATACCGATGACCGAGATGACGGTGCAATATCTTCTGACATAGCGAAAGGAGACCAACCATCATATTCGCGGTCTGTATGGGTTGTTTTATCAGTATACGCCCCTACAGTTAATGCATTCCAAGATTGAGCAGGATCTTCAATTTCAGCAAGAGTCACTGAATCCCAATAATCTAATTCTAGATTTGTAGGTTGAGAGTTACCCGCAGAAATTATAAATAATCTGCGGATATCATCCTCTAAACCAAAACTAAACTTGTCAATCTCTGCAGACCATGAGGACGGTTGGCCTCCAAGAGTATTAGGCTCTGCTGTCACAGCAAGCGAATAAACTCTGCGCCAGTTCGGGTTTTCCAGCTCCAGACGACTTGACGTTCCTGTAGTAATAGCTCCATAAAGATCAGGATCATTAGTAGCTCTTGGAGGTAGTATCCTTCCTGATTCGATATTGTACGGAATCGAAATGTCCTGATCGTTCAGTAAAACAGACAGGAAATCTCCATAAACACATAGTCCTGCTTGTCTGGAACCGTGGTCATTATAAGGCCTTTGATTATAATCATCGAAAAGTGGCCAAGATATGTCCCAAGCAGCTGCCAGCGATGAGTTAGTAAATCTAGATAATAGTGGATTATTGTAGTTAACACCTGTATCCAATATACAAACAGAAACATCAGCTTCATTGTTACGCGTAATTCTTGCAGCAACATTTTCTGCCCACTGATGCTGTTCTGTAGGTAAAGAATTTACTATAACTGATATATCATCCCTCGCTGATCTTATCTCTTTTAAATTAGATATTAATTCAGGACAAACTTTTAATCTCGATAAACTCGTACGGATAAGAACAACAGTAGTATCGAAAAAATTAATAGAAGTATTCCCGAGCCTTCCATTAATTCTTTCGCATAAACGCCGAGCAATATTTAGCACATCCTCCTTATTACCCTTAAGCCAAAGCTCAAACCACTTTTCAACACCGTGATCATCCGGAATAAGATCTTTTTTATCTGTCCAGAAAGAAGTTATATCTGCTAACTCGATATTTTGTATGCTATCAATTAACAAATGATTTCTAGGGAACTCGATACCATCCTTCGATGGATTCAAATAGTCATTTATTTTTTTAGTGAATTTAGTTCTGTCATTTTCATTAATGTATATAATCGCAGTTTCACGATTATTTGATTTAACTAAAGAACAAAGCTTGAAATAAGTATTATCGATTTTATCTATAGGAAGATCACATTGTTCAAAACTGATTAGCCTAACATAAATCCCTTTTTCATCAGTAACAGGGGGAAGCCTCGGTCTTTCATCATAATGATTCAATATACGGCTATACTGATTTAGTAATGATATACCTTGTACCGCTCGATCACGAGTTGGGACTCGGGGACTACGACCATTGCTCCTAGAGCGATAGTTTTCGGGGGAAACATAGCCGTTTAATAAAATATGCCTCTTGTTGGTAGTCATTTCATCCCTTATTGTCTACTTTCTTGCCTACGCTTTATAGCCTTTACTAACAAATCGGTTGTAATATTGTTTGCATTATAAAGCACTGATTCTTTGGCAGCATCTTCACTTGCTCGCGTGATCTCCGCTGCACTTAGACCTGAAGCACTATCAATGATCTCTCTCCAAAATAAATTACCGAGGTCAAAGACAGCGAGTCTCTGTTCAATAAGATTCCTGATTAGATTATCCTCAGGCCTTGTGAACGGTATAATATCGTCAAATCGTCTATATAAGGCGCGATCTAAAAGCTCTGGATGATTGGTTGCAGCTAAAACTATGCTCTCAGAATCATCCTGCTCTACAAACATTAAAAAAGAATTTAAGACCCTACGAATTTCTCCAACGTCATTCTGAGCGCCACGCTGAGTTCCTATAGCATCGAACTCGTCAAAAAAATATACAGCTCTTGTTTGCCGTATGTGGTCAAAAATTAAACGCAGCTTGGCTGCAGTTTCACCCATATAGCGAGTGATTAGATTATCTAAGACGACTGTATAAAGTGGTAGCTTTAACTCTGTAGCAATGACTGATGCGGACATTGTCTTACCTGTACCGGGAGGACCAGTGAAAAGAATTTTTCTTCTTGGAATAAGCCCAAACTCAGAAAGTTTATCTTTCTGTTTTTGTTCAAGCAGAACCTGATTCAATCTTTCCCTAACGCTTCCAGAAATCACCAGTTCTTGAAGATGTACTGGCTTGTTCGTTTGCTCAAGTAATCCCTTAAGATCACCATCAGGCTGCTTAACAAATGGTGTAAGTCGTTTTTCAACTAAACCTACAGAACTCGTTGTTTTCTGATTTTTATCAACTAAGTTTTTTATATCATTAGCAAGCTTATGATGACCTTGCCTTGCTTCCTTAGCTGCCACCTGCAAAGCAATAGAAAAGAAACGCTGATCATCACGATCAACGTGGCTTTTCAATAAAGCTTTGATCTGCTCTGCAGTAGCCATAACCCCTCATACTCCCTTGTTCTCTTGTTGCAAAGTTTACTATAAATTCATTTAGTTCGACATCGTTACCTACCTGCTCATTACAGGAAAGTAATACCTTCATGAGCGTATCATCAATGATCAAAGTGTAATCAAACACCTAGGCATAGTACCTTCACTACGTGAACTGTATCACTCATTGTTATGTAACCAGAGTGTCCCTTTCTGGCACTTAGCTCTATCGGATAATGCATTTAAGCTGTTAATTTATAAGATTTTTCATCACTAAACTGTCTTTCATGCAACGCATCGATAAGGTCAACACATTACGTTTATAAGGAAGTAGTTTGTTTAGCGTAATGATGCAAATGCTGACCAATTAGCTTTGCCACAATTTTGCCACACCTACAATGCGCAAAATTGCACATTGGTGTTGAACAAAGCAAAATACTGCAATAGTAACTTGATGATTTTACGAGAAAAGATGGTGCCGATAATAGGAGTCGAACCTACGACCTTCGCATTACGAATGCGCTGCTCTACCAACTGAGCTATATCGGCCCTGAGAGGCCGGTTACGAGCGTAACCACGGGGCAAAAGGTTAGATCTATCCGGGTGATGCGTCAATGCCCTTTTGAATCAAACGGCTATTTTTGCATCACCCGTGATTATTTACGCACGAATCGTATCGTCGCCGATGCCGATCCACTTGTACGTAGTCAACGCTTCCAGGCCCATCGGACCACGCGCGTGCAGTTTCTGCGTACTGACGGCCACTTCCGCGCCCAGACCAAACTGTCCACCGTCGGTGAAGCGGGTTGATGCGTTCACGTACACGGCAGAAGAATCCACTTCGTTTATAAAGCGGTCGGCATTGCGCAGCGTGCGCGTCAGGATGGCGTCAGAGTGCTGAGTACCATGCTCACGGATGTGCGCGATAGCGTCGTCGAGATCGGCTACGATCTTCACGTTCAGATCCAAAGACAGGAACTCGTCGTCATACTGCTCCGCGTTTACCGGCACCACCGTCGCCGGGCCGTCTTTCAGCAGCGCCAGCGCCTTCTCGTCCGCGTGCAGCGTGACGCCACTCTCGGCCATCTGCTTGCTCAGGGCTGGCAGGAAGGTGTTCGCGATACCCTGATGCACCAGCAGCGTTTCCACCGTATTACAGGTGCTTGGACGCTGGGTCTTGGCATTCACGATAATCTTCAGCGCCGGTGTAATTTCGGCGCTCTCGTCCACCACGATATGGCACACGCCGATACCGCCGGTGATCACCGGGATCGTCGACTGCTCGCGGCACAGCTTGTGCAGGCCCGCGCCACCGCGTGGGATCAGCATGTCGATGTATTTGTCCATGCGCAGCATCTCGTTCACCAGAGCACGGTCCGGGCTTTCGATAGCCTGCACGGCACCTGCCGGTAAGCCGCACTCCTGCAGCGCCTGCTGGATGACTTTCACCGTCGCGGCGTTGGTGCGCCAGGTCTCTTTCCCACCGCGCAGAATGGCGGCGTTACCGGTCTTCAGGCACAGGGAAGCAACATCCACCGTCACGTTCGGGCGAGCTTCATAAATCACGCCGATAACGCCGAGCGGCACGCGGCGGCGCTCCAGACGTAAACCGCTGTCGAGCAATCCGCCGTCAATCACCTGCCCGACCGGGTCGGCCAGATTACAAACCTGACGGACATCGTCGGCGATGCCTTTCAGGCGTGCCGGGGTCAACGCCAGACGGTCGAGCATCGCTTCGCTCAGACCATTGCGGCGCGCTTCCAGCAGATCCTGTTCGTTGGCGAGGAGGATTTCCGGCGACTGCGATTCCAGATAATCAGCGATTTTTTCCAGCACGCGGTTTTTCTCGCGGCTGGAAAGGAGCGCCAGTTTGTAAGAGGCGGCCTTGGCGGCGGCACCCATTTGTTCCAGCATTTTCTGGCTCCTTAACGAATAATCATGTCGTCACGATGCACGGCAACCGGGCCATACTCGTAACCCAGAATGGCGTCGATCTGCTGCGAGTGGTGACCCGCAATACGGCGCAGAGCATCGCTGTTGTAGCGGCTGACGCCGTGAGCGATGTCGCGACCTTCAAGGTTACGGATACGGATCACTTCACCACGGGAGAAGTTGCCTGTCACGTTTTTAATTCCTTTAGGAAGCAATGAACTCCCTCTTTCCAGAATCGCGGCGGTCGCCCCTTCATCCACGGTCAGTTCACCTGCCGGCGGCGCGCCGAAAATCCAGCGTTTGCGGTTTTCCAGCGGGGATTCCTGGGCGTGGAAGCGCGTGCCAACGGAAATGCCTTCCATCACGTCGCCAATGACGCCAGGACGGCTGCCCGCCGCAATGATGGTGTCGATCCCGGCGCGGCAGGCCACATCCGCCGCCTGCAGTTTAGTGCCCATGCCGCCCGTTCCCAGGCCAGAGACGCTGTCGCCGGCGATGGCGCGCAGCGCATCGTCAATGCCGTGTACATCGGTAATCAGTTCAGCTTCCGGGTTGGAGCGCGGGTCTGCGGTAAACAGCCCCTGCTGGTCGGTCAGGAGCAAGAGCTTGTCGGCACCGGCCAGGATCGCCGCCAGCGCAGAGAGGTTATCGTTATCACCCACTTTGATTTCAGCGGTAGCCACGGCGTCGTTTTCGTTAATCACCGGGACGATATTGTTGTCCAGCAGCGCGCGCAGCGTATCGCGGGCGTTCAGGAAGCGTTCTCTGTCTTCCATATCCGCGCGCGTCAGCAGCATCTGCCCGACGTGAATGCCATAAATTGAGAACAACTGTTCCCAGAGTTGAATGAGTCGGCTTTGTCCCACGGCGGCCAGCAGCTGTTTAGAGGCGATCGTCGCGGGGAGTTCGGGGTAACCCAGATGTTCACGCCCGGCGGCAATCGCCCCGGAGGTCACAATAACAATACGATGCCCTGCGGCATGCAGCTGAGCGCACTGACGTACAAGCTCAACAATGTGGGCGCGATTTAGGCGGCGCGATCCGCCTGTTAAAACACTGGTGCCGAGTTTTACCACCAGCGTCTGGCTGTCACTCATGATTCTCTGCCGTTCAACGATAAGGGAAAGTGATGTCGAACGAACGTTTTAACAGGTGTCAGGCCCGTTGCCAACTGCCACAGCACATCGCGAAACACTTTGTTGCGCGGGATCAGGAAGCGTAGCGGCAGATTTTGACAATTTTATTACCGAAATAATAAATCACAGTTTTTTAAAATTAATCTTAATTTGTCATAAAAGTTTCATTCCGTAACGTTAAAACCCTTTCTGTTTTTTCACGGGACTTAAGCATGAGCTTATCGTCCAGCGAATTTTTAAGCGCGTTTATAAGACAGGATCGAAAATGAAAAAGAGCACTCTGGCATTAATGGTTATGGGCGTTGTGGCTTCCGCATCTGTTCACGCTGCCGAAGTTTATAATAAAAACGGCAACAAACTGGACGTGTATGGCAAAGTTAAAGCAATGCACTACATCAGCGATGACGATTCAAAAGATGGTGACCAGACATACGTGCGTTTCGGTTTTAAAGGTGAAACTCAGATTAACGATCAGCTGACGGGCTATGGCCGTTGGGAAGCGGAATTTGCAGGCAACAAAGCAGAGAGCGATTCCACTCAGAAAACGCGTCTGGCATTCGCCGGTCTGAAGCTGAAAGACTTTGGTTCTCTGGATTACGGTCGTAACCTGGGCGCGCTGTATGACGTGGAAGCGTGGACCGATATGTTCCCTGAGTTTGGCGGCGACTCTTCCGCGCAGACCGATAACTTCATGACCAAGCGTGCAAGCGGTCTTGCCACTTACCGTAACACCGACTTCTTTGGCGCGGTTGATGGTCTGGATATGACCCTGCAATATCAGGGTAAAAACGAAAACCGCGACGTCAAAAAACAGAACGGTGACGGTTTTGGTACGTCTCTGACCTATGACTTTGGCGGCAGCGATTTCGCGGTAAGCGGCGCGTACACCAACTCTGACCGTACCAACGCGCAGAACCTGCTTACCCGTGGCGAAGGCAAAAAAGCCGAAGCCTGGGCAACCGGTCTGAAATATGATGCGAACGATATCTACCTGGCGGCGATGTACTCCGAAACCCGCAATATGACCCCAATTTCTGGCGGCTTTGCCAATAAAGCGCAGAACTTTGAAGTGGTCGCACAATATCAGTTCGATTTCGGTCTGCGTCCATCCCTGGGTTATGTCCAGTCTAAAGGCAAGGATATCGAAGGTATTGGCGATGAAGATCTGGTGAAATATATCGACGTCGGCGCGACCTATTATTTCAACAAAAATATGTCCGCGTTTGTTGATTATAAAATCAACCAGATTGATGACGATAACAAACTGGGCGTGAGCAGCGATGATATCGTTGCCCTGGGTATGACCTACCAGTTCTGAGTCGGCAGTAATAAAAAAACCGGCATTAAGCCGGTTTTTTTGTGCCCGGTGGCGCTGCGCTTACCGGGCCTACGGGATCATCACCCGGTATTATTTCATCTTTACGCCGTCAATTTCGCCTTTTCACTGGAAAAATCATCGGCGGGCTCAAGCTTCAGGTCCAGCGTGGCCAGTAAATCGCGCGCCTTGTCGTGGAACTCTTTCAGGGTATATTCCAGGCGGTCAATCACTTCCTGATCTTTGATGGTGGTGGCCTGCCAGTTGCCGTCTTTATTAAACAGGCCAAACTGGTAGCTATAGGTAAAACGTTTCTCTTCTGCTTCCATTTCCATCCACCAGCCCCAGAATTCACGTTTTTCGGGTGCAGGCTTCACGTTGACGCATACAGCCAGGCAGTCGAAAAAAAAGCGATTCTCTTCACACTGCTCTTCTCGA
>Ga0308166_1000508_pt1 | contig 52279 bp, 49 predicted proteins | sample PhyCR2_2_FD_202137 | JGI IMG/M metagenome (GOLD analysis project Ga0308166, IMG submission 202137) | Phyllosphere microbial communities from UC Gill Tract Community Farm, Albany, California, United States - DLSLCC.R2 | ecosystem: Host-associated > Plants > Phyllosphere > Unclassified | place...
GGACGGATGACTTCGGATGCCGCCGCTGACCGCTCCGGTCGCAGTTCGTGCCGCCCACCCGCACTCCGGTCGCAGTTCGTGCCGCCCACTCGCCGGTCGCGCGGCACGAAGTGCGACCGGAACAACACACCGCGCGACACGAAGTGCGAACGGAACATCACCACGAACGCACGAACGCCGCGCCCTCCGCAGAGGACGCGGCGTTCGACGAGGGTGCTACGCGCCGATCTTCTTCGCGTCGTCCGCGTTGAGCAGACGGAAGAGCAGGGCCGCGATGACGGCGCCGACGACCGGGGCCACGATGTAGAGCCACAGCGACGCCCAGTCGAAGTAGCCCCCGACCGAGAGGCCGAGCGCCACCGCCGGGTTGAAGCCGCCACCCGAGATCGATCCGACGGTGGCCGCGCCGATGAACACGGTGGCACCGATCGCGAGACCGTAGAACGAGTTGCCCTCGGTGTCCTTCGACGTCGCGGTGTTGAGCACGACCCAGACGAGGATCAGTGTGAACAGCGCCTCGACGAAGAACGCGGGTCCGACTTCGATCACCATGGCTTCGCCCCCGGCCGGCCACACGGCGAGGCTGGCCAGAGCGGCGAGCGCGCCACCGACGAACTGCGCCACGAGGTACGCGACCAGGTCGACGACGCTCAGGCCGCCGCGCAGGAACACACCGACCGAGACGGCCGGGTTGAGGTGGGCGCCCGAGATGTGACCCGTCGAGTAGACGAGCACCATCAGGGTGAAGCCGATCGCGAGCGGGGTCAGCGGGCTCTCGCTGTTCACCGCGGCGATGATGCTGAGGACGAAGAGGAAGGTCGCGAGCGCTTCTGCGATCGCCTTACGAGGAGTGCCGGTCATGAGTGTGCTCTTTTCTGGGATTCCGACGGAAGGCAACAGCTTCGTCGGCCCGCGCACTCCGGCTGACGCACCCTCCACTGACGAGACCGAATATAGCGAGTGCACGCACCACGGCGATGCGCGCCGCGCGGACTTTCTGTGAAGTCCCTGAGTGCCGCGCTCGCACCTGTCAACCCCGTCGCCAGCTGATCCCCGCCTGCCTAGGGTTCGAGGATGACCTCCGACATCACCCCGACGCAGGAGAAGCCGACCCGGCTGCGTCGCGCCATCACCGGTCCACTGCTGTTCGCCTTCATCCTGGGCGATGTCTTCGGGGCGGGGATCTACGCCCTGATGGGCGTGCTCTCCGAGAAGGTCGGCGGGATGCTGTGGGCGCCGCTGCTGCTCGCACTGCTCCTCGCCCTGCTCACTGCGGGCTCCTACGCAGAACTCGTCACCAAGTACCCCCGTGCGGGCGGGGCGTCGGTGTTCGCAGAGCGCGCGTTTCACAGTCCGATCGTGTCGTTCCTCGTCGGGTTCAGCATGCTGGCGGCCGGCGTCACGAGTGCGGCCGGTCTCGCGATCGCCTTCGCCGGCGACTATCTCGGCACGTTCTTCGACCTGCCGACGATCCCGGTCGCGATCGTGTTCCTCGCCGTCGTCGCCGCGCTCAACGCACGAGGCATCCGGGAATCCCTCGGTGCGAACCTCGTGATGACGGCGATCGAGCTCAGCGGCCTCGTGATCGTGATCGCGGTGGTCGGCGTCTTCGTGGCCGGAGGCGGCGGCGACGCCTCACGGCTGACCCAGACACCCGAGGGCACTCCGGTCGCCCTGGCCGTGCTCGGCGGAGCGGTGATCGCGTACTACTCGTTCGTCGGCTTCGAGACCTCCGCCAACATGATCGAAGAGGTCAAAGACCCGCGCCGCACCTACCCCCGAGCGCTCTTCGGCGCTCTCTTCACGGCTGGCGCGGTGTACGTGCTGGTGGGCGTCGCGAGCTCGATCGCCCTGCCGGCATCCGAGTTGCAGGAGTCGAGCGGTCCGCTGCTCTCGGTCGTCGAGGCGGCGGGCGCGAGCATCCCCTCCTGGCTGTTCAGTCTGATCGCCCTCGTGGCCGTCGCCAACGGCGCGCTGCTGACGATGATCATGGTGAGCCGTCTGACCTATGGCATGGCCGAGCAGAACCTGCTGCCGTCGGTGCTCGGCCGCGTGCTGCCGAACCGCAAGACGCCGTGGGTCGCGATCCTCACCACCACGCTCGTCGCGATGGGGCTGACCCTGGTCGGCGATCTCGCGACGCTCGCCGAGACCGTGGTGCTGCTGCTCCTCTTCGTGTTCCTGAGCGTCAACGTGTCGGTGCTCGTGCTGCGGCGCGACAGGGTCGAGCACGATCACTTCCGCATCTGGACCGTCATTCCCGTGCTCGGCATCGCCTCGTGCATCCTGCTTCTGACGCAGCAGCGGCCCGTCGTCTGGCTGTTCGGAGCGATCCTGCTCGCCGTCGGCGGAGTCCTCTACCTGCTCGCACGCTGGAGCCGCAAGCGCTCCGAGGCCCGCGACGACTCGTCCGACATCACAGAAACCGCCGACCCCTCCGAAACCCCCGACCCCACCGAAACCCCCGACCCCACTGAGGAGAACCATGAGCATGCCTGACCAGACCCCCGACGAGGCCATGACGAGCGAAGAGAAGCGTCACGACCAGCTGACCGCGGCACCGGATGCCACCGAAGCCGATGCCGCGCCGCGCATCGAGGTGTCGGAGCACGACGGCAACACCCGCATCGACATCGCTCCGGATGCCGCGGTGCGCCCAGGCCCCGGCCCCGGCGTCGAGACCGAGGAAGGCGTCGACCCTCAGGAGTAGTCGGCACTCACGAGCGCGAGGCGGCGCCGCGGCGCGCCCGGAACCGAGTCGTCAGAGCCAGCCCTTGCGCTTGAACACCACGTACAGCCCGAAGCCCATCCCCACCATCAGCGCGATCGCCATGGGGTATCCGAACGCCCAGTGCAGCTCGGGCATGTGGTCGAAGTTCATGCCGTAGACGGTGCCGACGAGGGTCGGCGCGAACAGGATCGCCGCCCAGCCCGAGATCTTCTTGACCTCGTCGTTCTGACGGATGCTCAGCTCCGTCATCCGCGTCATCTCCTCGTTCTGGCGCCGTGCCACGATCGTGGACTCGACGGTCAGCGCGTTGTCGAGCACGGTGCGGAACGTGTTGGCGCGCTCCGAGACGCGCAGGGTGTGGTCGAGCACGTCGCGCAGGTACCGCTGCAGTTCCTCGTCGACCTGGTATTTCGCCGAGCCTCGCAAGAGGGCATCGAGCATCCCCGCCAACGGCTGCACGGCGCGCTGGAAGTCGATGACCTCGCGCCCCAGCTCGTAGATGCGCTGCGTCGCATCGACCCCGTCTTCGAAGAGCTGGCTCTCGATCTCGTCGATGTCGTTCTCGAGACCCGCGAGAACCGGCGCATACTCGTCGACGACCTCGTCGAGGATCGCGTAGAGCACAGCCTCGGGGCCGAGCTTCAGCAGCGTGGGGTCGCCCTCGAGACGACGACGGACGCGCCCGAGGTCGGGCGATTCCGCATGCCGGATCGTGACGACGAAGTCCTTGCCCACGAGCACATGGATCTCGCCGAACTCGACCTCCTCGGCCGCGTCGAGATAGCGAGCCGAGCGGAGCACCATGAACAGCACCTCGCCATAGCGCTCGAGCTTCGACCGCTGATGACCCGACAGGGCGTCCTCGACGACGAGCGCGTGGATGCCGAACTCGTCTGCCACCTCGCGGATCTCGGCCTCGCTCGGGCGGTAGAGCCCGATCCAGCTCAGTCCGCCACGCTCCCGCATCGCCTCGAAGGTCTCACTGAGACTCCGCGGATTCTCGGTGCGGACGCCGTCGACGTAGATCGCGTTGTCGATGATCGCCATCGGCTTCCCATCCCTCCGGTCGGGCAGCGGGGCGACCCGACGCCCTGTCTCAGCCCTGAGCGGGTGCGACGCAGGTGATCGCCGAGCCGGCGATGGCCTCGTGGTACTGCTCGGCGGTGAACGGCAGCCCGAACTCCGGCGCCGTCTGGCCCTCGGCCGCCGGAGCCTTCGATGCGATGGCCGCGAGCTCCCACGCCAGGTAGGCCGCGGTCGTACCGCCCGTGGTCGAGTCGTTGAGCGACACCGCGACCGTGAATCCGGTCGCGGGGTCGGAGTAGGCGGCGGTCTGGTACCCGGGAGTCCAGCCGTACTGACCGACCATCGAGCCCACGAGCACCGCCCCGCCGGTGGCCTGCAGCCACGACGGCGTATCGGCAGCGACCGGGAGCGGGCTCGCGAAGCGGTCCGGCGTCTGCTGGGTGCGCAGCGTCGCTTCTGCCTGTGCGTAGCGACCGAGATCCTCGATCGTCGAGACCGCACCGGAGTCGGTGAATCCGGTGCTCGACGAGAGCGTCGTGATGTCGACGGGTGCCGCGCAGTCGTACCCGCCGTCGACGAGCGAGAGGTGGTGACCGTTCATGACCGGCCCTGTCGACGGCGGCGCGGCGGCAGCGGCCGGCAGTGAGGTGTTCGCGAGACCCAGCGGCTCCGTCACGTACTCGGCGACCAGCTCGGATGCCGTCATTCCGGAAGCGCGCTCGAGTGCGAGGCCGAGCAGCAGGTAGGCGGTGTCGGAGTTCGAGTACGTGGTGTGCGCGACGCCTCGTGCGGCGCCGAGTCCGTAGGAGGCGAGTTCGAGCGGAGCCCACACGCGCTCGGGCGTGTTCATCCACGCGGCCTTCGCGACGGCCTCGGACGAACCGAGTCCCGACGTGCCGTTGCACAGGTCGAGAAGGGTGAGGTCCTGCAGATTCGGCACACCGGAGACGTAGTCCGGCACGGGGTCATCGAGGTCGACGACCCCGTCATCGACCAGACCGTAGAGCACGTCGCACGTCATGAGGCGCGTCACGTCGGCCACGCGGAATGCCATGTCGGTGCTGATCTCGTCGCCGCCGCCCGGCTTCTGCGTCCCGATCCCGGTCACCCAGCTGCCGCTCCACGGAGCCCAGACGCCGACGACGGCACCGGAGGCTCCCGAGGCCGTCAGCGCGTTGGCGACGGCCGCCTCCATGGCGGCGACGGTGTCGTCGGGCAGGGCGCCGTCGACCTGCGCCGGCGGCTCGTAGCTGAATTCCGGCTCGGATGTGCATCCGGTGAGGAAGAGCCCGAGCACGGCTGCGCCGGCCGCTGCTGCGCGGAACCTGCGCGACGAGAGAAGCTGCATGAAAGGGGACCCCCGGAAGACGTGTCTCCCGAGTCTAGAACGCCCTTCCTGAAAGATCGCATCGCCGGGGCCCGTTTAGGGTGATCTTCATGCCCCACACCTTCGATGCCGACGTCGTCTCCGCGATCCTGCGCCACATGAACGGCGACCACACCGACGACAACCTGCTGATCACGCGCGCCTTCGCCTCTGCCGACGGCGGCGAGATCACGGATGCCGTGATGACGGGCCTCGACGGCGACGGCGGCGTCTGGCAGATCACCCGCGAGGGGGTCTCGTCGGAACTGCGAGTCGCCTGGCCCTCCGGCCCGATCAGCGAACGGCCCGCCGTGCGCCGCGAGGTCGTCGCTCTCTACGACCTCGCCTGCGAGAAGCTCGGAGTGGAGCCGCGTCCGCACGCGTGACGCTCCGATTCCCGGGGTTTCGCCAAAGGTAAGGCAACCCTTACACTGGGCTCATGTCCGAGATCCTGTCCTTCTCCGCCGCCCTCCGCGAGCGCTCCTCCGGTTCGCACTCGCGCAGCGAGGGCGCAGGCTTCATGTCCGACCTGCTCAAGGGCGAGGGCTCGCGCGAGGACTACATCGCGCTCGTCGCACAGCACTACTTCATCTACGAGGCCCTCGAGTCGGCGGGCGACCGCATGCGTCAGGATCCCGTGGCATCCGTCTTCATCAGCGACAAGCTCACCCGCCTGCCGGCGCTGGAGGCCGACCTCGCGTTCCTGCTCGGAGCGGAATGGCGCGACGAGATCGTCGCGCTCCCCACGACACAGCGCTACGTCGAGCGCATCCGTCAGGTCGGGGCGACGTGGGCGGGCGGCTTCGTGGCACACCACTACACGCGTTACCTGGGCGATCTGTCGGGCGGCATCTTCATCGGACGCGTGATGGCTCGCCGCTTCGGCTTCGAGACCAACGGCATCGGGTTCTACCTGTTCGACGACATCGCCGATCCGTCTGCGTTCAAGGATGTCTACCGCGAGCAGCTCGATGCCGCCCCGTGGGACGACGCCGAGCGCGAGCGTGTGATCGACGAGGTCCTTCTCGCCTACCGATTCAACACCGAGCTGTTCGAAGACCTCGACCGCGCCCGCGTCGCCGCCTGATTCCCGACTCCCGCTCGTTGAGCGAAGGAGCGCAGCGACCGAGACGAAACGCTCAGCCCTTGCCGAGCTCGGGGGTGGATGCAGCGAGCCATGCGTCGCGCATGAAGCGCCGCACGTCCTCGTCGACGCGGATGTCGCTCGGGCGCAGCGCCCTCGACAGATAGAGTCCGTCGAGCGAGGTGAGTCGGGACAGCGCCACGTACGTCTGGCCCGGCGCGAACGCGCCTGAGCCCAGATCGATGATGGCGCGGTCATAGGTCTTGCCCTGCGACTTGTGGATCGTGACGGCCCACGCGAGACGGAGCGGGAACTGCGTGAACTCTGCGACCACGTCACGGGTCAGCTTCTTGGTGCTCGACTCGTACGAATAGCGGAATCGCTCCCAGACCGCGGGCTCGACATCGACCTCCTCACCGTCGATCTCGACGCGCACGGTCTCGCCGAGGATGCGGATGACCGTTCCGATCGTGCCGTTCACCCATCGAGGCGGCTCTCCCGACATCGACGTGTCATTGCGGAGGAACATCACCTGCGCGCCGATCTTGAGCTTGAGCTCCGATTCCGCGGGCAGTGAGGCCTCGCCCTTCCCGAACTCGCCGCTGACCTCGGCCCGCGCCGTCTGCTCCTTGCCGGGGAGAGCTGCCAGGTGTCGACTGTTGATCGTGTTCACGATGTCGTTGCGGGTGGCGAGGGTGATCATCGGCACCTCCCCCGGCTCGGGATCGGGAGGCGTGCGTGCACCCTGGGCGTTCAGCACGCCGGCGATCTCGGCGGTGACTCGGCCGTAGCGCACGGCGTTCAGCATCGCTTTGAAGCCGTCGTCGGATTGACGGTGGATCTGCACGAGCTCCCGCACGTGCAGCTCGGCTCGGGTGTCGACGGCGAAGAGTCCGCCGTCGTCGTCCGGAGCCTCGCCGCCCGCCGAGCCTGCCCAGACCTTGGCGTCGAAGAACCAGAACGAGCGGTAGTGATCCTTCACATACCGCAGCTCATCGCCGCGCGGTGGCACGGGGGCGAGCTGATACGGGTCGCCGAACATGACGATCTGCACCCCGCCGAAGGGGATGCCGCGCTTGCCCCGCGCCTGGCGGAGAGACCGGTCGATCGCGTCCATGAGGTCGGCGTTGACCATCGAGATCTCGTCGATCACGAGCGTCTCGATCGCGTTCAGGATGCGACGGGTGTTGTCGTTCTGGTCGATGTCCGAGTCGCCGATCAGGCCGATGGGCAGACGGAACAGCGAGTGGATCGTCTGCCCCTCGACGTTCAGGGCGGCGACCCCGGTGGGAGCGCAGATCGCGATCTGCTTCTTCGTGTTCCACGAGAAGTACTGCAGCAGCGTCGACTTGCCGGTGCCCGCACGCCCGGTGATGAAGACATGCTCACCGGTGTCCTCGATCAGCCGGAACAGCTCTTGCTGCTCTTCGGAGAGGGCGGGAAGCGACACGGATATCTCACACAGGACGACGGCGGAAAGCGCATGCGGAACACGCGCTCCCCCATGCTACGTGGCGCCGCCGCCCGGCATCCGACGGACACAGCCGAACAGCCCCGTCACAGAGCGACGCCATGCTCGGCTCCGTCCCAGGCCGCACTCCTAGACTGACGCCATGCAGCAGGTCGAGACGAAGGCGCCCCGGCGTTCCCGCCTCGTCGCCGACCTCGCACTGCTCTCTGTCATCGGCTTGCTGCTCGTCGCCGCACTCGGCGCCGGCGGGGCCACGCTGTACCGGCAGTTCTACGGACCGTCCGCGTTCGTGGTGCGCTACCTCGACCTCCTCTCGGAGGGGCGTGCCGCCGACGCGCTGCGCATCCCCGGTGTCGCGGTCGACCGCGAGACGCTCGAAGCTGCGGGCATCGGCGCCACAGCATCCGAGGCCCTGCTCCGGCATGCGGCGCTCGCCCCGCTCACCGATGTCGAGGTGGTGTCCGAGAAGCCCGACGGCGACCGCACCGCCGTGACCGTCTCGTACAAGGCGGCGAAGCACTCGGGCGTCACGACGTTCACGGTCGAGCAGGACGGCTGGGCCGGCGTGACGCCGAACTGGCGCTTCACCGACAGCCCGCTCGCGGTGGTCGAACTGACCCTGCGCGGCGCGGACCAGTTCGCGGTGAACGGCTTCGAGGTCGACCGCCGCCAGGTGTCGTTCGCCGGCGCCGATGCCGCACCGCTCGATCCGCTTCCTCTTCTCGTCTTCACGCCGGGCCTGTACTCGGTGACCGTCGACACCGCGATCTCGGGCTCAGACGGTGTCGGTGTCCTCGCCGACACCCCGCTCGCCACGACCCCGGTCGATGTGCAGACCACCCCCACGGCCGACTTCGTCGAGGTCGTGCAGCAGCGCGTCGAGGAGTTCCTCACCGCGTGCACATCGCAGCAGGTGCTGCAGCCGACCGCCTGCCCGTTCGGGCTGCAGGTCTCCAACCGCATCGCCTCGCTTCCGGAGTGGTCGATCGCGAATCAGCCGCAGGTCTCCGTCGTCCCCGACGGAGGGCACTGGAAGATCCCGCCGACGGATGCCGTGGCGCACGTCGAGGTCGAGATCCGATCCCTGTTCGACGGCTCGGTGCAGAAGGTGTCCGAGGACGTCGCGTTCCAGGTCAACGGATCGATCACGATCCTTCCCGACGGGTCGGCCTCGATCCGCGTCGGATCGCCCGACGAGGAGTCGACCGGCTGAGTCGACCGGCTGAGCCGACCGGCTGAGCCCCGTCGGTCGGCATCCTGTCCGCGCCCGGTCAGCGCAGTGTCAGCGCGTCTGGCGTTCGGCCTCGCGCCGGTCGCGCTCCGCCAGGGCCGCGAGCTTCGCGTTGTACTCCTCGAGCTCGGCCTCGCCCGTGCGATCGGCATGCCGGTCGCGGCGCTTCTGCAGCTTGGTGTCGCTGCGGCTCCACTGGATGGCGACCGTGATCGCCAGGATCAGCGTCGGGATCTCACCGATAGACCAGGCGATGCCGCCTCCGATGTACTGATCTTCGAGCGGAGACGGGCCCCAGGTGCGGCCCATCGCGCCGAACCAGTCGGCGACCATCAGCCCCTCCTGCATCATGATCGCGATGCCGAAGAACGCGTGCATCGCCATGATCGCGATCAGGGTGATGAGGCGGCCGGGGTACGGCAGACGGTACGGAACCGGATCGGCGCCGATCAGGCTCATCACGAACAGGTAGCCCGAGATCAGGAAGTGGGCGACCATCCACTCGTGGCCGAGATGCTCGAACATCGACCAGCGCACCAGGTCGGTGAAGTAGAAGGCCCACAGCGACAGGATGAAGATGCCGGCCGCGACGAACGGATGCGTGACGACCCGCGAGAACGGCGAGTGCACAGCCCACATGATCCACTCGCGACCACCGCGGGTGCCGTCGTCGCGCTTGTGGATCGCGCGCAGCGCCAGGGTGATCGGCGCACCTGAGACGAGCAGCAGCGGGATCGCCATCGACAGCATCATGTGCCCGAGCATGTGCACGCTGAACAGGTACTCCTGGTAGGCGTTGATCGGCCCGCCCGTGACCCACACGAGCATCAGCATGCCCAGCACCCAGAAGATCGTGCGGTGGATCGGCCAGCGGTCGCCTCTCAGCCGCAGACGACGCACGCCGGCGAGATAGAGGAACAGTCCGAAGCCCGCGGCGACCAGCCAGAGCACATCGATGTCCCACGCCGTGAACCATCGGTCGAGCGTGAACTCGGGCGGCAGCGGCGAACGAGTGAGGTTCTCGGCCGGTGTCTGCACGAACGCCGCCTCTTCGCCGGTGGGCGGAGGGGTGCGCGCGAGCGCGGCGGCGGCACCGGACGCCAGGCCCATCAACGCGACCTCGCACAGCACCAGCATCCAGAACCAGCGTGAGGCGTTCGCCCCGTCGAGGCGCGGGATCAGGCGGATGCGGTACCAGGCGCCGAGCAGACCCATGGCTCCCAGCAGCAGCACCTTCGCCAGCAGGATCATGCCGTACGGCGTCCAGAGCTGCGAGATGTCGCCGAGGGCGACGAACGAGCGTGTGAGCCCCGATATCGCGACGACGGCGAAGGCGGCGACAGCGAGGCTGGAGTAGCGGCTGACGAGCGGTGCGGTGCCGATTCCCGAGCGGCCGCGCAGGATCACGACGAGCAGAAGCCCGCCGAGCCAGACGGCGGCGCCGATCGTGTGCAGCAGGATCGAGTTGACCGCGATGTTGTGGCCCGACAGCTCACCCGAGTGCCCCTGGGTCGCGAGAGGCAGGAACGATGCGGCGGCGAGGAGCGCCGTGATCAGGGTGGGCGTCCAGGTGCGCCAGGCGAAGGCGAGCACCGTGATGACCGAACCCATGATCGTGGTGATCAGCCAGGACTGTCCGAGCGGCAGCTCCAGCAGGAAGCGACCGAGCTGCTGGCCGAACTCGCGCTCGGCGCTCAGCTGCGGGTTGAACGCCGCCATGAAGGTGAAGAAGCCGCCGATGCCCGCCGTGACCGTGAAGACGGCGGCGCCGATGGATGCGGTGTTGAGCGCGAGGTCGAACGACTTCTCCTCGCTGCGCAGCGCGAAGAGCGCGAGCACGAGAGAGCCGAGCATCGCCGCCGAGGCGATGTTCATGACGAGCTTGACGATCGGAGTGGCCCACCGCACGAACGGACCGGGGTCCTGCAGCAGCAGCGGCGCCGCACCGCCGCCGAAAGCGAGGGCGATGAGCACGCCGATCAGTGCGGCCGCGAGGAGGATGCCGATCCCGCCCGCGCGATACGCGGAGCTGGTCGGGGTCTGCACGGTGCGGGCACTCACACCACAAGCCTAAGCCGCCCCATCAGGGAGAAAGCACGAAGGCCGCCCCCGACGGATCGGGGGCGGCCTTCGACAAGGTGCGGTCTTACTTGACGGCAGCCTTGAGCTTGGAACCAGCGGTCACCTTGACGCGGTGGCCGGCCGGGATCTTGATCTCGGCGCCGGTCTGGGGGTTGCGGCCCGTGCGAGCTGCGGTCGCGACCTGCTCGAACGAGATCCAGCCCGGGATCGAGACCTTGCTGCCCTTGGCAACAGCGTCGGAGACCGAGGAGAACAGCGCGTCGAGGACACCGGAGACGGTGGCCTGGCTCTGGCCGGTGGCGGAAGCGATGCTCGCGACGAGCTCGGTCTTGGTGATGGACTTGTCAGCCATGTCATCCTCCAGCGACGAGGTTCCCGTCGCATCGTTGGTGTTCGGGGGGCTGATGCCCTCCGTTGGTCGAGTGACCGCCTTGAATGTACCAACCACCACCTACATTTCCGCGTCATTTCGCGGGTTTTGGGCTTTTCGGCGGCGTGTCGTGGTGCAGAAGTGGCGAATGTGACTCGTGTGGCACCTGCTCGGGCACCCTCTCCTCGGCTTCGCTGACGCGTGAACAGGACGCGATCCCGGGGTCACGGATCGAGCATCGCCGATGGCGGCATCCGAGGTTCGCGCTGATCCCATGGATCGTGGATCGGGTGGATCGTTCGCTGCTGCGTGCAGAAGAGGTGGCACTGCCGCTGCGGATGTCTTCGGCTAGCCACCGCCGTTCCGCCCGATCCATCGCGCGACTCCGCACTTTCTTCCTGCGCTTAGGGAGGAAGACTGCGCTTCAGGAGGAGAGAATCCGTGGATCTCTCCTCCCAAAGAGCAGTTCTCCTCCCGGCGCAGGCGCGGGCGGCCCGGTGGAGGCGGAAGGCGGCCCGGCGCGACTACACGTCCGCAGAAATACGAAAGGGGCGAGGATCCGAAGACCCTCGCCCCTCCCGGCTGTCTGGCGGCTTACTGCACTCTGCGACGGGGAATCGCGAGAGACAGGATGCCGGCGACGAGCAGGAGTCCACCGGCACCCAGAAGGATGCCGTCGACCTCACCGCCCGTGGCAGCCAACGCCGCTGCCCGCGTCGGCGCCGTCAAGGGCGCCTCGGCATCCGACGGGGAGGTCGGAGCGGCAACGGTTCCGGACGCGGGCTGGGGGCCCGCCTCCGGAGCGGATCCGCTGCCGGGCTGGGGAGCCGGAGCGGAAGTCTTGTGGATACTGACGGCGACAGGGATGCTGACGTTGCCGACGCGATCCCTCTGGGTGACGGAGAGGTCCTGGTCACGGTCGTCGAGCACAGGGATGACGCAGGTCCAGGTGCCGTCGGACTCGACGGTGGTCGAGCACACGAGGTCACCGGCATCGTCGCGCACCTCGATCGTCGCGCCTGCTTCACCCTCGCCCGTCAGCTCGACGGGCTGCGTGAGATCCTGCTCGCCTTCGGGGGCGACCACGGTCGGCGCATCCACCGTCGCGTCCACGAGGAACAGGACTCCGCGCTGGATCGAGTCGGCATCCACCGAGTGCTGGTACGCCGAGATCGTGTTGAGACCATCCGTGAACGGGATCGACGGGATGATGCTCCAGCGACCGTCTGACCCGACGACGGCCGTGCCGAGAGCTGCCCCGTTGTACTGCGAGAGGTAGACCGTGGCTCCGGGCACACCCGTGCCGATGATCGTCGCGTTCGGGCCGACGGGCTGAGGAGAGGTCTCGATCACGGGAGCCGGCACGGCCACGCGGTAGTACCAGGTGGCGGATGTCAGGCGGTTGGTGTTCTCGTAGACCGCGGAGTCGAAGTCGAAAGAGTAGTGCAGCGCGTACGTGGTGCCCGGGATCGCATCCGCGGGGATCCGGACGCTGGTGTAGAAGTTCGAGTAGTTGTTGCCGGTGGTCGACGCACCGATCGCGTTCCAGTTCGACTGGGCAGCGCACTCGAGGGTGACGCCCCCTCCGCCGAGCGTGCAGGCGCGGGTACGTGTGCCGTTGACGCCGACGTTGCGCAGGTTCGCGCTGGCGATGATCAGCCCGTTGTCGGCGCGGTAGTGCAGCCGTGCGGCATTCGCGGGGACGCCCGTGGGGCCCACGTTGCGGATCGTGTTGCCCACCTCGAACGTCTGCCCCGGTTTCACGAGACTGACGGTGCCGCCGGTGTAGCTCTGCATGTTGATCGCCGTGGCGAGGATCGCCGCGTCGGCAACGGCGATCGGCGCAGACGGCTCGCCATCGACGACAGGAGCCTGCGCCGCCGGCACATCGTCCGCCGGCGCCTCGACGACGGGAGCGTCGGTTGCCGGCACCTCGATCGCAGGAGCTTCGTCGACCGGCGCACCGGTCTCCGTCGATGCCGCGTCCGCTCCCGCCGCATCGGTCAGCTCTACGGTCGACTGCACCGATGCGCCGTCTTCCGAGGATGCGGAGGCGGATGCCGGGGCGATGCCGACTCCGACCGAGGCGGCGACGAGCGCGATGCTCACGAGAAGGGCGGGCACGGCGGGCGGAGCGATGCGCGAACGCGAAGCGCGCTGCACGGGGAGGTTCTCGGGGTTCATGGGATTCCTTCGATGGGTCGTCGCGACGAAGTCGCGGGCGCCGGCTCAGAACTCTCCGTCCGACGGATCAGCGGGTGGCTGATAACCAAGGATACATTAATATTTCAATAACTCCAAGTACTAATATTTCTTCACGCAGCAGAGGGGTACCACACCTCCGGCCCGCACACGCCCGGGGACAGCGAAAGGGGCGAGGATCCGAAGATCCTCGCCCCTTTCGGCTTGTCTGCTGAGACTTACCAGCTCGACTTGGTGACACCGGGCAGCTCGCCACGGTGTGCCATGTCACGGAAGCGGACACGCGAGATGCCGAACTTCGTGAGGACACCGCGGGGGCGGCCGTCGATGACGTCGCGCGAACGCACGCGAGCCGGCGACGCGTTGCGCGGCAGCTTCTGCAGGCCGACGCGTGCGGCCTCGCGGGCCTCGTCGGTGGCGTTCGGGTCGACCAGGGTCTTCTTCAGCTCGGCGCGACGCTCTGCGTAACGCTCGACGATGACCTTGCGCTGCTCGTTGCGAGCGATCTTGCTCTTCTTAGCCATTGATCAACGCTCCTCTCGGAATTCGACGTGCTGACGGATGACCGGGTCGTACTTCTTGAGCACGAGGCGGTCGGGGGTGTTGCGGCGGTTCTTCTTCGTCACGTACGTGTAACCCGTACCTGCCGTCGAGCGCAGCTTGATGATCGGACGTACGTCCTGAGCCTTCTTGGCCATTAGAGCTTCACACCCTTCGCCTGGAGGTCCTTGACCACGTTCTCGATGCCGCGGACGTCGATCACCTTGATGCCCTTGGCGGACACGTTGAGCGTGATCTTACGACCGAGCGAAGCGACGAAGTAGGTCTTCTTCTGCACGTTCGGGTCGAAGCGACGCTTCGTCCGGCGGTGCGAGTGCGAGACGTTGTGACCGAAGCCGGGAACAGCTCCTGTCACCTGGCACACTGCTGCCATGATGTGACTCCTTCTATACCGTGAGGCCGGACGGCCCCACCCAAGATCCCTTGTCTGCGCGCCACCCCGCATCGCCGATTTCTCGATGGAAGAGGGGGAAGCACGCGAACTACGCACAGGAGTGTGCGCAGACAAAGAGTCAGTTTAGCACGCCCCCGACTCAGACCCGAACGACCCGTTCAGACTCGAACAGCCTCGAACAGCAGCGCCGCCCCCGGCGCGAGCAGGGGCAGGGGCACCCCGACCGTCTCGAAGAACGCGCCGGTCGCCTCGATCCCGGCATCCAGCCAGGCGGGGTCTGCGACCTGGTGACGCGACACCGCCCCGAGCTCCTCGCGCACGCGCAACCGGTACCGCTCCCCCACCTGCAGTCCGGGGATGCGGGTGCGCGGCGTGAAGCCGTCGACCGAGGCGCCCAGGCGCACCCACGCGAACACCGCATGCGAACCGTCGATCGCGACGACGCCGTGCAGCAGGGTCTCGTCGTCGACCTCGTCACTGCGTGCGGTGACACCCGAGTGCAGCAGCGGACGCAGCTCGCGATACAGCGCAGTCCAGCGGGTGAGCGCCGCGCGCTCGTCATCGGTGCACTGCGTGATGTCCCACTCGATGCCCGCATGGCCGAACAGCGCGGTCGTCATGCGGAACGGCAGGGATGCCGCGCGGTGCGTGGTCTCGGCGATCGGCGGGCCCACGTGCGAGCCGACGACCTCCGGCGGCACGAGCGTGCCGGTCCACCGCTGGATGCGCTGACGCTCGACCGGGTCGTTCGAGTCCGAGGCCCACACGCGCTGCGTGCGCTGCAGCACCCCGAGGTCGACGCGGGCGCCACCGCTCGCGCAGGATTCGATCTCGAGTGCCGGGTGCCGCTCGCGCAGTGCGTCGAGCAGGGCGTAGAAGGCGGTGGTCTGAGCGTGCACCGATGCGCGGCCTGTGTGCGGCGACACCGCCGCGTGCAGGTCGCGGTTGTGGTCCCACTTGATGAAGTCGATCCCGATCTCCGACACCAGGGCATCGAGGCGTTCGAGCAGATACGCCACTGCATCCGGATTCGCGAGGTCGAGCACCTTCTGGTGCCGCCAGGTGGGCGAATCGGGCGCCGCCTGCAGCACCCAGTCCGGATGCCGTGCGGCAAGGTCGGACACCGGGTTCACCATCTCGGGTTCGAACCAGAGCCCGAACTGCATGCCGAGTCCGTGCACGTGCTCGGCGAGCGGCCACAGCCCCTCGGGCCACTTGGCGTCATCGATGTACCAGTCGCCGAGTCCCGACCGATCGTCGGGGCGGCCACGGAACCAGCCGTCGTCGAGCACGAACCGCTCGACGCCGACGGATGCCGCCGCGTCGGCGAGCTCGATGATCTTCGCGGGATCGTGGTCGAAGTACACCGCCTCCCAGGTGTTGAGCACGAGGGGGCGCGGTGTCGTGGGGTGCGCGGAGAGCGACCGCACCGTCTGATGCAGGCGGGCCGACACCGAGTCGAGTCCGCTCTCGCCATAGGTCAGGAACACCCGAGGAGAGACGTAGGTCTCGCCTGCCCCGAGTCGGATCTCGCCGGGCAGCAGCAGCTCTCCGCCGCCGAGCACCGCGCCGTGCACGCCCGCTCCCTCGGGAAGCCTCTCGACTCCGACTTCGAGATCGCCGCTCCATGCGACGTGCGCCGTCCAGATCTCGCCGTGACGGAAGCCGAACCCGTCGGTGCCGACCGCGGTCAGGTACGGCGCGTCGTGGCCGCCGCGTCCGCGGCGCACCTGCCGCAGGTGGGCACCGTGGCGCAGGGCGCCTCGCTGCGGGTGCCGCTCGCCGGTCCAGCGGCCGGTGTGGTCGAGCACCTCGGTCGCATGCGCGGGGATCGGCATCAGGATGCGGGCGGCGAGCACGTCGAGCGGCTCGGGATGCTCGGCCTGCTCGGCGACGGTGCTCGTCACCGACAGCTGCGCGGTGAGCACGCCGACGGCGTCGAGGTCGAGCTCGAGGGCCACGGAGGCCCCGGCCGCGGCATCCGCGAACTCTGCCCGCAGCGCCGTTGCCGTCGCCTCCCACGCGGTCGACCGCAGCAGCGGAGCGCTGTGCAGCCCTCCGCGATGCCAGGCGAGCGCGGGCGCACCGGACCACCCGTCGGCCTCCACGGCCAGCAGGGGGAACGTGCGCGGGACGTCGAACGAGCTGAACGTCACCGAGCCGGTCGACGACCCGGCGAGCGCCGCGAGGTCGGCAGGGTCGAGCGCCGCGCCCCAGTGCAGCAGGCGTGCACTCGTCGTGTCGATGACGACGCTGACGCCGGCCGAGGTCAGGTGGACGAGTTCGCTCATTGCCGCTCCAGACGAGAAGGGAGGCCCGCCCGTGAGCATACGGGCGGGCCTCCGAGGGGTGTTACTCCTTGACGGGGATCGACGCGGCCTTGAGCGCGTCGACCGTGGCCGTCTGACCCTTCTCGATCGCGTCGAGCAGCGTGCCGCTGCCCGAGACCGCGGCCTTGAACCCGTCGGACACGTCCGAGTAGGTCTGGGTCATGGTCGGGCCCCACGCGAAGTCGGGCGAGACCTGGGTGGCGGCGTCGGCGAAGACGTCGTAGATCTTCTGTCCGCCGTAGAAGTCGACGCCCTCGGCGTAGACGGGGAGCTCGAGACCCGCCGTGGTCGCCGGGTAGAGGTTGGCGGCCTCGGCGAGCGCGGTCAGTGCCTCATCGGAGGTGTTCAGCCACAGCGCGAACTTGGTCGCCTCGTAGACGTGCTCGCTGCCCTTGAGGACGGCGGTCGACGACCCGCCCCAGTTGCCCGCCGCGGTGCCACCGGCCTCCCACTGCGGGAGGGGCGCGACGGCCCAGGACCCTGCCGTGTCCGGGGCGCCGCTCGAGATCGAATTGGCACCCCAGACGGCGGAGTTCCAGGTCCAGACCTCGCCCGAGTTGTAGGCGTTGTTCCACTCGTCCGTCCAGGCGGGAACCGTGGCGACGAGGTCGTCGTCGAGCATGCTCTGCCAGTAGTCCGCTACAGAGGCGGTGGCGTCATCGGCCAGCGAGACCGTCCAGCCCTCGTCGTCACTCGAGAACCACTGCGCGCCGTCCTGCCAGGCGAACCCGGCGAACTGGTTGATGTCCGACTGCGAGAAGTTCGTGATGTAGCCGCCGAGTGCCCGGATCTTCACGGCGGCGTCGCGGTACTCGTCCCACGTGGTGGGGATCGCGATGCCGTTCTGCTCGAACAGGTCGGCGCGGTAGAACAGCGCCATGGGGCCGGTGTCCTGCGGAACGCCGTAGACGCCCTCGGTGCCGAGCGTGACCTGTCCCCAGGCCCAGTCGACGAACTGGTCCTCGGCGGCGACGACGTCTTCGCAGGCGCTGAGGTCTTCGAGGCCGTCCTGCACGAGGAAGTTCGGGAGCGCGTCGTACTCGATCTGCCCGAGGTCGGGGGCATCCCCGGCCTTGATCTGGTTGAAGAAGTTCTGGTACGTGCCGCCGTTGCCGTTCGGGCCGGTCTGCACGTCGACCTGGATCTCGGGGTTGGCCTCGTTCCAGATCTCGACGACGTCTTCGATGCCGGGGATCCAGGAGGTGAACTCGAGCGTGACGTCGCCGTCTGCCGGGGTGCAGGCGGCTGCCTCGCCGCCGGTGCCGGAGCTGTCTCCGCCGGACGCAGAGCAACCGGCGAGCGCGAATGCCGAGATGGCGATGACAGCGGCTGCCTTCATCTTCGAATGCTGCATTTCGATCCTTTCGTGGATGCGATGGGGGTGGTGCGGGTGTGTGGTGCGGGTGGTGCGCCGCCCGGTCGGTCCGGTCGGCTGCCTGCTCACTTCAGGGCGCCGGCGCCCAGTCCGTTGCGCCAGAAGCGCTGGAGCAGGAGGAACGTGACGATCAGGGGGATGACCGACAGCAGAGCGCCGATCAGGACGAGTCCGCGGAGCTCGGGAAGCTGGTTCAGCTGGTTGTTCCAGTTGTAGAGACCGAAGACCACGGGGAAGAGGTCCTCGGACCGCAGCATGATCATCGGCAGGAAGAAGTTGTTCCAGATGGCCACGAACTGGAAGAGGAACATCGTCACCAGTGCCGGCGTCATCAGGCGGATGCTGACCGTGAAGAACGTGCGGATCTCGCCCGCGCCGTCGAGCCGGCTCGCCTCGAGAAGCTCGTCGGGCACGGAGGATGCCGCGAAGATGCGCGCCAGGTACACGCCGAACGGACTCACGATCGAGGGCAGGAAGACCGACCAGAACGTGTTGGTCAGCTGTGCCTGGCTGAAGATCAGGAACAGCGGCAGCGCGAGCGCCGTCGCAGGCACCAGCACACCGCCGAGCACGATGTCGAACAGGAGGTCGCGCCCCGGGAACCGGTACTTCGCCAGCGCGTAGCCGGCCATCGCGGCGAGCAGGGTCGCGATGGCCCCGCCCAGTGCCGCGTAGAGCACCGAGTTCATCAGCCAGCGCAGGTAGATGCCGTCGCGGTAGGTGAAGAGCTCGGCGATGTTGTCGAGCAGGTGGAAGTCGGCGAACCACAGCGGAGCGGTGGTCAGGATGTCGCCGGTGTCCTTGCTCGATGCGACGAGTAGCCACCACAGCGGCAGCAGGAAGTAGACCGTGAACACGGCCATGATCAGCATGGCGCCGGTGCGGGAGATGCCCGATTCGCGAGCACCCTTTCCGCGCGGGGCCCGTGCGCGCGAACCCCGACCGGGGGCGACGATCGTCATGGTGCTCATGCGTTCTGCTCCTTGCGCTGCATGTACTTCATGAATCCGAACGACAGCACGAAGGTCGTCACAGCGAGCACGACCGAGAACGCGGCCGCCAGGTTGGTGTTCGGAATGGATGCCGTCGCGTAGACGGTCATGTTCGGGGTGAACGTGCTCGTCACGGCCGAGCTGAACGAGCGGAAGACCTGGGGCTCGGCGAGCAGCTGCAGGGTGCCGATGATCGAGAAGATCGCGGTCATCACGATCGCCGGGCGCACCAGCGGGATCTTGATCGACCAGGCGATGCGCCACTGGCCGGCGCCGTCGAGGATGGCCGCCTCATACAGCTCCTGCGGGATCGAGAGCAGCGCCGAGTAGATGATCAGCATGTTGTAGCCGACGTAGACCCAGGTGACGACGTTCGCGATCGACCACAGCACGAGATCGGCTCCGAGAAAGTCGATGTTCTTGGTGATCGCGGTGAACGGAGACAGGTTCGGCGAGAACAGCGAGCCCCACATGATCGCGGCGATGACGCCCGGCACCGCGTAGGGCACGAAGAACGCGAGGCGGAAGAAGCGCTTGCCCCGCACCAGCGGCGAGTCCAGCAGCAGGGCGAACAGCAGGGCGAGACCGAGCATGACCGGCACCTGCACGACGCCGAATGCGAGCATCCGCCCCATCGAGCTCCAGAACGCCTCGTTCTGGAACACGAGCACGTACTGGGCGAAGCCGCCGAAAACCTGCTCGGCCTTGCCGAAGGTGCCGTCGCGCTCGACGACGAGCAGCGACTGCCAGAACGCGTACGCGATCGGCACCACGTAGAAGAGGAGGAAGAGGATGCCGAACGGCACGATCAGGAAGGCGATCGCACCCTTGTGCGGAATGCGTCGGCGCCGCCCCTGTGCCTGCGGCGCTGAGGCGACCGCCGGAGCGGTGAGCGTGGTGGTCATACATCCTCCTTGATGATGCGGACTGCGCCGGCCGGCACGCGGCCGGTGGCGGGAGCGTCGGTGACGAGGTCGTGTCCCGCGGCGGCGATCTCGACGTCGGCGGATCCGTGGTTGATGACGAACAGGAACGAGCCCGTCTCTCCGGCGCGGCGCACGATCTCGACATCGGGGCCGGCACCGGCGATCGGCACGACGCCGGCCGAGGCGGCCAACCGCGCGACGAGTCGTCGGTAGTCGTCGCGGGCGGGCTGCGTGCCGAGGAACCAGGCCTCGCCGTCGCCCGCCGCGCGGCGCGTGATGGCGGGGCGCCCCGCGGAGGGCCCGTCGACGAACGAGGCGACGACCTCGGCATCCGTCGTCTTCAGGCGCTCGCTCCAGACCGTGCCGGTCGCGCCGTCGGTGAGGGTGACCGTCTCGCCTGGACGCAGGGGGGCGAACTCCTCGGAGCGGATGCCGAGCAGATCGCGGAACGCGCCGGGGTAGCCCCCGGTGCGCACGCGATCTTCCTCGTCGACGATGCCGCTGAAGAACGTGATGAGAGCGGTCGCGCCGTCTTCGACCGCGCGGGCGATGGTCGCGGCATCCGCATCGCTGATGAGGTGCAGAGCGGGAACGATCAACAGGCGATAGCCGCCGAGGTCACTGCCCGGGCGCACGACGTCTGTGGTGATGCCGGCATCGGCCAGTGCCGCATGCGCCGCATGCACCTGGCCGAGGTAGGTGAGCGCCTCGCTCGGGCGCCCCTCGTTCTCGGCAGCCCACCAGCTCTCCCACGAGAAGAGCAGTGCGGCATCCGCGGCGACGCGGGTGCCGGCGACGTCGCCGAGACGCTCGAGCAGACCGCCGAGCTCGACGACCTCGCGCCACTGCTCCGAGTCCTCCCCCGCGTGCGGCACGAGGGCCGTGTGATACTTCTCGGCGCCCTGAGTCGACGCGCGCCACTGGAAGAAGCAGATGCCGTCGGCGCCGCGGGCGACGTGCGCGGCGATGTTGCGCTGCATCTCGCCCGGGGCCTTGGCGAGGTTGTACGGCTGCCAGTTCACGGCGCCGGTCGAGGTCTCCATGAGCAGCCACGGCGCACCCTGGGCGAGGCCGCGGGTGAGGTCGGCGGCGAACGAGAGCTCGCCCCGCGCGTCGTCGAGGCGACGGTCGAGGTAGTGGTCGTTGGCGATCAGATCCATCTCGCCCGCCCACGACCAGTAGTCGAGGTTGCGGATGTGCGCGGTGACCATGAAGTTGGTCGTGACCGGCACGTCGCTGCGCTCGCGCAGGATCGCGGCTTCGGCGCGGTAGAGCGCGAGCTGCTCGTCGGAGCTGAACCGCTGGAAGTCGAGGATCTGACCGGGGTTGCGCAGCGAGAGGGCCTGGCCGGGCACGCGCACATCGTCGAAGTCGCTGTAGCGCTGGCTCCAGAACGTCGTGCCCCACGCGCGATTCAGCGCGTCGATGTCGTCATAGCGGTCGCTCAGCCAACGTCGGAACGCCTCGGCAGTCGTGTCGCAGTAGCAGAGGGCATTGTGGCAGCCCAGTTCGTTCGAGACGTGCCACAGTGACACGGCGGGGTGGTCGCCGTAGCGCTCGACCACGCGGGTCACGACCTCTGCGGCGTACGCGCGGAAGATCGGCGAGCTCGGGCAGTAGCCCTGGCGTCCGCCCTGCTGGAAGACGGTGCCATCCTCGCCGACCGGGAGGATCTCGGGATGCTGCGCGGTGAGCCACGGTGCAGGAGAGGCGGTGCCCGTGCCGAGGTTGATGCGGATGTCTGCCGCGTGCAACAGGGCGATGACCTCGTCGAGGGCGCTGAAGTCCCACACTCCCCTGGCCGGGTTGATCGACGACCAGCCGAAGATGTTGATCGCCACGAGTCCGACGCCCGCCCGCTGCATGAGACGCACGTCTTCGGGCCAGACGCTGCGGTCCCACTGCTCGGGGTTGTAGTCGCATCCGAAGACGAGGCCGCGCCCTGCGGAGAGGGTGGCGATGCGGTCGGGCACAGCGGCGGCCATCGGTGACGCTCCTTTGCGGTTCATGTGTGCACGTGCACAGTCCGCGGCACGAAAGCAGCGACCCGGATTTCTGTGAACGTGCACACATCGTCGCATGTCTTCGCGAATCCCGTCAAGTCCGGGTCGCTAGGCTGTCGATCATGAGTACTTCCGCCCGCCGTCGCAGCACCGTGCACGACGTGGCGCGCGTGGCCGGCGTCTCGAGGGGAACCGTCAGCCGCGTGATCAACGGCGGGTACGTGTCGGACTCCGCCCGGACGGCCATCGAGGATGCCATCCGGGAGGTCGGCTACGTGCCGAACACCGCGGCGCAGAACCTCGTGCGCCAGCGCACGCAGGCCATCGCGTTCATCGTGCACGAGCCGCACGCCCTGTTCCTCGAAGACCCCAACATCGGCGCGATCATGCTCGGTACGAACGAGACGCTCTCCGAGGCGGATTACCAGATGGTGTGCCTCGTCGTGGACTCGGTGCGCGACACCGAGCGCGTCGCGCGCTATCTGAACGGCGGGTTCGTCGACGGGGCCGTCATCGTCTCGGCCCGCGCGCAGGACCCCATCACCAAGGCCGTCATGCGGCTCGATCTGCCGGTCGCCTACGTCGGCCACCCGCCCGATGTCGATGCCGCCTGGGTCGGCGTCGACAACCGGGGGGCGGCGTACGCCGTGACCTCACGTCTGCGGGCGACCGGGCGCACGAGGGTCGGCATGATCGCCGCAGCCCTCGACCGCGACTCGGGTACCGACCGCCTCGCGGGCTTCACCGATGCCCTGGGAGACGACTTCGACGCGGGCCTCGTCGAAGAGGTGCCGCTGTACTCCTATGCCGACGGCGCCGCGGCGATGGCCCGGCTGCTCGAGCGCGCCCCCGACATCGACGGCGTGTTCGCCGCATCGGATGCCGTCGCAGCGGGCGCCATGTGGGCGCTCCGCGAAGCAGGGCGCCGCGTTCCGGAGGATGTGGGAGTGGTCGGCTTCGACAACAGCACGTGGGCGACACGCACGACGCCGCAGCTCTCGACGGTCGACCAGCCGGCCGAAGGGCTCGGGGCCGCGGCCGCGGCATCCGTGCTCGCGCAGCTGCGCGACGATCAGCGTCCGCGCGCGGGGATCATGCTGCCGACGCCGGTCGTCTGGAGAGACTCCGCCTGAGCGCCCCTGCCCCAGCGGAACGGCGAGACGGTCGGGTCGCCCGCGATCCAGAAGCGCCACGGGAACGCCGCGGTGCCGGCGATTCCCGCCACGCCCACTCGCGGCCCGGACGCCACGTCGGTGATCGGCGCGTCGCGCAGCCACAGCTCGGCGCGGGCGCCCTCGAACTCCTCGCCGGTGACCGCGTCGATGCCGTCGTGGATCGGATGCCGCAGCCCCACCGCCTGCCCGAATCGGCCGGGGCCGCGCGCGAGGTCACGCCGTGCGGTCGCCGTCAGCGGGGTGTTCGCGTGTCGGCGGGCGACCACGGCATCCACACCGGAGACGACCTCGCCCGCGCGCATCAGGATTCCGCCCGCCTGGCCCTCCGGTCCGCACACGACGTTGACGCACGAATGGATGCCGTGACTCAGATAGACGTACAGATGCCCTGGCTCTCCCCACATCGTCGCGTTTCGGGCCGTGCGCCCCATGCGCGCGTGCGAGCCCGGATCGGCCTGGGGTCCGGTGCCATGCCCGTGATATGCCTCGACCTCGGTGAGTCGAAGGCGCACCTCGGAGCCCGCCACGACAGTGCGCAGCTCGGCGCCGAGCAGCAGCGGGGCGACATCGACCGCCAGTCCGCTCAGCTCGGCGCGGGTCGCTCGGTGCAGCACATCCGTCATGGCGTCTAGAACTGCGGAGCCGTCTGGCACCACGAGGCGTCGAAGCCCGTGAGCGCCACGATCTCGTCGCCGGTGCGCAGGTCGAGCAGGTGCGTCTCGAGGTTCTGCGGCAGGGGCAGCAGCATCTGGTCGTAAGGGTTGTCTGCGAGGTCGGGAGCGATCACGACCGCGGCGTACTGCCCGCTCGGTGAGGCGCAGGCCTGCAGGATCGAGTCGGTCGAATCGACCTCGACCAGCGGCGTCGCCTTTCCGTCGTCATCGACGCGCACGACCGCCTGACCCGTCGGCATGCCGTCGGCGGCCCGCGCGACGACATGGCGCAGCGTGCCACCGGGGAACGGCGTGATCGTCGTCGCCGTGCCGTAGTCGGGATCGGATGCTTCGAGCGGCGCCTCGGTGCCGTCGGCGAGGTTCAGCTCGACGACCGAGCCGTCGAGTCGCTCGACGATGGCCGTGTACGTCCCCCGCGAGATGCCCTGGATGGTCGTGGCGAGGCCGAGGGACTGCACACCGGCGTCCGTCGAGCGGTCGACCAGCGACAGCGCGCCGTCGAAGTCGATGAACAGCACGGCGGCGGTGTCCGGCACGAACTGCCAGACGAAGATGTTCGCCTCCTTGCCGCCGACCTCCGTGATCACGGGCTCGTCGTCGCCGCTGAGCGACTGCGTGACGAGCACGCTCGCGCGCCCTTCCGTGTCGCTGAGCTCCTTGTCGGAGTAGCTGTAGCCGACCAGCCCGCCGCGGTCGGACACCTGGATGGCGCCGACGTAGCCGACGCCGGGGAGCTTCAGTTCGCGCGGGTTCTCACCCTCGCGATCCATCACGAGCAGCTTCGAGCCTGCGTCCTCCTCGAGCGAGACGACCAGCTGCGACGACGTCGCTCGGAAGTCGTTGATGCTGTCGGCGGTGAACACCGGCACGGCCTTCTCGCCTGAGAGATCGGTGCGGAAGATCGTGTCCTTGCCCTCGACGTCACGGCGCAGCAGGAAGATGCTCGAGGTGGGAGTCGAGAAGCTGGTCGTGAGGGTCGCTGCCGGTCCGCCGCCGGCGCCCACCGCGTCGGCGATGCTCACGGTGTACTCGGTGTCGTCGTCGAGCGGCACGGTGAAGCGGATGCCGATGCCGCGGCCGGCGGCGTCGAGCGTGAAGGGGACTGCGGGCTCGACCGTCACCTGCGATTCGTCGATCGCCGCGAGCGACTGGTTCGCCGTGAGGATGACACGACTGCCCGAGGTCTCGATCGCCTCGGTCGGATTCACCTGCACCTCGGTGATGCGCGGCCCCTGGGTCAGGCTGACGGCGCCGAGTCCGGCGCCGACAAGCACGAGGATGCCGAGCACGGCGCCGAGCGCGAGCAGAAAGCGGCGGTCGCGGGGGGAAGCGGGCTTCTCGGGCTTCGGCTCCCTCGCCGGTTTCGAGGCTTTCGCGGGCTTCGGCTCCCTCGCCGGTTTCGGCTCCCTCGCCGCTTTCGAGGCTTTCGCGGGCTTGGGCCCCTTCGCGGGCTTCCCCTTCGCTGGCGCCGGGGATGACTTGTCGGTCGCAGAGGGAGCGGGGGGCACGTAGTCGGTCGAGGAGTGAGCCGCGAATGAGGTCGTCGAGTCGGCATCCGGCGGGACGAAGGTCGAACGCGTCGGCCGCTGATCACCCTTCGGGCGAGGCGCGGGGGGCGTGACCTCTCGGTCGGCTCCGCCGTCCTCATCCGACGAGGGCGCCGCCGCGGCCGCCTCGGCCGCCGCGGCCGCCTCGGCCTCGCGGGCGGCCCGCATCTCGGCGCGCGTGCGAGGCACCGCCGGCACCTCGGGGCGCTCGTCGTCAGTACTCATACGGGTCCTGCGGCTCGTCGATCGGTGTGACGGAGTTCGGCTCGACATGCAGCGAACCGTCGGCATCGGCCTTGATCGTGCCCTCGACCTCGACCCACTGGCCGGTGTCGAACTCGCCCGCATCGATCGTCACGGGCAGGGTCGCCGGCTGCGCATCGATCACGCAGTGCGTGATGACCAGCCTCGTGAGGTTGACCTCGTCGGCATCCGTCGGGGTGACGAATCCGGTCAGCGTGACCGTCTTGCCGTCGTAGGCGGCGGTGTTGGTCGCCGTCGCGAACACGCTCGCCCAGTCGCCCACACCGAAGGTCGAGGTGTCGGCGACGCCGAGGGTCACGTCGTCGGCGCCGGCGAACAGGGCCGTCTGCTCGCCGACCCGAGACATCGCGAGCTCGACCGACAGCGAGGCCGGCGGAAGCACGAGAGCCGCGACGACCACACCGGAGGCGATGACGCCGCCCGTCACCGTGCCGACGACGGCCAGGCTGCGGCGCGGTGAGGTCGGAGCATCCGCGTCGTGGTCGTGCCCGTAGTCGTGCCCGTGATCGCCCTCTTCACCGAGCGGCAGCGTGCACGACCAGATGGCGCCCACGAGAGTCACGACCGCCGCCGCGCACGCGAACCACACCGACTCGGGGCTGATGTAGAGGTTCAGCCGGCCGGTCAGTCCGAGCCCGAGCGTGACGACCGAGATGACCGTGGCGAGGCCGATGCCGAGCCAGCGGGAGCCCAGGGCCCGGGCGCGCGAGGGCTGGTGATCGGCGTGCGCGTGCTCAGACAAAGACGTTCACCCCGATTCCGATCGCGAAGGCGGCGAACAGCACGACGCCGACGATGCCGACGAGCGTGCGGGTGGTGAAGGTGGTGCGCATGAGCGCGAGCATCTTGACGTCGACCAGCGGGCCGACGAGCAGGAACGCCACGAGCGCCCCCGACGAGAACGTCGAGGCGAACGACAGCGCGAAGAACGCGTCGACATTGGAGCAGATCGCGACGGTCATCGCGAGGGCCATCATCGCGAGTATCGACAGCACCGGGTTCGAGCCGATCGCCAGCAGCACGTCGCGAGGAATGAGAACCTGCACGGCCCCGGCGAGCGCCGATCCGATCACGAGCGCCGGCATCACCGCGCGCAGCTCGACGAGGAACTGCGTCAGGCTGCGGCGCACCGGGGTGCCCGGTTCATGCGTGACGCGGTCGCAGGTGTCGATGAAGCGCTGCGTGAGCAGGGAGTCGGGCGAGGGGTGACGGCTGTAGATCCAGCCGATCAGGTTCGCGATCAGGTAGCCGCCGATGAGGCGGGCGACGAGGATGCCGTCGTCGAAGCCGAAGGCCGCGTGCGTGGTGAGGATGACGATCGGGTTGACGATCGGCGCGGCGATCAGAAAGGTCAGGGCCTCGGCGGGAGCGAGGCCGCGCATCATCAGCCCGCGGGCGAAGGGGACGTTGCCGCATTCGCACACCGGGATCAGCATGCCGAGGAGCGACAGCACGGCGCGGCGCGCCCAGGCGCGCTTCGGCAGCCAGCGGTGGATGACGTCGGCCGGCAGCCACACCTGCACGACGATCGACAGCAGCACACCGAGGATCACGAACGGCAGCGCCTCGATCAGCACGCTCAGTGCGAGCGTCAGGCCGTCCTGCGCCCTGTCGGGAAGGGTCGCGGTGAACAGGGTCGGCAGGAACCGGTCGACCAGGAACAGGGCCGCCACGATCACGGCGCCGAGCGCGACCCCGATCCACGGCGAGCGCGGTGATCGGGAGGGCCGGTGTGAGTGCACCGTCCGTGGAGCGGCCTGGGTGGTCACGCGTTCGCTGCCTCTTCGGCGTCGCGCTTGTTGGTGCAGGAGGCGCAGAGCCCGAAGATGTCGACGACATGTGCGGCATCCGTGAATCCGTGCAGAGCCGCGGTGCGGTGCGCCCACTGCTCGACGTCGGTCGCCTCGATCTCGACCGTGAGTCCGCAGTTGCGGCAGATCAGATGGTGGTGGTGGCCCTGGGTCGTGCAGGCGCGGTAGAGCGCCTCGCCTTCGGGACTCTGCAGCGAATCCGCATCGCCCGCCGCCGCGAGTCCGGCGAGCGCGCGGTAGACCGTGGCGAGTCCGATACCCGTGTTGTCATCGCGCAGGGAGGCATGCAGGTTCTGCGCGCTGACGAACCCTCGCGCGTCGGCGAGAGCTTCGCGCACGCGATCGCGCTGCCAGGTGTTCCGCTGAGCCATACCGACGATTCTAGGCGCGCCGCCCTTGCCGGGCCCTGAGAGCGTCAGGCCCGCACACGGCGCACTCCGCCGCGGGCTCGTTGGACGATCCAGCACACGACGTAGATCGTGAACGACAGGGTCGTGATGTACGGGCTCACCGGCAGGGTGCCGGCGAGTGCGAGCAGGATGCCGCCGACCGCCGACACGAACCCGAACAGCGCCGCGAGCAGCGGCACGGCCACGGGCCCTGCGGTGATCCGCATCGCGGCGGCGGCGGGTGTCACGAGCAGCGCCATCACGAGCAGTGCGCCGATGATGTGCACGCTGACCGCGACGATCAGTCCGAGCAGCACCATGAACAGCAGGCTCACCGCGCGCGTGGGCACGCCGCGGGCGGCGGCCGACTCGGGGTCGAGCGAGTCGAAGCGCAGCGGATTCCACATGAGCAGCAGCCCGAGCAGCACCACGAGGCTGATGCCGAGCAGCCAGCCGAGGTCGGGACTCGAGACCGAGACGATCTGCCCGGTGAGCAGACTGAACCTGTTGGCGCTGCGCCCGTCGTAGAGCGAGAGGAACAGGATGCCGAGGCCCAGGCCGAACGGCATGAGCACACCGACTATCGAGTTGCGGTCGCGGGCTCTGGATCCGAGGACTCCGATCAGGATCGCCGCGACGAGAGCACCTCCGAGCGACCCGACCACGACGCTCCCGCCGAACAGCAGCGCCGCGGCCGCACCCGCGAACGACAGCTCGCTGACTCCGTGCACGGCGAACGCGAGGTCGCGCTGCATCACGAAGACGCCGATGAGTCCGCCGACGATGCCGAGCACCGCACCCGCGATGATCGAGTTCGCGAGCAGGGCGACGAGCTCGCCGTAGTCCTGGAACGAGAAGACGTCGCTCCAGTCGACCGCCTGGGCGATGCCGGTCATGACGTTCATGCGGCACCTCCGTGGTCGTGGTCGTGGTCGTGCAGGTGGTGGGGTTCGGCATCCGGCACCCCGACGACGACCAGTCGGTCGCCGGCTCGCAGAACGAACACCGGCGTGCCGTAGAGCTCGGTCAGCACTCGCGTCTGCAGCACCTCTTCGGGGGTGCCGAGCACGAAACGGCCGCCGGCGATGTAGAGGATGCGGTCGACGCGACCGAGGATCGGGTTGATGTCATGCGTCACGAACAGCACTGCTGCACCGCGCTCGCGACGCTGACGGTCGATGATGTCGGTGATGGCGACCTGGTTCGCGAGGTCGAGGTTCGACAGCGGCTCATCGCACAGCAGCAGGCTGGGCTCGTCGGCGAGCGCCTGCCCGACACGCAACCGCTGCTGTTCACCGCCCGAGAGCAGGCCGACCCGGCGGTCGGCATAGTGCGAGGCCCCGACCGAGGCCAGCAGCTGGTCGACCTTCGCCCGGTCGCCACGGTGCGGGACGGGGAAGCCGAAGCGGCTGCCCTGCACCCCGAGCGCGACGAGATCGCGCGCCCGCATGCTCGTGTCCGGGGCGAGCGATCGCTGCTGCGGGATGTACCCGATGCGCGGGTTGCCCTTGCGCACCGGCGCGCCCGCGACGGTGATCTCGCCGGCCGACAGCGGCTGCAGGCCCAGGATGCTGCGCAGCAGCGTGGTCTTTCCCGAACCCGACGGACCGAGCACGGCGATGAACTCACCGGGCTCGACCGTGAGGTCCAGGCCCGACCACAGCTCCCTGTCACCGCGCTGGAGCGCTGCTCCCCGCACCTCGAGCACGGGGTTCGACTTCTCGGCTCCTGCCCGCGCGTCGGCGGCGGCGCTCACGACTGGAGCGCGTCGGCGAGGCTCTGGATCGCGTCACTCATCCACTCAGAGTACGACGATCCTTCGGGGAGCAGCTCCGTGAAGGCAACGATCGGGATGCCGGCGTCCGCTGCGGCGTCCTCGACGCGCTGCGTCTCGGCACCACCGGTCTGCGCGTTCGTGAGCACGGCGCGCACCTCTCCCCCGTCGATCACGTCGAGGGTGGCGAGCAGGGTCGCGGGGGCGACATCGCTGCCCTCCTCCACCGATTCGGCGAAGCCCTCGGGCGTGACATCGGTGAGTCCGGCGGCCGCGGCGAGGTAACCGGGCACCGGCTCGGTGATGATGACATCGGCGCCGGCGGCATCCGTCTTGAGCGTCTCGAGGTCGGCCTCGAAGCCCTCGAGGTCGGCGACGATCTCGTCGGCGTTCGCGGTGAAGTCCGCCTCGCCGTCGGGGTCGAGCTCGGTGAGCTCCTCGGCGATCGTCTCGACGACGTGGATCATCGTGTGCGGGTCGAACCACACGTGCTCGTTGAAGCCCTCGATGTGGTCGTGGCCCTCGTGACCCTCCTCGCCTTCGGCGTGGTCATCACCCTCGGCGTGGTCGTGCGGCTCGTCGGTCGCGCCCTCCTCCTCATCGGAGTGGCCCTCGTTGCCGGGGTAGTCGTGCGAGAACTCGACCGCCGTGATCACGTGCGGGTCCTGCGCGTCCTGCAGCAGCGTGTCGATGAAGGCGTCGTAGCCCCCGCCGTTCTCGATCACGAGGTCGGCCTTCTGCACCGAGAGGCGGTCGCGGGCCGAGGCCTCGTACGAGTGCGGGTCCTGGGTCGCCGACGTGATGATCGAGGTCACATCGACACGATCGCCGCCGATCTGGGCCGCGAGCGACCCGTAGACGTTGGTGCTCGCCACGACGGCGACCGTGCCGCTGTCGCCCTCGCCCGCAGCGGGGGTGGTGGAGCATCCGGCCAGCGAGAGTGCGGCGACGGATGCGAGGGAGAGGGCGACGAACGGCTTCTTCATGCTCTCACTGTAAACGCTAATGAGAACCATTATCAAATCGGCTGTTCGCCGCCCCGCACGCGTCAGCCGATCAGGCCTCGAGCGATCCATACGGTCGAGTCGGACGGCAGCGCGCCGTCGACCACTGTGCCGAGCACCACATCCGCGGCATCCGCCCCGAGGTCGAACGGCTCGGTGCCGAAGTTCGTCACGACCTGCCAGCCGTTCGGGCGGGCGAAGCGCAGCACGTCGGGGCGACCGGTCTCGATCCACTCGAGAATCTCGTCGGCCTGCAGCTCGTGACGCAGCCGCAGCGCCTCACGGTACAGCGACAGCGTCGACGACGGATCGGCCTCCTCGACATCCACCGCGTGCGCGGCGAACCACTCGGGCTGCGGCAGATGCGCGTCACCGGTGCCGAAGCCGAAAGACCGACCGGATGCCGTCCACGGCAGCGGTACACGGCATCCGTCCCTCCCGAGACCGTCGAAGTCCGCTCCGCGGAAGAACGCCGGGTCCTGACGCTCGTCTGGGCCGATCTCTGCCACCTCCTGCAGGCCGAGCTCCTCGCCCTGGTAGAGGTACGTGCTGCCGGGCAGGCCGAGCAGCAGCAGCGTCGCCGCGTGTGCCCGACGGAGTCCGACCTCCCGGTCGAGCTGATCCGCGGGGCCGCCCGCGGCCACCCACTCCACTCCCTGCTTGACACCCGTGCGGCCGGCCAGCGGCGCGAGTCCGTATCGGGTCGCGTGACGGGTGACGTCGTGGTTCGACAGCACCCACGTGGTCGACGATCCCGTCGCCGCGGACTGCGCCAGGTTGTCGGCGATGATCGTGCGGAACTGCGTCGAGTCGAAGTCCGCGACCAGCAGATCGAAGTTGAACGCCTGTCCCAGCCCCTCGGCCGACGCGTATCTGGCCCGACGCTCGGGCGTGCTCACCCAGGCCTCGGCCACAGCCGTGCGAGGAGGGTCGTACTCGTTGAAGACGCGACGCCACTCGGCGTAGATCTCGTGCACGTCGTCGCGGTCGTGCAGCGGGTGGTTCCCATCGTGAGGCAGCAGCTCGAGCTCGGCGGTGCTGGGCAGCGGCTCGGTCAGATCCTTCGTGAGCATGTGCGCCACGTCGATGCGGAAGCCGTCGACCCCTCGGTCCGACCAGAAGCGCAGCGTCTTCAAGAAGTCCTCCCGCACTTCGGGGTGGTCCCAGTTGAGATCGGGCTGCTCGGGAGCGAAGCTGTGCAGGAACCACTGGCCGTCCTCCACCCGCTCCCACGCCGACCCGCCGAACGCGGCGGTCCAGTCGGTCGGCGGCTCCGCACCATCCGGCCCCTTCCCCTCGCGGAAGATGTACCGCTCACGCGCTGCCGATCCGCGGCCGGCGGCGAGCGCCTCCTGGAACCACTCGTGCAGATCCGACGAGTGGTTCGGCACGATGTCGACCACGACGCGGATGCCGCGGTCGTGGAGCGCGGTGACCATGTCGTCGAAGTCCTCGAGCGTGCCGAGGCGCGGATCGACGTCGCGGTAGTCGGCCACGTCGTAGCCCCCGTCCGCCAGAGCGGACGGATAGAACGGGCTGAGCCACACTGCGTCGATGCCGAGATCACGCAGGTAGTCGGCCCGCGAGACGATGCCGGGGATGTCGCCGAGGCCGTCGCCGTTCGCGTCAGCGAAGCTGCGCGGGTAGATCTGGTAGACGACGGCCTGGCGCCACCACGCGGCCGTCGTCTCGTCACGGGTCTCGGTGAGAAGCGCATCGGTCATGAGGGGTACTGCTCCTTCGTGTTGCGGTCTGGCGATGTCAGCGTGTCAGCCCTTGACGGCGCCCTGCGTGACGCCCTCCATGACGAAGCGCTGCGTGAACAGGTACGCCAGGATAGCCGGGGCCATCGCCATCAGATACGAGGCGAACGACACGTTGTAGTTGTTGCTGAACTGGGTCTGGAAGAGGTTCTGCCGCACCGGCAGAGTCTGCAGCGCTGGGTCCGAGATGATCAGCGACGGCATCATGAAGTCGTTCCAGGCGTAGAGGAAGGCGAAGATGCCGACGGTCGCGCTCATCGGCGCGAGCAGCGGGAAGATCAGCTGCCAGAACGTCTGCCAGGTCGACGCTCCATCGATGCGAGCGCTCTCCTCGAGCTCGAGGGGGATCGACCTCAGGAAGGCGGTGAAGAGCAGCACGCTGAAGCTCAACTGGAACATCGTCGCGAGGATGATCACCCCGAACGGGTTGTCGAGCCCGACACGACCGGTCAGCTGGATCTGCGGCAGCGCGACGACCGGGAACGGGATGAACATCGCCGCCAGCAGGTAGAAGAACGAGTAGCGGAAGAGGCGGTGATCCCAGTTGCGGACGATCGCATACGACGCGAACGCGGCGAGGATGATGGTCGCGATCACGGTGCCGGCGGTGACGAGCAGCGATATGCCGGCGCCGACCGGGAACTTCGTGAGGTTCCAGGCCTCGACGAAGCCGTCGATGCTGAACGGGGCGGGCAGGGAGAACGCGTTGCCGTCCACCGCCTGACCGGTGGTCTTGAACGCCATCGACAGGGTCACGTACAGCGGCAGCAGCACGGTCACGGCGGCGAGGATCAGGATGATGGTGCCCGACCAGTTGACGCGCTCCATGCGGACGCGCGGCTTCTTGCCCGAAGCGGGGATGGTGGTGAGTGTCTGCGTCGACATCAGAGTGCGTTCCTTCCGCGGGTCAGCGAGAGCTGCAGCAGGGAGATGAGCACCGCGACGATGAAGAAGATCGTCGCGTTGGCCATCTGGTAGGCGTAGTCGCCGCCGTTGAAGCCCGCGATGATGGTCATCGCGACGCTGCGAGTGGACGTTCCGGGTCCTCCGTTGGTGAGTCCGACGATGATGTCGTACGCGTTCAGGAAGCCCTTGAACCCGAGGATCACGTTGATCACCACATAGCCCGCGACGAGGGGGATCGTGATGCGGGTCAGCTGTTGCGTCTTGCCCGCACCGTCGATGCTCGCCGCCTCGTAGACCTCGCCGGGCACGGAGAGGAGACCTGCGATGTAGATCAGCAGCGCACCGGGCACCGCCTGCCAGGCCGTCACGATCACGATCGCGACCCAGGCCAGGTCGGGGTTGGCGAGCAGGCTCGTCTCAAGCCACGGGATGCCGGCTGCGGCGCCCGCGGCGGGGAGCGAGTTCGAGAAGAGGAAGTTGAAGACGTAGGCGATGATGATGCCCGAGATGACCATCGGGATCACGAAGATCGTGCGCAGGCCCGTCTTGAAGCGGATGCGGGAGGTCAGCCCCACCGCGAGGAGGAACGCGATCACGTTGACGACGATCACGGTGGCGATCGAGAAGCCGAACGTGAAGAGGTAGCTCTGCAGGATGGCCGGATCGCTGAACATCGCGATGTAGTTGGTCAGTCCGCTGAAGCTCCACTCGCCGATGCCGATCGAGTCGGTGAAGCTGAAGAAGATGCCCATGACCGCAGGGACCGTGATCGCGAGGGTGAAGATCACCAGGGTCGGCAGCAGGAACAGATAGTAGATCGGCTCGACGCGTCCCTTGCGACGGCGGAGCGTGCGGCCTCGCCCCGTGACGATCGAGGTCGTGTCCGTCGTCGGGCTGTTCGGCCGCGTGACGTTCGCGGGTGCGGTGGTGCTCACGGTGCGGACTCCTCTGTCTCGCCGGATGCCGCATCGTCTGTCTGGGGGATCGGCGCGCGGAAGGCGATGCGGGCCCAATCCGCGTCCATGGTGCGCAGCGTCGAGGTGGTCGAGGCGCCCAGCACCATCGCCTGCGCGTAGTTCATCACCGGGATCGTCTTGGGCACGAGCACCGAGGGACCCTGATAGATCTGTCCGTTCTCGTAGTACTCGATCATCCCCTCGATGCGGGGATCGTCAGGAGCCGGAGCATCCTTCGTCGGAGTGAAGCCGAGCTGCGACTCGTTGTACGCCTCGATGTTCTCGGGCAGATACAGGTACTCGAGGAACTCCCTCGCCGCCTCCTGGTGCTTCGAGCCCTCGGGGATCATCGCCCCGAGGTCCATGTTCACGCGCACACCGAGGTCGGCGGGGTCGTCGGTCATGGGCAGCGGGAAGGTGCCCAGCTCGAGGTCCGGCGCGGTCTTCGCGATCTCGCTGAAGGCCCAGGGACCCTGCATGTACATCGCTGCCTCGCCCTTGCTGAACGCGAGGTTGCCGTCGCCGTACCCGCGGCTCGCGGCATCCTCGTTCGTGTAGTCGTTCGCGAGCTGCATCATGCGATCCATCGGCTCGGCGAAGTCCTGCTCGAACGAGACGGGCGAATCGGGACCGACGGCGGCACCTTCGTCGGCCATCGCGTCGAAGAACTCGATGGTGTCGACCGAACCGCCGATCGTGTAGTCGTACCAGCCTTGACCGACCGTCCAGTCGTCTTTGAACGTGGCGTAGAAGGGGTCGATCCCGGCCTCCTTCAGCTGATCGCAGACCGCGAGCAGCTCGTCCCAGGTCTGCGGGACCTCGAGTCCCTGCTGTTCGAAGATCTCCTTGTTGTAGATGACGGATGCCGCCATCACCGAATACGGCAGAGCGCTGGTGCGGCCTTCGCATGAGCCGTACTGGTCCATGAGCGGCTGCAGGTCATCTCGCACGGATGCCGCGGCCTTCGTGTCGGAGAGATCAGTCAATGTGCACCGCTGCACGAAGCGCGCGATCTCGTAGTTGTAGTTGCCGAGGATGAGATCGGGCGGATTGCCCCGCACGAAGCTGGCCGAGATGACATCGGGGCCCGAGGTGTCGATCTCGACGCGGACGTCGCTCTGCGACGAGTTGAACTGGGCGACGAGGTCGGTCATGAAGCCGATCGCCTCGCGTTTGTTGAATGTGAAGCGGATGGTCTCCGCTCCGCCGCCGGGTGCGCAGGCGGTGAGGGCGGAGCCGACGAGCGCGAGGGCCATGGCAGCACCCGCCATTCGCGCGACGGAGGGGGATTTCACAGACACCGTTGTCCTTTCGTCCTGTAGATCCGCAGACTAAATCTAGTGAGCGAATTTACTTCGATGAACGGTACTCTCTCATCTGAGCGAGAGTGAGGTCAAGACCCGTGACAGAAGTATCCGCAGGTCTCGGGACCGGCAGGGCGAGCGTCGGCGCCATTCTCGACTTCGCGTGGGCGGCGGGCGAGTTCACGGCGACCGAGGCCATGGCGAGCGCCTCGATGACCCGCTCGACAGCGATCGACGCGATCGACACCCTCGTGAGCGCCGGAGTGCTGCGCGAACTCCCCAACGCCCGCGCCGCCGGAAGCTATCGCGCAGGGCGGCCCGCGCGACGTTTCGTGCTGGCATCCGATCTCGGCGTCGTCATCGGGGCGGATGCCGGCGACAATCACATCGCCGTCACCGTGGCCGATCCCCTCGATCGCACACTCGTGCACCACCGCACCGATCTCGACTCCACCCAGTCCCCCGCTGTGCGCCGCGCGACGATCCTCCGCCACCTGCAGCTGGCGCTCGACGAGGCGGGTGTGACGCGCGACGCGGTGCTCGCGGTCTGCGTCGGAGTCGCCGCCCCCGTGAACCGGGTGGGGATCTCACCCCCGCACCCGGACGGCTTCTGGGAACGCACGAATCCCGGCCTCGCCGAGGCGCTCGAGGAGTGGGCGCCTGTCGTCGAGATCAAGAACGACGCACAGCTCGCCGCGATCGCCGAGGGCTCGGTGGGCGCGGCCGTCGGGTGCCGCGATTACGTGGCCCTGCTCGCCGGCGAGCGCTTCGGCGGCGGCGTCGTCGTCGACGGGCATGTGCTGCACGGCGCGCACGGCGGCGTCGGCGAGAGCATCGTCTTCGACCACATCATCGGCGTGGGCTCGGCATTCGGGCTGAGCTATGCGCTGCAGGACCAGGTCCGGGCGGGCGTCGAGAGCGGCGAGATCCGGGGAGACTCGGCGATCGGACGCCTCGCCGCAGCCGAACGCGTCGACCCGAGGATCGTGCTGACCGCTGCGGCGTCGGGCGACGCCGACGCGCTGCTCGCGACCTCACGCGTGGGTGCGACGCTCGCTCGCGTGGTGGGCGTGCTCGGCAGCATGTACGACCCGGCGCGTGTGATCGTCTGCGGCGCCGTGGCCGAGAGCGTCGACCCGGTCATCACCGCGGCGCGCGAAGTGGTGCCGGCCGAGCTGCATCTGCCGGCCCCCGAGATCCTGGCCTCGACGCTCGGCGCCGAGGTCGTCTCGATCGGCGCGGTCGCGACCGCGCGCCGGGCCGCGCGCGAGGTGGCCGTGCCGCTGCTGGCGGAGCGGCGCCTCAGCGCGGTGAGCTGAGTCCGTGTCCGCAACCGAGCGGCTGCGATCGCCCTCGGCGATCGAGCTGCTGCTCGATCCCGCTGCCGAGGCGGCGATCCGAGCCGAGTGGGATGCTCTCGCCGCACGCGGCCTGTCGAGCCTCGCGGCGCACACGTCGGCGAGCAACCGCCCTCACATCACGCTGGTCGCGCGCGTCGACCTGGCGCCGCCGCCCCCGGACATCCTCGCGGACATCCCGTCGTTCCCGATCACGCTGGGCGCTCCCCTGCTCTTCGGCTCCGGGGATCGCCGCGTACTGGCGCGGAGCATCGTTCCCGGCATGGAGCTGATCGGCCTCCGGTCCCTGATGCACGATGCCGTCGGTGCGGGTGCGGATGCCCCGCACACCGCACCGGGCGAGTGGACGCCGCACGTCGCCCTCGCCCGCCGACTGCGCGTCGCCGACCTCGCGCAGGCGCTGGATCTCGTCGGCGGCGAGATCCACGCGCACGCGCGCAGCGCGCGGCACTGGGATCCCGGCACCGCGCAGATCACGACGATCGCGGACCTGCGTCAGGCGTAGTCGCTGTCGTCCACCGGGGAAGGCGCCGGGCCCAGGTTCTCGACAGCGTTCCAGAGCCCCTCCGGGACGTCGGTCTGCTCCAGCTCGTCGAGCTGCTCACGACGATGCGGTGTCGACACCCCGACGACGGTGGAGTCGACCAGCGGGGACCTCAGCGAATAGTGCAGGGCTACGGCAGCCATCGACGTTCCGTGCTCCGCGCACACGCGCTGCAACCGCTCGGTCCATTCCCGCAGCTCCTCGCCAGCGGGACGATAGGCGTACTGCGCCCCGGCGTGCGGCCCCTTCACGAGCAACCCCGAACCGAAAGGCGCCGCGTTGAACACGGCCATGCCGCGTGCCTTGGCGTCGGCGAACACCGTCTCAGCGGAATGATCCACGAGGGTGAATCGATTGTGGATGAGCACGGCGTCGAAGACACCCGTCTCGACGTACTTCGCCATCAGCGGGACGGGAGCGGCCGCCACACCGATCGCATCCACGACGCCGGCGTTTCGGAGCTCGATGAGCCCCTGCACCGCGCCGCCGATCGAGATCGACTCCTCGAACGACACCGAGTAAGGATCGTGGAGGTGCAACAGCGGAAGCCGGTCGACTCCCAGCCGGGCGGTGGTCTCCTCGAACGAGCGGAGCACACGGTCGCGGTCGAACACGCCGGTCTCCGGGTCCTGATCCACCTTCGAGATGACCCGCGAACCGTCCATTCCCCGCTCGCGCAGCGCGATCCCGAGGACTGCTTCGGAGCGACCCGCCGAGTAGTTGTTCGAGGTGTCCACGAACCCGTGCCGGCTCGTGAGCAGGTCGATGGCGACCTCGACAGCGGCTCTCTCCTCGGCGGACCCCGGCTCCGAATGCCGGCCGAGGCCGGAGGTTCCGAGGGTTATCGCAGTCGGTTCGATCTTCATCCGCAGGAGTCCGTTCTACTCGGGGCCGATCGTCGCGGTTCCGCTGCCACTGTATCCCCGCGCTGTGCGCCTCATATGACCCGTCGACTACACGTGATCCACACCTGTCGTTGTTGATTCAGGTAAACACAAGAGAAGGTGAGAAGTCTTCCCGGGCGAGATCGTCAAACTATGTGATCCGGTGCGGCACTTCCCCGAAGCTGGGCTGCAGGGGCCTTGGCGAGCTACTGATCCTGAGCGCTTTCAACCACCCTCCCGCTTATCCTTGCGTTACATCGTCAGGCTCGGTGTGCTTCCGGCCGCGAACGACGCCGGGGGCATCCGGTGACCCGGCACCCGCGTATGTCCGGTGTACCGTGTCGTTGTCCAGGGGGACGGCGCGAGCACTTTTCCCGTCGGTCGTTATGTTGGCTGACAACAAGGTAAGGCATTGGGATCCGAGGTCGAGCGTTTGAGTGCCAACGCGGATCTGCAAGGGTTCGTGCGTCTCGAGCTGCACCGAGCCATCGTCTACGTGGTTCGTTAGATCGGATAGCTCCATTTCGGTCCACTTCGATACCACTGTTTGACCGCCCATCATGGCTGCCGCGTCGACTGCCTCGCGTATATCCCGATGCGTGACCGTGTCGAGATCTGGGAGCAGAATGGTCTCCGGGACGTGCTCCTGGATCCTCTCCAAAGCGTTCACCCAGGTAACGAGCAGCGGATGGATGAGCTCATCTGCCGAAGGTATGGGGTAGATGTCTTTGAACGTCCCGCCGAAGGGCTCTCCCACTTGAAGGCGGTTGTGGATGCGCCAAGCGCCAAGGAAACGGACAATCGGGGCCGCTCGGATGACCTCGACCCCTTCGAGCGGCTCGGCCGTAAACGAGACTGAACCGGAGTGTTCTTTGAGACTCCCCCGAAGATCCATGCTGAGGAGCCCGCCCACACTCACTCCCGTGACTCGTGCTGCCTGTCGCCGCAATCCGACAGTCGTTATGCAGTCGAACATCAAGTCGGCGATCTTGAGGCCTTCTGGCGTCGCGATCCGGTATCTACGCTGAAATGTCGGAGAAGGATTGGCGGGCAGTCGAACAGTTCCGACCATCTTGCCCCCGAACCCCCCGGGAAGGCCCGCTTCCACCGATGCAGCTCCGGTGAACTCGACTCCGTACTCGTGCCAGTCTTTGAGCCCAGCGCGGTCGAAATCTGGGTCTTCGAACGTGAACTGCAGCTTCACCGGAATCGGGCGTTCGTTCAGCGCCTCAGCGAAACGCTCGTAGATGCGGTAGGTCAGGGTTTGCCCGTTGGGCCAGGTCTGTTGTGTGGCCGCGATGAGATCCGGCGTCGCCTGAATTGGGGTTCGGCGCGGCTCAACCTGGAACCCGTACTGGAAATGTGGGTCACCGTCCAGGGCGGCTTGGAGGCCGCGCAGTTGGTCTTGAATCTCAACCGGTTGGAGCACTGCCGGCGAGCTGCCGGCACCCCGAAGTGATTTGTCGCCTGCGAGTAGCGCACTGAGTGAGTCCATAGCATCGCGCAACCGTTCCCGACCGCCGTGCAAGTAGTAGTCGGGCACCTGAGGGTACGTGGCGACCATGTATTCGCAGAAGTCCAGGCCTTTCCACGTGATCTCGGTCGACTCATCATCGAGCCATGTCCGGATCTTCAGGATCTCGTCCGACGTCAGCGCCAACTCTTCGTCAGCCTTCATTTCTTCAAACACTGTGTCTGGCATGTCGTTGAACCAGGAGAGACGATTCTCGATGGTGGGGTCCAGCGGCAGGACGAGGTGCCAGTTCCTCAAGGGGATGCTTCGTCGGATGAGACTTAGGAGGATGGTACGGAACGACTTCTCGATCTGCCCCTTCTCGGAACTCTCCAGGTTCGTCGCGAACCGCTTGATCTGCCACACGTCGAACTGGTCGTCACCAGATGTGACGGGCTCAAGAACATCGATCCCACCATCGCCGCGCGACGGTCGGATTCGGTTGGATCGGGGGTGCTCAATGTAGATGCAGGTGGCCAGCACCGACTCGGTCTGGCCGCCCTCGAGAACAGACCACTCGACTCTCATCGTTTCCCCCTCGATCCGGACCGTCGTTACTCGCCCAGAATAGGTGCCCCTGCGCTCGAACGCCGCAGTTGAGTGCGCGTCGGCGCGCGCGGCGCAGCAGCAGCAACAGCAACAGCAACAGCAACAGCAACAGCAACAGCAACAGCAACAGCAACAGCAACAGCAACAGCAACAAGGTAGCCGCATCCGGCGAAGCGCTCGCCTCTAAGTCGAATAGGGAACGAGCTCAGCGGGATGGCAGGCCACGACCGTTGCGCGCTGCGGTTGTGTCAAGTGCGACCCGCCGCACAGTCACGGCACAGGGTACCGGCGCATCGGCGACAGCTCCGCAACCGTCCACTCCCCCAGCTTGTCGACGTCGACCGTCCGATCACACCGCAACCTGTACGTGGACGGGATGGAGCTCAGAAGGTATGTCTTCCCCATCCGACAGACCATGACAGCACCCGAGTTGTGCATGACGCGGGCGACGAGCTGCGGGCCCCTCCACGCGTTACTGGCACCGGCCATCTGGTACTCGGCAAGGGTTACCAGCTCGCCTTTCACGCCGGAGGGGCGCGAGGAGACGAGCGTGCCACCGCTGATGGTCACCACCGTTTCTGAGTAGTCGCCGGCGACGACGGTCGTCGTCAGGGCCTGGGTCCCGTGCTCGGCGCTCGGGACCTCGGCGTAGACGTAGATCCCGACGATGATGAGCGCCCACACGATGCCGAATGCCCACGCATACCGCTTCGTGCTCGAATCCCGCTCGCGTCTCACGTTCTGACCTTATCTGCGCATAACTACCCTCGAGGTCGCTCGCAACACGGAGGTGCCCTGACTTTCAGCGGGTCGAGGCCTGGCGGCGCTCAAGGGCTTCGCCAAGCCACTCCCGCGCTGAGCCCGAGTTACCTTCGTATCGCTACGCGACACAGGGCACTATTCGATATCGCTAGCCGTTGTCGGCAAGTCGCCGCAGAATGTTGGCGAGCTGAATCACCGAGTCGGCAGCGATGCCAGCGCGGGCACGCGTTCCATCCGGGTTGTGCTTGACAGCCTGGGCGAACTCGATGGTTTTCTTCACGAGCGCCCGAATCTCGACGTTCCCGGGCCCTGGGAAGGCGACATCGGCATATCGCTCTAGCCGCTGCTTCGTCTGTGCCACGGCGGGCTCGAGCTCGCCTTCCCGAAGGTGTCGCGCCGGGTCGTAGACCGTCGCGCTGAGAGCTTCGAGCACGGCCACGCAGTCGTTGCCGATGTTCCGGTAGTCCTGCACAGTCCGTGCGGTGTGGAAGTGGCGTCGAAGCTCTTGCACCTCCGCATCGACAGCGGGCCAGCCCATCCGCGAGGCAGCGGTGACAGGGTCAACCAGCTCCCCAACGAAGCTCGCGTCCTCGAGGGCTTCTAGGCGCTCCTGCAGTGGCTCAAACCAGGTGACGACCATGTCGCGTCGCGCCTGCCAACTTCCGTATCCCTCGTGCTGATTCCAGTAGGTGCGGAAGGCTGGGAAGTCGAGGAAAGGAGGCATGAACTCATCCACGCCAAGTCGCCTGGCCACAGCCGCGAGAGTCCTCACCAGGTCCCTCGAGCCCTCGTCAGTGATCAGGTTTCCCGAGTCTGTCCCGTAGGCGGTGAACTCCCGGCGCGCGAGGAGCGTGAGAGCAAGCCCCACTTCCTCATCGGGGTGCTGGGGGATCGATCCGCGGCGGATCTGACGCAGGAGGTCAATGTCGAGCACGATGGATCGGCTAGTCCAGCCGTCTTCGGTCGTGACTTCGTCTCGTAGGAAGTCGTCTGGGCGCACGACTTCAGCGTAAGGCGGCGAGGGTTACCGCGTGCGAGCCGCTGACCTTTTCCGCTCGCTCGTCGCTACCAGTCGGTACATCGTCCAGGCAGAGGCGTGGATTCCTGCACCGAACCGGCATTAGCCAGGGGGCCTGTGCCGCTCGACCGCTAGCGGAAGAACCAACCCGTCGTGACTGTGGCGACAACGGATGCCAGGAGCGTCACCACAGGCAGCACGATATTGGATAGTTGCACGGCTCGCTTCATCCGGCGACGAGCCGCAGGGCTGAGCTGAGCTTTCCCAGGTCGTCACTGGCCTCCTAACGTCGACCGCGACACATGTGTGGCGTCGTCTGCGAACGCAGCCCGAGCTTGCAGCGGATGCGTGCCCTACGGTCGGCTGCCGCGATATGAGGGGACTCCTCACACCCGAGAGGCGTTCGTGGAAGTCGTGGTTCGTCGCTACAGGCTAGAGACGTTCAGTGAGGGATGTGCAAGGTGGGTCTGCAGCTGACAAACGGAGGGCAGTCGGGGCGAGACGGGGCCCGCGGACTTATCCGCACCCGACTCCGCCAGGCCGACGTTGTGCCCCTCGCACTACGCGGATGGCACTCGTCGGAGCTCTAAACCGTCACTACCGGACTTGCGAGCTCCAGAGAGTCGTGGTTCTCACTTTGCGCGAGCCATTGCTCATCAATAGAGTGAACCTTCACGAATGAAGGAGTCAACAATGGATTCACTGCGGCTTGACATCGAGAAAGTCTGGGTTGCTGCGCTTCCCGGCGCGCTGGCTGCGGACGATGAGGACTTCTTCGCGCTCGGCGGCACCTCGATTACGGCCGCCACGCTTATCCAGGCACTCCGGGACCGCCTCAGCGTGAGGATTCCACTGATGTTGCTCTTCGAGAATCCGAAGTTCGCAGCATTCTGCGCTTCTGTGGAAGGCTTCGTAGCCGCGAACTCGCAACCGGAAGAGGAACAGATCAGCGGTTGATCCCGTGATGACAAACTCACCGGAGAAGGCCGGGCTCTGGAGCGTACGCCCCTACAGGCACTGGCTGGCACAGGACTTCACGAGCGAGCTGAGCACCTCGATGCTCGTGTTCACCATCCCGCTCATCGCACTGCCCGTCGTTGGCAGCGAGTTGGCGGCGGGAGGGATGCTCTCTCTCATGCTCATCGTGTCAACTGTGGTCGGGCTCCCCGGCGGAACGCTCGTGGACCGCATCAACCGGCGGACCGCGCTCTGGGTGCGTTCAGCCGCCATGGTCGTTGTGGTCAGTGCCCTCGCCGCCGCCCTGTACGGGTTCGAGTCGAGCGCGATTGCGATTGCCGTTGGTTGTGTTTGTCTTGGCGTTGTGACGGGACTCTTCAAGTCCTCATCCAATATCCTGCTTCGCGAGATTGTTCCCAGATCTCTGTTCCCTCGAGCCGTTGCCAACAACCAAGCGCGTGATGCGGCACTCGAGCTCTCGGCGGCACCATTCGCCGGCTTTCTTCTCGCGGTGGGTTCCTTTGTACCCTTCCTTTTCATCGCCCTTTCTCACGCCATCGCATTCATAGCTACACTGCGAATCCCCGCTGCACTCGGGGAAGTTAAACGCTCGGGCGAGAGCTTCGTACGTGATCTAGGTTTCGGCTTCCGCTATCTATGGCGTAACCCGCACCTGATTCTCTCCTCGCTTATCGTCGCGCTCGCGAACTTCGCACTGACCGGCGCCATCGTAACCCTGCAACTGTTCCTCGGCACTGAGGGAGTCGATCCCGCCGTGATTGGACTCCTACTCACCGCGACATCCTTGGGCATGATCCTGGGCGCGATTCTGGCGGCGAAGACAGTGACCCGCATGCGAGTCGGAGTGATCTTGCCGGCCGCTCTTCTCGTCGTGACCGTGGCCTTCGCCAGCATGACTGTCCTACCGACCACGGTTGTCGCGCTCGCGGCCCCGATGGCAGTCATCGGCTTTGTCGTGCCTTTCTCGAATACTGGGCTCATGAGTTGGCTGTACATGATTGTCCCCGCGGAGTTCCAGGGGCGAGTGCACAGCGTAGGTGGCTTGCTGTCCAGCATCGCTGTAGCTGTCGCACCGCTCACGGCCGGAGCGCTGTTGACGCTGGGGAGTGTTCAGCTGTCAATCGCGCTACTGACTCTCAGTATCGTCCTCGCAATCATCGTTGCATTGGCCAGCAGCACTATTCGGCGCATCGGACGACCCGGCGACTGGGCCGTTGACGTCTCCGAGTGACGGGAAACTTCTATTAAAGACAGGCGGGGCGCAAGCATGCATTCATCTGGGACGAGCGAAACACCTGGCCGGCGAGTCTCTCTCGCTCAACTTCATCGGCTCGAGTACGATGAGGCGCGCCCACGGACAGTCGGTACGACGGTGATGAAAGTTGTGTCGCTGGAATCGGACAAGCACGCCAGCGTCACTTGCGCGGATGTCGCTGCCGCCTGGGCGCAGGTTATCGAGCGTCACACCGTTCTGCGTTCTGTGTTCCCGGCCGGGACGCACCATGCGGTCACGCTCGATGCAGACGTTTTCGGGGTTCGCTGTGTCGAGGCCGACGGGGACGTCGAAGGCGCGATTGACGCGGAGATTCAACAATGGAGAGCGGACCACACGCGCACGGACAGAGACCCTCTCGCCAGGCTTGTGCATATCCACAACGCGGACGAGCCGAAAGCACTGCTCCTGGTCGACCATCTCGTGTTCGACGGTCTCTCCGGAGAGATTGTCAGTCACGAACTGCAGACCCTCGTGCGCGGGGACTCGCTCCCTGCGCTTTCGTTCGACTATTACGACTACGCGCAGCGACAGCGGGACATCCTCGCCGAACAACCGAGCCTGACCGAGTATTGGGTCCGTCGACTCGCCGGCACCGGAATCCGACCCGTGCTCGAGCTGCCGCGCGCGTACCCTGAGATCCCTGGCGAACACCGCCCAGAGATCCGTCGAAACCTGTTTCCGTTTGGTGAGCATAGCGCCCAGAACCTCGTCGACGTGTCGCGACAGTATTCGACCACGCCCTACGCTGTGGCCGCGACATGCCTGCTCATCGCAGCGCGTAGACATCAGGAGGGTGCGTCGGTGGGCTTCGTCGTCCCTTCCGCGGGGCGGAGCATTCCTGGCACCGAGAATCTCGTCGGGTTCTTCGCGAACATGCTCGCTGTCGCAGTGGAGCTCCCCGACGACCCGGTAGAGGCGTTGGCGACGACAACACGCGCGATCTTTGAAGCCATCGACTATGACATCGTGCCGAAAGCTCACATCATCCGGACGGCGTACCTCGAGTATCGTCGGGACGATCCCCAAGAGCCGTACATCTTCTTCGACCTCGCAAGAAACCGCGGGACAGACAACTCGAAGCCAGCGCTTGCGCGAAGGATCCCAAGTTCGGGGACAAGGACCGAGCCGGGACTCAGCATCTACCTGCACGTACTCAGCGATGAAGCGTGGCTGGAAGTGCATTCAACGGATGCGTATACGGATCAAGTGATGACAGCGTTCGAAGCCGAGGTCGCTCGCGCCTTCCACGTCCTCCACGCAACCCTGTGAGCTCCTCGTGAGAACCTCATTCGTCCTCGCTGACGTTGCCCTGTCGTCGGTTGGCCGCCTCGGGCAGCACTCGAGGGATGCGGAGATCACTCAAACACGACGTCTCGCTCGCTCAGCATGCCAATTGCTCGGGGTTCGCTTTGACGGGCATCTGGAACATGACCGTCAAGGACGCCCAGTGTGGCAAGACGACATCGTCGGTTCCATTACGCACTCCAAGTCCACCCATGCAGTCGCTGTAGCGCCCCACTCCACACTGCATGGAGTGGGTATCGACGTGGAAGAAGTTGCTGCTGTTGGCGACGAGTTGAGCGGCCTCGTTCTCGCTCCGCGCGAACGGGCAGCGCATGCGATGCTCCGGCAGGTCGCACCTGACATGCCGTGGTTGAGCATTGCCTTCAGCGCCAAGGAAGCCGTGTTCAAGGCTGTGTCCGTCGCGCACGACAGGGGCCTGGAGTTCGAGGATGTCGAGCTGCGGTTCAACCCGACTCTCACCAGCTTCACGGGCGTCGTGTCCAAAGGTGGCACGCCTCAGCTTCTTTCGGGGCGGTTCTGGATCACGGACGGGCAAGTAGGCGCTATAGCCTGCTGGCGGAAAGGTGACGATGGACGCTGAATACCGCGCACATCTTCTTCGCGACGAACTCGCGACCTGCGCGATGAGCCCCCATCTCGTATGCGAGCTTTTCGAGAAAAACGGACTTACCCTCCCTGTCGTTCGCATCCCTGATGTCAGCGCGCTCGACGCGGTCTTCCAGGAGCGCCTAGGCGTGGCCGGCACTTCCTCCGCGCTGTCACTCATTGGCGGTGGAGTTGCCCAGCTGCGTTCGTTCTGCCTCCACAGGAACGATGAGAGCGAGCATCGGGGCACTGCGTCGATGGAGGATCTTCTCCAGGACACGGTTCACAACGAACTCCGGTCTGGGGCGCAAGTAGTGACGCTTTCGGCAGCACCCCAGGCTCTTCCCTTGCTGACGCGAATACCGGGAACAAGGACGCGAGCGCAACCCGCGGTATCCCACTATGTGATGCGTCTGCGGGGATACCGCTCGCTGGACGACTACGTCGGACAGCAGCCGGCGCCCGTGCGGAAAGTATGGCGTCGCGATCTGCGCGATGTGCAGCGAGCCGAGCTCTCGTTCACGACGGAACCGCTCTCGGCGCGCGGATGCGCAGACGCGGCGCCGTTCCTTGCGGAGACCGCGCGGCGGTACGGTGATGAATCAGGTTCCTTGACTTCCGAATGGCGTCTTGCCTCGCGTATGCGTCGTCCAGGTGAGCACCTCCTCATGACCATCCGAGCGGGAGGCGAGGCCGTCGCATACGTCGCCGTCACCGTGAACCCCAACCACCTCGATGCACACACCGTCGGGGTAGCTCCGGATTCGGAACATCGTCAGACGGCGTACCAGTCCTTGTACCGGGCGTGCGCCGAACTCGCAGTCGACCGCGGCCTGGACTTCGTTGCCTTCGGGCACGGTAACGCCCATCCCAAGACGTCCAGGGGGTGTGTCGAGGTTCCTCAGTGGCGAGTGGAGTACAGCCCTGAGTCTCACATCGGCTAGGAGCCCGGCCCGACGACCTTTACGAAGCGTCGCGCGCTGCCAATCTGAAATTCTCTCGCAGACGGATTCCATCAACCTTCCCGCTCGAAGTCAGCGGGAAAGACTCGACGGGGACAATGGTCTGCGGCCACATGTATGCGGGCAGTCGGCGCCGAACATCGTCTCTCAGCGAGTCCGAGCGCTCCACACTCAGCACGCACACGACGAGGCTCGCTACCCCATCAAGGTCTTCGACGAACGCATGCGCTCTGCTCGTACCCGCTGCGAGGAATGCAGCCTCGACGTCGCCAAGCTCGATTCGGTAACCCGACACCTTCACCTGACGGTCGATCCTCGTTTCAAAGCGCAGTCCGTCTTCGCCTTCGAGCACGATGTCGCCCGTGCGATACCAGCGCCGCCCGTCCTTCTCCTCGAACGCCGTCATGTTGTCGTCGTCGCGCAAGTAGCCGTCAAAGACTTGAGTCCCGCTCAGGAGCATCTCGCGCTCGTGTCGAAGGGAACCGATGGAGACGTTCACTCCGGGGTACGGGGCCCCGATGGGCACTGCTCCTACCGGTGGATCGTCGCGCGTCACCTGGAAGCTCAGACATGCCACTGCGGCCTCCGTCGGGCCATACAGGTTGTGCACCTCTGATTGCGACGCAGCCGCCGCCCACGCGAGGGCCTGACGCGCAGAGAGCTGCTCGCCGATGAACATGCTCTGCCGGAGCGTGGGCAGGCTCCCCGGTTCGAGTTCACCGAGGCGGTTCGCGAGGTCGATCCGCCCTGGGACCGAGAACCACACAGTCAGGGCGGTGTCGTTGACGTAGTCGAGGGCGGACGCCAAATGCCCTCGGGAACGAGGGAGAACCGATGCGGCCCCGACTACGGAGGGAGCGAAAAGGTCGAACACGGACACGTCAAACGTGAGACCGAAGGTAGCGGACACACGGTCCGTGTCCGTTAGCGAGTGGATGGCGGTCACCGAGTCGCAGAATGCGGCAACCGACCGCCATGCCACAGGTACACCCTTGGGACGGCCGGTGCTTCCGGAGGTGAACAGGATGTACGCAATATCGGGGTCGCGCTCCGCTGGCGAGTGAGACGCACTGCTGCCCTCTCGCGTGAAGAAGGTGCCGTCAAACGTCCCCTCTGGGGTGCCTAGCCACCCGGGAAGGGAGGCACCTGACTGGGGATCGATGATTGCGTCAACACACGCTTCGCCGAGCACATCGCCAAGACGCGTCTCGGGCCACTCGGGCGACATGGGCACGATGGTGGCACCAGACCGCGCAATTGCGAAGTAATACACGCGAGTAGCGAGGTCGCCCCGGTCCAGCAGTCCCACGCGTCGGACCGTGTGAAGACGAGGATCGGTCGCGATCTGTTGGGTGAGCAGACCAAGCTCGGCGAACGTCACAGATGCATCGCCATGCTCAATCGCCACGCGCGAGCCACGTGAACCCCACGACGTGACCAGGTTCTCCATGAAGTCGCTCATGCTGTCGGCTCACTTTCATCCTGTTGAGAGATCAGTGTGTAGAGAATTTCGCTGCGCGCGCCCCGCAAAAGCTTCGGCGCATCTTGGCCGGAGCCGTACACGATAGCGGTGAGGGCATGTCTGAACGCGAACCTGAGTGGTGCGGCAAACACCACCGCACGGTAAAGGTCTCCGCGCCGAGTGTCGTCGATGATTCCCACGTAGTGCAGCTCTAAGGACTGCCCGCGGATCTTGGCAAAGCACACCGCCTGCACTGCATTCCCCGGGCCTGTCGCCGCTAAGGTGACCAGCCCGTCCGCTTCGTCCTGGCTCCACGAGGCGAGTTCGTACTCGAGCAGCACGGGGTGAGTAGCAACGCCATGTCGTTGTCGAACAGCAGCTATCAGGCGAAAGGCCGATTCGTCCCGATGCAGCTCAGTCAGGCCGACCAGCGCATCAACGTGCAACTCGTCGAGGAGATGCAGGTCGCGTCGCCACCGGCGCCGGCGGCTTGCATCCATGTCGTCTAGGAAACCGAGCTCATCGCCCATGCGCGGCAGCATGAGGTCATGCCACAAACGTGGCTCCCGTCGAGAATCTACAGCGAAGCCGGACTCCAGGAAGGCTGGAGCCTGAGTGTGAGGCACGTTCGGGGCGTGCAGCGTTTCTGCCCCGGCGGCGGCGCGCGCCGCGGCCGTTAGCGAGACAAGCACGTGCATGCTGTCGCGAGGGTCGGAGCTACGAAGAACCACCGCACCTCCGAAGAACTCGGAGATATTCCCCACGAAGGTGATCTGTGATGAGTCGCGCTTGGCACAGAGTTCACCGAGAACGGGGTGCGCGGAGAACGTTGTGGTGGGGCCAGACGTAACGAGAAGGGCGCCCAGCGCAGTTCCCCCCGAACGGGCCACAAGGAAACGTTGGTCGACGTCTTTGGTCTCCATGACGGATGAGCGCAATGCGTGAGCATGCCCGTACTCCGGGATGCCAGACATCGAGGGTCGAGCAGCCTCGACGGTCACATTGAGGTCTTGCATCATGGAACAACCCTACCGGTCAATCCGCAACATTCTTTCGCGCCGCGTCATCGTATCTGAGAGCGGCGCACCGTGCTTGATCCCACTGGCCTGAGTTCCCCCAAGTTCGCTGATAGAGTCGCAAAGAATGTTTCCGGGGGGTATGAATGAATGATGAAGAAAGTCGCCTCAGCGCGCTGAGATCATTGAGGTTGCTAGACCATTCACGCCTATTGGTTGCGTGGATCCAGTGACAAGGCGCGCGCTCGTCGTCGGCCAGGGAACCATTGGGCGGGCGGCGGCGGGGATGCTTCTTTCCAAAGGGTGGTCCGTCGATGCCTGTGATAGGCGTCTACCTGTTCGGAAGCAACTCGCGTGGGGAGTGCGTCAATCATTCTTGGATGCCCTCGCTCGGATCGACCCGAATCTGGCCGGAAGCATTGACTCGCAAGGAGTTTCACTCGACGCAGGGTCAACACGGGTAGCGCCGGGTATGTACCGTCACAAGAGCAAGCCGTTCCACCGCGCACCAGATGCCCGTAGACGCCTGCCGGTCGATTACCGGGCCATGGCCGGCGAGGACGCATGCTTCCTCGTGAACTCCGCAGACGTAGACCGTCTCCTCAAGCATCATCTTTCCGGTCACCCTCGTTACCGCTTCGCCGTTACTTCATCGGGTGTCTCGCAACGTCCGGCGACACGCTATGACCTCGTGGTGCACGCCACGGGGGGAGGGAGCGTCCACTGGGGCTCGCCGGGTGTTCTCGCACCGAAGCTGCGTCAGATCTCGGGCGTAGTCCATACCCCTGCTCTAAACGAGATGCGGCGAGGGGTCTACTCGCTCGGGGGCGGACTGCACAACGCGGCGGCAGTTCGTAGGCCTGGGCAGGACGCCTACTGGGTGGTGTGCGATGCGCCGGTTGAGTCCGACGCCGCGGAAACGCTCGAGGTCGTTGGACGTGCCCTCTTCGACCGAGATTCGGTCCGCGTCACCGGTCCACTCGTGGGGCAGCAAAGCCCACGCCCGTTCACCTTCACTCAACGTCTGAACTCAACCGCTCTCCCCGGCGATGGAAGCGTGCTAATCGGCGACGCAGTGGGGAACGGACATTGGCTCGAAGGCGGCGGCGCACAAGTCGGGGTAGTGCTCCACTTGCAAGCTCTCTCAGATCTCGTCGATGACGAGATCACTCAGAGTGCGTTGTCTCGCTACTCCGCGCAGGTCACCGCCGCCTCTGCCGGATGGGTTGAGGGCGGTCTGAGATTCTCATACGGCGAGCTGGACCTGAAGGCTTCTGCGGAGCCTTCACCTCTCGCTCGCGTTGACGCGTAGCGACGCGCATAGAGCTGATGTGTACTGTGAAGATCTAACACCGACGGGAGCGGAGATGTCCGACAGATTCTTCGAACTTACGACTCGAATCATGAGGTTCGTGCATGAGCGCGACTGGGACAAAGATCACGACCCCAAAAGCCTCACATTGGCCATCACCGGTGAGGTGGGCGAACTCGCGGCGGCTCTCCAATGGTTATCAAGCGATGAGATGGTAGCGCTGCGCGTCGACGGAAACGCGAACCGCGCCCCGGTGCAGGAGGAAATGGCCGACGTCCTGATCTACCTCATCGAATTGGCAGATTGGTTGGGGGTCGACCTCATCGACGCCGTGAATGCCAAAGTCGATCTCAATGCCGAGAACTACCCTGTGAAGCTCTCCAAAGGCAATACGCTGAAGCAGCCCGGCCGCGTCTTTTTTTAGGACGAAAGAGAACCCGACCGGGCTGCGACACTGTCGGCTCAGATCACCAGGACTCGAGAAGTTCCGCCGACTTCTGAGCGCTGAAGCCGAAGCCTGCCTCTAGTACGTGATCTGCTGCAACCGCGACCTCGCCGAGGGCGCCGGCGGAGACGATTGAGAAGACGTCAACCCATTCGCCCACGAATGCTCGCACGTCATCGAGGTTTCGGCAGGACGGCGTGTCTGCCAGCCTAAGCATCCGCTCACGAAGGTCCCGCAGCTTCACTGTGCCCGACAGATCCACATCCAGCTTGTACCAGTCGGTGTGAGTCGTGTTGGGGAACAGCTCTCGCCGCAAATGGTCGCGCGTGGCTTCCTTCACCAGCGTCAGCTCATGCACTGATGCCAGGTACTCTCCCCGCTCCACGCGCTTCTTCATCAGGAAGCTGAGGACGAACGCTTCGGCTACTGATGATGCTGGAGTGGCTGCGGAGTGGGGTACTTCGGCCGCGGATGTCGCGGAGGCATCACGGAAGTCCTCGCGGAAAGAGGAGTCCAGATATACCCGGCGAGCCTCAAAAACATGCTGTTCGTCGTGACGTTCGAGGAACGCCCCCACCTTTGACGCTGGCAAATAGTAC
>Ga0308166_1000510_pt1 | contig 52197 bp, 48 predicted proteins | sample PhyCR2_2_FD_202137 | JGI IMG/M metagenome (GOLD analysis project Ga0308166, IMG submission 202137) | Phyllosphere microbial communities from UC Gill Tract Community Farm, Albany, California, United States - DLSLCC.R2 | ecosystem: Host-associated > Plants > Phyllosphere > Unclassified | place...
CTTGAGGGTGTTGACGAGCTGAACATGGATGCGCAGACCATCGCCAAGGTGTTCAAGAAGGAAATCACCAAGTGGAATGACCCGGTCATTGCCAAGCAGAACCCAGATGCAACCCTGCCGGACAAGCAAATCACCGTTGTTCACCGCAACGATGAGTCGGGGACCACCGAGAACTTTGTTGAGTACCTCAAGGCTGCCGCTGGCAAGGTCTGGAACTACGAAGTTTCCGGAGAATGGCCAAGCGACATCCAGTCGGAAAACGCTAAGGGCACCTCCGGCGTGGTTTCCACCACCACCTCCACCGACGGCGCAATCACCTACGCTGACTTCTCGGCTGTAGGCAAGCTGTCCACCGTCAACGTCAAGGTGGGCGACGAATACACCAAGATCTCAGCAGACGCTGCCGCTAAGGCGCTGGAGACCGCAACCCCAGTGAAGGGTGCCTCCAAGAACGACCTGGCACTGGATCTGAAGCGCGACACCACCGAAGCCGGTACCTACCCAATCGTCTTGGTTTCGTACCACATCTTCTGCAGCACCTACAAGGATCAGGCAACTGTTGACCTGGTCAAGTCCTTCGGTAAGTACGTAGTTTCCGCTGAGGGCCAGAAGGCTGCTGCGGATTCAGCCGGCAACGCTCCACTGTCGAGCAGCATCGAAGAAAAGGCTGCCAAGGCTATCGACGCAATCACCGTCGCCAAGTAGTAACTCGCCGGAATCCGGCACTCGGTGCGGGTGGTGAACTCGACCACCCGCACCAGCAACACCCCTCCACCCCTGCAGCATTGGCTGCATCACCCCCGTTTTGTAAAGGCTCTAGCCATGACTACCAATGCTTTGACAAGCAAGTCATCGACTTCAGGCCGCCTAGGCGACAAGATCTTCTCCGGTGCAGCCCTGGCCGCCGGTGTACTGATCCTAATCACGCTCTTTGCGGTCGCAGTCTTCTTGCTGATCCAAGCCCTGCCGACGTTCTTTGCCGATCCGGCAGAGGTTTCCGGCGGTCAAGGATTCTTCGCTTATATCTGGCCGATTGTTATCGGTACGGTCATCGCCGCGGCTATCGCCCTGGCGATAGCTACCCCAGTCGGTCTGGGTGTGGCACTGTTTATCTCGCACTTCGCTCCACGCAAGGTTGCTGGCCCGCTGGGCTACCTCATTGACCTGCTGGCAGCAATCCCCTCGGTGATCTACGGTGCTTGGGGCTACATGATCCTGGCACCAGCCTTGGTTCCCGGATTTGAATGGCTGGCCAAGAACCTCGGATTCATCCCGATCTTCGCCGGTCCTGCCTCGCAGACCGGTAAGACCATGCTCACCGCCGGCATTGTGCTGGCCGTGATGGTTCTGCCGATTATCACCTCGCTGACCCGAGAAATCTTCTTGCAGACTCCAAAGTTGCACGAAGAAGCCGCCCTGGCTTTGGGTGCCACCCGCTGGGAAATGATCACCACCGCCGTTCTTCCTTTCGCCCGCCCGGGCATTATCTCGGCGGTCATGCTGGGACTGGGACGAGCCTTGGGCGAGACCATGGCAGTGGCCCTGGTGCTTTCCACAGGCAACCTGATCCCTTCGCTGATCAAGACTGGAAACCAGACCATCGCCGCGGAAATCGCGTTGAACTTCCCTGAGGCCTTCGGCCTGCGACTCTCGGAGCTGATCGCTGCCGGCCTAGTACTGTTCCTGATCACCCTGGTTGTGAACATCTTCGCCCGTGGCATCATCGCCCGCCACAAGGAATTCTCGGGGGCTAACTAATGAGCGCTACAACCACTAACGCACGACATAGCACCGGCAACAGCCCGGTTCCACCGGTACGCAAGCGCAATTCGCTGGCCAAGGGCAAGCTGCCTAAGTGGGCCATCTGGGCCATCGCAGTCGGTTCGATCATCATCGGCGCTGCAGCTTCAACCCTGACCGGTTTTAGCATTGCCGCCTTTGCGATCTACTCCGCCATCATCTTCTTAGTTGCCGCCTCGGTAATCACCACCGTGGTGGAAGGCAAGCGTCGCGGCACCAACGCGATGTGGACCTACCTGATCTACGCCGCATTTATCGTGGCACTGATCCCGCTGGCCTCGGTGCTCTACACGGTGCTGGAAAAGGGCCTGCCGGGCCTGAACGGTCACTTCCTGTTCACCTCGATGAATGGTGTTACCGGTGCAGTAGATAATCAGGGCGTGGAAAACGGCACACCAGTTGTCGGTGGCGCGTACCACGCAGTGATGGGCACCTTGCTGATCACCCTCTGGGCTACCTTGATTTCCGTACCAGTGGGCATGCTCACCGCGGTTTACCTGGTTGAATACGGTCAGGGCAAGACGCTATCCAAGGCGATTACCTTCTTCGTGGACGTAATGACCGGTATCCCTTCGATCGTCGCCGGCTTGTTCGCAGCAGCGTTCTTCGGCATGATCCTTGGCCCAAGCGCCCGAATGGGCATTGTTGCCGCGGTGGCTTTGAGCGTACTGATGATTCCAACAGTGGTTCGCTCCACCGAGGAAATGCTCAAGATTGTCCCGAACGAATTGCGCGAAGCTTCCTTCGCACTGGGTGTGCGCCGCTGGCGCACCATCTTGAAGGTAGTTGTCCCAACCGCGATCTCCGGCATCGCCTCCGGTGTCACCCTGGCAATCGCCCGCGTCATCGGCGAAACCGCACCAATCTTGGTCACCGCCGGCATCGCAAGCAACATCAACATGAACGTGTTTGCTAACTGGATGTCCACGTTGCCGACCTTCATTTACTACCAGATCATGAACCCGACCAGCCCAACCAACGTTGACCCATCGGTCCAGCGTGCCTGGGCAGCAGCCCTGCTGCTGATTCTGATGGTGATGGCACTGAACCTGATCGCCCGCCTAGTCGCTTCGATCTTCGCTCCCAAGAAGGGCCGTTGAGCTTAAGGCTCCGTCTCTGACCCACCCAAAGTTTTAAGGAAATATCATGGCAAAACGCATCGACGTCAACGATCTGAACGTCTACTACTCCAAGTTCCTGGCCGTTGAGGGCGTCTCGATCAACATCGAGCCAAAGTCCGTTACCGCCTTCATCGGCCCATCGGGTTGTGGCAAGTCCACCTTCCTGCGCACGCTGAACCGTATGCACGAAGTCATCCCCGGTGGCCGCGTTGAGGGTCAGGTACTGCTTGACGGAGACGACCTCTACGCACCCGGCGTTGATCCGGTCACCGTGCGCAGCCAGATCGGCATGGTCTTCCAGCGTCCGAACCCATTCCCAACTATGTCCATCAAGGACAATGTGCTCGCCGGCGTAAAGCTGAACGGCAACAAGATCTCCCGCTCGGATGCCGAGGACCTGGTTGAGAAGTCGCTACGTGGCGCCAACCTCTGGAACGAGGTTAAGGACCGTCTGGATAAGCCAGGTTCCGGTCTTTCCGGTGGTCAGCAGCAGCGTCTATGCATCGCCCGCACCATCGCGGTGAAGCCAGATGTGATCTTGATGGATGAGCCATGTTCGGCACTGGACCCGATCTCTACCTTGGCCATTGAGGATTTGATCAACGAGCTCAAGAACGACTTCACCGTAGTGATCGTGACTCACAATATGCAGCAGGCAGCCCGCGTGAGCGACAAGACCGCGTTCTTCAACATCGCAGGCACCGGCAAGCCGGGCAAGCTCATCGAGTTCAACGACACCACCGCCATCTTCTCTAACCCAGAGCAGAAGGCCACCGAAGATTACGTCTCCGGACGCTTCGGATAAAGATTTCGGATGCCGCCACTTTTTAGTAGGCGGTAGACGAACCGGAAGGGGGGTCTTCCGGGGATCCTGGAGGGGATCACCGCCAGCGGCGCACCATCAAGGGTGCGCCGCTGGTTTTTAAAATCTGAGGTAAAGCACCCTTGACTGTAAAGCGTCTTTGTCTGTAAAGTAACGTTTACACAGCGATGAAGGAGAGCGATAAAAATGAACGCAGAACTATCGTCCAAAACCAGATGGGGTCGTTCGCGATTTGGTGGAGGCGCAGCCCTGTTGATCGGCATCAGCCTTATCGCAGGTGCGGCCCTAGCTCTTGGAGCTGGTTTGCTCTTTGCCAAGCTGAACGCCCCACAGAACCCAGTTTTTGCCACACTGATTATGGCCGCGGCCTTGTGGCCGATACTGTCCGTCATTTTCTGGGTCTTGTTGGTTGACCGAAATACGGTTCGCGGATCCCTAAGAAATCCCGAGATCTCAATTGAAGGTCAATGGCATGACGAGGCTGTTGTCAAAGTGTTCCAAGACCTGATGATTATTTGCGGTCTCGGCGCAGCGGTATTTTCGTTTATCAACGTGCAGGCATCTGTAAGCCTGGTGCTCACCGGTGTTTTGCTACTCACCGGGGCAGATTTCATCCTGCGCTACTTCTTGATCAAGCGGGCGCAGAGCTAGTGCAGAGCAATCTCAGTGAATACCGCAAGGACCGCGGGATCTCCCAACAGGCGCTAGCCGACCTGCTGGGGGTCTCCAGGCAGACGATCATTTCCCTAGAAAAAGGGCGCTACGACCCGTCCTTGCCGCTGGCGTTTAAACTCGCCGCACAGTTCAACTGCCGTATCGAAGACCTATTTATCCCCGAGGATCTTTAGTGACCGGCAAATAGCGGGCGCACCGCCAGTGTGAAAATCGCGCCACCGAGGACACAAACCACCGGGGTTAATAGCCAGTGCCAGACCACGCGGTACACATTGCGCCAAGCCACCGATTCAAAAGACTGATTCCGGCCAGCGCCGATAATACCGCTGGTCACCGCCTGCGTTGTGGACAGCGGTAGGTGGACCAACAGGGAGCCAACAAAGAGCATGCCAGCAGCCACGCCCTGGGCAATCATGCCGCGCAACGGATCAAAGTGCACCAAGCGCCGGCCCAGGGTATAGGTAATCCTCCAGCCGCCCAGCAGCACGCCGAAGCTCAAGGCGGAAGCCGCCGTGAGCTGAATGGCCACGGTCAGTGGCCCAGGATTCATCATCTGGCCGGTGATGAGCACCAGACTCAACAGGGCGCCGGTGCGCTGGCCGTCCTGCAGTCCAAGACCCAGAGCCACCGCCCCCGCCGCAACCGCCTGTCCCGCTTTGGAGCCTTCGTTGACGGAGCGCGATGTGTTGTGGCGCAAGAACCAGGTTGCCGGGAAAACTAAGAGGTAGGACAGGACATAGGCGATGATTGAGGCCAGCACCATCGGGATGATCACCGAGGACAGCAACAAGCCCCACACATTGCGAGTGGACTCATCGCCCATGATCGCCGAGGCACCACTGCCACCGGCTAAAGCGGAGAGTAATGCGTGCGTGGAACTAATCGGCAAACCGCGCCACCAACAATAAATGCCCCAGATGCCGGCGACGATCAGCCCGCTGATCAGCAATTTTAACCCAGCAACTCCCGAGGGCACGTTGATGTTCAGTTCCTGCACCAGGGTCACACTCAACCCCGAAGTTGCCATGGTGCCAATGAAGGCGAACACCGCCGCTAAAGACACCGCAATGGCCGGGCGCAACGCACTGGTGCGCACCGAAGCTGCCACCGCGGTGGAGGCGTCACGCATGCCGTTGAGCACGGCGTAGGCCAGCGTCAGGACGACCGCCACAGCGGTGAGGACCGTAATGAGGGTCATGGGTTTTAGGATTCCTTGACCAGCACTCGACCGAGGTGGTCGGCGAACTGGCGCAGAGTGTTGACAGTGAGCATCAGCTGGTCGGCGACCTGCTGATGGCGGTGAATGGTGCCAGCCTTAGCAAAATTAGCGATCTCATCGCCCCACACAAGGTGGGTGCGTGCGGCACGTTTGGAGAACTGAAGCATCTGCATCCAGTGATCTTCCAAATCATCGAGGTTGTTCAGTCGTTGCACCGCATCGGAGGCCAACTCAGCAAGCTGGCCAATCAACTCCAACTGCTCCGAGGAACGCTCGGAGAGCGGGGTGGAACCCACGGTCATAATCAGTTCGCCGGTACCACGCAGGTGCTCCATGGTCTCGTGCAAGAAGCGCGAGAGTGCGTACATGTCCTCGCGTGGCAGCGGGCTGATGTAGCTCGTTCTTAAGTGGGTGAGCACAGCGTGCACCAAGTCCGAGGCCTCGGCTTCAGCATTTGCAAGGTTGCGCAATTGTTCCGTGCGCGTGCTAGGACTGCCGATCATTTCGGCCACACTAGCCACGGACCCCCGAATGGTGGTGGTCAGAGCACAAAGCAACTCAATGCCACGCGAGGCGGAGGGAAAGACCTGGAACTTCACTTTTTGGGCGCACCATTCAAATCGACAGCTTTTGGTACCAACGCAGAACAGTTTACGACGTGGAAGTTAACGCCGGGGGATTGAAGGTGTCGGACCGGGAACGCCTCTCGGCGGAAGGCCGCTCGAAGCGGCAGAATTTTGGAGCCCGGGGTTACCAGCGGCCCGACACCGTTACCTAGTTTTCTCGCCTTACGCCCCTGATGTCAACCGTAATAACCTGTGCGTGTAATTTCTCACGCTAACGACGCAGATTCTTTTCCGCACCGCTCAGGCATAACAGCGCGCAACAGAACCAGATGGCGCCTGCCGGACCGAGGCCAGCGGCCACAGAACTTGAAATAACCGGTAAAGCTACTTGTCCGAGCCGGTTTCCCATAAGCCGCACGGCCAGTGCAGACCCACGATCCACCGTGGGCACCAAGGTAGAAATCATGGTCATGGTCATCGGCTGACCCAGACCTAGGAAGAAGCCTCCAATGAGCAGCGCCAACCCAGAAACCCAGAGCACGTCGATGAACGTCGGAGCCAACGCGATGGAAACGCCGGAAATGTACAGGCTGGCGACCAACATTTGGCGTCGGTCAAAGTGCGCGGAGAGTTTCGGAATGAACAATCGTGACACCACTGAAGCGCAACCACGAATGGCCAAAAGCACACCAACTGCTGCCGGTGTGACGTCATGTTTCTCCGCAACCAGCGGTAGGAAGGCAGTCAAAATGTCCAACATAGACAGCAAGGTCAACGACGCAAACATATGCGAGATCATGCCCTTGATTTTCAGGATCGAACCGATGGACGCTGTGGAGCGTTCCGGGCGCGCAGAGGTGACCGACTTGGAGGTTCGAGGCTGCCAATTGGGAAGCAAGAACGGCACCGCAAGTAGCGCGCATCCCGCGCCGATCCACAATGACTGGCTAATATCGGCTATTCGCTGCGCCGAGTGGGCATCCGTGCCGGTGCCCAGCAGCAGGCCGCCAACTAGCGGGCCCAAAAATTGCCCGGCCGCGTACGCAGCAGTGAACCAGCCGAAGCCTTTATCCAAATCACTGTCCGGGAAAAAGCGGGCGATGGATGACTGCCCACCGATGGTGAACATCAAATGCCCCAAGCCCAACACTGCGCTGGACAGGGCCACGCTGAGCGCATTAGGCGACAGGTTAATGCCCACACCGCCCACGGCAATCAGTGCCACACCGGCCACCATGAGTAACCGGATGCGTCGGATTCGAGAGCTAACCCGGCCCAAAAGCATTGCCGTGAATAGCGGCAGAATTGCGTAAGCGGCCGTCACCGCACCAACGGTAAATGAGCCAGAGCCAAAGGAGATGAGTTTATAGGTGGTCACCGGGCGAATGAGGTTTAAAGCTGCCTGGGACAGCAGTCCGGTGGCAATCAGTATCACCAGCCAACGCATGATCCCCGAAGAGTTCGCTTTTGATCCAGCGACCACACGTACCTGCCTAAAATTACGGGACTAGTTCCTCATCCATCCTAGAACTCTGTACTGGCTTTTTAATCCAATGCGTCTTGGCGCCACAGTCGGGCGCAGATTTCCAGATCGGCTGCGGTCCTGCTCAGCGCACGAGCCTGCTGTGTCAGCTTGCTGCCGCGATCACTATTGGACAGGTCAGCGGCATCAGCGTGTTCTGTCATTCCCAGCACAAGGACTCGGCAATAGGCCGCGGTACGCTCCAAGGCGTGGGCGAAATCTCCGTCAAATGCGCCGGATAGAATCGAGCCGGTCATGTTCTTCAGCTCTTCCGCGGTAGGAGGTTCGGCAACGCCGGCGACAATCCGTTCAACTTGGGCCCTATGCGCTCCTGCTTGGAAACGCGCCGAATGCACTTCTGGTTTACTCATGGTTGCCGCGCGAACTGCGTACAGACGCCATAGTGCGCCGGGCAGTGAATGAGCTGGTGCCTCACTCCACAGTTCTGCGAGCACCTCAAGACCCTCATTTTCGGCCACCGCAATCAGCCGGTTAGAAACCTCTGGGTCATTGTTGGCGATGCCACGGCGGACAAATGCTTGGGCTGAAAGATGAGCGGCTTCTGAAACGCGCGCCGGGTCGGCACCACCTTCGTAGGGCTCGAATTCTTCGGGGGAGAAGGGGCGTGGTTTGTGATGACGGTATCCGGCATCCTGAGCTACTTTTGATCCTGCGCGTGCACCTTTCATGGGCTCAAGAATACTCCCCGAACCTTGAGGGTTCGTTAACTGGTGTTGCAGCGCACAAGGTGCGGGATTTAGCCAAATATGCGGTTGTCCGACGCGCTAATACGGCCGATTAATACTCACGCGGTTACATCAGGTAGTATGGTTTTTGGCCTTGTGCCGTGCGCCTTTAGCTCAGCTGGTAGAGCACTGGACTTTTAATCCATTGGTCGCGGGTTCGATCCCCGCAGGGCGCACAACCAGAAGATCCCCTTCACCGATTCGGTGAAGGGGATCTTCGATTTTCGGCTCATTTTTTGCTTAGAGGACGCTTTGGGCGTACTCCCAAAGTTTCTCGGCGTGCTCAGGGTCAAGTGCGTGCGCAGCTACGCCGGCACCAGTGTCACTTGTCGCGATGGCTGCTTCCTGATTGTCTTCGAAGTAACGTCCGGTGACGCCCGCTAGGATCGGTGACGCCGCAAACAGAACATTCGTTGCCGCCCCTTGTTCCATTGTTTTGTAATGCGGCTGATCGATGCGGTTGCCTTCAGCGTCTGCCCCGCCCATTTTTTGCAATGTTTCCAAGTCGATGTGCCGCTGCAGATTGGTATTGATCCAGCCAGGCATGAGCGCGTTTGCGACGATACCGTCCTTCGCCCAGCGGTTCGCGATGCCAACTGCCAGCAGTACGCCTGCCGTTTTGGATTGGCCGTAGGCAACCCATGGATCGTAAGGTGTCTGCTCGAATTGGGGATCTTGATAGTTTAAGGGGTTGTTCCGATGTGCACCTGAGCTGACGATGGTTACTCGCGCATCGCCTGCGGCACGCAGTGCGTCATCTAACCAAGTGGTCAATGTGAAGTGGCCTAGATAGTTGGTAGCTAGTTGTAGCTCCCAGCCGCCGGGCGCGCGTCGCAACTCAGGGATGGCCATGATTCCGGCGTTGGCTACCAATGAGTGCAGAGGTCCGTCCCAGGAATCAGTAAATTCGCGTACCGAGCCAAGATCTGCAAGGTCAAGCCGGGCCGCGTTAATCGTCCCGGGCCAGTTTTTGTCTTTTGCCTCTTGAATGATTGGTTGCAGTGCGGCTGGATTGCGGACGGCAGCGGTAACTTCGGCACCAGCCTTGGCAAGGGCGCGCACCGTTTGTGCTCCGATGCCGGAGGCTCCGCCAGTGACAATCATGCGTTTGCCATTAAGTGCGACCCCGTCCAGAATGTGATCTGCCGTTGCGCGAGGGGGAACTCGGTGGTGATTAGATTGGTCATTTGTGCTACTTTTGTGAACTTCTTCCACAATAGGCCCGCGAGAGATAGACTATCTATCGTTATGAGTCCAGAAAAACCTATAAATCATCCAGATTTGATCGATCCACTTGAGGACGTCCTCGCATTACTCAAGGCCCGTGGTGAGCGTACTTCGACCTTCACCGGCCGTGGGGCATGGGCGGTGCGATTTCCGGCTCCGGGCGGAGCCAAGTTCAATTCGGTTTTAGAAGGTTCCTGCACACTGGATACCGAAGGTTTGGCTCAGCCGCTGACCTTAAATACAGGTGATTCTTTCCTGCTTACCCGACCGCAAGAATTTGTCCTCTCCACTTCCGGTCAGGTTCCCGAACAGCAAGCTTCCTCGCTATTCCGGGCCACGGCCGGTCGTAGCGCAGAGGTTGGTGCCAGCGAGCAACCGGTGAGCGCAGTGCTAATCGGCGGGAGCTTCAGGTTTGACCGCAACGCGCATGAGCTGTTGCTGGATTCGCTTCCGCCGGTCATTCATTTACCGGCGCACGCTCCGGGTGCTGCGATGTCACAGTACTTATTGGGGAGGATTGGTCACGAATCATCTGACCAGCGTATTGGCGCCGGTGTTGTAGGCGCACACCTAGCAGTTGTCCTGTTGATCGATATCATTCGTCATTATCTGGCTCAGGATCCGCAAGGCACTGGCTGGCTCAATGGGCTCTCTGATCCAGTTGCGTCCGACGCATTGCGTTCCATACACAGCAACCCGTCAGCGCGTTGGACTGTTCAGCTTCTTGCTGATAAAGCGCATGTTTCCCGATCCACCTTGGCGGCCAGATTTAAAGCGGTTGTAGGGGTCGGTCCGCTTGAATATCTCACACGTTGGCGCGTTGAGATTGGAGCCCACCGTCTGACCTCTACAGATGAAACCATTGCCACTATCGCTGAAGAAGTTGGTTATGGTTCGGAAGCTGCCTTCGCCCTTGCTTTTAAGCGGGAGTTGGGCAGTCCTCCGGGAACTTACCGGCGAACCGCATTGCAAGGTTCAGAGCGTTTTTGATGATCGACCAAGGCGTAATAGCCGTGGCCAAATCCGCTACGGCAACAAATAAAAGATGGTGGGCATGCACCCATTCGGCGATGCCCTGCCTTCAGCAACCGATATCTGGACGCGGACCTTCCAAATATTCGAGTGACGACAGAGAAATGCCGAGTATTCTCAGAAAATCATGGAGCTGAAGAAGACAGCTTCTATGAATCGTTGGTTGAGGACAAGTCCTAGACGTAAGGCTCCAAGAACTTGATGATCCGTTCCATGACCAGCGCCCTGGCCGCAGGATCATGCGAAGGCAAGGAGCTGTCGGTAAACAGATGTTGGTTTCCCGGGTAGGTGAACAACTGCGCCACGTCTTTACCTTCACCTTCGGCGAAGTTTTGTGCCGATTCCAAGTCGCCTTCCATGGCGAAGAATGGATCTTCATCCATACCGTGGATCTGCACCGGAACATTTTCCGGCCATGGCCCGAAGCTCCAGTCGGCGTCCAGGTCTACGAAGGACTCAAGCAACACAGCTGCGACGGTTCCCGGGCGCTGTTGTGCGCACTGTTGGGCCAAGGCTGCACCCCACGAAGTGCCGATGTACACCAGCTCTTCGGGTAGCTTGCTGAAGAGCTTGTCCACGCGTTCTTGGATCTTGTCTTCGCTGAGCTTATTGGCCAGACGAATTCCGGACTCAAGGTCCTTGGGGAGTTTTCCTGCAAACAGATCCAGAGTATGAACCGTGTGCCCGGCCGCACGCAGTTCGCCCGCCATCGCTTGGACGCCGGGGGTTAGTCCTTGGACGTGGTGGAACAAAACAATGGTTGCCATGACAGTACTCCTAGAAGTCTCTAGCGTTCGTCGACGAGGTTATTAATACGTTGAGGTAAGTGCTCCAAAGCGAGATCCCAGCCAGGCATTTGGCTGTTGATTTCTACGCTGTAGCCTTCAACCAGCATGAATTCTGCACAGGTAAGGGCTTCTTGCCCTGATCCGGTTTCGTAAATGAACGCACGTTTGATATCAGTCCAGAGCAAGGTGGCGGACTGGTCGATGACCAGTCCGGTGTTTACTACTTCAACGGTGCGCTGGGGATATGACATGTTCCACTTGCTTTCGAGATCCGCGGCGGTGTGCTTTGCTCAAGTCTAAACCGGAAGCACACCGCCAGTTGGGGATCAAACCGGGTCGGGGTAGGACTTGCTCAGGTTTCCTTGTGCCGAGAGTTCAAGAAAATAGTCCAGCTTCAGCTGTGCCAGGAACTGCTGATCGTGGCTGACTACCAACAACGCTCCACGGTAGGTCTGCAAAGCTTCGGCTAGCTGTCGCACACTGTCGATATCCAGATTATTTGTCGGCTCGTCGAGTATGAGCATTTGCGCAGTGGGCTCAGCCAGTAAGAGCGTGGCTAGATAAACGCGGAAGCGCTCACCGCCTGAAAGTGTGCCCAGTGCCCGATCTGCGCTGGCACCACGCAACAGCAATCGGGCGAGCATATTGCGAATCTGCCCGCTATTTGCCGACGGCGCTACGGCAGCCACGTTGTCCATGGCGCTGAGCTGGTCATCAAGACCCACCAGCCGCTGCGGTAGATAGCCGACGCGCTCTAGGTGCAGCGTCCCGCTCAGTTGCTCTTCGGGCTTTGTGCCTGAAACTAATTGCCGCAACAAGGTGCTTTTGCCTGACCCGTTAGGCCCGATCAGCCCGACTCGTTCAGGACCCTGAATGATGTGCTGAGTTAGACCAGAAAGCACCGTAGCTACCTGCTTACCTGCGGGCAACTGTGGATCAGGCAGTTCAAGGTTAATATGTTCAACCTCTCTCACTTTTTGATCCGCGTCATCAACCTTTCCCTGAGCGCTCTCGACCTTTCCCTCCAGATTTGAGCGCATCTTTCCAGCATTCGCTTCGGACTTCTGACGCAGGCTATTGGCCAGAATCTTCGGTAATCCGCCGCCGAGTTGTTCGGCACGGCCTTTGCGTTTGGCGCGCGCCAGCTTGGTCTCAGCCTGCACGCGCTGACGCTTTTCCACCTTCAGGTGATTTTGAGCAGTTTTTGCCGCTTGCTGTGCGGCGAGCTGTTCAGTATCCAGCTGCTGAAGGTAAACGCTGTAGGGCCCGCCAAATACGCGCAGTTCCCCGGCGTACAGTTCCACGGTGTGCTCAATTAGCTCTAACAACGCCAGATCGTGGCTGACCACAATCAACGATCCTTTCCAAGAACGCACCAGATCATAGAGCAGCTCACGGGTGGGCGCATCAAGATTATTGGTTGGTTCATCAAGCAGAGTGGTCTCGTTTCCGGCAAGCTGTAGGCCCAGCACGGCCAGCAACATGGCTTCGCCACCGGAGAGTGAACCTACCTCACGTTCCAAACTCAGGTGCCCAAGGCCAAGTCGGTCCAACTCAGCTTCAATACGCGCTTCTACATCCCAGTTATCGCCCACCGCATCAAAGTCGGCCGGATCGACACTGCCAGCCTCAATGGCTCGCAGCGCAACAAGCGACTTGTCAACGCGAAGTAGCTGCGCCACAGTTGCGTTCTTTTCCGAGGTGATCGTTTGTGGCAGGTAGCCGATCTGGGCGTTAGCTTCAATTGATCCGCTGGTAGGCTTCAGCAGCCCGGCCATGAGCTTAAGCAGTGTCGATTTTCCGCTGCCATTTCTGCCGGTGAGTCCGACTCGTCCGGCCGGGAAGGTTCCTTCCAAGTTAGTTAAAGCGCGCTCGCCGGTAGGCCATTGGAAGCTGAGATTGTGCAGGGTTATTGGTGGAGTCAAAGACATATATTCCTCCCACAGATGGTGAAGAGGCTGCCGACTGGCGGAATCAAGAACTGGCTCAACCTATAGGGAGCTAGAAAGAAAGGGACACCGTAGCCGGTAGCCAAAATGAACGGGTCGCCCCGAATATGAGGGGCGCAAGATCATTGGCTAGCTTAGTAGGTATCCATGAAAACGAGTGTAACAGCAGATTGTTGTCTCGTCGTTAACGAACTTTCGGCCCGCATCCAGCAAAGGATGCGAGCCGAAAAGTAAGACTGTGAAGGGTTACTTCCAGGCGCGGTGTACCGCGACGATGCCGCCGGTCAGATTGCGGTATTCCACATTCTTCCAGTCAACGTTGATGAACTTGGCGCCCAGATCCTCCTGGTTTGGCCAAGCCGCGATGGACTCTGCCAGGTACGCGTAAGCGGTTGGGTTAGGCGAAACAATGTAGCCCAGCGCAGGGATCACGCGTGGCAAAAATTGCTGGTAGGCCACCTTGATTGGGGTAACCGTTGGGGTGGAGAACTCAGCGACGACGATGCGTCCGCCTGGCTTGGTCACGCGACGCAGCTCCGAGAGTGCCTTCTCGGTGTCGTCGATATTGCGCAGACCGTAGGAGATGGTCACCGCATCAAAGGTGTCATCTTCAAATGGAAGTTCGTGTGCGTCGCCGTAGACGAAGTCCAGCTGTGGGTAACGCTTGCGTCCTTCTTCGAGCATGCCGTTGGACATGTCGCAGGCGGTGACATTGGCGCCCGCTGCTGCCAACGGGACCGAAGAGGTGCCGGTGCCAGCTGCTAGGTCGAGGATGCGCTCGCCGGGCTTTGGGGCAATAGCCTCGGTGGTGATCTTGCGCCAGTAGTTCACAATGCCACCGGTCATCAAGGTATTGAGCAAGTCGTAGCGTGGAGCCAGCTTGTCGAACATGTCCTGAACCTGATCGGCCTTCTTATCCAGGCCCGCGCGCGCGTTGTGAGAACTCATGAAGCTAAGTCTTTCATATTTGCGCGCGAGCGAAGACAGGATGTGGGGCGAATCGCCATCTAGAGAATTGATTCGAGCCGGGCGTAGCTGGCTTCCATTCCCTCTGTCATTCCGGTGGCGAGCACCATGTCGCGGGTTTGCGCGTCGGGATAGGTAATGAGCGCGGTGAGCAGGGTTCCGCCGTCATTTGGTGTCAGTGTCAGCTCGTTCACCGTGGCTGGGTAGTCCGTGTCGATCATCTGCTCGGTGGTCTGTTCATAGGACTGCGGCAAGGATTCCAGCACGGCGCCGGTGAACCCGAACCCGGAACCCGCATCAGCAGAAATCGGCTCCCACCAGTATCGGTAGGTCTCGCCTGTTTCCTGCGCCGTTGCACATTCAGTCATCTGCCATCCGTCGGGGCCGAGCATCCAGCGCTTTATGAGCTGCTCGTCATGGTGAGCCCGCCAAACTTGCGCGACTGACCCGCGAATCAGGCGGGTGATGCGTACCTGGGTATCAGAGAGAATCTGTGCATCGGTACTGAAATTTTCGGCGTAGTCACGCAGGTCGATGAGGACCTGTTCGATCTGGCTCATCGCCGAACGGGTGCCATCGATCATGCCCATGGCCACCACCTGTTCTAGTTCCTCGACGGAGTCAAAAACCGCGGTAATGCTCAGTTTTGATCCTTCGGGTGTCGGGTCGAAAGTGAAGACCATGCGGCTGAGTGGCAAATCGGTATTCGGAGTCCCGTCTGCATGCGCAAAGCCGTCACTAACTTCGAAGAACTTGTGCTCGACGATTTCGTTCCAGATCCAATAACCGTGAAATTCTTCTCCCTCGGGCGTGGTCATGTGGTAATTCGAACGACCGCCAACAATGGCATCATGTCGGGTGAAAGTTGCCGGGCATTCAACCGGACCCCAGAACTTTTCAAGCTGCCGGGCATCAAGGTAGGCATCCCAAAGGCGGGATACCTTGACCGGAAATTCTGCATGGACGGTCAGCGAGAGTGTTTCCGGGTCTTTGACAACGGATGTGACGGGCATGGGAATGCTCCTTATTTGTCCCCATCGGCGAGCAAATCATCGAGCCTGCTGATGCGCTGACGCCAGATGCCTTCGAGGGAAGAAAGTAGTTCTTGTGCGTGCCGGATGGTGTCCGGCTGGCCTCGAACGATGCGTTCGCGGCCACGCGCGATTTTGATGACCAGACCAGCGGCTTCCAATCCGGCGACGTGTTTCTGAACGGCCGCAAACGACATGTCGTAGCTTGCGGCAAGTTCAGAAACGCTGACCTCGACGTGAAGGGTCCGCCGCACGATATCTCTTCGTGTGGCGTCTGCCAAGGCGCGGAAGACCTTGTTTGTCTGTTCTTCGCTCAACTCATATACAACCATTTGGTTGTATATTACTCTCGCGCTGAGGGCAGAGTAAAGAAATGGGTAAAAATAAAAGAAAAATAGTGTACTTGTCGACTATAAATTGGGCTCATTGCAGGTGACTTGTCGAACCGAATGCCCTGGTGGGGCTTGATATCTCTTCTCAAGCTTCCGCTATTGACCTAGTCTGGTTGGAACTGCAAAGAACCAACTTTTTAATGGGGTGAAGGGGGAGCATGGGCACGTCTGCTATCGACTGGTCCAACGCAACTCGCCGCGCACAAAAAGCCCGCGAGCTACTCTCCACACAAGAAGCGGCTCTAGGTGAGCTTCCATTGCGCACAGATGTTCGCGAATCCTGGAAACGGTCACTGGCCCAAACGGGTTCGCTCCAAGGCCCACCGGTTTTGAGCGACGACCGGCTGCGCCTTGCCCGTGAACGCAGTGAACTTCAGCGGATCTGGCCTGTTTTTGAAAAGCTCCTTGTTCCTGCCGCGACCGACGCCAATCTTTTGGTCGCGCTGGCGGATGCCGGAGGAACGTTGTTGTGGGTGGCGGGTAGTAACAGCTCCATGAGCCAAGCCGAGCACGTAGGTTTTATGGCCGGTGCCGACTGGGCCGAAAAGTCGGTCGGCACCTCCGCGCCTGGCATGGCGTTGGCCACCGGGGAAGGATCTCAAGTTTCCGGTGCGGAGCATCTTTACGAGCAAGCGCAGCAATACAGCTGTTCGGCGGTTCCCATTCGCAACCCGCGCACCGGACAGGTGATAGGCGCGATTGATCTGACCGGTGGGCCGGATGCGATCGCCATGCACTCTATGCCGCTATTGCAGGCCTCCGTGATGGCTGCAGAAACTCAGCTGCTACTTCCTGGCGCAGGTGTGGTGGCTGACCCGGATTACCTTGATTTGGGTCAACCCGATGGTGCTCACCTTGGATCGCACCCAATTTCTTTGAGGCATGCCGAGATCTTGACTCTTTTGGCTCAACATCGTGATGGGCTCTCCAGCGCACAGCTGGTTGACGAGCTGTTTGAAAGGCCGGATTCCGCAGCCGAAGGCACCGTCCGTGCGGAAATGGTGCGACTGCGCAAAGTCTTGGCTGGATTCCCGGGGCGTTCCTTGAATTCTCGCCCGTACCGTTTGCAGTGGGAACTGCAAACTACCCTCGGACGACTGCGTCGAGCGCTAGAAAGTGGCGATATCGAATCCGCGCTGCAGCTCTACTCGCCGGGCATGCTTGAGCGCTCGCAAGCTCCCGGCATTTTGGTACTGCGCTACCGTGCTGAGGCCGCGCTGCGTGAATTGGTGATGGACCGCGGTACCGCGCAACAGCTACTGAACCTCGGCCGCCAGCTCACCGATTCAAACCTTTTGCGCGCGGCCCTGCGTGAACTTCCGGCCACCTCTCCGGCCCGTTCGCTGATCGTTGCCGAGATCCAAGAACTCGAAGCCTAAAAACGACCCGTACCACCCGGCATTACGAATTCGGTGTGTTCCGGTTAGTCGCCGAGTCCGTCATGAATATCGAACTCGAAGCTCAGTTCGTGGCCATTTTTTCTAAGGTATTCGAGAGCTCGCTCTATGGATGTGAGTTTATTTCGAATCTCCCTTAGCCCCGGGGCATTTGTATCCGAGAATTCGTCCAACCGTTCGTATTCCCTGCGAACCTGAATTTCGGTTTCAGTTAGTATCTGCCACACGGCAGGGTCTAAAGGCAGATGGCGGATTTCACGGAGGATTTCCTTGGCCAACATTCGTTCGACTACGGACTCTAGATCTGCAGCAGACGTGGTCGAGCTAGCGAGGCCGAAGGCGAGTCCTCCACCGCCTACACCCGCCAGCGATCCGGCTGTAATAAGTCCCCCAACCATTCCGCCCGGCCCAAAACTGGCCAATGCGCTGGTGAGAAGTGCGGCTCCTGCAAGCCCTGGTGCCGCCGCTAGAATGAGTCCACCAGTCGCGGCTACAAGCGCGGCGGTACCTAGGCCTACCGCACTCCACCGTTTCCAGTTCACCATTTTCTGTCCAGCCAATATTTCGTGGGCACGCTTGGCGGCGTCGAAAACGTCGGCGCCGAATGAGGACGTCAGCCCGAGTTCCGCCGATAGGTTTGCAAGTGCGATTTGCTTGGGGCCAAGGGGCACGGTGATTTCAAACGGACGAATGATGTTTTCCGAGACAAGAGCTAAGAAGGGGTCGATGGCCAAATCGATTGGAACGTGGGTGCCAGGACGCGGCAAGGGGAGTTCCGCCGTTGGGTCTGCTAGGTCCAAAGCGAGACGCGCTATCGAGCTTGCAGAGGTTCGTCCTTGTTCAGCGTTCCAGCGTTGGATGCCATCGATTAAATTAGCCTGAACCTGCCTTAGCGCGCCAAGGTATCGGTTCTTTAGATCGCCATCCAATTCCATGCTAATCAAATGTGCGTAACGAAGGGCCATGATCGCGAGCGCTTCAGTTTCGGTGGGTTGTACCTCGACGTCGCTGTGGCGACTAACGAGTTCTTTGGATCTTGAACCGTAGAGGGCGTAGCCAATAGCCTCTGAAACCACGGGGCTGCTGAGGTATTCTACGGCGCTGTGAGCCTTTTTAGGGTCCGGGTGATTTGAAACAACTTTGAAGTCAGTCATCCAGGGGAACCTCGATGACAAGCCTCGTACCGAAGTAACGAGATCCGTGGGGTTCCAGAAATTGATCCACCAAGACAAGTGAGCAGGAGGCTCACTAAGGTTGTCCCACACCTTGTCAACGTTGAAGGAACTGTGTCCGAGTGGGCTGCCGATAGTTATGAATCCAACAACCTCGATGTCCTCTGGAAGACGTAGTAAGAGATCCGCTGCAATAACGGAACCAAGACTATGTCCTACAAGTACCACCTTTCCTGATGAAGGAATCTTGGACAGGATCCGATGGAGCACTTGAGCTCTCATAGCATCGTTCTTTAGATAATTCAGAGCCTGAACCATTAGAGGCACATAATTCAAAGTAAGGCCAACTCCCGTAGCGATGCCCGGGAATCCCTTGCCGCGATCTTGTCTCCCCAATTTGAATTCAATAGCAGCCATGCGGCTTTCAAATTCTCTGCGGATTTGCGGAGCGTCTGTTCGGTTTGGACGTTTGTGAACTCTTGGTGGAAGTTTTTCCGTTTCGTCAACACCTCTAAGGGCATGGGCGAACTTAGGGACAATGAGGTCCACATTTTCCAGCGCAGGATAGGAAAGCTCAGATAGCGACTGGGATAACCGATCCTTCCATTTGTCGGTTGGATCTCCATCGCCGACACCGTGCAAGAACAACAAGATCGGTTTGGTAGTCATTTGAAGCCTTCCGAGCGCTGTGAGCGGAGTCCTGTGATGGTATTCAAGGAGTATTTTAGCTACATTTTGAAGTTTTCAAAATTAGGAGTTCATCGGGTGGAAAAAGCGCGCTTTGATTGAAAGTGAGTTTTGAAAAATTACTTACGGTTAATTATTGGTTAACTATTCGGGTTATATCCTGCCCTGAGGCTGCGGTAATTTGTTTGGTGGTCTCTTGGCCGCCAGCTCACCGATTCAAACCTTTTGCGCGCGGCCTTGCGCGAGCTTCCGGCCACCTCCCCGGCCCGTTCGCTGATCGTTGCGGAGATCCAAGAACTCGAAGTCTAAAACTGTCGGTGCGTTGCAACCTACCTGCAACGTTTCTGTGACTAGAGTCACACTCAAGGCACTGCGGGGAAACTCGCGGCATCAGTCACTGACAAAGGAGTCACCATGAGTGTTTATGCAAACCCGAACACCGACGGCGCGCTGGTCAATTTTAAAGAGCGCTACGAAAACTACATTGGTGGGCAGTGGGTCGCCCCAGTTAAGGGCATGTACTTCGAAAATGTCACCCCGGTCACCGGCAAGGTCTTCTGCGAAGTTGCCCGTTCCACCGCCGAAGACATCGAAGTGGCACTGGATGCAGCACATGCCGCAGCTCCGGCCTGGGGCAAAACCAGCCCAGCCGAACGTGCGGTCATCCTGAACAAGATTGCCGACCGCATCGAAGGGAACCTTGAGATGCTGGCCGTGGCCGAAACCTGGGATAACGGCAAGGCTATCCGCGAATGCCTGAATGCCGACCTGCCGCTGGCTGTAGACCACTTCCGCTACTTCGCCGGAGCCATTCGCGCTCAAGAAGGCAGCTTGTCCCAGCTTGATGATGACACCACCGCCTATCACTATCATGAACCGCTAGGCGTGGTTGGGCAGATCATCCCTTGGAACTTCCCCATCTTGATGGCCGTGTGGAAACTGGCCCCTGCCCTCGCCGCCGGCAATGCGATTGTGCTCAAGCCAGCCGAGCAGACCCCGGTCTCCATTTTGGTGATGATGGAACTGATCGGTGACCTACTGCCAGCAGGTGTGCTGAACATCGTTAACGGTTTTGGTGTGGAAGCCGGCAAGCCGCTGGCCAGCAACAAGCGCATCCGCAAGATCGCCTTCACCGGTGAAACCACCACCGGCCGACTGATCATGCAGTACGCTTCCGAGAACCTGATCCCGGTCACCCTTGAGCTGGGCGGCAAGTCACCAAACATCTTCTTTGAGGACATCGCCGCGAAGGACGACGCGTTCTACGACAAGGCCCAAGAGGGCTTCACCCTCTTTGCGCTAAACCAGGGTGAAGTCTGCACCTGCCCATCGCGTGCGCTGATTCAGGAAAGCATCTACGACCGCTTTATGGGCGATGTGGTAGCCCGGACAAAGGCCATCAAGCAGGGCAACCCGCTGGATACCGACGTGATGATGGGTGCCCAAGCCTCCAATGACCAGCTGGAAAAGATCCTGTCCTACATGGACATTGGTAAGGCCGAAGGTGCCAAGGTACTGCTCGGCGGTGGCCGCGCAGATCTGGGTGGGGAGCTCTCCGGTGGCTTCTACGTGCAGCCGACCATCTTTGAAGGCACCAATGACATGCGCATCTTCCAGGAGGAGATCTTCGGGCCGGTGGTCGCGGTGACCAAGTTTAAGGACTACGACGATGCCATTAACATCGCCAACGACACCCTCTACGGCTTGGGTTCCGGTGTTTGGAGCCGTAACGGCAACGTCGCCTACCGTGCCGGCCGCGCTATTCAAGCCGGCCGTGTTTGGGTCAACCAGTATCACGCCTACCCGGCCCACTCGGCCTTCGGCGGTTACAAGTCTTCGGGCATCGGACGTGAGAATCACCTGATGATGCTTGATCACTACCAGCAGACCAAGAACCTGCTGGTCTCCTACTCGGAAGATAAACTCGGCTTCTTCTAAACCGAAAGGTATTCACAAAAACCCAAAGGTGCGGGTCGACTTAAGAAACGTCAGGGACGCGATTGGTTTTATTTTCCCAACGGTGGTTTCTGCCCGGCACTGTCGTTTTTCTTGCAAAGGACAAAGTACATGAGCACGATGAAAGCTGCAGTAGTCAAAGGTTTCGGCGACGAACTAGAAGTCGAAGATGCTACCATTCCCCAGCCCGGCCCCGGGCAGGTGCTGGTCAAACTGATCGCCTCCGGCGTCTGCCACACCGACCTTCACGCTGCCGAGGGGGATTGGCCGGTCAAGCCCAAACTTCCGCTGATCCCCGGGCATGAAGGGGTAGGTACCGTCGAAAAGCTCGGCGAAGGTGTCACCGAAGTTGCCGTGGGTGATCTGATCGGCAACGCGTGGCTAGCCAGTGCTTGCGGGCACTGCCAGTATTGCCGCACCGGCTGGGAAACATTGTGTGAAGAGCAGTCCAATGGTGGGTACTCCATGGATGGTTCCTTCGGGCAGTATATGCTCGTGGATGCACGCTACGCTGCCCACATCCCTGAAGGATCTGATCCGCATGAGATCGCGCCGGTGCTGTGTGCTGGGGTGACGGTGTACAAGGGGCTGAAAATGACCGAGGTTAAGCCAGGTCAATGGGTTGCGATCTCCGGCATCGGTGGTCTGGGGCACATTGCGGTGCAATATGCTGTGGCCATGGGGATGCGTGTGATCGCCATTGACGTGGCCGATGACAAGCTCGCGCTGGCCTCCAAGCACGGTGCGGAAATTACCGTCAACGCCTTCGCGCAGGATCCAGCTGAAGTTATTCAGGAGAAGGTCGGAGGCACCCACGGTGTGCTGGTCACCGCGGTCCACCCTAAAGCCTTTGGCCAGGCGATCGGCATCACTCGTCGTGGTGGAACCATCGTGTTCAACGGCTTGCCCGCTGGTGACTTCCCAGCTCCCATCTTCGACATTGTGCTCAAGGGGCTGACCATCCGCGGCTCGATCGTTGGTACACGCCAAGACATGATTGAGGCACTGGACTTCTACGCTGCAGGCAAGATCAAGCCGACGTTCCACACTCGTCCGCTGGAAGATATTAACGCGGTCTTCGACGAAATGCGTCATGCAAAGATCGATGGACGCGTGGTCATCGACTACACCGGAACAAAATAATTTACGTGTAACCTCGGGCTTGCCCGCCGCAACATTGTGGCGGGCAAGCCCGAGGTTTTTACTTCAGCAACACCGTGGACTGCATGGATGAAATGGAGGACACTGGCAACAACAACTTCACGCAGGAGTGAACCATGAGATCCGTAACTGAAACCAAGGCAACCATCGCCGGGGAAGGCTTCTCCCGAGTAGCCTTCGCGTCCGAGGCCCTAGACCTGTTGCGCAAACTCTGGGGCATCCATGGTCCGCTGATGTTCCATCAGTCCGGCGGGTGCTGCGATGGTTCCTCGCCCATGTGCTACCCGGCCGGGGAATTCCGCACCGGTGACTCGGATATTTTGCTCGGATTACTTCCCCTCGATGATGCCAACGGGCAAGCCTTGGGAGAGATCGAATTCTGGATGTCCAAAGAGCAGTTTGAATACTGGAAGCACACCAAACTGACCGTTGATGTGGTCACGGGTCGTGGCTCCGGCTTCTCTGTTGAAGCCCCAGAAGGCAAACGTTTTTTGATCCGCAGTCAGCTCATCGAATTTCCAACCAGTTAGGGAAACATGTCTTCCCCAATGATTTACGTGCTCTTCGAGCGCAATGCACGCGAAGCGATGAACTTTTATGCGGAGATTTTTGGTGGAGAGCTTCGGCTCTTTACCCATGAGCAGTTCAATCGCGACGAAGGTACGCCTGAGGCGATCGCGCACGCCGAGCTGCGTGGGGTGGTGAACCTAGGCGGCGCAGATGTTGCGGCAGGGCAGAGTGCGGTGAAGACTCAAGGCCTAATGCTTTCCCTGCTGGGGAGCGCTAAGCCAGAAATTATGCGCCAGTGGTTTGAGCAACTGTGTGTTGACGGTGAGGTCATCGACCCACTGTCACTCAAACCCTGGGGTGCTACAGATGGCCAGGTCCGCGACCGTTTTGGCCTTCACTGGCTGGTTGGCTTCGAGGTTGAATCGGCCTAGCCGAATAACCGCTTGAAGAAACCCTTTTTAGGTTCGGCTTCGTGACCTTGGCAGCGGTCCTTGGCCGAAACGTTGCGCATTACTGAATCAACGTGTTGGCCGCAGCCAGCCCAGGTGGTCTTCTGGCAAATCTTGCATTGAACTTGACGGCACATAATTTTCCTTGGTGTTTAGTGGTGTGGTTAGGACAGGGAGAGGAATAGCTTTTCGAGTTCTTCGACGCTCAGTCCATCTTCTTCTTTGGAAGCTTTTTCTGGATCTGCAATGCAGTACTGCATTGCAGTGGAGACGATGGCGAAGCCTGCACGATCCAAGGCGGTAGACACTGCCGAGAGCTGCGTGACAACTTCACGACATGATCCGTCGGTTTCCACCGCATTGATGACTGCATCAAGCTGGCCACGGGCGCGCTTGAGTCGGTTAAGAATTCGCTTGCGGGTTGCTTCGTCAGCGGTACGCATCGTTGTCTCCTTGTTAGCTGGCCGGCCATCGGACTGGTGATCGTTCGGTGTAAGCGTCTTGAACTGTTCGATCAGCTGTTCCAAGTCGCCAGTGTTTAACGCGCCGGGTTTTGAATGTACAAGTATCCCATTTTTGAAGGCCCTAAGTGTCGGGATCGAAGCAACTTTGGCTGCTCGTGCCAGTTCACTTTGAGTTTCGGTATTAACCTTCGCAAACGCGATTTTCGGGTGTCGCACGCTGGCCAGGTCAAAGATCGGTGCAAAGCTGCGACAAGGAGAGCACCAAGGTGCCCAGAAATCCACAAGCACCAGCTCATTGTTCTCAATGAATGTCGCAAAATTGTAGGCGGTGAGTTCTATCGGCTTCATAGGCCGCCGCCTTTGGCCACAAGCGGGCATCGGATGTCGAGCGTTGGAAGCATGCGGCACAAGATAAGAAGTGCACCGCCAGTCACCGCTGTCCAACTGAGTATCAGCCCGCCTGGAGCTGGAAGCTCTTGGCTGAGTACAAATACCCCCATGGCTAAAACAAAATAACCAAATCCGCGACGCAACGCGCTGTCGTTGATTTTTTGAGAGATTTTCATCCCGATCAAAGATCCAACGATTGCTGCTGCCGCCAAGCCCAATGCTAGCGTCCAATTAATTGAGAGGGCATTAAGCTGCCCTGACATGGCGGCAACTGAATTCAGGGTGATCACCAACAAGGAAGTTCCCACGGCGTGCTGCATGGACAGGCCAGCTAATAAGGCCAACGCCGGAACGATCAGAAAACCACCGCCAGCGCCCACCAGTCCGGTCACCATTCCAATGCCCAGACCCACAGGGACGAAGAACCTCAAAGGAAGGCTGGCGTTGGCACGCTCCTTCCGTCCACGGATCATCCCGCGGGCGCTACCTACCATGATCACTGCAAAGCCGATCATGAGGAGCTGAGCAGGAATTCCTTGGGCCAATAACCCGGCTCCGTAGGCGCCAACCATGCTGGTGGCTGCAAAAATCAGACCTTGTACCCAGCGCACATGACCTTTGAGCGCATGTGGCAACAGGCTGACCGCCGAGGTTGCTCCCACCACAAGTAGAGAGGTGGCAATTGCTTCTTTGGTGGGCATCGCGGCTACATAGCTCAGTAGCGGAACCATCAGGATTGAACCCCCGCCACCGAACATTCCCAGGGCTAGCCCGACAACGCCCGCTAGGGCCAAGATCATGATCAGCAGAGGTCCAATTTCCATGGTCTACTTCTTTACCTTGTTCCAGGGTGCCATGCACAGGACGTTGATCATCGGGCAGCTATCGCGTACAGCCGAGTATGCAAGCCCACCGCCGATCCCCGCCGAAAGGTAAGCGAACTTCGGGGAGATGAACTTTGCGCCGAGCAATCCAACTAATACCAAAGAACCGGCGGTCATGCGCATCTGGCGGTCCAAGGCCCAGCGCTGTGTACCGCGCACTATAGTGCCACCTGCAGATTCGTAGGCGGTGATACCACCACTGAGAACGGTGCTACCGGTGATATTCAGTTCCTGCAGAACGTGTTGCGCCTTAGTGGCCCGGCTACCACTGTGGCAGATCAGTATCGGGCGGCCAGGAATTTTGTTCAGCACCTCGGCAGCGTTCGCTTGGAACTCATCCAGCGGTACGTTGTAGGAACCGGGGATGTGGACGGTCTCAAATTCACCAGCCGTGCGTACATCGATCAGCGCGAGCTCGCTATCCGGGGTAGCTACCAGACACTTGAGTGCTTCAGCGTCCAGCACAGTCTTAGGGGAAGTCATAAAATTCAGTTCAGCTTTCGGTACTGTCGATGATTAGTTGTCTAGCTTGGACCAGCCGAGGTAACTACCTTCGAGCTCAATCACGTTGAATCCGGCATCACGTAGGGCGCTGGCAGCCACTGCATTGCGCATGCCGCTCTGGCAGTAGGTCACGATGGTGCCATCCGTTGGCAACTGGTCCTGCTGCCACAGCACTCGACCACCGGAAATCTGTGTGGCGCCAGGGATATGCCCGGCGGCAAATTCGGTCTTGTTGCGCACATCTAGCAGTAAGTCATGGTCGAAATCAGTCAGTTGTGCAGGTGTGATTGACTGCGGCTTGTAGCTTGGGAGGCCATCAAGGGAGAGTGCGTAACCCTTCACGGCGTCGATCCCTACGCGCATCAGGTGTGCACGGATTTCATCTGCGTGCCCAACAGATTCCGCCAGCACCACCATTGAACGACGATCCTCTTCAGGGTCGTAGGCCCATGCGCCGAAGCTCGCGGTTTTTGCTTTGCCGGGGATCGACAGTGCGCCAGGAACTGTGCCTTCAGCGATCTGGGTGTGACTGCGGGTATCAACAAATACCGACGTGCCAGCTTCCATCTGCTCAAGGATCTGTGCGGCATCGAGCTCTGTGAGCTGTTCAAGCTCACCAAGGATAGTTGGTCCCTGACGATTCTGCCGCTTCATACGGGCAAAGTAGGCGTGGGCATCTGGCTGGCCGTTGAGCAGTTCGGCGATGAAACCGTCCTGATCATCAGTGGCCAGGTAGGTGCTCCACCAAGCGAACTTGCGCTCGTAGCCCAGCGTAGTAGATGGAACCGCGCCAAGTGCCTTGCCGCAGGCGCTACCGGACCCATGACCCGGGTGGATCTGGATGTAGTCGGGCAGTTCGGCGAGAGTCTTCTTTAGGGACGCATAGAGATCGCGGGCGCCTTCAAAACGAGTGTCTACGCCTCCGGCGGCCTCGTCTAGGAGGTCAGGTCGGCCCAGATCGCCGGCAAAAATGAAGTCTCCGGAGAGCAAGTAGCCCGGGGAGCTGCTGAACGCGCCGTCGGTGACCAGATAGGCCAGGTGTTCTGGAGTGTGGCCCGGGGTGTGGCGAGCGACGATGCGTAGGTTGCCCAAGGCGATTTCATCCCCGTCGTAGAGTCGCTGGGCTTCAAAACCGTACTGCCAGTCTTCTCCACCTTCACCGGAAACGTAACTGGTGGCGCCGGTGGCAGCTGCCAGTTCGCGGGTGCCGGAGAGGTAGTCGGCGTGGATGTGGGTTTCGGCAACGGCGGTGATGCGCATGCCGTGTTTGGAAGCCAGAGCCAGGTAGTCGGAGATGTCGCGACGGGCATCGACCACAAGGGCCTCACCCTTAGCTTGGCAACCAATAAAGTAGCTGGCCTGCGCGAGGTCCTCATCGTAGAGGCGTTCAAGCAACATGGTGATTCCTTTCGGGACGGATGTAGTACGAGCTTATACATACCCCCTGGGGTATGTCAAGAATACGGGCGGGGGTATGCGTGCGTCCAGTGAAAGTCGGCTTGTTGCGGGAGGGTTCTCCGGCCGCGCTGTTGCCTACAAGCTATCTAGGTGCGCGGCTAGTCGTTCGCTCGCATTCTCTAAATGCTGAGCTAATAATTCTGCGGCGCCCTGTTGGTCGCCGGCGGTGATCATTTCCAGTAACCGGGCATGTTCGTCGGCGATATCCGTGGTGTTTAGCAACGTCGCATCTTGCACCTGCGTCATGCACAAGCGGATCTCGTCGCTGAGTTGGCCGTAAATGGCGCTGGTGCGCGGCGAATTTAGCGCCTGAACCAAGGCGGTATGGAAGCGAACGTCCGGGTCCACGATCTGGATCGGCGAGGCATCACGCAGGGCAGTGATTTCTTCGTTGGCCGCACGAGCGGCTTGCGGAACCTGGCCGGTGCTGGCCAGCAGGCGCACGGCCTCGGCTTCGATGATGGCGCGGGTGCTGTAGATGTCGCGGGCATCAGCCGAGGTCAGGCGCGTGACCCGGGCGCTCTGGTGGGCGTTGCGGGTGAGCAGGCCGCTGGCCACGAGGTTTTCCAGCGCGGCCTTGGCGGTGGGACGGGCCACCTCATAATGGGTGGCCACATCGACTTCGCCCAAGGGGGTGCCGGGGGCCAGCTCGCCGCTGAAGATGCGGGTGCGCAGTGAGGCGATGACGGCCTGCACCACCGAAACCACTCCTAATCGGGCTGCCACGTGATTTCCTTTCGCGCCGGCAGAAAATAACTATGTAAGTATCCCATGAAACGTACTATCATGGCATGTGTACTTGTTAGACAATTTTCTTCTTGGGCAGTAACCACCTGCCCGCAACACAGGAGCGCACCATGGCATTGAGCACGCCGGCACTCGGTGAACCTAGGGTTCCATCCAGTATTCTCGACCTCGTGGGCGATCCGGGGCGCGTTAAAACTCGATCCATCGACCGTGTCGCCTACGCCTCGGATGCCTCGCATTACCTGTACACCCCTCAGGCCGTAATCCTTGCCAAAGATGCCGCTGAAGTCGCAGCCCTGCTGCGCGCCTCGGCCGCTAATAACCAACCGGTGACCCTGCGTTCGGGCGGCACCTCGCTGGCTGGCCAGGCCAGCGGTGATGGTTTGATGATCGACGTGCGCCGCAACTTCCGCGACATTCAGGTGCTCGACGACGGTGCTCGCGTGCGGGTGCAGCCCGGCGCCACCGTCCGCCAAGTTAACGCGCGTCTGGCGGTGTACGGCAGCAAGCTCGGTCCGGATCCGGCGAGCGAAGCGGCCTGCACCATCGGCGGAGTGATCGCCAATAACTCTTCTGGCATGGCCTGCGGCACCGAGTTTAACACCTACCGCACCTTGGAATCGATGACCTTTGTGCTGCCCTCGGGCACCATGATTAATACCGCCGATCCGGATGCCGACCGTCAGCTAGCCGCCGCGGAACCGGAACTGGTCGCCACCTTGGACCGCTTGGTCAAGCGTGTGCGCACCAACCCGGCCTCGGTGGCCAAAATCCAAAAGCACTTTGCCCTAAAAAACACCATGGGCTACGGCATCAACGCCTTTTTGGACTATGACACCCCGGCGGATCTGATGGCGCACCTAATCATCGGCTCCGAAGGAACCTTGGCCTTTGTTGCCGAAGCGGTGTTCCGTACCGTGCCGATCCGTAAGTTGGCCATCGCCACCCTGGCCGTGTTCGAAAACCTGGATTTGGCCACCCGTGCCCTGCCTGAACTGTTGGAATCCGGGGCGGCGACCCTTGAACTAATGGACTCCACTTCACTGCGTGTGGGTCAAGAACTGCCCGGTGTACCCGAGGCGATTATGGGCTTTGAGGTGGATCAACAGGCGGCGCTGCTGATCGAATACCACGCGGATAACGCCGAAGAACTTACCGGGTTGCAAACCGCTGGCCAACGTCTGCTGGACACCGCGGCGCTACGCGCCCCCGCACTGCTCTCTGACGATGCCAAGAGCCGGCAGGCTGCCTGGAAATTCCGCAAGGGCCTCTACGCCTCGGTGGCAGGCGCTCGCGCATCCGGGACCACCGCCCTACTAGAAGACGTCGTTGTCCCGGTTGAATCACTGGCTGAAACCTGCGACAACTTGCAAGGCCTGTTCACGGAGTACGGTTACGAAGATTCGGTGATCTTCGGCCATGCCAAGGACGGCAACATCCACTTTATGCTCACCGACCGCTTCGAGGGTGATGCGTCACTAAACCGCTACAACTCGTTTAACGACAAAATGGTTGAACTGATCCTGGCCAAGGACGGGAACCTGAAGGCTGAGCACGGTACCGGCCGCGCCATGGCCCCATTTGTTCGCGCGCAGTACGGCGACGAACTCTACGAGGTGCACCTTGAATTGAAGGCTGCCTGTGACCCGCGGCTGATGATGAACCCAGGGGTGATCATCGACGAGGACCACGCGGCCCACATTCGCAATATCAAGCTCAACGAAACCATCGAAGTTGAGGCCGACCACTGCGTGGAATGTGGTTACTGCGAGCCTGTTTGCCCTTCCAAGGACCTGACCCTCACCCCGCGCCAGCGCATCGTGGTGCGTCGCGCCATTGCCAAGGCTGAAGCCGAAGGCAACACTGAACTGGCTGCGGAGCTGGAACGCGATTACGAATATAACGGCGTACAGACCTGCGCCGTGGATGGCATGTGCGTGACCGCCTGCCCGGTCGGTATCAATACCGGTCTGCTGGTCAAGCGTCTGCGTCGCGAAGATACTCACCCGGTTTTGGCTGCCGGTTTTAAGGCCGCCGCCAAGGGCTGGGGACCGGCCACTCGTGCGGGGTCCCTTGCGCTCAGTGTTGCCGATAAACTCCCGGCACCGCTGGTACGAGGCGTCACCGATGTGGCCCGCAAGGTCGTGAGCACCGATGTTATGCCACGCTATGATGCGGATCTTCCCGGGGGAGGCAAGGCACGTAAATTATTGGCTGGGAATTTAGGCGCTGCTGGCACCGAGCCGCTGGCGATTTACCTTCCTGCGTGTGTGAACTCGATGTTTGGCCCGACCGGTGAAGGCGAAGGTGTGGCTTCGGCCTTCACCAAGTTGCTGCATGCCGCTGGCGTTTCGGTATATGTCCCGCAAGGCATTGAATCCACCTGTTGCGGTACCCCTTGGACTTCCAAGGGCTACGCGGAGGGGCACGAGGCGATGGCCGAGCGCGTCCTTCAAGAAGTTCGTTCAGCCTTGCCGGGGAAAAATCTGCCGATCATTTCTGATGCTTCCAGCTGCACCGAGGGCTTTGCCCACACCCTCGAAGAGCATGGGTATGAAGTGGTTGACCTGTTGGCTTTCACCTCAAAGCACCTGCTGGACAAGTTGCCTGAAATTCAGAAGATCTCCTCGATCACGTTGCACCCGACCTGCTCGTCCACCCAAATGGGTCTGAACCCTGATCTGCAGAAAATTGCACAGACCGTGGCGCAGCAGGTGAACACTCCAGTGAACTGGGGTTGCTGTGCCTTTGCGGGGGATCGTGGCATGTTGCACCCCGAGCTGACTGACTCGGCCACCGCACGCGAAGCTGCCGAAGTTCGCGAGCTGGATGCGCAAGCTCATGCGTCGTGCAACCGCACGTGCGAACTTGGAATGTCCCGCGCCACCGGCAAAGAGTACCGCCACGTGGTTGAACTTCTTGCTGAGGCCGTCGGCAAGTAATCGCAATGAGGTCGTCCAGAAAGCTTTTCTGGGCGACTTTGTTGTTGGTGCGAAAAGTACGCAGATCTGCACTTGCGGTGCCAAATAACCTAGACGTATCAGGGTGCGCTCAGAATATGGTTAAACCTAGCCATCGATGATGCTTGGAAGGAACCAAATGCGTATCGTAGTAATGCAGGCCGAGGCAGAGGTATTGGAGATTGAGCGCAATCTTCTTGCCATCGATCATGCTGCGCAACGTGCTGCCTCCGATGGCGCCAAAATCCTGCTCACTTCCGAGCTTTTCACCGTCGGCTATGCGCCCTACGTCCTGCGCGATTCGCTGGATATTTCGTTGTTGCCTGGTGCGCGTGAGCGGTTGTCGGCCATTGCCGCCAAGCATTCGATTGCCCTGGTCTACTCCCTACCCGAGATCACTGATCACGGTTGGCTGATCACGTCTACTTTTGTTGATGATCGGGGAGCGAAGCTGGCCCATTATCGAAAGGTGCAGCTCTTTGGTACTGAAGAGCATGAAGTCTTTATCGCTGGCAGCAACCCTCCAGCCTCCTTCGAATATGAGGGCATCACGCTGGGCATGGTGATCTGCTTTGACGTGGAATTCCCGGAGGTTGTCCGGGAAGCCTCGCGACGTTCAGTGCAGTTGCTACTTGTTCCCACTGCCATGGGCCGCGGATACGAGCAAGTGTGCACTCAACTTGTTCCAACTCGCGCCATGGAGAGCCAGCTTTTTATTGCCTACGCAAACCACAGCGGAACTGAAGCTGGATTTGAGTTGGCAGGCACCAGCGTAATCGCCGGTGCTGATGGCACCATCCTGGCTCAAGCCGGTGCAGGTTCCGAGCTTCTTGCTGCGGATATCGACGTGAGTTCTTTGGCGAAGATTAGATCGGAAGTTCCGTACCTTGCCGAAGCTCGGACGGATCTCTACGCGCAATGGCTAATGGAGAAATAACTGACCCATAGGGTATGCCCGCGCAGCGAAGTGCTGCGCGGAAACACCTTAGGTTTGCGGTCATGATGTGTTGGAAGCCGGCGGATCGCCCCGGCTCAGCCTGCCCTTGAAGTCTTTGAACCACGTTGCATCGGTCGCCAACTGTGGGAAAGGCTTATGCACATATCCGGTCGCAGGTGGGGCCGTGGACTGATAAGACATTCCGGATACCGGGCTGATGAGCATCGTGTGCGGACCCTTCATGGCCGTGAGCTCAATCCAACCGTAAGCTTCCTTATTCTTGTTGCAGTTTTCGCAACGGCCACAGGAATTGTGCACGTTGGTCTTCCCACCCCGCGCGTACTGCTCCAAGTGGTCAGTTTCGGCAACGATTCCGTCGCAGAAAGGTGTGCGGCAATGTCGATCTCGAATGCTGACGAATTTCTTGAGCTTCTCCGGGAAGATCCGGGCCTTGGAATCCATGCTTATCAAGTCTTGGTTGCCGGGAGCCGTATATATTCTCGCGAGTTCGGTGAGCACTTCGATTTCTTCAATATGTTCCGGGGTGAGCTTTGCTTCCATCTCTTCAAAGGTTAATTCGTTGTCGATCTGGTGCCCGCCGATCCATTCACGCACCTCTTGTGCGGGAATGTAGCCGTAGCCTTCGAGGAAAGCGGGTTCACGTTCGCCTTGGAAGAGTGCTCGCTCGGTCATAATGACGCCAACCTGCAAGTTGATGGGCATCTTTGAGGGCTCACCGATCATCATGTAGCTAAAGAGAATGTCGGCCCGGATCTGGTCCTTGGTGCGCTTGTCGCCCTTCTTATTGAGCTTGCGGGACTCCTTGTACAAGTAGTTCTTGAGTCCCATTCCCGACAGTAGTGGGAACTGTGCGGTAAGCTTCACGCAGCCCTTTTTCTCGTCGATAGTCATGCGAGCGAAACGAGACTCTTCGACAGTTTTGTGCTCTTTGGATACAGGGTCGGAATTGAAGGAAAGCGTGAAATTTCGGACGGTATCCTTGATCCGATTCCGCCCCATGCCCTCGAACATGTTCGGATTCTGGCCGAAGAGATCATCAAATTCGGTGCGACGTTGCGCTTTGACAGTCTGCAGTTCGTTGAGGATGGTGAAAATTTGAGGTTCAGTAAATTCGCCCCGGGAAAAGGCTGCAGCGATATTTGGTGTGTCTTCAAAGAGGATGCGGCAGTTGACTAGGTAATTGCGGTAGCCATTTGGGGACTGTTTGCGGGCAATGGCTACGCAAGCAGCGGCACCACGAGTCTGGTCGTCAAGGTTGACGCCACGTTCCTCATGGTCGGAAACGAATTTCTTTTCCAGCTGGTGAGAGAGGCCGGCCTGCTGGAAGTTGGCAGACGCTATGAGCCCTTCGAGTAACTCGATGCCCCGGACACAGTCCTCTTTACTGCCGTGGTCTTGTATCCACGTCAGGTCTCTTTGCAATGCGAGCCAGTGGTTTTCGAATTCCGCTGGCTCTACCGCCTGGGGCAGGGCATCTCCGTGCACCTTTGCTTCGGACATATTCTAATTATACTTCGTTAATTAGAATATGTCTTCGAATCTTGTGGAAAAGTTTCTTGAATCTCGGGCGCTGGGCTTAGCTCATGGAGCGGAAAGTTAAGGCCAGATATAGCTCCTGACGGACGTCGGCGCGGTTGAGGTCTTTGTTAAGAACCTCGCCGATGGCGGCGATGTGGCGACGCACGGAATTGCGGTGCAGGTCGATGTTTTTCGACGTTTGGTCCCAGGAACCGTTGGCTTCCAACCAGCCTTGCAGCACCTCTAGATACAGGTCGCGACGCACTTCGGGTAAATCAAGGATGTGTGCCAGGGTCTCCTGTGCTAGCTGCTTTCCGGCCTGGCTGGGTAGTAGGGAGAGGAACGAGCGGGGAATCACTTGAGCATCAAGGCTCTGGCCCTGTTCGCGCATCCGAGGCAGTAACCCGGTTGCCTGGGCGAGTAGGTCGTGCAGTTTTTCGCCGAGCTGACGGTCGACGGGCGCTGGTGTGCTGAAGCCTGCGAGGTAGCCGGAGGACTTGAGCCGATCGAACATAGTCTGGGTGGATTCGCAACGGGTGAGGGCCACAAAGTAATCGTCGTGCTGCATGACCAGTCGGGTATCAAACAGAGCCTGCAGGTGGGTGAGGTGGAAGTTGGCCTCGGTGCCGGGTTGATGCGACAGCGCGGTGATTACGACAACGCGGGCGGGGTCTGTGCGGTTCCCGCCGAGGTTGAGATTCAGCAGGGAGAGCATCGAGTCATCCAGCGGACCGCGATTGCCCAAAAGCAGCGCGGTGGCCAGCTGGGTTGCGGTGGAGGAGCTGGCGGCGCGCTCGCGGGCGAGGACTTCGAGTAGACCCAGCGCGGTGGTGATGAGGTTGTGGTCAAAAGCCGAGGGAGTACGGGCGAAGCCAACCGAAAGCACCCCAAGAAGTGGCGCGCGGCCGCCGGTGGGAAGTGTGGCGCGGATCGGGAAGGCTAGGTCGACCAAGGAATCTTCTTGGTGCAGGGCGAACTGCCCAGCGGCGGTGGTGGCCTGGGTGAAGAGCTCTAACTTCAGCTCCTCGTTGAGCTCAGCGGTGTCACCGATGGTGGCCTGGTAGCGGATGGCGCCTTCGGTGCCCAGCAGTCGCACGCTGGCGATTAGGCGCTGGGAGAGTACGGAAACCAGCGCGCTTTCGGGATCGCTCTGGGTCAGGCAGCGCATCAGCGCGCGATTGGCTTCGGCGCTGGCACGCAGCTGCGCGGCGTTGTCGGCCTCGGTGAGCTTGGCAAAGGCGATGCCGATCGCGGCGAAGGGCACGCTGGCCGGAATTTGTAGCAGGGGCATCTGGTGCTTGCGGCAGGCGTCGAGCACCGTTCTCGGGATTTGGGTGAAATATGGCTCCAGCCCAAAACCCAGGGCGCTGACTTTGGCGTTGGCCAGCCGGCTGATAAAACCGTTGACCACCTGCGCATCATCGCTGTGGCCGACTAGGGGGAAGCCACTGGTGAGGATCATCTCCTGATCCAGTAGGTAATCGGTGGGGTCATCCATATCGCTGGCTTCTACCCAGCGCAGCGGCCGATCGCCCGCGTCGTTGACCAGCGTGATTTCCGGTGGCAGTTGGCGCAGGAAACGACCTAAGGTGATGCCCGGGGTGTCGACGCTCGACGAGGATGGCGGCGGTGCAAAATGTCCCATAGGAAAATATTTTAGTTCAAAACTTCCATGCTGAGAGCCGGATCACAGATCTAGGCTTGAAGGCAGAAGAAAACCCACTGTGCAGCGAGGACCCGAGATGAACAGCACGACACAAGCCAGGCGCAAGCCAGCCACCGGCCTCGGTCCGCAGCTGCGACGGCGCAAGTCGATCACGCAGATGGTCTCCGAGAGCGAAGCAAACTCATCGGGCGGAACACTGCGCCGAACCCTAGGCATGTGGCAGCTGACCATGATCAGTGTCGGCGCGACCCTGGGCACCGGCATCCTGGTGATCCTTGGCGCCACGGTGCCGATCGCAGGCCCGGCCATCTGGATCTCCTTTGTGATCGCTGGCATCACCGCACTGCTCTCGGCGGTGTCCTACGCAGAGATGGCCGGAATGGTGCCGGTGGCAGGTTCCAGCTACTCCTATACCTACGCGACCATGGGTGAAGGCATCGCCTGGATCTGCGGTTGGTGTCTGGTGCTGGAATACGCGGTTTCCGTGGCCGCCGTGGCCGTGGGCGCCGGCGAATATGTCAACGAAGCGTTACGCGCCTTTGGCCTGGAACTACCCGTTTCACTGGCCGGGGGACCGGCTGAAGGTGGGGTAGTGAACCTGCCGGCGTTGATCGTCGTGGTGCTCGCCACCTTGCTCTTGATGCGTGGAGCGCGCGAATCGGCCATCGTGAACACCGTGGTGGTCATCATCAAGGCCGGCATCCTGATCTTCTTCTCGATCGTCGCCTTCAGCGCCTTTGATGCGGGCAACTTCCAGCCGCTGTTGCCGATGGGCGCAGCCGGCGTCACCGCCGCAGCCTCCAGCGTGTTCTTCTCCTACATCGGTTTTGACGCCGCCTCCACGGCCGGCGAAGAAGCCAAAAACCCCAAGCGTGATCTGCCACGAGCCATTATGCTCTCGATGCTGATCGTCACCGTGGCCTATGTGCTGGTGGCGGTTTCCGCGGTCGGCGCCCGAAAGTGGACCTGGTTTGAAGGCTCCGAAGCTGCCCTGGTGCAGATCGTCGGCGAAATCACCGGGCAGCCATGGATGGTGCTGGTCTTTGCGCTGGCCTCGGTGCTGGCCATTGCCTCGGTGGTACTGACCGTGCTCTACGGACAGACCCGCATCCTGCTGTCCATGTCCCGCGACGGACTAGTGCCGGCGGCCTTCGGCAAAATTTCGCGCCACACCGGCACCCCGGTGCTGGGCACCGTGATTACCGGTGTGCTGGTGGCGATCACCGCCGGCTTTATCCCGCTGGGCGCACTGGCCGACGCCACGAGCATCGGCACCCTCTTCGCCTTTGCGCTGGTGGGCGTCTCGGTGATGTACCTGCGCCGCAAGCAGCCACTGGCACCGCGTACCTTCAAGGTGCCGTTCTACCCAATCACCCCGATTTTGGGCGTGCTCGCCTGCCTGTTCCTGATGACCCAGCTCAGCTGGCACACCTGGGTAGTCTTCGGTGCGTGGATGCTGGTAGGCATCGTGCTCTACCTGGCTTATGGACGCCGCCGATCAACGCTGGGCAAACTAAGCAAGCAGGCCTATATCGACAGCCACCTTTCGAAACTACCTCAGGACTAGCAATGAATACCAGCAACCCCATCACCATGCTTAACCCCGACTTCCCGTTCAGTTACGACAGATTTGTAGCCAACGAGGCCGGGCTGGGTTCAGTGCCCGAAGCGCTGTACGGCACCGAGGTGGCCGTGATCGGCGCCGGACTTTCGGGTCTGGTGACCGCTTATGAACTGATGAAGCTGGGCCTGAAGCCAGTAGTTTATGAGGCCGATTCGATCGGTGGGCGACTGCGCACCGCCAGCTTTGCTGCAGCCCCGCAGATCACCTGCGATCTGGGCGGCATGCGCTTCCCGGTCTCCAGCAAGGCGCTGTACCACTACATCGAGCTGCTTGAGCTGGATACCTACGACTTCCCGAACCCGCTGGCCGAGCCCACCGACTCCACGGTGATCGAGCTTAAGGGACAGAAAATCTACGTAGAAGACGTCGCCGATTTGCCGGTCTTCTACCAAGAAGTGGCCGAGGCGTGGAAGCAGGCCCTGCGCGAAGACGCCCACTTTGAGCAGATGCAGCAGGCCATCCGCGACCGCGATACCGCCACCATCAAGGCCTTGTGGGACTCGATGCTTGAAGAGTTCGACGAGGAAAGCTTCTACGGCTTCATCGCCAACTCCAAGGCCTTCAAGGAGGCCGGCTTTGAGCACCGCGAAGCCTTTGGCCAGGTGGGCTTCGGCTCAGGCGGTTGGGACACCGACTTCCCCAACTCGATCCTGGAAATCCTGCGCGTGGTGTATACCGACGCCGATGACTACCACCGCGGCATCACCGGCGGCGCGGCCAAACTGCCCGAGGCGCTATGGAATCACGCACCACAAAAGATGGCGCATTGGCCAGAAGGCACTTCCCTGTCCTCGCTGCACGGCGGCGCGCCACGCGGTGCGGTCTCCAAGGTGTACCGCACCCAAAACCCAGGCTTTAACGGGGCTAACACCATTGAGGTGACCGAACGATTTGGTCGCACCGCAGAATTTGGCGCCGTGGTTTCCACCGTGCAGTCCTGGTTGCTGTCCACCGGGATCGACACCGACGAGGAGCTCTTCCCAGCCGAACTGTGGACCGCGATCGAGCGCAGCCACTACATGCAGTCCTCAAAAACCTTCGTGATGGTGGACCGCCCGTTCTGGAAGGACCGCGACCCGGTGACCGGGGAGCACCTGATGTCCATGACGCTCACCGACCGGCTGAACCGCGCCACCTACCTGCTAGATAACGGGGAGGAACAGCCCGCGGTCATCCTGCTTTCCTACACCTGGAACGATGATGCGCTCAAGTGGCTCTCCCTGTCGGCGCAACGCCGCATGGAACTGATGCTGCACTCACTGGAGAAGATCTACCCGGGTGTGGATATCCGTAGCCACATTGTGGGCCAGCCAATCACCGTATCGTGGGAGTCCGATCCGAACTTCATGGGTGCGTTTAAGGCCAACCTGCCGGGCCATTACCGCTACCAGCAGCGTCTCTACACGCACTTTGACCAGCAAAAGATGGCTGCCGGTCACCGCGGCATCTTCCTTGCGGGAGACGACGTGTCGTGGACCGCTGGCTGGGCCGAAGGCGCGGTGACCACCGGACTGAATGCCGTGTGGGGCGTACTTCAGCACCTTGGTGGCTCGGACGCGCCAGCCAACCCGGGTCCGGGTCAGTTCTTGGCCGAATTCGGACCGAAGGCGCTGTAGTTAGAACCAGCAAAAAATCAAAAGTCTCGTGCACTGCTTTGGTAGTGCGCGAGACTTTTGGGTTTAAAAGACCGCGGTGGCGTTGGCTGGGGATCCGGTGCCGCCAATAACATTCAGTGGCTTAATGGTCAGTAGGCAATCCCACCTCTTCAGCTGGCTCATGCGTCGGGCCAATGGTCCCAAACGCCAAAGCTCTCCAAGCGGGAGGCCGAGCTTTGCCAAAAACTCTTGGTGCATCATTCCGCGATCATTGGGGGCCGTGCTGATGAAGGGGGAGTTGGCCACCGGTGGCAGGCACTCCACGGCGAAGTTATCGGCCGCCAGGATGCTCAATCCCGAATCCCACGCCCAGTCTAGTAGTTCTTCGGATTGCACCAACCCGGTGGCTTTGCCTGAGTCACGTTGTCGGGATTTTCCCTCCGGGGATAGCGCTAAGAACCATTCGCTCCAGCCGGTGTGAACCATCAACGCGTCGCCTTGTTCCAGTGAGATTCCATGGTGGCTTATGGCCTCAAGGAGCCGGGAAAGCGGGATCTGCTCCCCGTTGGCATGATCAAGTTGATGGCCCTGGGATTGAGCAAACCCGTCCAGGTCGATCATCACGCCACGGGTCACGATGGGCTGATCCGACCAGTATTGGATGCCCAGTTCGCTGGTACCCACAATGATCTTTTCGTCGGGCACCCCATTGTAGAAGCCGACTTCATCCGAACGGCGGTGGCGCAGTCCATCGATCTGCGAGGAGCCTTGAAGGTAAAAGCTGTCCAAGTAGTCATCACGATGGGCCGGATGATTGCCAAAAATGTGGTGCTCTGCAGCGCCTCGGGTTTTAGACATGCCAGACGAAAACGCATCAATCGGATAGTCCAGCCCAAAGGTTTCTCCCAAGCGGACCGATGTGGCCGCCTGAATACGTTTGGCCGCATCAATCTTGTCGGGGGCGCCAGCAGACGGGGAGCTAAATAGGTCCCATGAGGTACCGGCAAGGATTCCCGGGCGTTGTTTTAGCTCGGCACGAGTGGGGTACTTGCTCATTTTGATGAGTTCTCCTGTGCATATTTCACCGGGGTGGAGCCCACATGGAGCAATAGATAGGCGGCGATTGAGGCAATAGATGCACAGATACAAAGTACCGTTTTGAACACCGCGTTGGGGCCGGTCAGCAAGAGTGCACTGCCGAAGATCATTCCGGCGAGCTGTAACAGGACAAAGACGATTCCGCCGCACAGGGCCAGTGCCAGGGAGGCGACAAAGGTTTTTCGAAGTATAAGTTGATACATTTTTTCGTTTCCTTTTAGACCGGCAGGATTCCGGATGCGATCAACACACCAATGGCCAGCAACGGCAGTGCGTAGAACAGCATCATGGAACGGAAGGTGCTGTACGGGTTGACCCCGGCAATACCGCAGGCAACGTACAACGGAGCTCCACCCGGGGGAACCGCCGCTTCGCAGGAGGAAAATACCAGCACAGCAACGGCAGCGGTCGGCGCCGGGACTCCGGCGGCCACAAGGGCGGCCACTCCCACGGTGCCCACCGCGGCCATGGTTGCTGTTGAGGACAACGGAGCCGCCACAGCAATGACGATTAACCCAATCACCAGGGCGAGCAGCCACACCGGCAGTGAAAGCTGGTTCAACACCGTGGTGAGTTGCTCCGGCAATCCGGTGCTGGCCAGGGCGTTGGCGCCGGCAAAGGCGAAGAGCACAGTAATTCCGACAATGCCAAAGCGGGGGATGGAGTCCTCAAGCATGGATGACCAGGCCTTGAGGCTGCGTGGCAATTTGCTCAATCCGAGCAGCAATCCCATGACGATCAACGCGATGGGGATCCAGAAGATCGGGCTGATCGCTTTGGCCACGTTGGTTTGGGTGTAATTGCTCAGTGCCTCGGCGATGGCACCGCTGGTGATGATCATCGGAATGGCAACACCGACAAAGAGCAGTAGGGTGCTCCACCCTTGCCTAAAAGCCACCGATAGTTGCTGGCGCTGTTCGGTGGGTGTGGCTTGGGCGCCGCTGCGGCGAACCAAAAGATAGGTCACAACCAGTCGATGCGCCACGCACCAAAGCCCACCAAAAATCAAGGGGACCAGCAACTCATTGGCTGAGAGCAAAGGGCCAACGGTGGAGGAACCAACAAGAACAAACATTGAAGCACTGAACGGGAAAGTGATTCCCATGCCCGCGTTACCGGCCACGATGGTGGCTGCGGTAGGGCGGTCGATCTTTGAGCGTTCCATCCACGGGATGGTAATCGATCCAACGGTTGCGGCGATGGCCGCCTGATTGTGCACGATGCTACCCAAACCGGCCGAGGATACCGTGGACACGTAGGCGGCTCCGCCCTTACTGCCACCGATCAACGAGTCCAGCAGGTTGATCATGCGTTCCATGACTCCGGCTCGTTCAAGCAGGTAGCCCATGAATACGAAGATCACTGTTGCATAGACGATTTCGTCGGTGAGCGCCTCATAGAGTGCGGCCCAACCAACGGACAGCATCTGGCTGCCACTGAACGCTGCGGCCACAACGAAGCCAAGAATCATCGCTTCACCGACGTTACGGCGCATTAGCACCGTCCAAACGATGATGACCGCGAGGTAGACGCCTAGCGCCCAGATGCCAATCATGCTGTTTCCTTCCAAGCTTGCTAGCGTCGCTGCTAGCCAGCTGTCATTTTAGTATCGATGGTCATGCGCTCCATTGCACTGGCCGAGGCGTCAGACATTTCGTGTGGGACGCCTAGGTCTTCCAAGTACCCGCCGGTCGAGCGCATTTCTGCCGCGCGACGTACCGCGTGTTTGGCGGTGCCGCTAAGGAACCGGTCGATGGTTGCCTGTCCGTCACCGGCAAGCATTGTAGAGATTTCTGTTCGGATCCATGGTTCAAGTCCTGCAGCGGCGCCTGCGTGAACGGCTTCAATCACCACGGATGCAAGACCCTTGGTGAAGACGCTGCGTAGCAACTTGTGGGCCATGGCGCTGCCCGGTCCGCCTGCTACGACTTCGACCGGTGCTCCCACAGACTTGAGCAGATCGGCAAAGTCCTCAGCTCCCTGGCCACTAGCCATCAGCGGAGTTTTTGCACCCTGGGCAATAACGGGTCCAAGGATGGCGACATCGATGAAGTTGACCTGGCCCGAGGTGGCACCCAAGTCTTCCATGACCTTGGGGGATGAACTGGTCAGATCCGCGTAACCAGATCCTGGCTTCATCACCGGTAAGCATTCCTGCGCGACCTTTGGTGCGGCGCCGGCGCCGGTCAGAACCAAAACCATGTCTGCATCCTTAACTGCTTGGGCAGCTGACTGCGCTAATTGCGCGCCCTGCGGGGCATGATTGATAAACGGATCGTAGCCGGTGATCTCGTGACCAGCTTCGAGCAGCGCGGCAGCATAAGTCTGTCCGACTTCACCGAGTCCGATGAGTGCACATTTCATAGTATGAGGACCTTAGATTATTAGGAATGGGAGATTTTGCGGTCAGCAAGAATGGCTGCGCGGCGCTGTGACTCGTCAAGGTTCACGGCTTCGGCAGCGGTGGCGATGTCCTTGGCGCGTTCTGCCGGGATGATGACCAATCCGTCCGAGTCTCCGACGACAATGTCTCCCGGCGAGACGGCAACACCGCCAAAGGCGATGGTTCCGTTAACTTCGAAGGGACCATTCTTGTAGGGGCCGGCGGGGCTAGTAGCTCGAGCAAAGACCGGAAGATTGATTTCGCCGAGATCCACCGCATCCCGAACCGCCCCGTCGACGGCAAATCCCGCGACACCCTTGGATATTGCGCGCTCGCCGATAAGCTCTCCGAGCAGTGCGCGGTCGGTATAACCACCGCCGTTGACAACGATGACTTCGCCGGGCTGAACATGTTTGAGCGCTTCATGGATTCCGGCATTGTCGCCTGGGGCCACCCATACCGTGTAGGCAGGTCCGGAAATTTTAGCGCCATCCCACACTGCTTGGATGTCCGCCGAAGCAATTCCTAGTCGCTGCATGGCATCGCCGATGTTGGCGGCAGGAAGCGCGGCAAGTCGATTGATGACAGATTGTGCGACGCAAAGAGACTGTGTCGATTGATTCATGGGGCACCTATCCCAAATCTGGGGTGAGCGTGAAACAACTGAGTTAATTTCAGTAGACGTTCTATAGTTTCACACTACGCAATTTCTTGATGATGTACGGAATCATGGCATGGGCTGCGTCACAGTGTCAAGGTGTGGGAAATTGTGTTTCGCGCAGAGGGCGCCAAAAGTGTCGGAAATTCTGGGCACGACAATCAGGCGCGTGATTCACGCGCCTGATTGGGTTGGTTATTGCCTTAGTAGACGCTGCTTGCTAGAAGATCGGACAAGCGACGAGCGGCCTGAAGGAGTTCCGGAGCCCGAGTTTCCAGGGCTTCGCGGGTAAGCGTGTGGATGGGGCCGGTCAAGGAGAGTGCCTCGGTTGGTGGGCCTTGGCGAGAAGGAATGGCGGCGGCAATCGAGATAATGCCAAGGGCACGCTCATCCTCGGAGATGGCGTAGTTGGCATCGGTGTTGGGGGCGCGGTCCTTGATGGCCAAGAGGTCAAAGTCCTCTGCTTCGTAATGCAGGCGTCGAGACGTCTCGGCAATCTGCGTTAGCTCATCGTCGTCTGCGCCAAGCAAGAAAATGCGTCCGGCCGCGCCGGCCGTTAGTGGAAGGCGTCGTCCCTGCGGGAGGTTGTAACCTAGGGAACTTTCGCCCACCACGCGTTCAACCAAAACTCGCTCACTGCCCAGACGGGTGTACAGCGAAGCTGTCAGCTTCGTGGCTTGAGAAAGTTGCTGAAGGATCGGCTGGGCAACTCGCGGCAAGGGATCGTTTTCCAGGAAGACGCGGGCCGCAGGGAGCACCGCTGGGCCCAATCGGTAGCTCTTGTCGGTCTGGCTGACGAGGCCTGCTTCCTGAAGTACTCGCAAGATCCGAAGTGTGGTTGGCGAGCTCATGCCCATATCGGCAGCGATGGTGCTCAGGCGCCGAGGGTGCTCATAGCGCTGAATCTGCTCGAATACGGCAATAGCTCTGGTTAATGACCTCATGCCATTGGGTGTCTCGGACTTCTCGTTTTCTGCCGCCATGATTTCATTCTATGCAATTAATTTGTAATTTGATGCACTTGCTTGACGACCTCTTGTGCCCCATGTCACTATTTCATGGAACGCTAGATAATTTTACTGTATGAAATTTACGAACAAACTATGCAATTGGAGGATGCTGTGTCGAATGATGCAACGGGAAGCTCGGTTCCTTCCGGGCGATGGCCACTGCTCATTGGCCAAGCAGTCATCGCGCTTATCGGCCTGTATGCGCTGCTGGGTTCATTGAAGCTTGGACTCTGGAGCGCTTTGGGCCCAGGCGCCGGTTTTTTCCCCGCGGTACTTGGCATATTCCTGATGGTGCTTGCCGTCTTGTGGTTACTGCAGGGACGCGCGACGCCAACAGAGCAAACCGAGGCAGAGTCGTTCGACGGGGCGCAAGTAGGGGCTGTCATCCTCAGCCTGGTGATACTGGCTGCCGCTTTGCCATTCCTCGGATTCCAGCTGAGCGTATTTGCCTTCCTCATGTATCACCTTGGCTTCCGGGCTCGGATCGGGTGGGTGAAAGCCGTAGTTATTTCTCTTTGCGGGAGCGTCGGTGTGTTCTACCTGTTCACGACCGTCCTGCACGTCTCTCTTCCGGTGGCAACGTTGCTGCCGTTGAGCATGGTTGGAATTTGATATGGACGTTCTTAATGAACTCATGATGGGTTTTGCCGAGGCGATGACCTGGCAAAACCTGCTCTTCGCCTTCGTTGGCTGCCTGCTGGGCACGGTCATTGGCGTACTGCCTGGCATCGGACCGGTCGCCGGCATCGCCTTGCTAATTCCACTGACTCTCAATCTTGATCCTGCCGGTTCTATCATCATGCTGTGCGCGATTTTTTATGGCACAACCTACGGCGGAACCATCACCAGCGTTCTGCTTAATACGCCCGGCGAAGCCGCTTCTGCGATTACCGCCATCGATGGTTACCAAATGACTAAAGTCGGCCGTGCCGGCGTAGCCCTGACCATCGCCGCGGTTGGTTCATTCATCGGCGGGACTATCGCCACCGTGGGTCTGGTCCTGGCTGCCAAACCGCTCGGAAGTCTGGGGTTGCTCATTGGTCCACCAGAATTTTTCGCTCTTGTAGTTGTTGGAATTTCTCTGCTTGTTGCTTTGGCAGGACGCTCCATGGTCAGGGCGCTGATTTCCGGTGCCCTGGGTCTGCTGATTTCAATGATTGGTATTGACCCGGTCATGGGAGCACCACGTTTTACCTTTGGCATGGACCGTTTGCTTGACGGCGTCTCATTTGTGGCCGTTATCGTTGGCATCTTCGGGTTGTCGGAAATCTTGTCTTACCGCCCGGGAAAGAACCAGACGGTGACGCAGACACCTGGACTGCGTGCCCTACTTCCCACACGAACTGACTGGAAACGCAGCACGCCAGCTTTCGCTCGCGGTACCGGCATTGGATTCGCGATGGGACTGATTCCGGGAATGACCGGATCGGTTTCCTCCCTGCTTTCCTACGGAGCGGAAAAGAAATTCTCCAAGTATCGCAACGAACTGGGACGAGGAGCCATCGAAGGTGTCGCCGGTCCCGAGACCGCAAACAATGCGCACGCAAACGGTGCACTAATCCCGCTCTTTACCTTGGGAATTCCCGCCTCGCCGACCATTGCAGTTCTCATGGGAGCTTTCCTGCAGCAGGGCCTGACCCCAGGCCCGACGTTGTTCGCCGAACACAGCACGCTGGCATGGACGATTATCGCCAGCCTGTTCATCGGTAACGTTCTGCTGCTTGTGCTCAACGTTCCTCTGGTCGGCCTGTGGACTTCGATCTTGAAGGTGCCTTACCCAATCCTGGCCGGGTTGATCTTGATGTTCATGGTTGTTGGTGCCTACACGATCAACTTCTCGGTATTCGACGTATTTGTCATGATCATCTTCGGCCTGGTCGGTTTGGGACTGCGTCGTCTGGACATCCCTCTGGCTCCGATGGTCCTGACCCTGGTTTTGGGCCCACTGATGGAACGTTCCCTGCGCGAGTCCTTGGACATTTCGCACGGTAGCTTCTCCATTTTCTTTGACCGTCCCATCACGATGGTGCTCCTGCTCATCGCATTGGTTATTGTCTGCAGTCCGCTACTGAAGCTGCGCAAGCCAGCCGCGCTGGTGGCTGAAGACCCTGAAAGCTAAACACTCGCAATAAGTTGTACCGAAAACGAAGGAAAACACATGAAACGCATCATCACCGCCGTTGCTGTAGGTGCTCTCACCCTGGCTGCTGCCGGCTGTTCAGCCAGTGGAGCATCCACGTCCAATGCAGGAGCCGATTTTCCAAAAAATGGTAAGTCCGTAGAACTGCTGGTGTCATTTTCGCCCGGCGGACCAGTGGACACCGCTGCTCGCCTGATTCAGCCCGTACTGGAAAAAGAGCTAGGAACCAATGTCGAAGTGGTCAACAAGCCGGGTGCTGGTGGGCAAATCGGCTACACATCACTGGCCAATGCCAAGCCTGATGGCTACACCATTGGAGCCGTGGGTTCACCATCAATTGTTGTCATCCCAATGGACGAGGCACGCGGAGCGGCCTTCAAACGTGAAGACCTTCAGCCGCTGGCGCGACAGGTAGTTGATCCGATGGTGATTGCTGTGCAGGCCGACAGCAAATACAAAAATCTCAAGGACCTGCTCGAGGACAGCAAGGCCAAACCTGGGTCTATTAACGCCACGACCACAGGTCAGATGGGTGGCGAGCACTTTGCCATCGCACAGATCAACGATGCCACCGGGGCTGAACTGAGCCCAGTTCATTTCTCGGAGGGAGCCTCGCAGGCCTCTACTGCTTTCCTAGGCAAGCACGTTGACGTGTTGGTTGGAAACATCAGTGAAGTGATTGATCTTCAGGAACAGGGCAAAGCCAAGGTGCTCGGAGTGATGGACAAGGAACGCGCCGAGGTCTTGCCGGACGTGCCAACCTTCAGTGAAGAAGGCTATGACGTGGTGGCAGCAACTGCTCGCGGTTACGCTGCGCCAGCGGGCCTGCCTGAAGATGTGGCCAAAAAATTGGAGGCCGCGTTGCAGGCTGCTATCGAAGATGAGTCCGTGGTTTCAAAGATGGACAATCTTGGCCTGACAACTAGTTACCAAGATTCGGCGGAATACGGAAAATTCTGGACCAAGCAGGAAGCCGACTACAAAAAGGTTTTGACGCTAGTGCAGGCTAAATAGCGGGATATTTTTGCACCAGGCGTGGCTTAAACATGAGGACTTCAGCGGTCGTTTTGAACTGCTGAAGTTCTTGTGCTTAACGTGCCATTAGGTCATAGTGTGAAATATGCGGATAATCCATGAGTCGTCCATGCCTTTCAGTGCAGAACAAGTCTTCACTTGGCACGAGCGTGTTGGAGCCATGCAGCGGCTCCTACCACCTTGGCAACCGGTGCGCGCAGTGCACCAAGCGGACTCGCTGGCCCATGGTGCCTCGGTCATTGGTTTGCCTATCGGTCTACGGTGGCGAGCGGAACATCAAGTTGCAGACTACGAACGTTTCCGACTCTTCACCGATGAGCTCGCGCCCGTTGGGTCTCGACAGCTACCTTTGCGGCCGCTTCGGTGGCGACACAAACACGAGGTTGTGCCAGAAAGCGCGAACACTTGCCTCATGCGCGATGAGGTCGAAACCAATTTACCGGCACGGATGGTACGGCGAATGCTCACCTACCGCCATGTGCAGCTTGCCCAAGATCTGACGGCTCACCAGCGTGCGGCCCGGCACGGTATGGAGCCTATGGTTATCGCGGTGACTGGATCTCACGGGCTTGTGGGGACCGCGTTGGTAGCTTTTCTGCAATCCGGAGGTCACAAGGTCTATCGCCTGGTCCGCGGCACTGCGCGCGCGGACAATGAGCGCTTCTGGAATCCCGAGGACCCGGATGTAGCGAGCTTGGCTGGGTGCGATGCCGTCATCCATCTTGCTGGTGCCACGATCGCCGGACGCTTCACGCAGAAACATCGTGAGCGGATTCGCGACAGTCGAATCGAGCCCACGAGAAAGTTGGCTAGGGCCGCCGCAGCAGCCGGGGTGAAGACCTTTGTCTCAGCCTCAGCCATCGGCGTTTACGGCGCACACGCTGGAGAGAAGCTGTTGGATGAGGATGCCGAACACGGAACCGATTTTCTAGCCCAAACGGTCCAAGACTGGGAGGCTGCAGCCCGCGAGGGTCAAGCCCAGGGTATGCGCCGTGTGCAGGTGCGCACCGGTCTGGTTCAAAGCCCTCAGTCAGGGGTGCTGGGCTTACTTAGGCCGCTGTACTTGTCGGGGCTTGGCGGAAGAATTGGTCAAGGGCAGCAGTGGCAGTCATGGATAGGCCTAGACGACTTGGTCGAGATCTATCATCGTGCGTTATGGGATGTGTTTTTGGAAGGCCCAGTTAATGCGGTGGCACCATGCCCAGTAAGGAATCAAGAGTATTCAAAGACCTTGGCACGAGCACTTCACCGATTGGACTTGCTTCCCGTTCCGACGTTGGCGCCCAAACTTCTTCTGGGCGCGCAAGGAGCAGACTTGTTGGCCCTAGCCAGCCAGCGCGTGACACCTGCAAAACTGCTTCAACGCTCGCACACATTCCGCACGCCGCACTTGGATGAGGCGCTCGCGCACTGCCTAGGCGTTCAGCCTGAGGACAAAGCGCTCTAGCGCAAACTGCTCCCAGTGCCCTATCATCATTGAGTCAGGGGTCACAGTATTGTGGATTCCGGCGCTCTCAAAAGGGGCGATACCCGTTGCCGTAGCAACTGGTAACGGCAGACATATATGGAATTTTCTTCATCATCATTTCTTGAAAAGAGTCCATAATGTCTAGCATTTCCGCAGCCATTGCCCATGCCCTAAAATCGGTAGCCCCACAGATCTTCGGATTGATGGGCAACGGCAACGCCCACTTCCTTGATGCCGCCGTTCGCGCGGGATTCGACTACACCGCGGTGCGCCATGAATCGGCCGCTGTCTCAGCAGCTGACGCGTACTTCCGGATTTCAAATAAGCTGGCCATCGCCACCACCACCTATGGTGCCGGCTATACCAACACGGTGACCGCGCTGGCCGAAGCTGCCGCCGCTGGCACCCCGTTGCTTTTTGTCACCGGCGATGCGCCGAGCACTGGACTGCGCGGCTGGGACGTAGACCAAGCCGCCATCGACGCTGGGGTGCGAGCACCTCGTTATGTAGTGGACCGCCACACTCCGGGAAGCACCGCTCTTCAAGCCGCCGCGCATGCGCTGCGTGAGCAGACTCCAGTGGTTCTGGCCATTCCCTACGATCTGGCCGCGGCCGAAAGCGCTGAGGAAGAACTTCCAGAACTCGCTTCGATGAATTGTGCGCCACCCAAGCCCCGGCTTGCTTCCGCCACAGTGCAGCAGATCGTTCAAAAGCTCGACGCCTCCAAACGCACGCACATTCTTTATGGCCGCGGTGCCATCGACGCCGCCGAGCAAGTTAGAGAACTGGCGCAGAAGTTGGATGCGAGTACCTCGGGCACGTTGCTGGCACGCGATTTGTTGGACTACACATTTGATCTAGGTATCACCGGTGGTTTCAGCACCGAAGCCAACGCGCGCATTATCGCCCAGGCCGATACCGTGCTGGTTTTGGGTGCGTCCCTGAACCAATTCACCATGCGCTTCGGCGAGCTGATTGACCAGTCGACGACGCTGATTCAAATTGATCTGACGCCGAATGCCACCAACGCGCGCGTGGACATCTTTGCCCAGGGCGACGTGCAGGTTGCCCTCGAAGATTTGCTGCATGCAGTGCACACCGCCGATAGCACCTGGTGCCCGAGCCTGGATTTGGAGGACCTACGCACCCGTCCGGCCGGCGACGACGTGGCTGAGGACGGCTTGCTTGATCCGCGCCGGGTGGCTAGCGAACTGGAAAAGATTCTGCCGGCCAACCGTGTGCTGGTTCAAGACGGTGGTCACTTCATCGGCTGGGGACCAATGTATTGGTCCACCACCGGCGCCCGCTCGCTGAGCTGTGTGGGAACCGCCTACCAGTCCATCGGACTAGGCATCGCTTCGATGGTGGGCGCTGGCGCAGCGGCCGAGGGGCGAACCGTGGTGCTGGCTGCCGGCGATGGCGGCTTCCTGATGGGCTTGGCAGACCTGGAGTCGATCATCCGCACGGTCAACAGCGGAGTCATCGTGATCTACAACGATTCCGCCTATGGCGCCGAGGTGCACCAGTACGGTTCGATCGGTCTGCATGAGGATCCGATGCTGATTCCGACGGTGGACTTCGCTGGCATCGCTCGGACCATGGGTGCCACTGGCGTGCGGGTTGATCAGCTTGAGGACTTGAGCGCTGTTGGCGACTGGGTAAGTGCCGGTGCCCATGGAGTATGTCTGGTTGACGCCCGCGTATCTATGCGGATTCGTGCCCCTTATATGGAAGAGATTCTCGAGGCCAACAAGAAGGCGACGATGAAGCTCGCATTACAATCCGATTAAGGTGCTGGAAAAACGGTTGGGGTACGGCGTAGGGTTGATCCGTGCGAAAGTTTTTAGTTGGAGCAGCAGGGGTGAGCCTAGGGACGCTTTTAGTGTTCCCCGCAGCCTCGGCCCTTGCTGTCCCAGCCGGAGCCACTGATGTAGCTGGCATCCCAACCCAAGCACTGTCGCAGACCTCATTGCGTGTTGCCACCATCGAAGCGAACCTCACCGCGGATGCGCCGGGTAAGTTGAACGAAAACCTGATGGGGGCAAGCAACCTGCAGGCAGGGCATGTCGCTGACAGCATCGCTCAGTCCAACGCTGACGTAGTTGTCCTTACCGATGTGGATGCGGACCAGGCAGCTCTAGATACCTTCCGCGACCAGTACCTGAACAACACCGAGGACGAACGTCCAGATGTTCACTATCAGTACTCCTATCTAGCCGTTGGTTCCAAGGGGTTGCAGAGTGGCGCGGACCTGAACGTTGACGGTGTCATTGGTGGGGCACAAGATGCCTGGGGTCAGGGCGAATTTGAAGAGCAGGGCTCGGTAGTTGTGCTCTCCAAGTACCCGGTTGATGAAGATCAGATCACCGCGGTCTCCAAGCTCAAATGGCAGGACGTTGCCAACAACCAGTTGCACCACACCAAAATCGACGGTGTACTGGCCGCATCAATTCCAGTGATGAACACCGGACTATGGGACATTCCTATTGAGTACCGCGGTCAGCGTGTGCACGTAGTAGCCACACAGACTGAACCCGAAGATCAGAACCAAGACCTTGCCGCAGCTCGCCAGAGTGATGAACTTAAAGTTATCTCCGACTATCTAGCCGGCAAGGACTACGTTCATATCGATGAGGGGCGCCAAGCCAAAGGTGTGGGCGACGAGAAGTTTGTCATCGCCGGAGCCCTGAACCTACAAGAGTCCGGCGAGTCACGCATCAAACCGTTCCTTAAGTCACTGGGCCGCGAAGATGCGCTCAACGAGTCCGGAAGCTACTTGGTACCTGATACTTCGTGGCAGGTTGTTGGCCAGGGCCTTATCGAGCAGAGCCAGCCACCGCTGGATGAAGCAATACCAACGATCATTGATGAACCTGGGTCATTAATCTGGACTGACATTCAGTTCTAGCCCGTTCGCGCAGGGCGATCATCCCTGTATTTTCTTGCCTTAGCATTGCAGAATCCCGCAACTGAATGTGCCGTAACCGTCACTGGTCTGAAGTTATCTGTAGATTAAGTTCCACAAGCACGTAATGCACCATCCACTCAATGGCAGCGAACCCGAGCAAAGCACGGCAGGCTCAAGGTAACTCTCAGGGTTTTGCGGAAAGCTGGAGGCATCATGAAAAAAGATCCAATCTCGATGACTTTCATTGGCAAAGATGGCAAGCCACGCCCTAGTGTGCAGCAAGCTATCTTGAAGGGCATTGGCGTGCAGCGGCCACTGGTACTTGCGTACATCAATCGACTGCGTAAGAAGCACCCCCAAGCGGATTCGACCGAACTGGCCGCCATCGTCGAACGTGACTACCTATTAGTTGTCACCGGTTCCGGAGCTGCCGTCGGTGGTACTGCAGCAGTACCGGCTATTGGCACGGTGATATCACTGAGTCTTTCAGCTGCGGCGACCCTGGGCTTCCTTGAAGCTTCTGCACTCTATGCGCAGAGCTTGGCCGAACTACACGGCATCGCCATCGAAGATCCAGACCAGTCACGAGTCTTGGTGATGGGCATCCTCATGGGTGAAGAAGGAAGCTCGATGATTGCAGGGCTTACCGCTCAGGCCGCTGGCCGTGGTGGAGGACCTGTGAAGGGTTGGGCCCAAGCCTTCGGGGCGAACAAGAATACCAGCCTCTACTCCAGCATGCAGCGCACCTTGCAGAAGAAGTTCCTGCATAAGATCATTGGCACCCAGGCTGCCAGCATGATGGGAAGATTGGTTCCGTTCGGTGTTGGCGCGGTGATTGGTGGGGCTGGCAACCGATTCATGGCAAAGCGCGTGATCGAGAATGCGAACGTAGCTTTCGCCGGCATGCCAACGATTGTCCCGAGCGCACTGTCGCAAGATGACCCACGCGTTCTGGACGCCGAAATCGTCGAAGACTAGACGGTTAACAGGTTTTGGCGCCGATGACGGCGCTTACTAAACACCCTGTAAAACAGTTTTAACTGTTTTACAGGGTGTTTTTTTGAGTTTAAACCGCATGATGTCGCGGTTTAAACTGGTTGCAGCGGATTAAGTGTGCACGGTCACCGCCACAAACCACCTCACCGATTTGCACGACCCCCCAAACCTGTGTATAGTTTTTCCTTGTCGCCGAGAGCAAAACGGAAGAAATAACCGGATGTAAATCGGAGGCAAAACCCCAGAAAATCAACGGTTTTGCACAGGTCACTGTGGAAAAGATGTTGAAGAATGGGAACCATGAATACTGATTCAAATCACAAACAATTGATTTGACTTTCAGAAATTCACGGTGATAAGATTTGAATATAACGCTGGACGAAATTACCGCCTGAAATGGTGGGTAAAGAACCGGTAAGTGTTTGTTGTTTGAGAACTCAATAGTGTGCCAAGTTTGTTGATACCGAATATTTATTTTATTTGGTGAATACATAACATTTGCTTGAGGCATTGCACCCCCGTGTGATGTTCTTGAGTGTTTTTT
>Ga0308166_1000513_pt1 | contig 52039 bp, 58 predicted proteins | sample PhyCR2_2_FD_202137 | JGI IMG/M metagenome (GOLD analysis project Ga0308166, IMG submission 202137) | Phyllosphere microbial communities from UC Gill Tract Community Farm, Albany, California, United States - DLSLCC.R2 | ecosystem: Host-associated > Plants > Phyllosphere > Unclassified | place...
AAAGTTTTTGGTCAAGATTAGTTCATAAGGCTGATTTTAAGAGATGTCAAATCATTTATTATAGTGTCATCATATAAAAATTAAAACAGCCGTAAGGCTGTTTTAATTTTCTATCGTACTTGGAATAACCTTTATCTTAAGAATTTTTAAGTAATCGAAAAATGAATAAAGTCATGGCCATCTAGAGTCTATTATCCTATAAGCAGCACATTTCAAACGAAAGTTACTTTATGCAACTTAAGCTTCAGAGAAATCTCGAGCTTTTTTTGTTTAGACTATTCTTTAATAACTGTATGTTCACGAGCAGTAAAACAATCAGAATCAAAGTTTTTTCATAATTTCGCCTTAGTACTAAATCCAAAAACCATGAAGAATAAAGTCAAAATTTTGAGAGAAGAAAAAAATATGACTCAAAATGAGCTTGCCGAAAAATCAGGCCTTTCGCTGCGTACTATTCAGCGCGTTGAAGCCGGACATATTCTTAAAGGTTTTACGTTAAAAAAAGTAGCACAAACTTTAGAAACCAAACCTGATAACCTGTTTATTAAAAACGAAAATAGTACAATCGAAAGAGCAAAACTTATTAATCTTTCTGTTTTATCCGGACTCATTATCCCGTTTGGAAGCGTTATTTTTCCTTTGGTTTTAACTCATAAAACTAAGGATTTAATAAATAAAGAATTTGGAAAACAAATTGTAGGTTTTCAAATTCTCTTAAGTCTTATTCTTTCCGTTTCAATGATTATAAGTCCGTTTGTTCAAAGTCTATTTTCTCTGAAGTTTCCGCTTTTTCTTATCCCTTTAATTATAATTTTAGGTTTAAAATTATTGATTGTTATTATAAACGGAATCAGTTTAAACCAAAAAAAACAATTGTCTATAAAGCTTAAAACCAATTTTTTATAACTAATGTCATAAAACTGACGTAAAGGTGTCGTATTGTTTTTGCTCGAAAATCGGAAATAAAAACCGAATCTTGCAGAAAAAAAACATGAAATTATTTAAGAAAATCGCCACCATAGTTTTAGCCGTTATCATTTTATTCCTTTTAGGAGGGTATCTTTATTTTCAAAATAAATTTTCTCCGCCGGAAAACTATTTAAACGTTTACGGAGTTGCAGAAAATATTCCTATGAAATGGATTTCGAGCGAAGGAAATTCACATTCTGCCCTGCTTTTGCCTGTAAAAATCAACGGAATTGCTCAGACTTTTTATATGCAGTTTGACTCAGGTTCGCCTGTTACCGTTTTTTACAGAAATTCTTTAAAATCGATTTCAGAAAAATTCCATAATTCTCTTAGAATAAATGACCGAAATCAGATTCCGTCAGTTTTTACAATCGGAAATCTCAAAGTTGTTTCTAAAACATTTGAAGTTTTAGATTATGGCAGAAAGATTGATTTTAACAATTCAAAAGCAGAGAATATCATCGGAACGATCGGAACAGATTTATTAGAAAAAAGAATTGTGGTTTTAGACTTTAAAAACAGCCTGTGTCATTTTGTTGAAACATGGAAAGAAAATGATTTCTCCGATTTTGAATTTAAAAAACGTAAAATTCTTATTTCGGCAGCTGTTGAAAATGAAAAGCTAAAATTACTTTACGATTCTGGAACCAGTGGTTATGAATTGATTACGACAAAAGAGAACTGGCAGAACTACCGAATAAAAAATAGTGCCGTAAAAAAAGAAAAGGGAAATTCATGGGGAACTACGTTAACTATTTATTCTGCTTCCGCGAAAAAGAAAATACAATTTAATAATAAGACATTAAATCTCTCTGAAGTCACGTACATTGAAGGAATATCTGATCTGCAGCAATTTTTAATGAAACGTTCTGGAATGCAGGGAATGATAGGAAATAAACTTTTCCTAAATCATAAACTAATTTTAGATTGTAAAAATGAAAAATTTAAGATGGAATAAAGGTAAAATCCGACCATAAAAACAATTAAGAATTATACTGTTACCTTATTAATACAAAAAAGCTTCAGATTTTCTCTGAAGCTTTTGTCTTATTATAGATGACTCTAATCAAGTATTTTTATGTTTTTAAACTTAAGATTTTGCTTAAAAGCAGATTATAATTCCATATGCAGTATAGGATATTCTTTTCTTTTTTCATCTAGCGCTGATCTTTTTACAATTTTAAAGCCTAGATGTTTGTAGAAGTTAAGTGCTTGTGTATTCTGCTCATTCACATCAACTTTGCTTACTTTTAAGTTGGTTATTGCGAATGCAGTCAATTTTTTTCCTATTCCAGTTCCTCGAAAATCATTATCAATGAACAGCATTTCAAGATTTTCTTTTGAAGTTCCTATAAAACCTACTAATACTCCATCTTTCTCAAATCCAGATAAGGCAACATGTTTAAAGTAAACAGGAAGCATTTCCTTGTAATATAAAAAATCTTCCTCTTTAAGAAAATCATGCGTATTGATTACCGCACTCTGCCAGATTTCTATTAATCTGGCATAATCCATCTCTGTAATTTCTCTAATCATAATTGTAAATTTTAAAGTACAAACTTCCGAACAAACAAATATAAAACAATGAACCCAGGTTTAAAAATGCACCGGCGTATCCTGCTTAATGCTTGCTGGGGAATGTCCAGATAGTAAGCAATATCTTTTAATAAATGTATAATTACAGCATCAAAAAATAAGTCGCTAACCTCTTTTTATAATGGATTGCTTCAAATTCTATGGAAAAATTTTAGTCGTATGTTTTTTACTTCGATTTTGCCATAGAGATTTTGTGCAGTTTTATAAAATCTGAAAACTGCAGTAAAACAAAAAAACCTGCGAATCTTACGATTTGCAGGTTTTATCATGTTTTTTGCGGCTTTTTGAAAAGATTGAAAACTTTAAATTTTCAGGCTTTTCGGCCTTTCCGTGGGGAGAGCAGGATTCGAACTTTATCGCTGAAGTCCTGTCTATACTGGTTTTATAAATATCTTTAACCAAAGTGCACCGATTCTGCACCCAAATTCACTTTTACTATTTCAATATGAAATCACACGCAAAAAATCGCATACTAACTAACTACAAGACAGTAGTATTATTCTTTTATTTTACAAATATATTATAAATTTTTAAATTGCATAGTTTCCGTGAATTTTAGCTTTTTTTTTAGAATTTGAAAGCTGCGTTTTAGGCTACCCACGGAGGCCACCATTCGAACCTTTATTTAGCAGCATTTTAACTTTATCAAATGTTTCTGTCACATTATTGACGTACTATTTTCGTATGTTGATAGGTTCCATTACTTTTTATTTTTGCGATGTATATCCCTGTTGCTAAAGAAGCAATATTTAAAGTAATTTCCTGTGTTTTATCTTTAGGATTAACTGTCATCAATACTCTCCCATTTAAGTCAAGAACTGTTATTTCATCTATAGGTTCGGTGTGACTGAAATGGATAGAACCATCAGATGGGATAGGGAATACATTTATGCCAGATTTTTGTTTAAAATCCTCAGTACCCAAAGTCTGACCACTAAACTGTACATTGCTTACCATTGTAAGATCCATTGGCGCATTATTATAGTAATTATTCATATACCTGCCACAATGTTCTAAAGTAACATCTAAAGTTGTACCAGCATATGCTGTTAAATCATAGTTTAATGTTGCATAAGCATCATTATAAGAAGTAGTTGGGTTTCGGCTGTAGCCTTGTTGAACTCCGTTTACCAATACTCTGAACCAAGAAGTATTTTTGCTATAGTAATATTTTTGCTTCATTGTAATTGCCAATTTCAAACTACTTACGTTTGTCGCATCAACTTTAAAAGAAATTCCTGATGTGAAAGCCTTGTTGTCATTCCATGCCTGCTGTTCTGTAGTAGCTGATCCACCAACCCAAGCTGAGCCATTTCCTTGTAGTTTTTGATAGAAGTTTAATGCATTCGAATACAAGAATTGTCTCGAAAAATCTTGTAATTCTGGAGCATAATTAGTTGTAGCGGTTGTGAAAAGCTGTTGATATGGTACTTTTACTGTAGTAGGATTAGTCGATTCTATTATTTTCTTCCATTCACAATAACTGTTTTTATACTTGTTTCTAATATATATATCATAGGATTTGGCAACTGTCAGTCCTGTAATTGTAAAAAACTTGTCTTTTGTGACCATACCAGAGTTTGGAGCAGTCATATCGTGATCGACCCATGCCACTTCCCATTCGTCGGCAGCAGAAGTCCAATTGAGTGTTATGCTATTTTCTGTCCTTGCGACTATGATCTTTTGCGGAGGATTACAAACTGGCATTTCAATTAGTTTTACATTATCTACAAAGGCAGTATTATACGGAGAAGTTTCGGTGGTATATCTACCAAGATGTTCCATAATCAAATCAAATTTGGTTCCATTTGATTTAGATAAATCAATCGTTATGGTTTTAAATTCGTCGGAATTGTCGGTAGTTGATGTATAAACTCCAGGAATTAGAGCGTAATCTGAGTTCGTTATTGTCGCGATTCTGAATTTGGAATCTTTTGTCTGCCTCAGATCAAATTGAAGTATCGGATTTCCAGTATAATTGGTTAAATCAATGGTAAAATAAGCTCTTGAAATGAACGACGGATTGTCATTCCAAGAATCTTTGGTAGTTGTTTTCCATTCCCCGGACTTTATCACATCATCTGCTCCTCTGAAAAGTATGCCATTTTCAGAATTTGAAGCCGCAATTGGTGAAATGTAAACTCCGACATTTTTACTTGCCATCAGAAAATAGTCGAATGTATTATTACCATCAAAGGTAATGGTTGTAGGAACCTTAAGATTATATGGGCCAGTAGTAAACTGCTGAGAGTAATAATTATTAGGTGTAATGTCACAATCCGTTTTGCGGTAGAAAGTATAGCTAGTGGCGGGTTGCAGATTTTCCAACAGCACATTTTTTCCATTAACAACTTTATAGGTAGTTGGCATAGGATCTCCCAACTTTTGAATCATATAGCGGAAAGCAGGCGATATAACTTTACTGGGCCAATTTGCCAATACAGATGTAGCAGTGACGATACTAAACGTACCATTATAGAATGGTTCGCATCGTTCCAAAGATCCTCCAAATTCGGTACACGCATAAGCGTTTTCATATATAGCTGTTCCACCAGACATTGTCATTCGGGTTCTTGTAGGTGGTTTGTTGTAGTTTTTAACCCCTTTGAAAGTTGTCAATTGACTGGCAGTTTTTCCAGGTTCTATTTCCTGTACATCGATCACTAGATTTTGTCGACCATCATAGTAAAAAGGTTTATCGAATGTTAAAATGACAGTATTTCCAGACCCGCTGATTCTACCATTAAAAACTTCGGTAAGTTCACTATCTGGGATATTGGGATCACCTTTAGCAAATTCTGTTTTATTGGTATAACCTATTGCTACACGCCATAAAGTGGAGTTTTCAAAAGCAGAAGATGAAAATTCTAGAAAATATTTAAGTGAAGTGATAGTACCTCTAAAACGCATCTCATCAGGGTAATATATTGTTTGTGATCTTGAATATTCGGCCTGCACTGTGATAGGCTCGTAAACCATGTCAAATTTAGTTCCTACAGTTACATTCGACAGTTGTTCTGCTTGAGAAAAAGTATTTGTTGAAATCAATAAGCTTATTAGAAGATAAAATTTAGTTTTCATTGTCTTAATTTTTAAAGATGCACGAATTTACAAATTAAAGTAACTGCGAGGTAGTTTTCATTAAAATGAGTAATATTTTAAAATAAACATTGAATTTATGTGCTGACAAATATAACAAATGATTTTATGTAAGATATGGTAATGAATATGTATCAAATAGAAATAAACCAACAATTAGCCTTAGGAGAACAGCAAGTTAGTAAGTAGTTTTATAGGAAGAAAAAAATCTATTCTTGAAATAATTTACACATTTTCAAATTTTAAATAGGGACGCTCTGCCATTCGAACCCTAATATGGAAGAGTTTGATTTTGATGAGTTAAGTTCGCTGTCAAGAGTTGTGCGCCACGAATCTGCCACAAAACTCGGAATACTTTTTTTGCAGATGCATCTTAAAGTGATATTTTAAAACTAATTTAAATCACATGGTTCAATTCCAGTCAAGGTCACATTAAAAACTAAAGTGTAAAAGATTAATACTTCTCCAAACTTTTAAATTCTAGCGACCCGTAAAGGACAGATTACAAACCATTTTATGGAGGATTTGAGGAGATTGTCTTACTGGAAGTAGAGGCTGTCTTTCATTGGCTTTGCATTTTTGGTTTAGATGTCCTGTTGGGGGTTGATGTGAAAAATTGTAAAAATCATATTGGTTAATTATAGTAAACTCATATACAATTCTACAATATTATAAAGGATTTGAAAAGATTGTTATAGTTAAGGTCGAATTGTCTTTCTTTGGCTCTATGAATTTCTGTTTTGCGGTTTAATGGATTTGCTAACGAAAGATAAAGATTAAATTAAGGGGCATTTTTAAGAAAAATTGGAATTACTTTTAATTAAAGGAAATAAGTATGTACTTTTGCCATCAAATTATTTGAACGAACACTTGAAAAGGTTAATCATCATAGCACTTTCTATTTTAATACTGTCACCGTCTTTTGGCAGCTTGTTCGTGTATGCTTCTTTCAAAATCAACCAAAAAGAAATTGCAAAGACTATCTGCGTTCAGCGGAAGCAAGCTTTCAATAGCTGTAATGGTCGATGCGAGCTTCAAAAAAGCATTAAAAAATATTCTGATAACGAACGAAAAATGCAAGACAGCCTAAAAGATAAATTAGAGCTTGTATATGTTCAAAGTACTGCTGAAATCAACTTTAGCGCAATTCCAGTTATCGAATCAAAAGATAACTCTACAATTTTGTTTGATAAGAAACCAATCGGGGCTTCTAATCTTACTTTTCATCCTCCTCTCTACAAAGTTTAGGGATCAAAACTTTTTTAATTACAAATTTATAAAATGCTTCGCCTGCTGGCTACCGCTTGGATCCAAATTCCATTTTTTGGGTTGAAATTTTGAATGGCTTATTGCTTGCTTTCGCGGATTACTAAACTGAGTTTGGCAGGATTTATATAATTTATTTTTTAAACTGATTTTGATCTTCTTTTGTAAATTGAAGGGGATAACTGCATTTCAACTTCATTTACGTTTGCCATTTTCTTGGCTTTTAAATAGCATTTTTACTTTTTTGATATTCAAAAAAATATAGCTAAATGCTAAATTTTAAACGTTTTTTTATAACATTCATCAAATGAAATCTTTTAATTTTTGGATAATCGCACTATTGTTTGCGCTTACTTCCTGTACAATTGATAAAACTGATTACGAAGCAGAAACTGGTTCTGAAGTTCCTGAAAATTTAGAATTTAAAGAAGCAACGTTTCTTACAAGCGGAAACTACAAGGTTAGTATTCAAGCTTTAAACGGGACATTCTACAAAGGGTATAATGAGCTTCATCTGAAAATAGTCAATACTCAAAACAACCAAGAGTTAACTACGGCTGCCGTAACTTTTCTGCCAATTATAAGTAATGCTGACGGAAGTAAAAGTTCATGTCCGAATGAGTATAATGTTGCGTACGATTCTGCTAATAAATATTATAGCGGCTATTCTGTTTTCACTGGAGAAAGCACGACTACAGCAAGCTGGAAATTGTACATCAGTTTTACGGCTGATAATCAAAAATATGAGATCAATAAAGATGTAACTGTAGAAAAACAAAGCAATAAGAATCTCAATATGACTGCTTTTGCAGGAAATGATGGCGAGCAATATGTAATTGCCTTGATTTCGCCCCAAAAACCAACAGTTTCAGAAAACGCTTTGGTTGCTGGAGTTTACAAATACAACAAACCAACAACTCCTGCAGGAACTTTTCCAGATCCGACTCAGTTTTCTTATTACGAAGTTGCGGGTTATACTTTAAAATTAGATCCGAGAATGCCAGAACCTTCCATGGGAAATCATTCTTCGCCAAACAATAAGGATTTGACGCAGGGAGATGATGGTTTATATCACGGTGTGGTCAATTATACCATGACAGGAAACTGGACATTGAATTTGATTATGATGAATCAAAACGGACTGATCGTAAAAGGAACCATAATTCCGACCGACCATACGCCAGGAGTTGAAGGCGTGAAAAGCGAACTTTATATTGATACTTTATTCTAAAAACATGAAATATATTATAATGCTGCTTTTCTTGGGATTATCAGTTACAGCCCAAAATCAGCATGCACATCACGACAGCATAAAAAACTTAGAAGAAGTAACAGTTAAAAATGCGACGAAAAAGAAGATCGAAACAGAAATGAAAATGGCGGTTTCTGTTGACGAATTTTTGTCTTCATCAGATAATATCAGTTTTATAAAGCGTGGCGCTTATGCTTGGGAACCTTTATTAAACAATATGAGTACCGAACGTTCGACAGTTACCATTGACGGAATGCACGTTTTTGGGGCCTGCACGGATAAAATGGATCCGATTACCTCTTATGTTGAAAGCAATAATCTTGCATCTGTAGATATTAAATCGGGACAGGAGGGTAGTCTTCACGGGGCAACTGTTGCGGGAAGCATCGATTTAAAGAGGAAAAGCACGCCGTTTGGACTTCAAAAGAAATGGAATGGAGCTTATCAGACGGGTTTTGAGTTTAATAACAAGCAGTTTTTCAATTTAGGAAATGTTTCTTATTCGGGAGCAAAATTTGTGGCTGACGGAAGCATTTCGTACCGCACGGCCGACAATTATTATGACGGAAATAACGACGAAGTAAAACATTCTCAATACAATAAATTTAATACCTCGTTAGGTTTGGCTTATAAAACCAGCGATTTATCATCGGTTCGATTAGATGCGATTTTTGATGTGGCAAAAGATGTAGGTTATCCTGCTTTGCCTATGGATTTATGGCTTTCGCGCGCGCTGATTACTTCGGCTTCTTATAAGCAATTGTTTGAAGAAGGTTTGGTTAGAGTGGTCGATACGAAAGTATATTTTAATGCAATTGAGCATTATATGGATGATACAACCCGGCCAGAAAACTTAGTTCATATGGATATGCCGGGCTGGAGCACCACTTACGGATTGGTTTCTAAAGCGAATCTAAAAAAGAACGATTACTCTTCTGAAATTCAGCTGAATGCTTACGATAATTTGTCTATTGCAGAAATGCGAATGTATCCGCAGGATCGAAGCGAAAGAACCATGTTTGCTTACAGCTGGCCTTGGGTTACGACTCGTTACGCTGGACTTTCTATGAATAATTCTTGGGATATTTCTCAAAGAAGCCAGGTGCATTTGGGAGGCTCTCTGGGAGTGAATTACAATTATTCTAAATACATAGAATTCAACTGGATTTTTCATCCAGGCGCGCCTCAGGAAAAAACGAGATTCCTGCCAAGTCTTAATGCAGCTTATAACTTAAACATTGACCAGTTTAATTTTTCTGTCGGAACAGGTTACGGCCATAGAGCGCCTTCTGTTTCTGAAGGTTACGGCTATTACATCTATAATAGTTTTGACCGTTACGATTACATAGGAGATCCAAATCTGAAAAATGAAATTTCGTATGAAGGAAATGCAAGCGCAGGCTTTAAAAACGAAAGATTAAGTGTTCAAGGAAAAATAAACTATTTCTACATTCAGAATTATATTATTGGTAGAATCTTAAGCATGGGAAGTCCGATGAATTACCAGTCGGTTGGGGTAAAAGGATATACTTCATTAGATTATGCAACACTTTTGAATATGTCAGCCAATGTAAGTTACGATATTTTGGAGCATCTGCATTGTAAAGGAACGTTGACATATGCCCGCGGAATGGATAATAAAGGCGGAAATCTGCCTTTTATCCGTCCGTTAAGCTATTTGACTTCTCTTCATTATATGTATAAGAATTTAGGGATCCAGGCTTCTGTAAATGGCGATTTCGAGCAGATTAATTACAGCCCGGAATATGGAGAAGATCAAACTCCAGCTTATGTAATTTGGAATATCTCTGCCGATTATTCTTTTAAGATTAATAAAGTACAAAGTACAATACAAATTGGAGCTGAAAATATATTAAATGCTTATTACAGCACTTATGCCGATTGGGGAAATATCCCGAGAATGGGACGTAATATTTTCACTTCATTAAAATTGAATTTTTAAGAAAATGAAAAAAGTTTTTAGCATCACAATGACGATTTTGTTCCTGCTGGTCTCTTTCCAGCAGGCGCTCATCGTTGTGCACTTTAAACTGAATCAAAACGCTATAGAAAAAGAATTTTGTGTCAACAAAGCCAGGCCGGAGCTGCAATGTCATGGAAAATGCCATTTGAAGAAAGAATTGCAGGAATCGGAAAAAAAAAACGATTTGGAATTGGGAAGCATCAGCAAAAAGATTGATATTGCCTTAAACGCAACTATTGAATTTCAGGTTCCACTATTAAAAACTATAATATCCAAGAAAGTACCGATTTATAAAGAATTGGATCGGTTAGAACCCTGTCTTGAAATTTTTGTACCGCCGCCTATCTTATAATCCTCTTTTCGATTTATAAAATAGAATACAAAAATTAAAATCATAAAAATGCAAAATTTTAAAAAATACCTTTTATTATCAGCGGCCGCTTTGGCTTTTGTTTCCTGTTCAAACGATGGTGATGTGCCTGCAGCAAACAATCTAACGTTCGAATTCAACAATACGTTTAAAGACAAAACTATTGTTTTAGGAGACGCTGCTTCAGCATCTGCAACAGCAAACACTTCAGCTGCAGGACAAGTTCATCATTTTTCTGAAGTAAAGTATGTAATCAGTAACATTCGTCTAATAAAAGATGATGGAAGCGAAGTGCCTTATAATGTAAATGATTTAGATAAAGGAGCAACAGTAATAGATCAGGCAAAAACGGCTTCATTAAGCTATGTTTTGAGCAATGTTCCCTCTTCATCCTACAAGCAGATTAAATTTGGCTTGGGTATCAAGCAGGATATAAACACTTTAAACCAGGTAAAATTTCCTAATTTCTATGCTGCGGCTGGTGCCAATGATACTGAAATGATGTGGGAGTGGGGAAGCGGCTACCGTTTTACCAAATTGGAAGGTTTTTATGGTGCTGAAAACAAGACGATGTCTATCCACACCGGAAGCACTGTTGAAGGGACGGCACCAAACTATACACAGGGAGTGGATGCTTACAGAGACATTACTTTAAACCTGACTACAAATGCTGTTGTTGGAAGCAAAGCTCCAAAAATCAAAATTAAAGCTGATTTCGACAAGTTATTGAGCGGAAAAACCAATACCATTACTTTGTCTACAGGAACAGGAATGAGCGACAATGCAACTCCAAATATTCATACGGCGGCGCAAATGGCAAAATTTGTAGATAATCTAGGAGGAAACGGAACCAGTGATATTACAGGAATGTTTTCTGTGACTGGTGTAGAAAACTAAATTCTATTTTGGAGCCGTCTGAAATAAAGGACGGCTCTATCTTAAAATTCATTTAAAATGAAAAAAATATTTGGTTTTCTTTTGCTTAGCTTGTTTTTGGCTTCTTGCAGCAACACCGATTTTGATGAAACCTATTTTGATAATCCGGAACTTGCATTAACTATTCCCGCTGATTTTCCAGCAGTGAATAGTTATGTAAGTTTAAATAAGCCTACAAAATACGGTGCTGAACTGGGAGAAAAACTTTTCTCTGATAAAAGATTCAGTAAAGACAATACGATTTCGTGTTCAAGCTGTCATATTCAGGCGAATGCCTTTGCCGATCATAATGCGCGGGCTATTGGAATTGAAGGAAGAGTGGGACTTAGAAATGCGCCTCCGCTTCAGAATTTGATGTTTCTAAAGTTCTTTAATTGGGATGGAAGCAAGCTTCAGCTGGAAACACAGCCGCTAGTGCCGATTATTACTCATGAAGAAATGGACTCTTCAATTTTGGAAGTTATCGGAAAAATTAAAGATGATGCTACTTATAAAGAGATGTTCAAAAAAGCATTTGGAAATCAGGAAATTACAGCAGATAGAATTTACAAAAGTATAGCTCAGTTTGAGTACACTTTGATTTCTGCCAATAGTAAATTTGATAAAGTAAAAAGAAATGAAGGACAGTCGTTTACAGAAAGCGAAGCGGCAGGTTATGGAACATTTCAGCAGAAATGTATGAGCTGTCATAGTACGGAACTGTTTACAGACCAAAGTTTTAGAAATATCGGTTTTCCATTGAACACTGATTCTAATGAAGCAGGAAGAGGACGGGTTACAGGAGCTGCGGCTGATTTTATGAGTTTTAGAGTTCCATCTTTACGAAATGTGGAATACACGGCACCTTATGGAAGTTTTGGTCAGTTTGCGACCCTGAAATCGGTTTTGGATTATTTTGATAGTGGAGTTTTAAGCGGAGATAATTTAGATACAATTTTTAAAAACAACGGAAATAGAATTCCGCTTACAGAAACGGAAAAAGTGAACCTTATTGCATTTATGAAAACCCTCAGTGACAAAGAATTTACAGGAAATTAATTTTGGAAAGGCTTAATTTTAGGTGTTTCGCATTCCGAAAAACAAAATGATAACAATACATTTTTGTTTCGCTAAACCTTATTTTTTGCAACATCCTTAATTTGATATCATTGTAAAAATAAAAACAAAATAGAAAAAGTTAATATATTTATAAGTATCTAAAAAAATGGCGACAATAGTCTTCAATTGGTGCCATTTGGCTGAGTGGTATCGATACAACAAATTTCTATACATTTTATGGAATATTAAATTTATTTGCTTAGTTCATGTATAATGCGGTTTTCGTCCGCTTTATGAATCTGGATGAGATTTTCCGTTAGACATTAATGACACTTAATTTTTTAAATTAATTTCAAGGATGGCAATTAAGAGAATTGTAAGCCAGTGTCAATTTGATACTTTACCCCTTAAAATCTATAGCTTTGAAAGAGTAAGAAACCATCAGATAGCTCCAGAATACGGTTTGGTCTGTATCCTTTATTTTTGGAAGATTAATCATAGAGCCTGTTGGCTGGTAGAAAGAGAAAGCACAGTTTATTTCTAATTGTTTTATTGGCATGTATTTTAAGGAAAGATCGTTTTCATAGCCCAGAAATCGAGACATTTCGTGATTAAGCGCACCGCTGGGATGATATTGGCTATAAAATAAATGGAAATCATTACGTATTGATAATTTAGGATTTATTTGCAGCTGGCTGAAGTGATAGGGATTTACCAATCCTTTCCCACCAACATCAGCAGGGAATCGTGTAAAGACATTCATATTCCCGTTAAATTTCCATGTAACGCCATATAGGACATCAAAATCCGAGGAGCGATTATCTGCTGTACCGGGACTGCTGCCGCTGATTATTTCTGCTCCCAGGCGAAGATTGTATTTTCCATAAGTCCATTTAATTTCCGGCTGAAAATAGTACGCAGCCAATTTTTGTTCTTTTGGATTCTGTCCAAACTGCAAGTAGCTGTTTAGGGTGCAAAACCAGTTTTTGTTTTTAAAGTCAATCCTTCCGCCAGCGGTCGCTCTTGCATGCAATGTGCCGGAGTCCGGCTTTTCCAACAAGTCAACAGAATTTAAGGAAGTGACAGATAACCTTTCGTTGAAGCTGTAGTTTGCATTGTAAATCGCCAGGTACTTATATTTATTGGAAGCAACCGGCGAATAGGCAGGTTCAAAACTATCGTTATAGCTGCGGGTAAATAAAAAAAACAGATCATTGGATAAATTCTTAGAATGCTGCATCAGGCGTATTCCTTCATGGGTCCGTCCCTGCTGTGCCCATGGGGCATCAGAAAAAAGCCTACCATTATCCAGCAGGACACTCTGCCTGCCCACACGAAGGCTGAATGATTTGAACCGGGTTTCAAAAAACAGCTGGTAAAAATTAAGTCCGGCTGTTTTTCCTGTCTCACTGTTCCGGTCCCAGAGATGGGTTTCCTGAAAATCTGCTTTTAGCATCCATTTTTCACGGCTGTAGCTTGCCGAGATTCGATTTCTCTGTGTAATATAAAGATAAGAATCAATTGACTCATTTTGGGGAAGCATATAATTGGAAGCATATTCAGCCCTTGGCCTGATCTCAGCATTTACTGTAAGATGACCGGCTAAGCTGTCTTTTTGCTGCGCTATGCACTGGCAGACAAGTATTATAATGAATAAAAAACTGTAAGATATTTTCCCTTCCACAAACTTAATAAATCCTATTGGATTACTATACAAATATAAATAGTTAGTTCCATTAAAAAAATCAGCATTGAATTAATCGATTTTAATTTGTCTATTTTATAGTATTTAAAATGGGAATAAATCAATTACGGCCTTCGGTCTGGCAGCATACAGTAGTCCATGATTATACGTTTATAAAATTTTTTTTGGAGCTTTTCCCACTGTACTCTGCAATCTTTTGCGCCGCTGACGCGTACAAAAGGATTTCCGCTGCTTCGGGCAATATGGAAGCTGTGCGGCAGTTTAGGAATAAACCAACACCGGGCCTCAGGCAATACGGTTTCGACGCAAGGTTTCATAAAGCATGAATTTCCTGCAGCTGCAGTTTACAAAAATGTGTTGTGCGTAAATTCTGCTCAAAAAGAAGATAGGTTTAAAATTAAGAAAATCCAGCTTACTTTTTTTTGGGAGGAATCGGTATTGGCTGCACTTGCGCAGTTTTGCATCTGTGCTGCTGCATTTTCATTTCTTAAAGTAATCGCATTTTTTTTTGTTTCTTAAAGTTCCCATTATCAGCTGTTTCTAAATAATATTGGATTTTCCTGTAAAAATTAAAAACCGAATGGAAATTTAAAGCGTAAATGAGATTATAACTTTAAAAAAAAATAATCATGAAAACTAGAAAATTTTTAGCTTTGGCAGTCTTGGCACTTGGATTTGGATTTACTTCTTCTGCACAGAAAACGGTAATGGTTGGGGGAGCTGCCATGTATCCGAACAAAAATATTATTGAAAATGCGGTAAACTCAAAAGACCACACCACACTTGTAGCGGCAGTGAAAGCGGCAGGGCTGGTTGAAACTCTTCAGGGCAAAGGTCCTTTTACCGTTTTTGCTCCTACAAATGAAGCTTTTGCCAAACTGCCTGCAGGCACAGTTGATAATTTACTGAAACCGGAAAATATTAAAACTTTACAGACAATCTTGACCTATCATGTGGTGGCAGGCAAGATGAATGCTTCTGATATTGCCAAAGCGATAAAGGCTGGCAAGGGGAAAGCATCTTTAAAAACTGTCAGCGGAGGAATCCTGACTGCATGGATGGAAGGCAAAGACCTATATATTACCGATGAGAACGGCAATAAATCAAAAGTTACCATTTCGGATGTGAACCAGTCAAATGGAGTTATACATGTTGTGGATGCGGTGCTGCTTCCAAAAATGTAATGCTCGGTTTATATAGCAAAAAAGCCTGTGAAGTTATTTCACAGGCTTTTTTGCTTTTAATCTCTATATTCATTCTATATAATATTAATGGATGCCGTAATTATAACTCAATTATATTTATTTATTTGGTTAACCTTTTTCATGCAGACTGTCCGCGGAAACCAGATGTCCCTGATCAGGTAATTTTGCTGCCCACACGATATGTGCCTGGGCAATTTCCTGAATCTCTCCAGGTGAGAGTTTCCGCCTTTTTCTGCACGTCTTGATGAAGTAATAATAAAAATTTTTCATTGTGTATTTCTTTTAAGTTTTATTAAAGACATTTAAGGCTTTTCATTTTGGACTTTTTTCAGCAGATCTTTATATAGAATTAACCTAATTAAAAATATCCGCTCTATCTCTGTGTAAATGATGCAGATGTGTGCAGTATAAAGTATGAAAATTCTGCTAATATGAGACAGAATCTGTAAAGCTTATTTTTTATTGGTAAAACCGTTTTAAGCAGCAAGCTTAAAGTTTTGTACCTTTGTCGCTCTGCATTTAAATTAAACCGATGAAGCGTCTGCTGCTTTTTTATATATTTCTGGCTTTTCTGCATTCATTTTCAGCTGATGCCTCCCAAAGCATCTTTGCCAAAAGAGCAGTTTTCGGTTATCTGGTTGCTTTAGATTCTGGAGCAGATGCGCCTAAATTGCAAATCGGCATCAAGAAAGGTGTTTGTTTTGCAAGCAAAGATTCTGAGCAGGGATTTTCTTCGGATTTTCAGATTAAGAGAAAAGCCACAGAATTAGAATATGGACAGTTTGCTGTTTTTTATCCTTTTAGAAATGAGCAGTTTTATCATAATCCAGGCAGAGAATTCTTCGGACTTACGAGTTTATATTCCATAAGGCTTCACAGCCATCTCCACCGCTATCAGCTTTTTTAGAATTTAAGGATGGGCAGCTGCACTGTGCAACTTGCACTGGTTTGTACTATATTCCACGCAGATTATGCATAGGGTTGGCTACTGCATTAATTCACGCGGGCTTTTGTGCCATTTTTAAATCACTTAAATTCTAAATGTTCAAAAAAAAACTTCTTCAGATCGAAGCGCTGCTAATTGTGGGGCGAAAAAAACTTTCCCCAAAGCAGTTTATATTTATTTCCAGCGTTATTGTTGGGATCATGTCGGCTTTTGCCGTAATTTTTCTTAAGTCTTTTGCGCACTGGGTCTATTCTCTGGCCTCATATGGCAACAGCATTCTCAAACTTAGTTTTATAAACAGCGTGCTTCCCGTTGCAGGAATCCTGCTGACTGTGCTTGTTGTACAGAAGGTACTGGGAGGCCGCATCGAAAAAGGAACCTCTCAGATTCTCCATACTGTGGCACGCAAAGCAAGCATAATCCCGCCAAAACAGATGTATGCCCAGATTATTACAAGTTCGCTTACCGTCGGGCTGGGAGGATCTGCCGGACTCGAAAGCCCTATAGTGGTTACCGGGGCAGCATTCGGGTCCAATTATGCGCAGAAGTTCAGGCTCAGCTATAAGGAGAGGACCCTTCTTCTTGGATGCGGTGTGGCGGCCGGTATAGCTGCGGCTTTTAATGCGCCAATTGCAGGAGTGCTTTTTGCAGTGGAGGTGCTTCTGGTTGATGTGGCTATTTCAGCTTTTACCCCAATTATGATAGCTGCTGCGACCGGTACGCTGGTTTCGGCCATTGTGCTGAATGAAGAGGTGTTGCTGCGCTTCAGGCACGAGGAAACTTTCGACTATCACAATATACCATTTTATATACTCCTTGGGTTTTTTACAGCATTTATCTCCGTATTTTATTCCAGAAATTTTTTAAAGACAGAGCATTTTTTCGCGGGATTAAAAATGGGAGTCTACAGGAGGGCTTTAGCAGGATCTCTGCTGCTGGGCTTGCTGGTAATTGTGTTCCCGACACTCTTTGGTGAAGGCTATGAAAGCATTAAAACACTTGCCGATTCGAATCCCGGTGAGCTTTTGGAAAATACGCTTTTCAAGGATTTCAGCAGCAGTGAATGGATACTTCTGCTTTTTGTCGGCTTCTCTATGATGCTCAAAGCTTTTGCTTCGGGAATTACACTGGGCAGCGGAGGGAATGGAGGAAACTTTGCCCCATCGCTTTTTCTGGGATCTTATGCAGGATATTTTTTCTCTAAGTTTTTAAATCTCACAGGGCTCACCGATCTGCCTGTAAGCAATTTTGCCATGGTCGGCATGGCTGGGATACTCAGCGGACTTTTTCATGCGCCGCTGACGGCTATTTTTCTTATTGCCGAAATAACCGGCGGATATGGGCTGATTATTCCCCTTATGATCGTCGCATCTGTAAGTTATGCCATTTCAAAACGATTTGAACAGCATTCGCTGGATGTAAAAGGGCTGGTTAAAAAAGGAAACGTATTTACAAGCAACAAGGATACCAATATATTATGGACCCTTAATGCATACAGTATTATCCATGCAGACCACAAAACCTTATCGGCAGATGACGATATGGAAAAACTAAGGGCTTTGATCACCCAGACCGATCAGGGTATGTTCGCCGTTACAGAGAATCAAAAACTGGCAGGAATCATTTATTTTTCTGACGTGCGTGAAATCATCTTTCAGCAGGAAAATATTCTGATCAGAGATATCATGAAATCTGCACGCGAAACCCTGGACTACTCAGACAGCATGGAAACGGTGATGAAAAGACTCGAAAAAAGCAGAAAGTTTTATCTCCCTGTGATAAAGGACGGCCTGTATTACGGATATATTGATAAGGGAAGTGTCCTGGAGGCCTATCGCAATCAGTTAAAGGCTATGATGTTTGATTAACTGGCGGCCTGCGGTTGTTTTTTTGCTAAAGAAGATTTCAAATTGATTTTGAATATAAAAGTTTTATTTTTTGCATTCCAGCAGCAGAATGCTTAGATTAGTGTATAAAAAAAACACATGGATAAACTAACCGATCTGCTGAATCTGCGCGAAGGGGAAGATAATAAGGAAAAAACACTCGAAAGCGTTATTAAAAATATCAGCTTTAAAGGTGCCAATCTATGGATACTGGCATGCGCAATACTGATAGCCTCTGTGGGGCTTAATGTAAATTCCACGGCTGTGATTATCGGCGCGATGCTGATCTCGCCTCTGATGGGGCCCATAGTGGGCGCCGGTTTTGCTCTTGGGGTTTACGATTTTAATCTCCTAAAGAAATCCCTGCGCAGCCTGCTTACCGCTACACTTGTGAGTCTGACGGTTTCAACAATTTACTTTGCTGTAAGTCCCTTTAAGGAGGTGCAGTCCGAGCTTCTGGCGCGGACTTCGCCTAATATATATGATATTCTGATCGCTTTTTTCGGGGGAATTGTAGGGGTGATTGCTGTAACCAGGACAGAAAAGGGCAATCCCATACCGGGCGTAGCGATAGCTACAGCACTTATGCCGCCGCTGTGTACAGCAGGTTACGGGCTTGCAACCGGGCAGTGGACCTTTTTCCTGGGTGCATTTTACCTGTACTGCATCAATTGCGTTTTTATAGGAATCGCTACCTTCCTGATTGTCAAATACCTCAAATATCCCGCAAAAAGGCAGGTAGATGAGCGCCAGCAGAAGCAGGTCCGCCTTACCATTACACTGCTTACCGCAGTTATGCTTGTTCCAAGTGCTTACTTAGCCTTTTCGCTCTATCGCGAACAGCAGTTTTTAAAAAATGCGGATTTATTCATTGAAAACGAATTTGTTTCCAAGGGATATACCGTAATATTTAAAAAGAGCTCTTTTACTCCGGCAAAAAAGACCCTTGAACTTGCTTTTCTGACCAAAAGGTTTTCAAAGAAAGAAATCACGCGTTTAGATTCTCTGATCGATAAAAATAGGTTTCTGAAAGGGACTGATCTGGTGATCCGACAGGATACCACCGACAGGTTCAGTGCACTGAAAGGAGATATTTTAAACCAGATAAAGGGAACTGAAAACCAGATCAATGCCAAGGATGTAAAGATCGCGCAATTGGAAAAACAGCTGGCAGAAAACAGCTTTGATAATGTAAAGATTTTAAAGGAATCCAGAATCCTTTATCCCTCGCTTCATGCGCTTTCGATATCCAGCCACAAGCTGGTTAATGAAAAAGACAGTATCATAGATATAACTGCCGTTCTTTACGAAGCGGATAAGGATCTGAAAGCCGAAGAAAAGGAAAAATTCAGAAGCTGGCTGGGGCAGAGGCTTTCCTTAAAAAATGTTGAGCTTTACAGGAAACAGTAATTTTTTAATAAATAAGATTTTAGTCAGCAGTCCGCCTTTCTTTTGTTGTAGCTGCTCAGGAGCATAAAACCGCAGATACCGGATAATATGGACGCGGCCAGCACTGCAAATTTTGCTTCTGTCTGAAACTGTGGATTATTAAAAGAAAGCAGGGCTATAAATATGGACATCGTAAATCCGATACCGCCTAAAAGCCCAAGACCAAGCACATGAGGCCAGTTGGTATTTTCCGGCAGCTGTGAAATTTTCAGCTTCACTGAAAGCCAGGACATGAAAAATATGCCGGCTGGTTTGCCCAGAAACAGTCCCAGCACTATTCCCAGTCCGAGATTTCCAAGAAGTCCTTCAGCCATACCGTTTTGAAAGGTTATGTTGGTGTTGGCAAGGGCAAAAATAGGCATTATTATAAAATTTACAGGATGGGTAAGCATATGTTCGAGCTTTTCAAGCGGCGACTCGCTGTCATCTTCATTTGTAGGAAGGGTCAGTGCGGTAAGCACCCCTGCAATGGTGGCATGAATTCCAGAATGATGTATAAAATACCACATGAAAATTCCCGGAATAATATAAAAGAAGAGATTTTTCAGCCCTATTCTATTGAAGATTATCTGAAGAAGAAAAACGGCCGCGGCATAACCGAGATAACTGAAATGGATGTCGCTGGAATAAAATACGGCAATTACCAAAATGGCAATCAGGTCATCCACTATGGCAAGTGCGGCAAGGAAAATTTTAAGCCCGGCAGGGACTTTATCGCCCAGCAGTGAAAGAATTCCTAAGGCAAAGGCAATATCTGTGGCCATAGGGATACCCCAGCCCGAACTGGTGCGGGGGTCCGATGAGTTGAATAATGCATAGATTAATGCCGGCAGAGCCACGCCGCCAAGCGCTGCAAGCACGGGAAGCGAACCCTGTTTGAAGGAAGAGAGTTCCCCTTCAATAATTTCTCTTTTGATTTCCAAGCCGACCAGAAGAAAGAAAACCGCCATCAGGCCGTCGTTGATCCATGTTAAGACAGGATATTTTAAGCTCAAGGATTGGAATTCTGCGCCAAGTTCGTAGTTTAAAACATTGGAAAACGGCTCTGAAAGCGCTGAATTGGCCATGATCAAAGACACCATGACACACAAAAGTAATATAATCCCGCCGGCTGAAGACGATGTAAAGAAATGTTTAAAGCTTTTTAGATTGATCAGTTTTCCCATATCTGCAAATTTAGGGATTTTATTTTTATTGATCTCCCTTTGCTTATCTCCCGGCCCTCAGGATATGCTTGAATTAATCATTTTTTCCGCCTCAGGAGAACAGCAAATAATAATAGGAGATTACGACAACATGGAGCAGATGTCTTTTGGGAGCTTCTCCCGCTATCTATTACAATCATCTGCGCCGAACATCGGGACAAAAGGATTTGCACTGCACACGGGCGAAGCGGACCGGCAAAGCAATCGGGGCTGAAAAAGTCAAATAGACATTGCGCTTTGGCAATATGGTGTTCTAAGTTTTGCAGTACTTACCTGAACTTGCAGGCAGGTATTGCAAATGAAAAGAATTACAATAGAAATTTTATCCATTATTGTTTAATGCCCCCAGGGTAATTTAATAAATTACATTGATTTGCTTTAAGATATAATGTTGCTGGTGAATTTCGTGTTTTCAAACCATCTGCGCACCTTATCACGCAGGGAATCCGGGGCAGCTTCAGCTTTAAATCGGTTTATTTCCAGATCTTCCCTGGAGCAGATCGACAAGAAGAGATTAGGGGAATTTATAGCCTGATCTCTTCTTATGATAAATTAGTATAATCCGAAAGCCTTAAAATGTATTTTTTAATACTGAGATTGAAACTATTTTTCAAATAATCCGTCCTTTTCCCATTGCTTAACGATATCTATTGTCTGCTGAGGCAGTCTTGGCCCTCCTTTAGGCATCAGTACATTATTGCCGTTTTCCAAAGAAATCCGGATAATAAGACTTCTTTTTAAAACGGCCTCTTTGACCTGATTGTATGTAACCAGAGATATGGGCGCTCCGTTTTGAGGAACAGCCCCATGGCATACAATACAATTATTATCAATTATTGATTTCACATCCTTATCATAGGTGACAGAACCTGCAGGCGCCGGGGTATTGCTTGCAGATGAGGAATCATCATTAGAGCAGCCTGTAAGAATTAAAGCGGATGATAAAACGGTAAATAGTTTTTTTGGGTTCATAATAACTGTTTTTTTAGTTTATAAAGCGCACATGCTTTTCAGTTTAAGCAGTTCTTCTGGACTATATACGTTTAAAGTCAATCTATAGATTTTGGATACTCCTTTTTAATTGGTCAATTCAGAGGATGTTTTTTACTGAAGATAATGGGAAGAGTATAAGGCTTGGATAAAAATTTTATGGGATGTTGTGTCTGTCAGGAATCGTTTGGCGCAAGGCGTATCATCTATTCGGCTGTGCGTTAGTACTCTAATCTAAAGACGGCAGTGTTTTAATTATTTAAAATAATTCTAAATGGATGTTTTCTTTTTACTTGTTAAAACCATCCTAAAAAAGTATTCGTATATGATTTTAAATCTAACCGTTTTAAAGATCACATATGAAGATTAACAAGCACATCAAAAAAGCACTTTGGATTGCAATGGGAGTTGCAATCTTATTTTCGGCAATTCTCCTTTTCCATATCATTACTGCCAAGCCTGCGGTCTATGACACTCCGAATCTGCAGGTAAGCCGCATTGATTTCAAATCAGATATCGATTCTGCCCAGGCCAGACAGATCTGCGGTGATTTGAGATCCATTAAAGGGCTGACCTCAGATTCCATCATTATTAAAAGAAACGTGGTGGTTTACTTCCATAATAATAAAATCACCAATTCAAAGAAGGTCTACACCCAGCTGATGGCCAAAAGGCATTATGATGCGAGGCCTTATATACTGCCTGAAAATCTGGCATCCAAAGAAGTCTGTCCTATAGACCAAAATGGTATGAGCTATAAATTATCTCAGAAGATAAACCATTTTTTTAATTAACCCTTTAATAATATTGTTATGAAAAATTATTCTAAAATTGCCTTAAGCGTGTTATTTCTTTCAGCAGCTGTTTTTACATCCTGCAGCAATGACGATGAGACTCCGGCTCCAGTAAAAGCATCGATATATGAGCGATTGGGAGGCACCAAAATGGTGGCCGATCCTGATAATTCAGGACAGATGATCGAGCAGGGACGCCTGAGCTTCCGTAAAGTGGTAAATTCAACCATCGGACTCATAGTGGCCGATATACAGTCCAATGCATCAGGAAACCTTCAGGCGCATTTTGCACCCCTTCTGGCCGAAACCGGATCGACCCAGGCTACAAATATTGCAAAACTATCAGATAATCTTACTGATTTCTTTTCATTCAACACCGGAGGGACAAATGCAGTAAATACGTATTCGGGCCTAAGCATGGCAGCGGCCCATAACCCTGCGACTAATCCAAGAATGGGTACAAAATCAAGCAGTGCCGACTATACAAAATTCGAAGGTTATGTAGGAGCGGCAGCCAATGCAAATGGTGTTGCCTCAAACACGGAACTCTATACGGATATTGTAGCGGTTTTGGAATCTTTGAGAACGCCTATCGTTCAAAAATAATAATCCTCCAAAAAACGCTGCCTTTTCTGCAGGCAGCGTTTTTAATTCAAACGTTGTTTCATTCCAATACAATCGTGCGTGCTTCAGGGCTGGCGTTTGTAATTCTAAATTTAGGTTTATGGTATTCTGCCGTATTATGATTTAAGGATTACGGCGATGATCCCCGGCATTGGCTTTGATCCGATTGTTCACATGACTGCACAATGCAATTCCGAATTTATTTTGTAAAAATGATCTCCCTGTTTGTTGAATCTTTAAGTGAAGCTCTCCTATGGAAAATTCTAACCTGTCCAAAAATACTTCTTTTTATGCTTTAGGATTAAGTTATAAAAAAGCAGATGCGCTCATTAGAGGGAAATTCAGTTTAGACCCTAAAGCGCAGTCTGAGCTGCTGCTGCAGGCTAAAGCCGAGGGTATAGATTCATTAATTGTAATTTCCACCTGCAACAGGACTGAAATTTACGGATCGGCTTCTCATCCATATGAACTGATAAAACTGCTTTGCGGCAATACCAAAGGCAGCGTCGAGGAATTTCAGCAGACCGGCTACATTTATAAAAATAAAGATGCGGTCAATCATTTTTTTCGAGTTGGTGCAGGCTTGGACAGCCAGATTCTGGGTGATTTTGAAATCATCAGCCAGATTAAAACTTCCATTAATAACAGTAAATCACATGGGCTGGTCAATACGTTTTTGGACCGCTTGGGCAATGCAGTGATCCAGGCCAGTAAAAAAATTAAAACCGATACGGGAATCTCCTCAGGGGCAGCCTCTGTTTCCTTCTCAGCGGTACGGTATATCATTGAAAATGTCCAGATGATCGGCAGCAAAAAAATCCTGCTGCTTGGAACAGGCGATATAGGAAGGAATACCTGCGAGAATTTAGTGAAGCATACCAAGAACGGCCATATTACCGTTATAAACAGGACAAAAAGCAAGGCTCAGGCATTGGCAGGAAAACTAAATGTCATAGTAAAGGATTATAATTATCTGCAGTATGAACTGCAGCAGTCCGATGTTGTGGTAGTGGCAACAGGGGCAGATCATCCCATTGTCTGCAGAGAATTGCTGAATCCCAATAAGCCTATATTGATATTGGATCTATCCATCCCAAGAAATGTAGCCCTTGATGTAGAAGACATATCGGAGGTAACTCTCATACATATGGACTCCCTTTCCCAGATGAAAGATGAGACACTGGAAAAGAGAAAACAGCATATTCCAGCGGCCGAAGCCATCATTGAAGATGTGAAGCTGGAATTTAATACCTGGGTGCAGACAAGAAAATATGCGCCGGCAATACATGCATTAAAAGCAAAACTGAATGATATTGCGGCGGGAGAACTGGCTTTTCAGAAAAAGAAATCCATTAATTTTGATCAGGCTCAGGCTGATGAGATCAGTTCGAGAATCATTAATAAAATAACCAGCCATTTTGCAAGCCATTTAAAGAATGAGGAGTGCTCAATTGATGAGAGCATTAAGTTTATTGAAAAAGTATTTCAGCTGGGAAAATATGGGCCGCTAAAAAAGCATTCACCTGTAGAGGAGAAATACAAAATTAATGTTTCCTGACATCAATAATTTTTTAAGGCAGACTGCAGGATCGTATTTTTACACACAAACGCATTATAATGCAATCATTTGTATTTTCATTGCATTATTTTTCTTTATCACTTCTGTTATATCAGCTTAAATATTCTTATATTTCAGAAATTTTTGACCTTACAGAAAGCATAACTGATAAAACAATGCAAAGAAGAGAAATACTCCTGATTGACGACGACCAAGATGATCTTGACAATTTTATTGATGCAATTGAATCTCTTAAAAAAAACGTCAGCTGCCATACCCTTCAAAACCCTTTAAAAGCCCTTGAAGAGCTCGCTGATTCTGAAAAAAAACCTGATTTAATATTTCTTGACTATAATATGCCCTATATCAATGGAATTGAGTTTGTGCGAAAACTGAGGAGTTGTCCCGGTCTTCAGGGCATTGAAGTGGTGATGTTTTCAACTCCTGACGAAAATGTCATGCTTCCCTGGCTTATTAAAAATGGCATCTCAGTGAAATATAGATCAAAACCCGATACATTTGAAGAACTTAAAGCCTTATTGGGCGCCATGCTGTAAGATAATTTTTTAAGCTGTTCTCTCCGTTTTATAAGTCTGATTTTAATTCAGATTGACAAATCTGCAGCAGGGGGAACTGATCCGGCAGTAGTGAAGAGCAGGCAGGTTCTTAAAAGCGCGAAGCGCGATGGGTGCTAAAAAATAATGCCGTATCATTTTGAGACGGCATTATCTGCTTAAAGCTTACGCTTATTTATATTTTATATTAATGCTGATGATGTCCGAGGCCATATTTGTGGTGCGTGTATAATGTCCGTAGCGGATCTCCAGCGTATTCCAGTGTCTGAGCCCGAATATTCCATTAGGCGGCGTGAATTTCATGCCCATTCCAAAAAAACTGCTGTCAAACTTGGACAGGTCATAATTGCTGGTATAAAATTCATCCGCAGCCGTATGCTCCCCGTAGGCCTTGAAATACTTGGTGCCTGTCTGGGTGTAATATCTGTAGAAAGGGCTCAGTGAGAATGCCTGGGTCAATTTCACGGGAATTTCAAGATCAGCGGTATGCGCCCTAAGGCCCCAGTCATCGGTGTAATAGCGGTAGTAAGCCCTTATGATGATATTATCCCCGGCAAAATAGCTGGCCCTGATCCCAAGGGGGATTTTCAGCCTGGTATCGGGCATTTTTTCCTGATGCACCGATCCGTCCTGGAAATACACCCTGTGAAAGGGAAGGCTTAAATAGCCGTTCTGGCTGATAAGGTCGCCCACCAGCATCACCTGAAGGTTTTTGTTTATAATCCGGCTGTAGCTCAAAGTTCCGGCAAAGGTATTTCGGTTCGCGCTGCCATAGCCTTCACCTCCGGTTCGCAGCTCTACAGGCTCGATTAGTTTGAGCTGGTCGATAAAGGTCTGGAACCGGGCCGTAAATTCCCCGTTTCTGTCTTTTGTTTTTTGAGAAAAGCTGATGTTTCCCCCAAAGGACTGGTAGTCAAACTCCGTTGAGGAAGATACTCCTATGCCCAGCGTTCTTCCTTTCTGCTCATTTTCTCTCAGATAGGTCAGCGATGGGTAGAAGCGGTTGTCGGAAGAGGACGCGGAAGAATTCGCGCTCAGGTCGATCATATCCGAGGAGGCCGAAGTGTAATGGTCAATGCCCGCTTCAATATCAAAGGTATGCTTGATGCCCGTCTGGCCGTATTTTACCAGCTTAACGTCTATGGTATTGGCAATATCGGTCAGATGCTCCGAGCCGCGTCCTCCCATAACGGCTGAATTGTCTCCATTCTGCTTGTAATAGCTTGAAACCAGGTTAACTTCTTCGAGTTTTAGTTTTCTGCTTTTATAACTGCTTGAATCAGAAGGTAAATCCTGCGCTTTTGCCTGAAACAAGGCCAAAAGGGCAAATCCTGTGATGAATATTCTTTTCATTGCTGTCTGGTATCAAATTAATTGCAGCCGCATCCCCCGCCGCTTTTTCCTGAATTGGCACCGGAAGCTCCCTCGCGGTAGGATTGGAAACTGAGTTCTGTCTTTTCAATTTTCCTGTTGGAGAGCACCATTTCAGAATCGTTGATTTTTCCTTTCTGGTATTCTTTTACCGGGGTGCAGGAGCCAAGCAGCAGGCCTGCGCAGGCGATGCCGCAGATGATTTTGAGTTTTTTGTGTTTTGGCTTTTTCATTTCAGATTGATGTTTTTAGAAGTGTAGATTTTATTGCTCTCGTCGATGATAATACAATATAGATCAGGTATCTGGTCTATTAAAAAAAGGCCTGCCTTTATGCCCATAACCGCTATGGGGGTGGCCATTGCGTCTGCAAATTCCGCATTGGGCGCAATAATGGTCACGCTTTTTATACCCGTTATGGGAAGCCCTGTTTTTGGGTCAATGGTATGGGAATATTTTTTTCCGTCAATGATCACAAACTTTTCATAGTTCCCCGAAGTGGCCACCGCTTTATTGGATATTTCCATGTAGGAGAATGCCGCATTTGGAGCTTCGGGCGAGGCAACCCCGATGGTCCATTTGCTGCCGCCCGGCTGCAGCCCCCAGGCAGAAAGATCGCCGCTGGCATTGATGATGCCGCTCTGCACGCCGTTTTTAATCAGGACCTGCTTGGCCATCTCTGCGGCATATCCCTTGCCGATGCCCCCAAAACCGATCCGCATCCCTTTTTCTTTTAAAAAAACCGTTGTGTTTTCGCGGTCCAGGATGATATTTCTGTAATCAATCAGATGCACCATTTTAAGCGCCGTCCGGGCATCAGGGAGCCTTGTCATGGTCTTATCGAAATTCCACAGGCTTTTATCGATGCCGCCGTAGGTGATATCAAAAGCCCCCTGGGTAATTCTGGAAATTCCCATACATCTTTCTATAAGGTTAAAAACCTCCAAGTCTACTTTTACAGGCTTAATTCCTGCATTGTCATTTATCAGGCTGGTCTGGCTGTCATCCTTATAGGTGGTAAGGAGTTTTTCAATACGCCTGATTTCCCCCACGGCTAGATCGATATGCGTATCTGCCTGCTGCTTATCGGGGCATACCACCGTTATGGTAAAGCTGTTGCCCATGAGCTTCAGGGTCTGGGAATATTTGTGGCCTGCGGAGGGCTTATTTTCGGCTTTCACTGATCGCTTGTATTTCCTGGGTCCACTGCTCAGGGGTCATCTCAGGTTTTCCGTGCCAGGTCTTGATCACCTTACCCTGGGCGTCCAAAAGAAGGGTAAGGGGAAAACTGCCTTCCTTGTTGTATATTTCGGCCAGCCCTTCATTTCGTTTTATCTGTTCAGGGGAACCCATGTTTTTCTTTTTTCTGGGAAAATCGGCATTAACAAGCACTAGATTTTTGTCGGCCATCTGGGTGAATGCGGCATTTTCAAGATAGTCCCTTCGAAGCATAATACACGGGCCGCACCAGTCAGAACCCGAGAAGTTCAGAAGGATGAGTTTATGCTGCTGTGCCGCGGTTTTTTTGGCTGCATTAAAATCAGGCTCCCAGTTGATTGAAAGCATTAAAATGGCGATAAATAAAGATAAGAGTTTCATTGTGCAGTTTTGTTTTTAGGTATATACGAAATAACGCAATAGAGGGTTTGTTATTTTTGCTGAATCCTTAAGATTGGATTAATTTTTTAAGAAGTACCGCCCATAGATTTATTAAGGAGTCTGCACCCCGAAGAGCCAGCCTACAAGGGCAGATGCCGCCATCGCAAAAGTGCCCCAGAGGCAGATGCGCAGCACAGATTTTCCTTTATGCGAGCCTCCCGCTTTGGCGGCCAGTATCCCTGAAAGGGCCAGGAAAATGATTGAAAAACCGTACTGGCAGGCTACCATCTGGTGAATCGGCGCAAAAACTGCTGTCAAAAGCGGCAGGATCCCCCCGATAATAAAGGAAACCGCTGAAGCAAAGGCAGCCATAAAAGGATTGGCCTGTGTCATTTCATTTATTCCCAGCTCGTCCCTGGCATGCGCTTCCAGGGCGTTGTGGGCTGTCAGCTGCAGGGCGACCTCTCTGGCAAGTTCTGCATTTAAGCCCCTCTGGATATAGATCTGGGCGAGTTCCTCAAGTTCGGATTCCGGCATGTTTTCGAGTTCGGCCCTCTCGCGCTGAAGATCGGCATGCTCAACATCGACCTGGGAACTCACCGATACATATTCCCCTGCTGCCATTGAAAGGGCGCCTGCTGTCAGTCCTGCCGCAGCGGCCAGCAGTACAGGCTCTCTGGTTACGCTTGCCGCGGCAACTCCAATGGCGATGCTTGCAGTGGATAATATACCGTCATTGGCTCCAAGGACAGCGGCCCTTAGCCAGCCGCTTCTGCTGGTGTAGTGATTTTCATCTTCCATAGCTGTTTTATTTAAGTAATTTGGTCCAGTCGCGGTTTTCAGGTTTTTTGGGAATGCCCCCAAAATTAGTTTTCAGCAGCTCGCGGATCTGAAACTGCGTTTTATTGCGGGTGATGTTCTCCCATACTTTAAAATCATAAATATGGATGTGTGCTGCATTTGTGTTTACAGCAAATGAAATACCCGATATTAGGACTTTATATTTTTTTAAATCATTTAAAACAGCACGGCTTGGAACCATAATAAGAATGTCTTGCCAGATCAGATAGTCTGCAGGAAAATCCTCTCTTTCGTGAAGGGCGAGCGATTCAAGAAACGCTGTTATTTTCCGGCTGTTAAGCCCGCTGATGCTCTGGTCAATTTTTTTGAGTGCCTGCCTTAGATCGTTTTCATTTTTTATAACAGCCATTTTTATTCTTTTTTGACAAGTAAAGTTACTTGGAAAAACGTATTATTGAACGAAAAAGACTATTAGAATGGTTCTAAATTTCTTGTGATATTATTTTTGACGGCAGAATTGGAGTATGTTAGCGCTGTAAAAGAGGCTGGGTTCTTTTTTGTCCTATAGGGGCTGTGAGAATTATTTTCTTTGGGTATAAAAGGGCCGATTTGAAAAATCTGGCCATAAAAATATTAAGTATAATGTACAGTATCAATACACAGCTTGCTTATTTCAAATACAGCCCGGATCCCAAAAGGATGCTGGCCAATATCACATGGTTTAAATCCGTTTTGATAAGCGATCTACAGGTGCAGGGAGTTCCATTAAAGGACTTTGAAATTGAAGAATTTAAGAGTTTCATTGAGCTGAATAAAAGTAATTTCCCCGGACAGTATTTTACCCAGCAGGCCAAAGAGGAAGGCCGGAATATATTTGACCTGAATTCATTGAGTGCTTCCTTGTTTCCGTGCTGTATTATTTTATCTGGAAATAATGCGCTGCAGAGCAGCTGTGATATTATTTATAAAGTTATGCCTGCCGTACTTACAGATGAAAATTATATACTGCAGAAAGCTTATGGTCTGAGCTTTGATCTACTGGGGAGAATTCAGATTTATAAAATAAATTGAGACAAAGCCGGCAGCTGGGCTCTGCATGGGATTTTCAACTCTTTATTATAAAGTTTTAGGAATCCCAGAGGCTGCAAATACTCTGCTGATGCTGCCTTGCGGTATGGGATGGCGGCAATTAAAAGCCTTGGGGTTTAACCCCGGCATTAAGCTTGTTCTGTGAGCACTTCACTTCTGCTGGCTGCTGTTGTTTTTCTCACAGCCTGGATTGAAAAGGGTGATTGAAGCTGTAAAGGTTTGGATTTCAATTGTTATTTCAATCATTATTTGGGATTTTAATATTTAAACACAAAAGCATTGTTTTTTAACCTTTCCCAGCCTAGGGCATGGGAAAGTTTTTTTTTGCTGATATGCGGCAGAATTGCTTTAAGGCTTTAATATACTGCCCAATATTGGAAATGTCTTTCTTCGGAGCAGGTGAATTTATGGGCTTACTATGTTTCAATGTTTCTTTTTTAAGTATATACCTACGAATTTTGAGCGGTATTTTACATAATTCCCATGTTTGAGGTGGAAATTATGTAAATTTTTTAAATGGGTTTGTTTTCCAGAATCAGAAAATCTATCTTTAAATATTATTAACCCATAAAGGATATAATTCAATTCTTTACTGATTTTCATAGGATTATAGTGATATGAGCCTCCGCTGATTTTTAGATTATAGTCTTATGCCAGCATGAGAAACCATAAATCATGACTGAAAATGAAAATTCCAATAAGATCATCTGCCTTACCGACAACGACCAGGATGACCGAATGCTGCTTCACGAAGCGATTCTGGATTTAAAGAAAACCTTTGAAATCCTAGAGTTCTGCAGCGCGGCTGAACTTTTGGACCATTTAGAAAAAAAGCCTCTGAGCCTCCCTGATTACATCTTTCTTGATCTGCTGATGCCGGGAATGGATGGTTTTGAGTGCCTGGAGAGACTCAAAAGCGGACCTTTGTGCCGCAAGAAAACGAATATCATCATTTATTCCTGCCAGAGCGGCGATAAGAGCATTCATAGAGCCTTTGATCTGGGTGCGGATTTTTACGCAGTGAAGCCCTTCATCTACAATGACCTGAAAGATCTTGTAAGGGTAATCATGGAGTCCGGCTGGGAGGGACAGGCACGCGAAGAGCGGATATTCGGTGCCCGATAAGCGCAAGCGGCAGCAGGCGCTAAAAGGCATCAAAGCAGACAGCTGATTTTGCACCCGGGACTTTATGCCGGGCGGCTTTAAAATTTTCCCTGCATAATGCCCTGGGGCGCAGGTGTTGGAATTTTGAAAAAGATAAAATAATTGCTATAAACCCTGCTGTTTGAAAAGCGGTAAATTGCTGTATTAGAAACAGCCTGACTACTTATGGAAAGAACTTTACAGATTTTAAAAGATGCGGTGGAGAACACGCACCTGCCCATCGGGATCTATACAGGAGAAGAATTAAAGATAGAGGCGGCCAACCCGGCAATGATTAAGACTTTAGGAAAAGGGGGCGATGTGATCGGCAGGACCTATTTTGAGGTTGTGCCTGAAATTGAAAAACAGCATATTTTTAAGGAAGCGCTGCAGGCCTTTAAAACCGGCATCCCATTTCATGCCATGGACAAAAGGGTTGATCTTGTAATGGATGGAGAAGAGGTAACCTTTTACTTCAATTACAGTTTTATACCCCTTTTCGATACGGATGGACAAGTGTACGGCGTGATGAACACCGGGATGGACGTCACCGAGCTTCACATGGCCCGTGAACAGGCCCAGAGCGCATCAGAACAGCTCCGCATGGCTGTTGAGTCTTCGGGCATGGGCACTTATGAGATTGACCTTCTAACGGGAAACATCACGACCTCGGGCAATTTCCGCTCGATATGGAATATTCAGGGGCCCATTACAAACGATGCCATTATATCAAAACTCCATCCTGAGGATATACCCGTTAGGGAAAAGGCACACCGAGAAGCCGAGCTTACCGGTGTGATCAGCTATCAGGCCCGTATCATAAATGAGGATAAGAGCGTGCGCTGGACCAGCATCACAGGCAAGATACTAAGTGATGAAAATGGAAGTGCCGTTAAAATTACAGGGATAATAGAGGATATCGGATGCAGGAAGGCCCTTGAGGACAAGCTCAGGGAGGAGGCCCAGAAGAGCAACTTGGAACTGCGCCGCTCCAACGAGGAGCTGCTTCATTTTGCCAATCTGGTCAGCCATGACCTCAAAGAGCCGGTGCGCAAGATCAAAACCTTCATCAGCCGTATGAAAAGCAGTTCAGAGGATGTTTTTTCTGAAAAACAGGTATTCTACATCGATAAGATAGAACATACCGCCCAGCGCATGGGCAATGTTATAGAGGGGATCCTGGCCTATTCGGGGGCCGACAGCAAAAAGCGGCCCGTGGAATCTGTAGACCTAAATGAGGTTCTGGAGCAGGTAAAGGGCGACTTGGAGCTTGCCATTGAGGAAAAGGATGCGGCTCTGATCATTTCCGAACTCCCTGAAATAGAAGGTTCCAGGGCGCTGCTCCAGCAGCTTTTTTATAATCTGGTGCACAATGCCCTTAAATTCTCAAGATCCGAAGAGCCGCCAAGAATCATAATAGGGGGGGAGATCACCGAAGTTGAACAGCGTGCTGCGGCGAGTATCCGTATCCAGGACAACGGAATCGGAATTGAGAAAGGCTTTAGTGAAAGGGTCTTCAAGGCTTTTGAACGCCTTCATTCCAAGGACCTGTACGAAGGCAGCGGGCTGGGCCTTTCGCTCTGCCGGAAAATCACAGAAAGGCATGGGGGGAGCATAACGGTCTCTCCCAACAGCGGCGGGGGTTCGGTCTTCGCCGTAGTGCTTCCCCTGCATCAGGCCCGGAGCACCATTTAGCGCTGTAAAAGCTTCGTATCAATTTTAGCAGTATTGAAGTGGTAAGAAACATGTAAATCTTTCTATTTTGTATAGAAAAGCAGCGGGTTTTTAACAGGATATGTAAAAGACAATACGTCTCAGGGTGCGTAAAGACACGTTCCCTTCAGAGCGCAACAGTATTATAAGGTTAAAAGGAAGCCTCGTATCAAAGGATTATACCCAGATCATCCATATAGAGGAACAGGACGATCAGTTTTATACCAATACTTTTGGAATCCCCGAAGAAGAAACCGGTGAAGTGCTTGATTATATTAACATCGTTTATTTCCGGTGAGCAGCTTTTGGAATCCATAACAATGACCAAATAGACTAATTAACTAAACTAACGGCTTTTTTTAAAAGGCGCCTGCCTGGAATGCCTGCCCTTGCGGCAGGCATTCCAGGCTGCATTGAATTTCACTGCGGGTCATTTTTTACCGATACCCTTTGTAAAGATGTATTTATTGGATTAAAATCCGTAAATTTGAATATTATTAACACTTCAGGGATATGATCCGATTACCTGCTGATCCCTGCTGCCAGCATCTTTGGCCAGGCCCTTTGGGATTTTCAGGTTGTTGTTTTCTGTAACTGCGGCAAAAGAAAAGAGGAGATGCAGCAGGAGTATTGCCCTAAAATTATTTATATGGCCGATGATGATGATGATGACAGGATGCTCTTTGCAGATGCTCTTGCGGATCTGGGGCTGCCTGTTCAGGTAAAACAGGCTCCGGACGGGCAGCGCCTTCTTGATATGCAGTACCAGGGAGTACTACAGCTTCCCGAAATTATATTTCTGGATATCAATATGCCAGGCAGAAGCGGCTTTGAATGCCTTAAGGAGATAAAAAATGCAGGCAGGGATTTCACAGGCGTGAAAGTGGTCATGCTCTCCACCAGCAGCTCGCCTGAGAACATAGAAATGTCCTATGGTCTGGGGGCTGATCTCTATGCCGTGAAGCCAAGTTCGTTCCAGTCCCTCAAAGAGCTGCTTTATGATATTCTGACCCTGGACTGGGATAAAAAAGAAAAGTGAAAAATCTTTCCGTATTATAAAGTTTTGTTTAAAAAAAAACACCTTTTCAGCAGGTGTGATTCAAACAGTTCTAAAGTATCATGTTGCTGCAAACGGTCAGCCCATAAACACTGCCGCATCCCAGAGTTTTACCATCAGCCTTACCGGAGGCGCTGAAATTACAGATGCAGGCGAGAGGGTGAGCAGTATAACAATCACTGACGTACGGTTCAAAAGGCACAATTCATTCGGTTCATAAGGTACTTCCTAAGTTTAATTTATAGGATAAAGGATGATGGTCATTGTGCGCATCGATTCGGTTTAGAACTTCTCGTAACCGCTTTTGTATAAGCTTCCCCGTGCTTTTCATATTTGAAGATCTGCTCAAAATTGCAGCTGGCGCGTCGCGGCTGATCCTAAAGCGCATTGGGGAAATTACTTGTTATAAAAATTGCCGATTTGATATTTATGCCTTACAATATGCCGCTTTTAAACGCAATAGAGTTTTTAAAACAGCCTGCATCCAAGGCTGCATTTGACCGTCTCGGACGATTACTTTCCCGCTTTATAAATACGTACTCTCACTTGGCCTGCAAGGTGTAATAATCCAGGCGGGTATATTTCAAAGCCTTTTGCTTTCGAGGATCTTAAGGCTCTTTTGGCTGGACAGTTGAAGATTTTGCCCAGCTCTGACAGGCATTGTCCTTGAGCTGTTTTAATTCAAAGGCCACTTGATGCAATTCGTTTTTTACCTGCTCTATTATTGATGGAATGCCAATCCTGCTCACTTTCAATTTAAAGTTAAAGGAAGGGGCGGCGTTTTTTTTGTTATTTCCATAAGATCTTCGAGCAGTTTGAATTCCCCCCTGATAAACAGTATGCCTAGAGAATGAATATCTTCCCAGCAGGCGGTCTTTACAGTCAGCTCCAGGTCTAGATTTTTGCCGCAGATAAAAGTCAGATTCAGGTTTTTCTCAATTTTTAAAACGTATTCGCCATCGCTGCATCCCATCCAGAATGCCGCGCCGCTATGCTGTGTTTTCATGATTTGGCCAAGAGTGCCGACGAAGTCCTCGGCGCTGATATCATTGAGCGAGCCGCCCCAGTTTTTCTCTATCCATAGTACTTTTTTCATAACCTTTGATTTGATATTGTTCTGTTCAGAACACCTCATGAACCTTCTGTTCGCCGAAAGGGGCCGCCTGTTTCTCTCTGCAGGCGTATATACAGGGCGGCAGCTTCCAGTATCCGATATATTTCCCGAGGTCAACGCTGCTTATTTAACCATAAATTTCGAAAGATTTTATTTTTGTCATAATCCTGCGCCTGCTTATCAATATTGAACGACCTTCTGCCTCTTGGATCATTGCCTGCCCCGGCTAAATAAGCCCAGTTGCCCCAGTTGCTGCAGACATCATAATCGATGAGCTGCTGCTCGAAATAAGCGGCACCGTAACGCCAGTCTACATCCAGACTGCTGCAGAGATAGCTTGCAGCATTCTGACGAGCGCGGTTGCTGATAAAACCGGTAAGATTTAGTTCAGTCATGGCAGCATCAATGAAATCAACTCCCGTTTGTGCCTCAGTCCAGCTGCGGAGCTTCTCAAAAAGGATTGGTTTTGAAGCGGTCGCTTTATTTTTAATTCCATTTTTTTGAAAAAAGCTGTTGTGGTGCTTTTTCATCATAAATCTAAAGTAATCACGCCATAGCAGCTCGAATACCAGCCAGTAGGTTGATTCATTTGCTTTATAAATCGATTCATATTTTTTAAGTTCGTGATAAATGAATCTTGGTGATATGCATCCCAGGGCAAGCCATGGAGAAAATTTAGAAGAATAATCAGCACCTGTCATCCCATTGCGGGTCTGCTTATAGACTGCGATGCACTGCGATTCAAAAAAATAATATTCAATTCTTTTCAAACCCTGCGATTCTCCTCCGGCAAACTCAAGAGCGGCCCGCGGGTCTCTCTTTGTCTGCTTTAATCCCAACTGCTGAAGATCTGGAATATCCGCCTTGGGAATATCCGGGGATTTGACATAATTTGGTTTTTCAAAGGCTGGTCTAATTATAGAATCCTTCTCTGCCTTTTTTCTGAATTCAGTAAATACATCGGGTATGTTCTTTATGGAAAATGGAAGATCTTCTGCATGGTGCAGAGTGCTGGTGGAGAAGGTCAGAAGTTCGCATCGCATTTTAAAAAGCTCAGCCTCGACAAGTTTTTCGGTGCGCTTTTCCTCAAAAGCAACCTCCCGCTTGGCATATACTTTCAAAGCCCTGTAATGCAGTGCGGCTTTTGGAATTTCGATTTCAGGTTTACCTTTTAAAATAAGCAGGCCTGAGCCGGCAGCCCTTAAAGAGGCATCCAGGTCAAGAAGGGATTCAATTAGGAACTGCCCCCTGAAATCACCGGTTTTTTTAAATCCGTAAGGTGTTTCTCCAAAATGTGAATCGTCGAAACAATAAACAGGGACAATACTGTCATTTTGTAAAACGGCTTTAAAAAAAGTTTCATTATCGGCCAGCCGTAAATCAGTTTTAAACCAGACTATTGCTGTTCTCATAATCTTCTGTTATTTTATGAATAATTGCCTCGTTGTGCTTAAAATGTATTTTTTTCTGGATCAGGTATTAATCAGGCTCCAGTTTATATCAAGCTGTAAGTTATGTTTAATAAACTCAAAAAACAGCAGGCGAAAGCAGCAGTGACGGGCGCTTTTAAAGACAGGCAGTCTTATATCTCAGGTAGCTTTTAAAGGCCACGAGCACTTTTTCAGAATCTGCCACCCGGATTCTGCTGTTTAATATTTCATTGTGTGATCTGCATTTAATCTTTTTAAATAATGATAAATAATATTTATAGGCAAGGTATACACCGAACATGGCGGTGTTGGGCAGTTTTTTTATTCCGATAAGGGCTGTACGGAATTCTTCCTCAATTTCTTTTTCGATCCTGTATTTTGCATCGCTGTCAAGCACATTCATTTCAATGTTGGGAAAATAGATGCGCCCAAGTACCTGATAATCATCTTTCAGATCCCTTAGAAAGTTGATCTTTTGAAAGGCTGAACCCAGTTTCATTGCATAAGGTTTGAGTTCTTCATATTTTTCTCTGTCGCCCTTTGTAAAAACCTGCAGGCACATCAGGCCCACTACCTCGGCAGAGCCGAAAATATACTCTTTGTACAGTTCAGGGCTGTAATCTATTTTCTGAAGATCCATTTCCATACTGTGAAGAAAATGGTCTATTAATTTTTTTTCGATTTTGTAGTGATTTACAGTCTGCTGAAAGCAGTGCAGAATCGGGTTGAGTGAAATGCCTTCCTGAAGGGCATCCTGGGTTTCTGTTTTCAGCCGGGAGAGTAATTTTTCTTTATCATAATTGTGGAAACTATCCACAATTTCGTCTGCCAGTCTTACATATCCGTAAATGGCATACACGGCAGAGCGTATCGAAGGCTTTAGGGCCAGAATGCCCAGAGAGAAGCTCGTGCTGTACTTGTTTGTTGCCAGCCTGCTTACAGAGTAGGAAAGTTCATCGAATAACTCTTTCATGTGCTTATTTTTTAAATCCGCTTACCTGATCCGAGGCAATTCCTTCTGAAATTACAGGGATGCCCGAAAAAACAGATCCGACCGGGGCTGTTTTGCTTATCATTGTTTTTTATCGTTTAGTACATCGTTTAATAAATTGGCCGCACCTGCGTTTTTATTGAAAATGGGCTCATGGAAATCATGAAGCTTGGTGAGAAGCCTGATTAGATCCATTTTTTCATTGTAGGTTAACTCTGCCGAAACTATCTGGGTTGCTTTTCTGATTTTATCCATCTGCCGCTCCAACAGCCCGAGCCCCTCAGCGGTTATTTTTAACAGCTTTCTTCTTTTGTCCTGCTCAGAACCGGTCTGGCTTATCCAGCCCCTTGCAATGAGTCTGTTTATAATCTGCATTCCGGCAGGCTTATCATGGGCATTTTTTTTTATCAGATCCATTTTAGAGATTTCTCCTGCTGATTTAAGGTTTATCAGATAACTGAAATCGTCCTGGCTCGAAAATTCAGAACCATTTATGGCTGATTTAGAATAGTTTTTCGCATATCTGTTTAAATGGACCAGTAAGGTGGCAATAACACTCTCTGCGCTTCTGCCATTTTCTTTTCCCTCCCATTTGGGCTCATCTTTACGGCTTTGATGACCCTTATACCCGTCAGCAATCCATTTCTTGAACCCCTCGGCATCATTGGAATATCTAAGGTCGTTTAAATGCTCGGACTCAAATTCTTCAATAAGGCCGATAAGGTCTGTAATGATTTTATACTTCATCGGATTTTATTTAGGATATAAATATACTATATTTTTAATTATAAAGTGTATTTTTAAACTATTTTTGTTCCAATATTCTAATGCAGGGGGATACTGGGGCGGGCATAAGCCATCCTGCAGATAAAACATACCGAAGGCCTACTATGGCTGCTGCCGCAGCTGATGGGTGATACATCTGACTGCAGCTGTTTATAGGCTGTTTATATTTTTTAGATAATAATCGGCCTGTTCCAATAAAGCTGTTTTATCTTCGGGTTTCATTTTGTGCCATAGCTTGTAGATCATTCCAATCCGGGGATTATGAGCCAGTTTACTTTCATGTTTGTCATAAAAATTCCAGTAAAGGCTGTTAAATGGACAGGCCTTGTGTCCGGTTTTTTTTGCTTTATTATAAAAACAGGTGCCGCAGTAATGGCTCATCTTGTCAATGTAGGCTGCTGAGCTAACATAGGGTTTTGTACCGACAATCCCTGCGTCTGCAAACTGGCTCATACCGCGTGTGTTGGTAATTTCCACCCAATCCAGGGCATCAATGTAGATACCAAGATACCATTTGTCCACTTCATCAGGATCTGTTCCCGCCAGAAGGGCAAAATTCCCTGTAATCATTAAGCGCTGGATATGATGTGCATAGGCAGAGGCAAGAGATTGGGTTAAGGCCTCTTTAAGGCAGTTCATTTTCGTTCTGCCTGTCCAGAACCAATCGGGTAATTTTGCTGAATGATTGAAAAAATTCAGGGAGGCGTACTGCGGCATCTTCAGCCAGTAGATTCCCCTCATGTATTCGCGCCATCCAATAATCTGCCGTACAAAACCTTCTAACTGGTTAAAGGCAATACGGCCAGGTTTCTCCTGCCATGCAGTAAGGGCAGCCTGTATGACTTCGGAAGGGGAAATCATTTTTGTGTTCAATGAAAAGGATAACCTGGAATGATATAAAGACCATTCGCCCGGAAGCATAGCATCCTGATAAGAACCGAAAAGCGGAAGGCATTCCCTTGTAAAGTAAGCCAGCAGTTCCAAAGACTGATCCCTGTTTATGGGCCAGATAAAATTGTTTTTTTCAATCAGGCCAATGGTTTTAATATCGGTCTGCAGAATTGTTTCCACTATATCCGAAACATCATTGCTGAAAACCAGCGGGGCAGGAGGCCTATGGTTTTTGGGCAGTTTCTTTCTGTTCTCCTGGTCGTAATTCCACTGTCCCGTCATAGGAGCATCTCCCGACATGAATATGCGGTGCTTTTTTCGTATGGCACGGTAGAAGCTTTCCATCAAAAAAGTTTTGCTGCCTTCAAAAAATTTTCCGAGTTCTTCACGGGTGCTTAGAAAGTGCTCGGTATCATAAACTTTAAAGGGAATAGCAAGCTGCGATGTGAAATTTCTCAATATCAGATCGACACGGTATTCATCAGGCAGCTGATACTCAAATCTGTTGTAATGATCTCTTGCTGTAAGAAAAGACAGATTGGCTTCAAATGACTGCAGATTGCCTTTGTCGTTTATTTTCAAATAAATGCAGTGGTGTTTCTTGGATTTCAGGAAATGGCTAAACTGCCGCATGGCGGCAAAAAAGCCTGCTGTTTTCTGGATATGATGTGCGGCATAATCAGTTTCAGTCCGGATTTCCATCATCAGATATGTGATCGAATGATCTGTTTTTTCAAACCAGGAATGATTATAATTCAACTGGTCGCCGAGAATGAGCCTTAACGTTTTATCTGCCATGCTATTTATTGCTTCTGCATTTATCACTGCAGTATTTTACCTGCTCCCAGACTTTTTCCCATTTCTTTCTCCAGAAGAATGGCCGGCCGCATACCGGGCAGGTTTTAGCGGGAAGATTTTGTTTTTTAACCCTTCGCATGATCCCTGATTTGATATGGCAGTTCTATTGTGATCTATTGTCTTGTTTTTTTCTGGCACTATAAACAGCATCACTGGCATGCTTTCTGGTCTGTTCGATATCGACGATCGGAAACGGATAATGAGTTGCAAGTGCCGCGCTCTTAAATCCGCCAAGGCTGTTGATTAGATGCACTGCATTTTGCTTTTCCATTTTTTCCAGTTCACTGGTGTTGAAATGTATTTTATTTTTCATCTGTTTCTATTAATGGGCAGTATCTGCATTTTTGAGCAGGATCCATTTTTTATCGGTGTTGAGCCTGAAGGTGCCCACATGTTCTTTGTTCCATTGGTGGGGCGCTATTAGCGAGAGATAATTAAAACCGGCGGCATCCTTGTATAAATGATAGATTTCGCCCACGATGGGTTCAAAAGAAAATCTGGAATTGTAAATAAGCTCATTCCATTGGAATTCCTCGATTAAATTTTGATATTGAATTTTTAATTCATTGAATTTACTTTCAAATTCTTTATTCACCCTGCTGATTCCCATGTTTTTCCAGCCTGCCAGATTATCTGCCTGGATGACCGGTGCGCCTGCATTGGTCGCGTAAGGCAGAAGCCCTGCATTATAGCCGTGCTCCTTGGAAAATACGACATTATCGGGTTTTTCTTTTTTCATGATCGGTGCTTTTTTTTATCTCTTTGAGATCTTATTGTTTGAAATGGCGCGCTGCCTGCTGCATTTAAAACGGTCTACCGCTTCGGGCCTTTTGGCAGCATGTTTGGTTCTGGATTTTTCAACGCGCTCACGCCATAGTTTATAGCTGCTGAATTTGAGCTGCTTTTTCATCAAGGCCCTGACATCTGCCTCCGCCAGTCCGTACTGAAATTGTATGGCATCAAAAGGGGTTCGGTCTTCCCATGCCATTTCGATGATCCGGTCTATGTGAATTTCATTTAAGTCACTTTTATCGATTTTTCCCAGAATCGGCTTCATGTATATTGTTTAACTATTTTTATTTTTTGTTAAACAAAAATAATCATTTTTATATTATGGCAGTCAAAAAAAGACGAAGTGGCTGCATTTAAAAGCAGTTTTTTTATAATCAGGCAGATGAGCTGTCTGGATTTGCCGCGCTAAATATTGCAGCAATGATATGCTGAATCCGTTTTTTTATTTAGTTAATGATTTAATATGCTAGATTTGCCTGTAAATAAATGCGCCATTTAAGCAATATAGTGTAAGGCTGATAATTCTGGCTCTCAATAAAACGGGTACAAATGAAAAAAACTCAATCCATTTTTTTTACAACTTTAGCAGTATGTCTCTTATATGCTCCTAAAGGCTTATCGCAGATAAGTGAAATAAAAAAGCTCCAGAGAAGTATTAGGTATACAGCAGATAAAAAAAAATTAGCAGATAAATACAATAGGCTGGCCATGCTTTCCCAGATGAGATACCGGGATTCCTGTTATTTCTATTCTGCCAAAGCCTTAAAGACTTCCCAGCAGATCGGTTATCTCAAAGGAACTGCTGATGCGCTGAACTGCCAGGGTATTTATTATTTGTCACTTAACAATTATCTTTCAGCTAAATATTTCAATGATGCCCTGGTGATTTACAAAGAAATAGGGGATACCGAGAATCAGGCCCAGCTTTTAATGAATATGAGTGTATTAATGTTTATTGATAATAATAGAAGTGAAGCCAAAAAATATATTTATAAGGCTTTTAAAAAGAGCAGACAGACGCTGAAGGACTCTATACAATCGATAATATTAAGTGATATTTTGACTATTGACACTGATCTGTCCGATGCAGAAAGGCATCAAATATTTAAAAAAGGGCTGGCCAAAGCCCAAAAGTATAAAGACTATCCGATGATAATTTCGTACCAGAATAATTTAGGGACACAGCTTTATAACGCAGGTAAAAAGCCGCAGGGTGTTGCCGTTCTGGAAAAGTCTGTAAAGATGGCAGAAAGGGAAGGGAGCGAATACGTGAAAGTTTCTGCCTATATGACCCTTGGAGAAATGATGCTGGACATGGACAGGGTAGGAGAAGGCATTTCTTATTACCAGAAAGGGATCAACAGTTCTGAAAAATTTGGTTACACGGAGCGTTACCTTGCTTTTGCCGATAGGCTTTATAATTATTATAAACAGCAAAAACAAACTGACAGGGCCTTCTATTATGCATCACTTCTTTTAACCAAACAGAACGAATATGCCCAGAGAGTCAAAAAATCAGGCTTTAATTACCTGTCTTATGTTTCTAAAGAGTCACTTTTGGAAAAAGCAAAACAAGAATACCAGTACCAGAGAAAGCTCATTGCGCTGCTTGCGGGTATTACCCTGACCATGCTCCTTGTATTGTTTTTTCTCTGGCTGGCACTAAAAAACAGAAAGAAATTCTTGAAAGCAGAGCAGGAGCTTCATACGGCTTCTCTTGAAAAAAACCGCGAGCTTGAAATTTCAGAGCGTTTTAATACCATGCTTATTTCAATTCTGGCCCACGATATAAGAGAGCCATTTTCAAATATAGAGATGATCAGCCGGTTTTCTGACCAGGGACTGATTTCAAGTCCGGAAGAATTTAAAACTGTTATGAGCGAACTCAACAAGATCACGCGCCAGGGTATAAGTTTCATGGATGGAATTTTAGCATGGATTAAATCCAGAAAGCATAATTTTAACCTTCATACAGAAATGCTTAATGCAGCGGAGCTCTTCAGAGAAGCAAATCTTTTTTTTAAAAATATGCAGCGAGAGAAAAGAATAAATCTAAGTCTGCAGCTGCCTTCGGACTTTAATTTTTCTGCGCCAAAACAAATTGCACTTTTTATATTTAGAAACTTATTAAGCAATGCTACAAAATATGCTCCCATCGGAAGTGCCATAACAGTCAGCTGCATAAATGAAAAGGACCGTATTGTTTTTAGAATACACAATATGGGAAAAGGTCTGCGGAAAGAAGTTCTGGATTCTCTTTTTGACCAGTATTCAGATTGCAGTGCTGATTCTATTAACGGCGGGGCAGGCGTGGCCCTGAAAATAAGCTATGATATGCTGCGTAATATTGGAGGAGACATCTGGGCAGAAAGCATTGAAAATGCAGCGACTGTTTTTTTTGCCGCATTTCCGATAAAAAAATGATATTCAAAAAGAACCTGTATATGATTTGGATTATCTTTCAAAAACTGATTTGACGGATTATTTAAAATAATGAAAAGAAGTAAATAATTTTTAATTGATGCCAGCAGCATTCATAAGCTCTCGGGGCTGGGTTCTTAATTTTGAACTGTGATGCTGATTGGCTTTGGGCGTTCCTGTAAAAGAAATGAGCCCGAAACAAACCGGGCCCATTATCGTCAGATCCACTTGCACTTCCCAGCTTTTGGGTGTCTTGAACCTTTTTCTGCAGTGTTACGCAAGACTCTCTCCAATAGGCAGGCGGGTGCTCAGCACGACCCTGTTCCAGAGGTTGATCGCAATTACGGCAGCTATGATATCTGCAATCTCGGATTCGCTGAAAAACCCAAGGGCATCTGCATAGGCCTTATCCGAGAGCCCTTTCTGGTGGATCATTGTTATTTCCTCGGTCAGCGCCAGGACCGCTTTTTCTTCCTGTGTAAAAATATCCCCGGCTTCCCTCCAGGCACCCACAAGAAAAATGCGCTGGCTGGATTCGCCATTTTTTATGGCATCCTGGGTATGGATGTTGATGCAGTAGGCGCAGCCGTTGAGCTGCGAGGCGCGGATTTTTATCAGTTCTTTTACCGTCTTGGATAGCGGCGAGGATGCAAGGTAGGTTTCCAGGCCTATCATCGCTTTTAGCGCGTTTGGAGCGGCGGTTTTGAAATTAAGTCTTTTTTGCATGGCAATTATCGTTTTAAAATTGTTCCCTGCAAAATTGGGCAATAAGGAAATGAAAAAACTTAAACTGGTTTAAGAAAGAAGCTTTTTTCTGATCTCGCTCAGATACTCGGGGGTGAAGCCCAGATAGGAGGCGATCAGGTACTGCGGGACGCGCTGTATGAATTTTGGGTGGTTGCGCGCCGCCTGGAAATAGAATTCTTCTTTGGAGAACGAGAAAAGGAACTGGATGCGCTTCTGGGCCGCCGCGTAGGCCCGCTGGTACACAAAACGGAAATAGCGCTCCATTACCGGGAACTCCTCCAGGAGCTGCTGCTGCTTCTCTGCAGTGATGTACAGGATTGTCGATTTTTCCACTGCCTGGATATAGAATTCGGTAGCAAGCCGGTTTTCGTATGCGTAGTTGTCGGTGAGCCACCAGGTTTCAATCGCAAATTCGGTGGTCTGCTCTGCGCCTTTCTCGTTGATGAAGAATTTTCGAAGCAGGCCCTGAAGCACAAAATAATGATGCCGGCAGATTTCTCCCTCTTCCAATAGGTTTTCTTTTTTGGCCGCTTGTCTGGTGTCGAAGAATTTTATGATCTGGCCGAATTCGGTAATGTATTAGATGTGTTGGTGGTTAATTATTGAATAAAACATTTACAGATTATCAATGATTTATATTAATATAGCATAAAATTAAAACAGCCTTCGGGCTGTTTTTTTATTTTATAATGCCTTAAATCGAAAAAAATGAGCTCAAACCAGACTAGGTGTTACAGATGTGTTGGTGATATTCGAAAGATGATAAAGTACGGAAAGACAAAGTCTGGTAATCAAAGATATATTTGCAGAGCATGCGGGAAAACTAGAGTTGAAAATTATGCATATCTGGCTTATAAAGGAGATATAAACCAGAATATTATTCAATTAACTAAAGAAGGTTTGGGAATAAGAAGTACTGCAAGAATATTGAAAATATCGACGACAACATTATTGAAAAGAATTGTATCAATTGCTCGAGATATTACCAAACCAATTATCAGCAAAGGCAAAACTTACGAAGTAGATGAACTGTGTACTTATATCCGATATAAGAAAAATTATATTTGGCTTGTTTATGCTTTGGAAAAGAATTCTAAAAATGTTGTAAGTTTTAATGTTGGCAAACGAACCAATAAAACGCTGAATCGTGTTTTGGAAACTCTGAAATTAGCAGAAGCAAAAAAGATATTTACGGACAGACTTAAAAACTACAGATATCTGATTGACGAGAAGCTGCATTCTGTTAAACGTTTCGGAACTAATCATATTGAAAGGAATAATCTGACTCTCAGAACGCATCTGAAAAGACTCAATAGACGTACAATCTGCTTCAGTAAAAGTTTAGTTGTTTTTACTGCTGTTTTGAAGATTTATTTTTGGATTTGAGATTTAATGTGCGAGAATTTATTTAGTTTCTTAAATTTACTTTTGACGGAGACAGAAGCTAAACACTTATTTATACGATGAGATACTATTAAAGTCAGTTAGATATTTTTAAAAACAAGACTTTCTAATAATATTTCTGTATAAGTTTCGAACCTAAACGGCGTAATCCTTGTTTTTGTTGACTTTCCGGTTTTCAAAAAGACCATGTGCCACAATTCTGCCATAAATTTGTTAATACCACATTTTATAGTTGTGATGCTATTGCTGCTTTTTGGATTTAACTTTATTAAAATGATATATTTATTCAAAACAGGTATTTGTACTTGGTTTAAAAATATTTTATTTCTTTTAATTTGTTGACATTGTATCTTTTACAGTCAGTTAAACATGAATTTTAGATTTCCATTAGTAAATTTTTTAAACTTAAAAAAAGAATCTCATGAAAAAAATTACTATCATTTTTCTAATATCTTTTATAATTATTGCATGTGGTACCCAGCAAAAAGCAATTAAAAAAACTCCCGAAGTACTGCCTGGATTTACACTAATTCCAGGGCCAAATGCGCTCGATAAACCTGGGACAATTTTTGCTGTTGATAAAGATGGAGTACAACAACCTTTAGGTTATTTGACAGCTGATGTGCAAAGTGGAATCGTTCAGATAGGAAATGCTAGCGGCTCAAAAGTTTCTTCAGTAGGTGCAATCATTAATTTTTTGGGACAGGGAAATACCGTTGTTGATATTAATGCAAATGCTGATATCAAGAGAACTATTTCATATAATTTACAACTTTTTGACTGTGTGCAGGAACGATTAAATTTACTTAAGTTAAATGATGAATTGGAAAAGACAAAAGATATCATTTTGAACTTTAGCAGGAATAATCCAAATATGGCAGATTATAAGTATTATATCATAACTGAGTCGGTAAAAAGTCCAAAAATAATCTACACTTTCGATACTGACAAAAAAGGAGATTTAGGTCTAAAAGCAGACATCGATAAGATTGTAACAGTTAATCCAAATGTTAAATGGGATAACAAAAACAATTTTAATTTGTCATATGATTTAGGGGTTCCGTTGTATGTTTATGCAAAATATTTTTCTTTAAACATTGTTACACAAGCAACTGGAGAAACTAGATTTTCAATTGGCAAGGCTTTAGAATCTACAGATCCGCTCTATGTTAAGAAATAAATTCTTTTTTATCACTGTTATTATATTGGCTGTTGGATGCGGTGGTAATAATAAAACATTAGGAGATAAGAGTTTACGTGAACTAAAATCAGATCTAAAGACCATTTTTGATTGGTATGATGCTTTTCAAAAATCTCCACCATCAACTGAACTTATAGTTTTGGCTGATTCGATTAATATTGATTTTAAAGGCAGATTATTTCTTTCTGAAACGGAACTTAGAAAGGAGTATGGAAATAGCATTAAGATAAAAAAGTATATAAATAAAGTTCACGAAAATGACAAAAAAGAGATTGGATCAAGACCATTTGAGAAAAATAGTACTGTAAAAGATGAAAATTTTTTTTCTAATAGAACTTTATATTATATTGATGATCTTAAGTTTCCTAAGTATGCAGATGGGAAAATATATGATCTATTTGATGTTTATAAAGAAATTAATGAAAGGACTAATAAAATTCAAAATTCAGTAGATAGTTTAGTTTTTTCATCCCGCTATAAATCTAAAGATGATCTAATTATACCAAGTTCTATGAAGCCTTTTTTAAATAAAATACTGGAAGATAGAAAACTTGAAATTAAAAAAAATGGGGGCGAATTTTTTTACGAAAAAATTAAAGACTTGCAATTATCTTATGATAAACCAACAGTAAAGAATCTATTTTTCTATAATGACTCCAAATTTATATATATATCACCTGAGATTTTCAGGGCAATATATATAATTACATTTAATCAGTCATATGATAATTATCGATTGATTAAATATAATTTTGAAAATGGGTATAACCCTAATTTATTTGGGTCAGGCATTATGACAAAAGATGACTATTATCTAAATGTAAAAATATTTAGGGATAAATTTTCAAGTGAAATTTCATTATTGTTGCACCATGAAATGGCTCATATTTATTTAAGTAAAAATGGTTTTCCAGAGCAAAATGAGCTAAAATGTGATTGTTATGCTTTAGCTTTGTCTGGGACTAGACCTATGGTTATTGGTGGTGATAAACAATTAGGAATTTATGAAAGTCTCTTGCAAGGTGCAATTAAGAATAATCATCCAGAATATTGGAATGTTTCAGATACTATAACACTTAATAAAAGGTTTAAGGTGACGGAAAAATTATTTAAGAAAAAAGTCATAACACAAAGATTTTGTGATAGTTTAACAAGTGTAAAATAGAGAAAGAACAATGTTTTATTTGTATTGTCTAAGATTTTTTTTCTCGCGTTCTTTTTCTGGAAGTATCCTAATTATTAACCCGTCATTGGCAACAGTAATAATTAAGATAACTTATTTGAAGGCTTTTGAATTATTTTCAAAAATTCAGTTTGTTTTTAGATCATTGTTGTCTTTTTATCATGAAGAATATAGAAGGTAAGCATAAGAGAAATTAGGTTTGATTGAAGATTTACTTGAGATGATATGAATTTACTCAAATACAGAAAACTTTAATCCTTCAGATTATATTCCATTCATTATAGTGTCTGCGTTGGTAAAAAAGGAAGTCGGTGCTACACTGGCTTTTATAATTATTTTTTGGATTGTTTTTCTGTTCATTCTTGTCAAAGATAAATCAATTTTTAAGCTCGGCTGAACAGAAATAAAGCGTATACAGTTTCGAACCTAAGCTCGACATCAATTGATTTTGCTCAGGTTTTAATTTTTCAAATACCGATGTGCTACGATTCTGCCACAAAACTTCGACAAGTGAATTTTTTTAGAAAACTGACTTAAGTTTTTATGGCAAAAGGTATCCTCTCTAAATAAAGCAGTAGACAAACTTGAGTTACATTCTTAGTACATGAAGTATTTTAGCTTATAATTAAAAATGGCTTCAACATTCAATATTTAGGCTACATAGTTAAGGTTAGATCTACGGAACTTTACTTTGTAAATTTAAATAAATAAGTTATGTCAACTAAAAGTAAAATCGCAGTAGTAACAGGAGGAAGCCGTGGACTGGGCAGAGATATGGTTATCAATCTGGCTAAAAACGGGACCAATATTATTTTTACCTATCACAGTAATCAGACCGAAGCTGATAAGGTTGTGTCCGAAGTAATATCGCTCGGACAAAAGGCTATTGCGTACCCATTGGACATGGGGAGAATAAAAACCTTTGACAGTTTTGTAAATCAGGTGAAGGATTATTTATTAGAAAATGAAGGCTCGCCGAACTTCGATTATCTGATTAACAATGCAGGTGTGGGGCTATACGGTTCTGTAACAGATACTACCGAAGAGGTTTTTGATACGCTGATGAACATTCACTTTAAGGGAGTTTATTTCTTAACACAGAAATTACTCCACCTGCTTAATTATGGAGGCAGAATTATAAATGTATCCTCTAGCTTAACTAGAATTTCTTTTCCTAATGTATCTGCTTATGCATGCATGAAAGGTGCAATTGAAACCTATACAAGATATTTGGCAAGGGAATTAGGCAGCAGACAAATTACGGCTAACACTATTGCCCCCGGAGCAATTGCAACTGATTTTGCAGGAGGTTCAACAAAATCTGATGAAACCAAAAGAAATGAAATAGCAGCAATGACAGCACTGGGACGTGTGGGCGAGCCTGAGGATATTGGCGGCGTGGCGGCCTTTCTTTGTACTGCGAAAGCTGGCTGGGTAAACGCACAAAGAATTGAGATCTCCGGAGGAAGGATGGTTTAATTTTGTAAATTTATAAAATGATTCAACATCAGGTACATAGGGTAAAATCAATTGCTGAGTTTCATAAATTGAAGGGTCTGCCTTCCCCTGAGCATCCTTTAATCAGTTTATTTGATTATGAGGCTTTTGTATGCTCCAAAGAAATGAACAACAAGAATTTTGTATTTGACTTCTATCATATTTCTATAAAACGCAGCATTGATGCTAAATTTAAATATGGTCAAAGTCATTACGACTTCGATGATGGGGTTATGTTTTTTATAGCTCCATATCAGGTTTTTGGCATTGAAAAGATTGAAGAGATTGCAAGCACAAAAACCGGATGGGTCCTTATGATACATCCTGATTTTTTATGGAATACACCGCTGGCAAAAAATATAAGCCATTATGAATTTTTTGACTATATGGTAAATGAAGCGTTGTTTCTTTCTGAAAAAGAAGAAGCTACGCTAAACGATATAGTGAAAAATATTAAACAGGAATACAATGCTAACATGGATAAGTTTAGCCAGAGTATAATTATTTCACAATTGGAAACACTTCTTAATTATTCTCAGCGGTTTTATCAGCGGCAATTTTTAACACGCAGCGTAAGTAGTCATCAGATTTTAGATAATGTTAAAAAAACTATTGAAGATTATTTTAATAATGAAAACACATCTGGACTTCCTACAGTTCAATTTGTTGCTCAATCTTTGAATTTATCACCTATGTATTTAAGCACTTTGTTAAAATCTCTAACAGGTCTGACGACACAACAGCATATTCACGAGAAACTGATAGAAAAAGCCAAACAAAAACTATCAACTACTGAATTGACAGTTTCTGAAATAGCTTTTCAACTGGGATTTGAACACAGTCAGAGCTTTTCAAAATTATTTAAAAATAAGACAAGTATATCGCCTGTAGAATTTAGAAGCTCATTTAATTCATGAAAGCACAGCTCATCATCTAAGTGCATCATTGCCAGTCCTTAAACAATGATTTAAAATGTTAAAACGATTTGATAAACAATTTTGGGATATGTTGTTTACATTAATATATTTAACTGCTAAAAAAAGGCTTTCATTTGCTTAATAATAAAAGAGATAAATAAAACTAGGTAACTTTTTTATAAAACGAGTCGATTAATACGAAAAAAACAGCCCGTCATGATATGTTTTTCTTTTTCAAGATATTCTCTCAATAAGCAGTTTCCTGGTGAGTGACTAAATGCTTCTATAGATTATTTTGGCAATTAAGAAAATGAGCAGCTCGATTGCGTTCTACTTTTGTGCCAAAAGAGTTATCAACTTCATGCTTAATAAAGCCTTCGGGCATCAAGCGATTTTTATAAGGCATATATTTTTGGTATGCCCTACTTAAAGTCTGTAGATATTGATACTGCTTCCCAATCAGACATTTCTTGATTCAATTGCTGGATTTTACTTTTTGCCCTGTTAAGAGCATCGCTTCCTAAAAACAAGTTTACCGGTGGATTTTTGCTTAATACCAACTCCAAAAAAGCATCCGCAATTTTATCGGGATTTCCCAGCTGTACCCCATTGATACTGTTCATTTTTTCATGATGCTCCCGCAGATAGCTATACTCTTCAATGTGGTTTTTATTGTAAGCAATGGAATCCGATGCTGCAAAACTTGTCCTGAACCACCCAGGCAAAATATTTGTAACATGTAATCCAAGCGGTTTTAAATCATTCGCAAGCGCTTCAGATAAGCCGCTTAATGCAAATTTTGCAGTACAATATACTGACCATCCCAGCCCTGGAGCGAAACCGGCTATTGATGAAATATTAATGATATTACCTGAACGCTGTTTTCTGAGATAGGGCAGGGCTTTTTGAATGACCCTTACAGCGGCAAAGAAATTAACTTCGAAATTATCGTTAATTTCCTCAGCGGTAAGTTCTTCGAGTGCACCTCCTAGACCATAACCTGCGTTATTTACGATTACATCGACGTTGCCAAACTTCTCAATTGTTTTATTAAAAGACGACTCAATGGATGACTCGCTTTTTAGATCTACCTCAAGTGCCAGAAACCTGTCTTCGTATGCAGTGAACTGTTTAAAGACATCCACTGTTCTTGAGGTGGCTGCTACTCTGTGGCCTTTAGAAAGAAGTTCCTTTGTTAAGGATAATCCCATTCCCTTAGAAGCTCCTGTAATATACCAGACTTTACTTGTACTCATAATTTTTATTTTAAGACAAAGTTAAAACAGATAATTAGCGTAGTTTTGTTAGAATAGCACCACTTTTTGTCAAATTCAAACCTTTTCTAGTTGATGAGGGATTACGTTTGGTTTGTTTTTTGAAGAACTTATTAAAATGTGCCTGATCCTCAAAACCTAGGGCATAACTAATTTCTGCTATACTCCAGCTGGTATATTTCAGCAATGCTTTTGCTTCGGTTGCAAGCCTTTCGAAAATATGTTCTGTAGTAGTGCGTCCAGTCGTTTTTTTAATTGCCCGATTAAGATAATTAACATGAACAGAAAGCCTATCGGCTATGGCTTTCGGGGAC
>Ga0308166_1000521_pt1 | contig 51305 bp, 56 predicted proteins | sample PhyCR2_2_FD_202137 | JGI IMG/M metagenome (GOLD analysis project Ga0308166, IMG submission 202137) | Phyllosphere microbial communities from UC Gill Tract Community Farm, Albany, California, United States - DLSLCC.R2 | ecosystem: Host-associated > Plants > Phyllosphere > Unclassified | place...
GATGGCAAAGCGATCACCGGCGCCACCACGGTCAGCTACAAGCTAGTCGCAGCTGATGCCGGTAAGAAGATCACCGTCACCACCACCGGCTCAAAGAACGGCTATAAGTCGGTTTCCAAGACCAGTGTCGCTAAGTCGATTCCGCTGATGAGCTTGAGTAAAACACCGGTACCGAAGGTCTCTGGTACCGCTAAGGTCGGTTCTACACTCAAAGCCAGCGCCGGGTCATGGGCCCCTTCGGGCGTGAACTTCAAGTATCAGTGGAAGCGTGATGGCAAAGCGATCACCGGCGCCACCACGGTCAGCTACAAGCTAGTCGCAGCTGATGCCGGTAAGAAGATCACCGTCACCACCACCGGCTCAAAGAACGGCTATAAGTCGGTTTCCAAGACCAGTGCCGCCAAGTCGATTCCACTAATGAGCTTGAGTAAAACACCGGTACCGAAGGTCTCTGGTACCGCTAAGGTCGGTTCTACACTCAAAGCCAACGCAGGGGCATGGTCCCCCTCGGGCGTGAACTTCAAGTACCAGTGGCAGCGTAACGGTGTTAACATCTCCGGTGCCAACAAAACATCCTACAAACTGGCCAAAGCCGACAAAGGAAAAAAGGTCACTGTCAAAGTCACCGGCTCAAAGAGCGGCTACAAGTCTGTCGCGAAAGTGAGTTTAGCGAAGCTCATTAAGTAGCACGTAAGTAGTACCGGCGAACGTCGCTGCCTCAATAGAGGCAGCGACGTTCGACTTATCGTTGACGAACCGTTGGTTCGTTGTTTTCTACCTAACTTTGGAACGCCGTTACAAAAAAATGCTTTATCCAGATGAACGGAGGGAAGCCCTATTCGAGCATCTCGTAGTAGGTCTGAGAAGCCGACACATCTTCCGCGTAGGGTTTGGTGGAGTAGTGCTGTAGCTCGATCAGTCCTGCTGGCATGCCCGAGCTGGTGAGAATCGCCCGACCTCGTGGCAACGCAGCCAGATCAGCTACGTCGAGGATCTTTTCGCGCTGCATCGAGCTGGACACAGAGCGCCCGTTGCGGCCGCTGGTGCTTGACGAGCGTTTGAGCACGTCCCGTTCCCCGATCACCTGGGTGAGGAACGGCAAGAACTTGTCATCTGAGAGTCCTGAGCCGGCAACGCGAATGTTGGCGGCACCCCAGAGCTTGTTCATGCCCTTCTCCCCGTAGGCTTCCACGCCTTGGCTGTAGGACTGGAAGAACGTGGATACGACGATACCGCGTGAACCGTAGTGCGAATATACGTCGGGTAGTTCGCGCCAGCGCACCACGTTCGCCGCCTCGTCGAGCACGGCTGTGAGCGGGGTTTTCAGGCGGCCTCCTGGTTGGCTGGCTGCGGTTTTTTCTGCTTCGGTCATGACGGCCATGACCAGGGCTGCGGTGATTGCGCGGGCGGAGCCTCCGCCTTCTTTGGAGATGAGATACAGGGTGTCTGTTCCGGTGGCCAGCTTGCGGTGGTCCAATTCGGGGCGGTTGGCCCCATTGTGGCGAATCCAGGGGATCACCTTGTCGTAGGAGAGCACGTTCACCCAGGGGCGCATCGTGCCATACACGCCGTCACGCTGCTTCGGGGTGAGCTTCTGGATCTGCTCCAAGGAGTTGGCCAGGGCGAGGTGGCCTCGGTCTTTGAGCAGGTCGCGGGCCGTGAAATTCTCGGGATCTTGCGCCCAGGCGAACACATCGGTAATAGGGCGTCGGCCTACGGCGGCGGCAAAAAACAGGTGCGAGAGCAGCCGTTTGCCGTCAGACTCGAAATAGGCGTCCTGCTTCGCTCCTGCGTCGGTGGCCGAGGCCAGGAAGACGTCAGCGAGCTTTTCAGCGGTTTCCATATCGGTCACGAACGATAGGGGGTTCCACCACCAGGAAGGTTCTTCGCCGATGATGCCCTGCACATCGTGAACCCAGACGGTGCCCACGCGGGCGCGAGGGCCACGAGTCATGTCTACGATGTCGCGTTTATTCGAGGTCGCCAGCACTGGCCCGCCGGTTTCCAGGATTTGGGGGACGCAGACGCAGGAGGTTTTACCGGCGCGTGGCCCCATCAACCAGATCTGCACCCACTCATAGGAGGCGAACAACGGCTTGTGGTTGTTGACCAGGTTTGCCAGGGGTGATCCGCATCCGGCTTTGGTCGCTCCGAGGCGTTCAGCATCTTTGCGGGCGGCTGGTTCTTCTAGGGCCTTGAAGTCTTTGGCGTGGCTCATTTCTTTGGCCAGGTGATCAATCCGGGAGCTGGTGCCATGGCTACGCCGCCACACCATCACGAGCATGGCGATGACAGCCAGCAACAATGCTAGTCCCAGGATGAATACGGTGAGCTGGATAGCGCCCACGGGCAGGTAGCCCCGGCCTTGATCCATGAGGATCTGTATCGGATTATTCGACGAGTTCTCTACTGAAGGATCGAGGATCGCGCCGAGAGTCCACAAGAGCACACCCATGATGACGAGGGTGAGGATGCCGCCGCCGATGATCCATAAGGTTTCGTCGTTGGCTGGTTGGTTTTTGCGCCCTGAGCGCGGATCAGCGTTGAACATTATTTGACCATCTCCCAAGCCCGGTTGGTATCCGAGATCTCAAATTCCAGATCAGTGAGCTGCGTGACGAACGGAGTACCAGGATTCTTGCCAACCTTCATGATGAAGTGCCCGGCACCAGGGCGACGGGAAGCCTTATTAGTTTTCGGATCAACCACCGCTTCACCAGTCCAGTCCGTCATCAACGCTTTTTCCTTGGAGGACAGCGCGAACACTTCTTCCAGGTTGCCCATCTCCGACGGAGCCAACCCACCCAAAAAGACCAGGGCGGAGCGTTCCACGAACCCCCAGGCGGTGGCTGTCAGGTGTTCCTTGGATAGCCTGAGGTCGTTCATGGTGTGGGTGATCATGACCTGGCCGATGCCGCGCCCGCGATTCAGGCGAGTGATGGTGTCGATGAAGTGCACCATGTCATCGCTGGCGCGCAGGATGCGCCACAGCTCGTCCATGACCAGGAAGTAGGTGCGGCGCTGCCGCTTGCCCGCAGCGGCCAAATGCTGTTCGGCCGAGACGGTGGCTGATCCGAGGTTCCAGCACAAGGACTGCACGGCAGCGACCAGAACACTATCGTTTTCGTTCACGCCGGAAATGTCGAATACCACCGGCACACCGGGGGTGATATGCGCATCCGAGGGCTTGGCGAACATGTCCCCATAGGCACCGGAAGGGCCGAGGTTGATCAACGCGTCCAGCAGCGCTTGGAGGCGCTGGTCATATTCGTGGTCATCATCGTAGGCCAGCACATTTTGGCGCAGCACCTCGGGCCGGGAACGAATGAAATCGACCAGATCCCCGATCAACGGCGCATCCCGCAACTCTGGGTCGAGTTCGTTGATCGCCACCGACAGGCAGGTGGACTCGTGCGGCTTGAGCGGCCGGCCCAGCATCATCGAGGCGATGCCTTCCATCAGGGAGCGGCGGCGGCTGATCATCTCTTGGATCGCAATATCGCGGGCTTTGTCCTCTTCAATTTCGTTTAAGCTGGCGACCAGTGGGCCTAGATCTAACGGATTGAGGTGTCCTTGGCCGGGGGAGAAGGTAATGACCTGCCCACCCAGGGCGCGGATATGCGGCACATAATCAGGGCGAGAGTCGGCCAAGATCATCGGCACCACACCCCAGGCGGAAAGCACCGCCAAAAGGCGGTGCACCAGCGAGGTCTTGCCTAGTCCTGGCTGGCCGAGGATGAACGCGGAAGGGTTGGAAATGATGCCGTTGAGGAACCACGAAATCGGGTCACCGGTCACGAGCGTGTTGCGCAGCAGATGGCGGCCCAGAGGTGCGCCAATGGTCGGTAATCCGGCGCCGTTGACGAACGGCCAGAACCCGCACACCTGCACCGCTGAACCTTGAATCTCGACCGGGTTTTCGATGTAGTTCACCGGCCCGCCGCCACGGCGGTTCCACCCTGCATCGCCTGGAACATAGCGCGATTGGGCGCCCTCAGCCAGCAGTCGGGAAAGCAAGCCTGGTTCTTTGGCTGGTTTGGGTGCGGCTTTCTTCGCAGCGCGTTCCAAACGGGCCACGTCGCGCTTGGATAGCGTGAGGCTGTGGGACTCGGTGAGTTGAGAGAGGGCCAGATCCTCAGGGCTAGCGTGCTGGCATTTGTTCGAGAGTTTCAGGGGAGTCATCAGAACCACGTCTTCAGCTCGTCGGGGATCATCATGTGATCAGGCACCACCATGCCTAGCGGCAAGCCTGCCTGGAACGTGACCGCTTGGTTCGCCAACGCTTCGCGTACCCGCAGCTTGGCGTGGGACACCAGGCCGGGAACGGTGCGGTCGAACTTCTTCAGTTCCGCCTGATCCTTGACGCTGATCGTTATGATCAGCCCGAACCGGGTCAACCCGGAACCCAACGCTTCTTCCTGGGCTGTTTTCTGCGCTGCCGCCAAACGCTGGCGGGCACGCACGGACACGCGCTGCTGGGAGCCGGAGAACATCGCATCCTTCTGCTCGTTCTCCACCACGGTGGAAGTCTGATCCGCTGGGATCGGACGGTACAGCAGGGTCACGCGCTTGCGCAGCGCGCCCTCGCTGGGGGCGGCGAGGCGGGCCAATGAGTTGGACATGAACGCGCCGCGCGGGCCTTCATACATCGTCCACGACTTCGACACTGCCCGGTCGTGCCGGTAATGGTCGAATGCGTCTAACGCGAACGATGGGCCAGCATCCTCCCACGCCAGGCCGGTGCCGCCAGCGGCTTGCGCTTCTTCCACGGCGACAGCGGTGGTCGGGTCGTAGGCAACACGGGTGAAGTCGATGATTTCCTGGGCAGTGTTCGGGCGTACTGCTCCGGCTCCGGTGTTGGCCAGCCCGGAAATGATGCCGGGGAGCTTGTTGCCGATTTCCTCGGCCATCTCTTCCATGCCCCGATCCCCGGCCTTGCCATCAAGGCGGCGGCCGTCAAAGGTCAGGGTAATGCGGGCTACGACCTCAGGAGCAGCGGAGTGATCAGTCTGCGCGATGCGCTCCACGACCTGCTGGGCGAACTCGGGTGCGTCCTCGCGGTGGTTATCAGCCAACAGCTTTTGCAGCCGCAGGCCCGAGTCCTGGGAGGATTCGATGGTGACCGAAGCGCCGCGGATTCCCTCGTCCAACCCGCGTTGGGTCAGCCAGTTCGCCCAGTGCGCCACCTGGTTATCCAGGTCGGCCTGGTCAATGAGGTTATCCCCGTTGGGGAAGCATTCGAGCACCACGGAGTAATTGTGGTGGCCACGGGATGAGAGGCGGATCAGGCCGAAGGGGCTGCCGTAGGAGTCCATGGATTCGGTCAATTGAGACTTGGCCATCAAGCCTGGTAGGCGTACTTGGCCGTCGGGGGTGAATCCGGTGGGGCCGGAGAGGTAGATGTGTTTTTTGGATGCGACTTTCTGCCGCTGCGCTAGACGTAGCATGAGTCTCCCGTAGATTGATCGGCCTTGTTTTTTGGTGGCCAGCAGCAGCATGGCCCCGAGGATGGTGGCCAGTGCGATGATGAATGCGGTCATGATATAGCCGCGAGCTGCGGTGACAATGACGATGAGAACAACGGGCACCAGCATGAGGCTTTGGCCCATCGACAGGCCCAGGAGGCCCGAGCGGCGGGGAACGGTGAGGTTACCGAAGGTGTTCGGTTCAATCCTTACATCGGTGGTTGCCATGATTATTCGCCGTCCTCGTCGATGAGCTTGCTGGGATTTGCTCCACTAGCAGCGCCTTTAACGTCGCCCATCTTCTGCATTGCTTCACTCACTTTGTTCGTGGGTTTGGCCCCGGAAGGGCTGCTTGAAGGAGCGCTGTTCTGGGCTGAGCCTGAAGAACTAGCGCCGAATGCACCGGCTCCTTTACTGCCGGAAGCAGAAGAACCAGTAGAACCAGGGGAAGCTGATGCACCGGCACCGGCACCGGATCGGTTAGAACTCGAACTGCTTGATGCAGGAGCAGCAGCTCCGCCATCCGATCCACCAGCAGCAGAATGAGAACCGCTACCAGTAGTAGGAGTACTGCTAGAGCTTGCGCCGGAAGTGGAGCTGCCTGAACTACTGGCAGAAGATCCGCCACCGCCACTAGAGCCGGAACCTGCCTCACCAGTGGCAGCACCCGAGGCTGAAGAGCCAGCATCGGTACCACTGATGGTTTCGGAAGCAGAAGAACCACCACCAGTTGAACCACCACCGGAAGTGCCAGCGCTACCACCAGTCGTTCCTCCACCACCGGCTGTAGTTCCTCCACCGGCAGCACCCGCAGCGGTCGAACCGCCACCCGAAGCTGCGGCGGCACCACTGCCACCACCAACGGCACCTGCACCGCCACCCATCGCCGCACCAGCACCACCGGCAGCAGCGGCCGCGCCACCCGTACCCGCGACAACAGCCGCACCGGCGGCGAGCGTGACACCAGCACCAAGAGCTGCACCACCGGAGAACGCGCCAGCGCCAACACCGGCAGCAGGAACAATGAACTTGATTAAGGCGGGCAACGCCAAGGCCGCCAGCAAGAGGATCAGCAACGCAATCAGCGTGGAGTGCATCGCCTCAGTAATCGATGCTTCTTCGCCCTCAGGAGTACTGCCCTCAACCAGCATGCGGAACCCCAAAGAATAGATACCCGCAGCAACCGGTTTGAACAGCAAGAGAGCGATCAGCCAGCCGTTGGCTTTGCGCCAAGCTTGGCGACCCTGCTCTGAACCACTGGCCGCTGCCAGCACAACAATGAATGCTGAAAGGATCAGGAACATCACGTCACGGAAATACATGAACAGCAGATTGATGACCGCACCGAGCAACAACAAGATGAACATCAAAAATGCTGGGCCAGGACTGGAAATTAGCGCAGCACTGGTAGTCAGCATTTGTGTCAGATCCACATCCCCGCCAGTGGATCGTTCAACGATCCACTTGGAGAACTCATCTGAAGCCGTCAACAGCAAGCCAATACCTGTTGCATAGGCAGTGGCAGCGAGAATCAAATTCACAATCGGGGTGCCCAAACCGATGAGGCTATTCTTCACATCCTGGGACATGACGAGCTTTATCAGGCCGATGAGGAAACCCAGGATCGCGAATCCCGCAACGTACCAGGACATATCATCGCGAAGACTAGTCACGGCAGCGTTGTCTACGTCTGGGCTGGGCGTATCCATCCAAAACGTGGAAACCTGTGCAACGAAACCCACCGCACCGTCATAGAGCGACTGCACAAAATCAGTAATCGCGCTATCAGCAAGATTTTTAAGTGTGTCACCTACACAATCAGGTGCCCAAGGCCCGGGGACGCAGAATGCCATGATTACTCCCAGCGAGTGAATGTACTAGGGTCAGTTACTTTAGAAGCGGAGGGGACTCCGTTGCTTACGTCCAAACGCCAGTCGTGATCCTTCTCGCTCCACACAACATTCCAACGCAGTGACGCGTACTCAGTGCCGGAGGGAATGAGATATTCGACTGATGCACTATCGTTATCGCTCGCCATGAGACGGAATCCCTCAACCAGTGGGTATGAGCCACCCGCAAGCTCTGGCTTCAACTCTGCAACGATTGAATCGCGTTGTTGTGATTCGATCGCTGCATCTGGGACAAGCGATCCGGTGAGGTCAAAGCTTAAGGTAATTCCCGCGTACACTGCGCCGGTGGGGGTGTGGCTGAAACAGCGCCAGAAATCCCCGTCCTTCTTCGCTGGCCCGTGGTCAGCATTTACCGGCAGCAGCATTCCGGCTGGGTGGCGCTTCCACTCCGTAGCCGGTGCATCGTTCGGGAACGAATTATCCGTGCTCAAAGCAGGGCAATCGCCAGAAGCGGGCTTAGAAGTCGAAGCCGAAGGGGAAGGAGAAGGCGAAGCGGAATCCACCGGCACCGAGGGTGCCGGGTCAGTAGGGGTCGCTTCTGGCTGCGGGGTGTTGCGGGGGAAGAATATCAATCCCACAATCACCACCGCAGCGATGAAGGCGAGGACACCGCCCCAGAGTTTCCAGTTTCTGCCTAATGGATCAGTTTCGGCCATGAGGATCTTTCCTATCTCTTAGACGGTTCGCCGGTGCTTAGACGAAAACGTTGATGATCGCTCCGGCGCTAATGGCCAAGATGCACACGATCAACGAAATGATCAGTCCCTTGAACCCGTTGATTTCACGTCCGGTGAAGGAAGCGAAGGCCAGGAAACCGGCTGAAACGAGGAACCCGGCCACGCCGAGCAGGATCACGGCCCAGGCGATCCAGTTCAGGATCGTCGTGAAGCCTTCAGTTCCTGGAGGCTGTTCAGGGGTCGGGTTGGGAATCGTGGCGGCCAGATCAATACCGAAAGCCAGGGTTTGCAGCAACATTTGTGTGCCTCTCTATTTGGTGGGAGTGTTCAGGAGTTTGATGATTCGCTTGATGCGCCCGGGCAACCGGGCCGGATCTGGGGGAGCGTCTAACCAGGAGTCCATCCACGGGATATGGACGCCACGTGGCACCATGCGCAAAAGACGTTTCGTTGCCTTCTTCCGTGCTTCGCTGGTACGAGGACCTGCCTCGATGAGGACCAGGGCTGAAAGTCTAGAACCGGTCAGTTGGCTATTGGCCCATGAGCGGATGAACCGCTCTGCACTGGACAGGCCGGTGCGGTCGGTACGGGCCACAGCGATCACTGGCAGCGGCCATGTCGCTTGAGTCCGGGTGCTATGCGAGACCGGCCACGACTGGCCGATATCCGCGGCAGTGGGTCCGAGCAGCCTGGTAAGGGTCGTAGCACCGGCTCCACCGTGCAAGCCCATGATGGCTAGGCCCTCGAACATGCCGATGTCCTGATGTGGCCACGGGGTTTGCGGTGCTTCCAGTGTGGGGGAGAGCCCTGGTGTCGTTGGTCCGGTGACCAGTAGGTTCTTGCCCATGAGTTCGTCTCGAACATCGGGGAAGGTTTCGAAGGGCTTAATCGGTTTTGTCGCGGTAAATGGGTTTGGTAGGGCTGACATATGTGCTCTCACCTCAGTAAAGTAATCATCGGTAAGTAGTAATTCACTATTTACGCTAACTCGCATAGAAAACACAGTCAATCACGTTAAGCGTGTAAGTTTCATAAACACGTAAAACATTACTAAATGGGGAAATGTTGCGTAACAGGGTTGACGTGGTTTTCGTACTCAAGCACATTGGGAGTGTGGTCATGAACGATCCAGAAGCAGTCGAAGACTTGATTGCGCAGTTGCCGGAGTGGGCAACGACGGAAGAGATCGCTGACATCATGCGCGTCAAGGCGCAAACCGTTCTGAAATGGAACCGTGAATACGGGCTGAAATCCGTGTCTATCGGATCCAGGGTGCGCAGGTATCGGAAGAAAGATGTGCGGGACTTCTTGCTGACTAGTGATGAGGCCGCCGACTAACCCAGGAAGCCATGGTAGGTGAGTGCATGACGAGTATCGATCCGGCAGAAGTTCCAGCCTTCCCGGTTTACACCCTGCAGATCAGCGAAGATAGGGAAGCGGTGACCCTTGATGGGTCACACGTTCCTGTACTCGATGGAGAAGACTTTATCGATGCGGGTAAAAGAGCGATCGTCGTAAAACTCACTAACCAGCATCTAGGCATGGTGCGGGCGCGAGCTATTGATGCTTCCAGCGGTCAAGCGTGGGACATGATCGTTGCTGTTGACGGTGAGTTTCTTGACCTCACCGAACAGCAACAAGCTGAAGAAGTCATCAAGACTCGAAAACAGCGCCGCACTAAGCGCCTGTTCATCACTGGAGCGAGCGTCATGGGGATGCTCGCTCTCGGTGGTGTCACTGCCGCCATAGTTGTTGCCAACCAGCCAGATTCGCAAGTGCGGGCTTATAGCCCGCAAGGCGTGGGCGCGACCCTGCCAGCAGCACCACCTCCGCAGCACTCAGCCACAGCTGCGTGGAGCCACCCCACTAAGGCGGGTGCCACCGTTAACCTGATCAGCCCCGACCGGTTGCTGACCGCTGACCCCGAAGGCACCGTGGCTGGACGTGTCTCGGCCACCGGGCAACCGGTCTGGCGCGGGGACAACGCCCCCGAAGACCTCGCCTCGATGCACCAGGGCACCTGGGCCGGCAAGCCAGTCTATGCCGCCGCAGAGCGCAACGAACTGCGCCTCTGGCCGGTAGAGATGCCCTACGAAACTCCGAGCGTGGCACCAACCAGCATCGGGCTGGAACCAGGGCAAACAGCACGCACCGACACCCACACCCCCTACATCGAACTGGGAGACTGGTATATCCGCGTGCCCGACGGGGACGGCACGCTGCATGATGTGATGATCCCGCCCGGATCGACCGTGCTGGATGTAGCCGCCGATGGAACCATCACCACGATCAGCGCCACCAGAATCTACACACTGGATAACACCGGGACGATCCTGGAAAAGAAGAACTTCACCGCGCCAGAAGGTGCCACGAAATACCCGGTACGAGTGTGGTTGCTGGATGATACCCATGCCCTGCTGGCATGGGATGACAAAGAACGCGTCATGGGAGTGCTGAACACCAGCACCGGGTCAATGCTGTTCTCCGGCACGCCACGGGCGATCCCCACCGCCACCGAACCCCTTCTGGTGGACAAGGAAGCGAAAACCGCTGCTATCGGAAGCGTGGGAATCAGCTACGGCGACCAGGCAGCAGTCATAGACCTTCCTGCGGCTGATCTGTCAGCAATCCACGGCACCCTGATCTATGCGAACAGCAACAATGGGCCAGTCACCCTGGACCTGGGCACCCCTGAAGCCGAGCCGAAGACGTGGGCGAACTACCGGGCCGAAGATCCAGCCCCGGCACTGGTCACCGATGACGCGGTGTATTTGGTCGCAACCCAGTTGGAGAACACGACTGTCTATCGATCCAACAAGACCCCATAAACCAAGTAAATAACCAAGCATGCAAACAACAAAGCTAGCAAAAAAGCAAAAGAGCATGCGTTAAATCGTGGTCTTTCGAGGAGGCGAAGCATGGGCGAAGAGCAAGGTGGCGGCGCGAAGATCGTCCTAGCAATTCTCGGTGTCCTTCTCCTTCTGATCATTACCCCGATCATTCTGTTCTTAGGCGGTGGAAGCGATGAAGAAACCGCCCCGAACGCACCGTGCGTCATCGAAGGAACACCCATTGGCGAGACGGAAAGCGACGAAAAACCCACAGTCAAAATCCCCGAAGAATACCGTGAAGCAGTCGATCAATCAGCGAGCACCGCTGGATTACCTGTAGGAATTATCGCGGCGCAAATCGAACAGGAATCAGGGTGGAATCCCAAAGCGACCTCCCCTGTCGGCGCACAAGGTATCGCGCAGTTTATGCCAGGAACTTGGGAGGAATGGGGTAACGGCAAAGACCCTTTCGACCCTTTCGCTGGTCTTGATGCCCAAGGCCGCTACATGAAGTACCTGGGCGAGACCATCGCAGATCTGGCTACTAACGAGCAAGAAAAGATCCAATTCACCCTTGCCGCTTACAACGCCGGAGCGGGCAACGTCCAAAAATACGGTGGTATCCCACCCTTCGCCGAAACACGCCACTACGTTCAAACCATCATGGGCAATGCGCAGATGGAATATTCCTCGGACTGTGAAGCACCTGGTGGATTCGACTTTGGAGACCTCTCCACCGGTGAATGGGCGCATCCCATGCCGCACTCTCGACTCACGTCACCTTACGGAGCGCGTGCGTGCCCTCTTGCTAGCTGCGTGGGTAAGCCGTTCCTCCTGAAACATGAAGGTATTGACCTGACCGGATCAGACCCTTACTTCTATGCTCCTACCGAACTGAAAATTACTTACGTCAGCGTCGGATCACCAGATCAGCTTTATGGATCGTACGGTAACTATATTTTCGCTCAAATGACCGAAGCCCCGTATCTGGTCTTTGAGTTCCACGAAGCACAAGATCACTCTCTCATGGTGAAAACCGGAGACATTGTCCAGAAGGGCACACCACTGGGCAAGCCAGGAGCTACCGGAAATTCCAGTGGCATCCATATTCATTTCCAGATCAACAACCCAAAGACCAGTGTGTTTGACCGCCCAGCAGTCAACAACGGCAAAACTTATGACCCTATCCCGATCCTTCGACAGCAAAAGGTGAACATCCAATGAAACACCCGAAAATATTCTCAGGCTTGACTGCTGTAGGGATCGTAGTAGCCATCACCGGTTGCACCCCAGCTACCCAGGGTCCCGAAGACAGTATCGTCCCGGTCATTTCCCCTACAGCAACCACACCCACTGCCTCATCACCGGGCAGCAGCCCCAGTGAAAGCGCCGCTGGACACTCCCATGATCACGGGGACGAAGACCCCGCCAAAGTAGAACTAGCTAAGCAAGCAGCAACGATCATGACCACGTGGGACCCCACCAAGGACTTCAACCGCACCGCAGCTGAAATGCGCGCCCGCAAACTCATGACCAAGGAACGCGCCAAAGAAGTGATCGCCCCGGAACGGCCCGCGACTGGTGTTGAATGGCTGAACGCCGCTGAGAAAAAAGCAACCAGCAAGCCGACCGTGAAGCTCATGACTGAGCACCACGAGCAAAACACGGTTGCGGTCACCGCTACCTGGCAATGGGTCACCAAGGACGGGGAATCCTGGTCAGGCGAAGGGAAGCAGACGTTCTTCTTCACCTTCACCGACACCGAACCGTACAAGATCCGCGACTACGTTTCCTCTGTCCGCTAGCCTCGCACCGAAATCGGGGCGCCGCAGCTAAAGGACCTCAAAGAAATAGGGATGACGATGCGGATAAACGTTCCCCTGCCAACCTTGCCTTTCCAGGACGATCGGTTGGGGAGCCCTATTAGTAGCTCTTGACCGTTACTGAGAACTTCCAGACGTTCGGGCCAACGCGATTCCCGTTGCGATCGGTGTCGTAGTAGATAAAGCACTGGCTCGCTCGCGTCCACGAAGAGTTCATCGTCAGACGCTTGGCGTTGCAAGCATCGAACGTCTTGTAGTCAGTGGGATAAAGATAGGAATATCCAGCCTGGGCCGGCAATGCTGCAACGGTTAGACCTCCAGCAGCAAGCGCCAACGCCGAGGCGGACATAGCGATCCGCATAAGGGTTTTTCTGATCATGGCTCCACCTCCAGAATATGACAGTGCTAACAGCAGTAGTATAGCCATAGTTTGGATTAAATGGTTGGATTTCCTCACACTTACCCGATGCCTTGCCGGAGCTAAGCAGCCAACACGACCCCTGTGGGCAGCGGGATATTCGCAAGATCTGCATGCCTTGGGGGCAAACCAGAATTGACTGGATCTGGTGTCGTGGAATCGACTTCCGGCAGCCCGTAGCTCGATCAGGCGTAACCTCGCCATCCGGCAAACTCGTCATCTAGGGCATCATGCCGCCATGCTGCAAGTTTCCCTTCGGCACGGCGCTGATGCTGATTATGCAGCCAGACACCCAAGGAACGTTCCTTTTCAGATGTGTAGGTCCGGTATCGCGGGAACTGACCGTACTCCGCAACATATTGGACGAGGGCTTCGAAACGCTCGCTCCATCGTTCGTCGAGTTCGCGTTGACGAGGATCGATATGCCAATCGGGAACGTCTTGCAGAAGCAGGATTTTAGCTGCAGGCAATTGACCGGACTGGAACTCCTTGCGCTGAACTGCAAGCCAGTGGTGCAAGGAACGTTCGGCGCGGTCGCCGGTACTGCGCGGAAGCCTTGTGTGCTCAGCGTGGAAGGCTGCTAATTCGTTAGCCTGCCGCCGCCATGTGCTGGAGGGCCTGTTGTTGTTGCGTGTGGCCACTGCCGCTTCGTGCTTGGCTCGGAAACCGGGTTCATAGTGTTCGCGTCGTCGCAGGTGGTAATGGATGGTGGCAGGACCGCGGTGGCAAAGTTCGGCGATTTCCCGCACGGTGATCCCGGCGAGCAGCAGCTGGTCCCATTCGGGGTGCCTTGAGATGTTCCAGCTGGTCATGGCCTTAAGATACCGTACGCGACGAGCACTGGGAGCGACTTCTTGGCAACTGGTGATGGTTATTGTCCAGGATTCTGCATGCCCGTCCAGCGCGATAGTCTCCTTTGAGAAGTGCTGGTCTCAGAGGGTGCCGGCGCCAGCGACCAAGACGTGGGTAACCTGGCGATGATCGAGAATGTCACCGGAGGGCGGCATCATAGCTGCGCTTATGCTTCAGGAAGCAACGCCAACTGCGGGGTCCGGCGCAGTCTGACGTAGGTAGCGCAGTGGTGGCAGGCGGTTTAGCTCTCGGATGTACGGGACCAGTAGGCCATGAGCCGTTCTTGGCCTTGCTGCTCCGTGAGGCCAAGGATTTCTCGATCAGACAGATGTAGCTGATCCTTTAATGCACTGATCATCCATTCAGGAAGTGATGGTGTGTGGTCGGGCTCTGCTGTTGCCTCAACTGATTCGTAGAGCCGGCCCATTTGCACGATGACGTCCTTCAAGGGCTGAATCTTGGGGTTATTGCCCATGCGCGCAACCCGTGAGTTGAGCTCATCATAGACTTCGCCATCCGAACGGGCACCTACGGCCCAGATTTCGGAGACATCAAGAATGGGCACCCCGGAGGCGTCCTCGGTGATGCGCCAAACGATGCGCCAATCCCGGTCACCGACAACTAGCTTCCGAAACCCAACCAGAGCGCCAAGCAGGGGTTCGCCGGCTTCTGGCGACTTTTCCAGAAGCAGCATTTTCTTGAACACCGCGCGGACGATCTGGGGGTCTTTCTTGTGAAGACGATGCAGGTCGGACACTGCGTCCTCAGTCAGGCGAACAATGCACACCCGGCCTTCAGATGGATTCACGAATCCTCTGACTTAGCTTCTTCGGCATTTTCAGCCTCAAGCTCTGCACGGTCTAAGTTGAAGAATTCCATGGCTTGATCAAGGGTTGTGCGTACGCCGCTATCGGTGGCGAAGCGCGCCATGACCAATGCGGCATCGCGAAGTGTTTCCCGGTCCTGGCGCAGCTGAGCGATCTCCTTGGCTGACACCACTTCGGCCACGACCTTGCCGTGGCGCGACAACGCCGTATCTTGGCCTTCTTCAGCTGCTGCCACCAATGCCGAAAGGCCGGAGCGCGAGGCTTCGGTGATGCTCAGAGTAGTCATACAAAAACTATATAGATTTCTGCCTAGAATTCCAATCGCACCTGAGTTTCCAGGCCAGCCCGTTGCACTTCCCGCATTTCTGCTCCCCTGAGTTATCAGCCGATAACCTATCTTATGTAAAGTAGAAAAGACTTTATTTGCGTTCACCGCACATAATGAACTTTGGGGTAACGCCTCGCATCGATCCTCAACCCTCCCTTGGCCTGAGGTTTATCAGTAATCGCCTCCATTGGTCTGGCGCAGTCGCTTGACCAAGACGCCGCAAAAACTTCAGTGAAAATGTCTGCGTTGACGTGCTATTTCCGCGCCAGCTATTGCGAGTTTTGCAAATTATGTGCAAGAATCGCAATCCAGTTCGAGCGCTGAGGACGGTCGATGGGCAACAACGAAAATGTTCTATTTGCAGCGCTCGGCGAGAAAGATCAGACCCGGACGCTTTCCTCAGCACAGTCTTGGACGCCTGAGCCCAACAGCAAAGAGCAAAAGACTTCGCTCCAGCCACGATTCGGACCCGGCGAAACGTCGTGATGAACTTGGTTGACTTCGCCGACAGCTATTCATGGGAATGGACTCTCGGGGACGCTGATGACTCCTTCTCACATGCCAGGGCTGTCCAAAACCTCTCCCACGGCACCGTACGAACCTATCAAGAGCATAACTGATACTTGACGCATTGCAGGGCCTCGAGCTCTGCGCGGGTGACCGAGCTACAACGATTTTTCTGCTCGTTTTCGAGCAGCCTTTATCCAGGATCACCGCGCTGCAGGTAGACCAGTTCGAGTACTCGGATGACGGACGTCTGAGTGTTACTTTCAAGGCATCGCCAGTCGAGATCCCTCCCCCATTCGACGAGATAATCAAAGATTTTCTGGCTAGCAGGATGAACCAGAACACCGTAGCGAATCAAAATTCCTCATGGTGCTATACGGGATACGCTCTGTTTAGGGTGGAATTCGCGGTTCAGCAGTATCTCTGTTCAGCAGTTATCAATTCAGCATCTGACGGTTGTTATGCTGTTCAGCAGGAAATGGTTTCACACCAGATCGCTGTTCTCGTTGAGGATTTAAGTTTGATTAATTTCGAATGGTGCTCTGAGGGTATTATCGCCTGAGCTGCATGGAGGTTAAAACCTAAGATGACACGCATTGCGAAAGATGCACAGGAATTTAACGGTGCTCAGATATTCACCGATTCGGCTAAACAGGCTATTTCTTACCTTAAAAAGCATACTCCGCTGACAGATTGGTCAGTTTCTCGCGTAATCGATGGAGAGCAGATCCACTTGCACGTGCAACCGGATCAGTTGCTCAAAACTGGTCAACGTGTTGAGTGGGAGGAATCTTTATGCAGTCGAATGGCCAACGGCGCTGCTCATATTGTGGAAAATACGCAACAAGATCCTGACTATTCGTGTATGCGATTTTCAGCCGAGGTGGGGGCCTATGCCGGGTACACCATCAATGATGACCGGGATGAGATGTTTGGTGTCCTGTGCGGGGTGCGCACCGATCCGCTCACTGAAGGAGAGAAAATAGATGAAGAACTCGTCGCCCTCATCAGTTCACTTCTATCTGCCCAATTGAAGTTAGCAAGAGTAGCTGATAGAGAACGGCGAAATTGTGAGCTATCCGATGCCCTAGCGCAAACAGATGCTTTGACTGGTCTGTTGAACCGACGTGGCTGGGACAAGATCACCAGCGATGCGCAAGAACGTCTCGATGCTTTTGGCGATTCCGTCTCGGTTGCTGTGATAGACCTCAATGGACTTAAGCAGGTCAATGACAGCCAAGGTCATGCAGCAGGAGATCTATTGTTGCAGCGCGCTGGTGAGATCCTGAGAGGTAAAAGCACTGAGTCCTGCCACGTCGCTCGATATGGGGGCGACGAGTTCATGATTTTGGCCAATGGAGTAGCTCCATCCCAGACAGAGGCTTATTTCTCAGTATTCAGAGATTCCTTGGAAGAGGCAGGGATTCCTGCAGCCATGGGATTTTATTCAGCGCAGCCAGGTACTACCAACCTTGATCAGTGTATTGCCGCGGCTGATGCCCTAATGTATCAGCAGAAATATCAGTGTCGAGACCGTGCCAGGGAAAACAGCTAACAGGCTATCCTTGCAACGGCCTGCAGAGAACTATATCCATCTAAATGCCCTCTTGACAGTAAAATCTAAGGATCGAAAGCGGTGTTTACTAAGGCACTACCGGTTCTTTAGCCAAATGCTACCCGTATTGTGTTTTCCTACTTTTTTCCAGTATGCGCGGGAGGGGCGGCACGTACGATATGCGTAGGTTTTGCGGTTAATTCAGGGCGCGGCATGCCTATCTGAGTCGTTAACCCGTCTCGTCTTGGGCCGGGGCTGCAGCAGTCTCCGTTCAGACAACTCGCAGATTCCCTGCCGCAATTGTGCGGCAGGGAATCCTCTTCTGTTTTTGCTCAAGCCCGTCTGGCCCATCCCCGGAATCTTCTTCCCGAGCACCGATGCATTCTGAAAGGTGTACCGTCTCGCGCCTTGCACTATTCTCTGCCATGACTAGTGGTCGAAAGAATGTTACTGCTGAGATTCGTGAACTAAGCGAGTGTTTCGCTTAACGAGACTCAGTGATCCGTCGCAAGTGATTCCGATTAGCTCACAGAGCCGGTAGTGAGCATGCATGACCAATCTATGACTCTGATTCCCAAAAATTTGCGCTGAAGTGGTGGCCGGGAGCTGAAAATCTACTGTGAACTCGCGTTATCCAATCGAGCACGCCCGGGGGAAGTCCTAGCCTAAAATTCAGAGGAACAAGGGGGAACCAGTTCCATGCAAAACATCTACCAGGCCACAGTTGATGACTCCACCTTGGATGACATCACAGCAGAAGAGGACAATCGTGGCCGCCGCCGACTGAGGCTGGCTACGCTGCTTGCAGTAGCAACGCTCGTGATGATGGCCCTCATAGGTGCATTTGACCAGAGGAAGACCATCAGCCAACGCTCCGGGAACCTGGAGGTCCAGGTGGAATACCCGTCGGTCGTGCGGGCAGGCAACGAAATCCAGCTACGGATAGCCCTCAGCTCGCCGCAGCCGCTGTCGGAAACGGTTAAGCTATCGGTCAGCGAGGACTACCTGACGCTGTTCGAGGATTTCTCGGCCTTCCCGGAACCGGAATCCCAGGCCAGCCGGGGCGATGGCACGGTGGAATTCGAGGTGTCCCCGGTCACCGCGGCGCGGGAGATGGTCGCCACGTTCACCGGGCGGGCCTCGGACCAATGGAACCCCAAAACCAAGGGATCCCTGGGCATCATTGCGGATGATATGCAGATAACCCTCGACATTGAAACCTGGAGGACCCCCTGATGGAAATCGTCATCCGCGCGGCCGCCGCGTTCATCATCCTGTGGCTGGTGACCCGAGCCTCCGGCAGGACCACCCTAGGCGAGCTCAGCTCCTTCGAGCTGATCCTCTTCGTGGTCCTGGGCGATCTGGTCCAGCAGGGCATCACCATGGAAGACCGTTCGCTCACCGGAAGCCTGCTGGCGGTATTCACCATGCTGGTTCTGGCAGCGGGCCTGAACTACGCGAATATGCGTTGGCCCAAGGTGGGCAAATTAATGCAGGGACGGCCCATCGTGCTAATTCGCGACGGGGTAGTGGATCGTAAAGCGCTATACAGGGAGCGCATCGGCTTGGACGAGTTGAGCATGCTGGCCCGACAATCGGGCATCGAGAACTACAGTTCCGTTCGGCTCGCGATCCTGGAGGCCAGCGGGAAGGTCTCCTTCTTCACCGGGGAGGCGAAGGCCGGCCCCCAGGTCGGGCCCTGACCCGCCGTCCTACTGCTGGTCCGGATCCTCGCGCTGGTCGGGCAGATTGGCGATACGCCCCTCGTCGCTCCCTAGGCTTTCAGCTGGCCCGGCTTCCTCGCGTTCCATTTCGTCGACAGTGCGCTGTTCATCGAGCGGTTCGGGGTTCAAACCCAGCAGATCGTGGTCGTTCTCGTCCAGGACCTTCTCCACCCCATGCAGGGGATCCTCTGCATCCAGAGCGCCGGGAGCATCTGATGAACCGGCAGCGGGCTGGCTGTCGCGCCCATCCAGTGGCTCATCGGCATCCAGATCCTGGCGCACGTCGTCAAATTCAGAATTTTCCAGAGACATGTTTTGTCCTTTCGGTGATTGTCAGGGAACTATCGCAAAGATGAGAGCATTTGGCATAGTTTCCCGCGTTCATCAGTTTTGCCGGTGCTACTGCATGGATTTCAGCGTGGTCTGCTCGGAAACCGAGTCGGAGCAAGCAATGGCATCCGTAACCAGTGCCAGGGATGATCGTGGCAAAGGCGTCTGCGGCAGTGGACACGATACAGGTCTCTAGCCAGAGCCCGGTCAGAACCATCGAGTTGGCGCGCCGCTGCGTAGGCAGGGCTAGCAACCCGGTATTCCAGAAAGCGCTATCTCGGTGCTTGAGTATGTCGACGCTTTCAGGGGCATCCCTAGCCTCCTCAGCCGTGGCGGTTGCTGTCTAGCTTCTACCCTCGTTATCCTCATGGCCGGGCTGGTACTGATCTTCAATCGAGTGATCCAGCTCGGGGTCGGAGCAGGTTACCGGCTCGGTGTGAGGTGGCTGCTGCTCTGTTTGGGCTGTGCCTTGCTCCACGACATCTTCAGCCCCGTCGGTTTGCGAGGGAAGATGCTCATCATCTGGCTGGCCCGCAGGCCAGGTATTCTCCACTAGATTCTTGTCTGGATCTCTCAGGGTCTCCGTGGCATTGATGATGAGGTCTTTGGCCTTATCCACAATTCCCATGGTCCTGCTCCTTTCTGTGGTGTGCTTGCCTTCCGTTCTACCGAATACCAGCTTTCTCGCCCGCAAGTACATGGTTAATCAGTTGTTGCCAGCTTGGGACCGGTCGCGCCTTAAGGTCGGTGGGAATCGCCGGAAAGAGTCAATGAGCGGCACACCGTCCAGAGGCGACACAGAGGTTAAAGTAGCTCTCGGTGGGCGTGCTGCTGATTGCCGGAAACGATCATCGCTTGATGGGGACGATCACCATCCGGAACACCGCGGTCCATTGCGTGGCCGAAGGCATGAAAAACACCACGACCAAGGCCTGCGACTATTCACAGGCCTAACCGGCGAGTATCGGGGTCGACGACTCCGTAGATGAAGCCATCCTCGCCGTGCAGGAGCTCCAGCTATACCGATTTCCAGTCATCGACGGGCATAGTCTAAGTAGAGATACTGGCTCAGGAAGACTACCGACCATTCACATCGGTCCCTCCCCGCGGGTGGTCCACTGCGCTACGGCCACGAATGACCCGGTACAGGCCATAGAAGAAAACTAGCGCTCCCCAGCCCACGACAATCCATAGTGGGCCCGAGGTGCTGTCGGGCGCTGCGAGCAACGCGTAGACAGCGAATCCCACGGCCAGTAGCCCGCCGATGATCATCAGCCACAGCCCGGGCCGATGGCGGTTAGTACCTCTCAAACGATCCTGCATGCCAGCTCCTCTTTGTTGCTGCGGATTTCATCCTGCATCGAAGCGTTCCGCATCCCCATCATCCTGCTCTTCGGGGTCTTCGTTGATGGTTCCCTGACGGGCAACCTGTTCTTCACCTTGCGGCGATTCCTGCTCTGGCGGGTTTTGATCATTCTTCCGGTGCTCCTGGTCAGCCATCGTGACGCCTTTCTGCTAGATCCCGGGCTAAGAGTTACGCAACGCGTTGATGAGTTCGGACTTGCGCATTTTCGAACGTCCCTTAATACCGATCTGGGTGGCTCTGCTCTGCAAGTCTTCCACGCTCCAGTCTTCGTAATCGCTGGATCGTCCTCCCCGCTTGCCCACCGCGGAACGACCGTCGCGGGCAGCGGCATTGGCGATGCGGGCGGATTTCTGCTTGGAGTTACCCTCCTCGCGCAATTCCTCGTAGAGTTCTTCATCCTTGACCGTGCTCTTTGCCGTGCTTGGCATGCTGCTCCCCTCAAGTTCTGGCGGGCTAGAACTCCACCGTAAGCAATCGTGGACCAGCCCGAAAGCGCCGTCTCCAGGCTTTGCGCTAAATCACAGACTTCGGCTTTAGCACACTCTCTGGGGCCCGGTGCGAAACTGAGTTGCACCCGGTAACCAGCTGGTTGTTCGCGCTAAAAACACAACACCCTGTTCATCTGCCGGTCGGCCGGCGAAACACTGGTTATCCCGGGCGACGGGAGGGAACGCTCCCAACGCCCGCAAGAAAATTCGAGGAGGAAATCCCATGACCCAGACACCATCGCAGCAACCGGAGCGTGCAGGCAAGGAACGCATCAGCCCGCCGAAACAGCAGCAGTCGGAACCAGGATTAGACCTTAAAATGCAGCCGAAGGCGGATCACGGTGAACGCAGCTACCACGGTCGTGAGAGGCTGGCGGGAAAGCGGGCACTGATCACCGGAGGCGACTCGGGCATCGGCGCGGCCGTGGCCATCGCCTTTGCGCGAGAAGGCGCGAAAGTGGCTCTGGCCTATCTGCCCTCGGAGGAACCCGATGCCCGGGCGGTTACAACGGTGCTAGAGGATGCAGGAATTGAAGTGCATCATCTTCCCGGGGACCTACGCGAGCGCAGCTACCGCGATACGCTCATCGACGAAGCCGTCACCGCGTTAGGTGGCCTGGATATTCTAGTCAATAATGCCGGCAAGCAGATCAGCGTCGAGTCACTTCTTGAGCTGAGCGACGAACAGGTGGAAGAGACCTTTGATGTGAATATCTTCGCGATGTTTACGCTGAGCCGTGCGGCGTTGCAGGTGCTGCCCGCGGGAGGGTCAATCATCAACACAACCTCTATCCAGGCTTTCGATCCGTCGGATCACCTGATGGATTATGCTGCGACTAAGGCGGCGATCAGCAACTTCACCAAGTCGCTGGCCTCGCAGGCGGCCCAGCGCGGAATTAGGGTCAATGCCGTGGCGCCCGGCCCCATCTGGACTCCATTGCAACCTTCCCATGGCCAGCCCATCGAGGCGTTACCGGAATTTGGGCACGACACCTGGCTTGGTCGCGCAGGCCAGCCAGTGGAAGTGGCCCCGGCCTATGTCTTCCTGGCCAGCGATGAGGCTTCCTACGTGGTCGGTGCCACAGTGCACGTGAACGGTGGCAAGAACCAGCCGTAGGCCCGTGCACCGGCTCCTAGGAGGTTAGGGCAAGAGGATCAATCCACGTCATCCTCGCTGATGGTGAAGTCCATATTCCTCCGCTCGTATTCGCGCTGGCTGAAGGTAGCGCGCTGGACTTCCTTGGCTCCGTCAAAGCTGGATCCTATGGCGCCGCCCATGGTTCCTAGCGAGGATGCCAGCCACGCCAGGTTGACGTATTCAGCCAGCGTGACATCGTGGCGTAGCTGGTAGGCAAGGTATTCCTGGTCAATGACAATTAGCGAGCCTGCCAGCAGGGTAAGGAACAAGAGCACGTACATGATTGTTGCGGCAAACCCGACAGTCATCACGGTGGCCGCGTTGTAGACGAGCATCCGCTCGCCACGGCGGATGCCTTTGGGACTTTCCCATAACCGGTTGTGGAATAGCAGCCAGAGAGTGAGGATCGAGATGCTTGCGACGGTGATCAGCGAAAGCCGCGCTGCAGGTAAGTAGTCGGCCATGGACCAGATGCTGGTGTAAAAGACGCCGAATGCTCCGGTCGCTGCAGCGCCGGCCATCGCTGAGGACAATCGCGGAACGAGCTTCCAGGGACGGTTACTGCGCACCATCCCCGCAATCAGCAGCAACCGACCACGCATCCCCTCAATGCTCGAGATGCGGTTTTGCTCGTTCTGTCCGTCCTGCCGGCTGGCGTGCACGCTCATCGCCCGTCCCAGCGGGGTCAGCGGCGCAGCCGGAGCCTTGCCACTAGCCAATTCCTTGACCAGTTCTGCTAGTTCCCGTGCCACGGTGCCCGGCCGGGCTATCCCAAGGGTGGGCAGGGAAAGCACAGCTGAGGCATCCTCGACGGAAATTACCGAACGAACCGGGCGGTTCTGCACATAGTGCGGTGCATCGGTCAGATAGATAATGAAGTCCCAGCCATGCTTCTCTCGTAGCCTTGGCACTTTGTCGTTCAGCGCGACCCTACCGCTCTGCGCTAAGGGCAGAGAGAAGGGAGCTACCTGCACCTCCCACTGGTGCTCCTGCTCCTGTAGCTTCTCCAAGCCCACTTCCAGCCGGACAGCGATCCGATTGGCCATAGCGGTGGCTATGCCAGGGTCTGCAATCAATCCCACCGTGCGTTTCTCGGGCTCTTGCACCTTCTTCGACACCTCACAGCCTTCTGGGTAGCAGCTTGCCCCCACTCTTACAGCACATACTAGGAAGTCGTGTCCGCGCCTGCAGATCCGTTCAGCAACTTTGCAGAAATCAGTGCCGGCAATCCACGATGGGTCCCCTGAAATCCGAGGATCCCCGACTCACAGGAAATGCCCATCAAACTTGCCTTGTTGCCCACGGACCAATGTGGGATGCTCGGGACCAACAAGTAGCCGACGAAAAAGCACGGTCAATGGAATCCAACAAGGCAGAAGACGAGTAGTCCCCGGGGATCACTCCATCGCCCCATGATCCCGCAGAGGAAAAAGAAAATTTCTGGCGGAGAGCAACAGGAGACGGTTGAACCGCCAGCTGAAAAGAAAGACCTGGCCCAGATGCGCACAGACCAGTTCAATACTGAGTGATCAGCACTCCATTTCCGCCAGGAACGATACGACTAGGAGACCAACTTTTGAAAGCATTGACATGGCAAGGTAAGCGAAAGATCGGTTTCAGCGATGTCCCGGATCCGGTGATTCAAGATCCCGGGGATATCATCATCAAGGTCACTTCCACCGCAATTTGTGGATCAGACCTGCATCTCTATGAGCTACTGGGCCCCTACATGCATGCCGGCGATGTACTGGGCCACGAAACCATGGGTATCGTCCAGGAGATTGGCAGCGGCATTACCAAGCTGTCGGTAGGTGACCGAGTCGTCATCCCATTTAATATCTCCTGCGGTCACTGCTGGATGTGTCAGCACGACTTGCAGTCCCAATGCGAGACCACCCAGGTGCGCAAACACGACAAAGGCGCCCAATTCTTCGGATACTCCGAACTCTACGGTCAGGTGCCAGGCGGTCAAGCTGAATATTTACGCGTGCCCCATGCCGACTATGGTGCTGTGCGAGTAGGCGACCAGCTGCCCGACCACCGCTACCTTTTCCTTTCCGATATCCTTCCCACCGCGTGGCAGGGCGTGCACTACGCCGACGTCCCAGAAGGTGGAAGCCTCGCGGTATATGGGCTGGGGCCGGTGGGTCAGCTCGCCGCCCGCATAGGCCGCCACCTGGGCTATGACGTGCTGGGCATCGATCCCGTGCCAGAACGCCGCGCCATGGCCGAGCGTCACGGCATCCAAACCCTAGACTTCACCAAAGACACCGCGGGCGAATTGCGCGGACGCACCGGGCGCGGCCCCGATGCTGTGCTCGATGCCGTGGGCATGGAAGCTCACGGTTCCCCCGTCTCCTCGATGTTCCAGCAAGCGACCGGGTTACTGCCGGACAAGGCCGCGCAGCTGGCCATGGAGAACGTCTCCGTGGACCGCACCAGCGTGCTAGATTCGGCCATCGATGCGGTGCGCCGTGGCGGCACCCTGTCGATCAGCGGTGTCTATGCAGGGGCCGCCACCCCGATGCCGATGTTGAAGCTGTTCGACAAGCAGATCCAAATCCGCCAGGGCCAATGCAACGTGCGGTCTTGGACCGAGAAGTTGCTACCACTGGCCGAGGACGCAGCCGATCCGCTGGGCCTGGACGATTTGGTCACGCACGAGCAACCACTATCGAATGGCCCGCAGATGTACGAGACCTTCCAGAAGAAGCACGATGCGTGCATCAAGGTGGTGCTCAAGCCCTAGCAAGCTAGGCACTTTTCTTCCCGGAACCGGAGGCCTTCTTCTTGTGTAGCGAGGAGGAGGCCTCCTTTGCCGCTGCCTTCTTGGTGGCCGGCTTCTTGGCAGCCGCCGTTTTCTTCGCAGGTTTCTTCGCAGGTTTCTTCGCAGGTTTCTTCGCAGGTTTCTTCGCCGCAGAGGCCTTCCCATCCTTGGCTGCCTTGGCCGGGGCCTTGGCATTTCGCCCGTCAATGCTGCGTTTGAGCGCCTCCATCAGATCGATGACCTCCCCGGACTCGCTGCCCTGGTCCTGGGAACCGAAGGTCGCCTCCGTATCCAGGTCCTCGCCCTGCTCAATTTTCGCTTCGATCAGCGCCTGCAGCTGGACCTGGTAGTCATCCTGGAACTCGTCCGGCGTGAAATCGCTGCTGTACTGGTCCACCAGGGCGGCAGACATCTTCAGTTCCTGCTCGCTGATCCGCGGTAATTTCTCCGCTGCCACCGCCTCAGCATCGCGCAACTCGTCCGACCACATCACCGCTTGCAGCACCATCACCTTGGAACGGACACGCAAGATGCCCAGCCGGGTCTTCTGGCGCAGGGCGAAGCGCACCACTGCCAGCTTCTCGGTGTCCTGAAGCGTTCGGCGCAACAGCTCGTAGGCCTTGGGCGACTGCGAGTCCGGCTGGAGGTAGTAGCTCTTCTCCAGCATCAGCGGATCTACTTGGCCGGCTGGGACGAACTGGACCACCTCGATTTCGCGGCCCTTGTTTGCAGGCAACGCGTCCATGTCCTCATCGGTGAGCACAATGCTCCGATCCCCGTCTTCATAGGCCTTGTCCAGATCCTTGTAGGCGATTTTCTTCCCGCACACCTCGCATCGGCGCTCGTATCGGATCCGCCCGCCGTCCTTGTCATGGACTTGGTGCAGGTCGATGTCGTGGTCCTCGGTAGCGCCGTAAGCCTTGACCGGCACGTTCACCAGGCCGAAGGCAATTGATCCAGTCCAGATAGCTCGCATGGGCATAGTGAAGCATTTTTCTAGCCAGCGTGTCACGGCCCCCAGCGACACTGGCAGGCGCTGCTGAGGTTCGACAGCGCGAAACGCAAAGCTTGCTTGGAGCACTAGATTCCCCAGCGCGGTTCGGGAAGATTGATCCTCATAAGGCAAAGCAAAGGACAGCGCATGGCACGCAGGGAGCAAACCGTCACAGTCGCGGGGCACACGCTGAAGGTGAGCAATCTGGACAAGATCTTGTACCCGCAGACCGGAACCACCAAGGGCGAAGTCATGGACTACTTCCAGCAAGTCGCCTCGGTGCTGATTCCACATGCCGCGTGGCGCCCCGCTACCCGCAAGCGCTGGGTGGACGGTGTGGGGACCCCCGAAGAACCGGGCAAGGCGTTTTTCCGCAAGGATCTCGAGGACTCCGCCCCCAGCTGGATTCCCTCCGCCAAGTTGCAGCACAAGACCCATTCCAATATCTATCCACTGGTCAATAACGAGGCGGTGCTGGCCTGGATGGCCCAGGTGGCTGCGCTGGAAATCCATGTTCCGCAGTGGCGCTTCGATTCCTCACTGGAACCAGCCAACCCGGACCGGCTAGTGCTGGACCTGGATCCCGGCCCGGGCGCAGACCTGGAGCAGTGCGCTGAAGTCGCCCTGATCTGCCGGGAGATCCTCGACGGCATGGACCTGCCCAGCTTTCCGGTGACCTCCGGCTCCAAGGGCATCCACCTCTATGCCGGACTGGATGGCAAATACACCTCCGAGCAAGTCAACGAGGTGGCCAAGGAACTTGCCTCCACCTTGCAGAAGGAGCATCCGCAACTGGTACTCGCCAGCATGAAGCGCTCGCTACGCGAAAACAAGGTGTTCGTGGACTGGAGCCAGAACAACGCCTCGAAGACTACCGTCTGTCCGTATTCGCTGCGCGGCCGCGCACGGCCAACCGTCGCCGCCCCGCGGACCTGGGAAGAAATCGAAGCGCCGGGTTTGGAACAGCTGGACTTCCACGAGGTGCTGGACCGCATTGCTGATGGAATCGATCCGCTGGCGCAGCTGGCCTCGGGACAACAGCAGGACCCCGATCGCCTAGCGGTCTACCGCTCCAAGCGCGATGCGGCGCTGACACCTGAACCGGTGCCGGAGCGATCCGGGAATTCCCAGTCCGTGCAGCCGGGCGGAAAGGACGGCACCGGCCTCTCCTTCGTCATCCAGGAACACCACGCACGCGCGCTGCATTGGGATTTCCGCCTGGAGCACGACGGAGTGCTCGTCTCCTGGGCGGTGCCCAAAGGCCCACCCCTGGAACCAGGAATCCAGCGCCTGGCGGTCATGACCGAAGACCATCCGCTCTCCTACGCAAGCTTCGAAGGCAACATCCCGAAAGGGCAATACGGTGCCGGGGAAGTAACGATCTGGGATTCAGGCAGGTGCGTTATCGAGAAATGGCGCGAAGGCAAAGAAGTCATCGCGGTGCTCACCGGCTCACGCGAGGGCGGGCTGGGCGGAGTGGACCGGCGGTTCGTGCTGATCCAGGCCGCAGGGATGGGCGGCAAGGACAATTGGCTGCTGCAGCTGGCCAAGGAACAGCCGGGCGGAGGTGAGGCGAGAACGTCCGCTGATTCCGGTGGCGGAGAACCGGAGGCTGCTCGCGAGCCTAGCGCCAAGCAGGCCGTGGCTGATCTGGCGGGCCAAGCGTTGCGCCCCATGCTGGCCACTGCCGGTACTGCTCGGGAGATCTCCGGCAAGCGGGGTTGGAGCTTTGAAATGAAATGGGACGGCTACCGCGCGTTGGCAGTAGTCGATGGCGCCAAAACCAAGCTGATCAGCCGCAACGGCCACGACCTGACCGGAGACTTCCCGGAACTCGAAATCCTCGGTTCGCTGCTGCCGGAGCGCTGTGTGGTGGACGGGGAAATCGTCGCCCTGGATTCTTCGGGACACCCGGATTTCTCACTGCTTCAGCAACGGGTGTCCCACCAGCGCCAGAAGCGCACGAAGCAGTCCTCGGCCATCAGGATACAATACATGCTTTTCGACGTGCTGCAATTGCCTTCTGGCAAGGGCGCAGGACTAGAGGATCTGACTTCGTTGCCCTACATGCAACGCCGTCAGCGACTTGCAGGCCTAGATATCGACCACCAGTACGTACAGGTTCCCCCGGCCCACACCGGGACCTTGGAACAAGCCATCGAGACCAGCCGTGCGCTGGGCCTGGAAGGGGTAGTGGTCAAGGAATGCGACTCGGTCTACGAGCTGGGCCGACGCAGTGGCAGCTGGGTGAAGATCAAGCACCAGCTGCACCAGGAAGCCGTGGTAATTGGCTGGCGAGCAGGGAAGGGATCGCGCAGCCGCAGCCTGGCCTCGTTACTGCTGGCCATTCCGGGAAACGCCGGTTTGGAGTATATCGGCCGGGTGGGCGCCGGATTCAGTGACGGGCAATTGGCCGAAATCCGAGAACGCCTTGAAAAGATCGAACGCAAGTCTCCCCCGGCCAAGAACATCCCGACAGCACACCAAAGCGATGCGCACTGGGTGAGCCCGAAATACGTAGCAGAAGTCCGATACAGTGAACTGACCTCCGACCGCCTACTGCGCCACCCCGTATGGCGCGGTTGGCGCGAGGAGAAGCAACCGGATGAGGTCCGCTGGGAAACGGCGGATCCGGCCGGAAACCAAACTCCAACTAACCGCTAACAGAGGAGCAAAACATGAAAATCCTGACAAAGATCTTCGGAACCCTGATCTCGCTCGGTACAGGCTGGCTCGGAGCCAAGCTCGTCTCCGGGGTCTGGCATAAAGCCATGGGCGAAGAACCACCATCACTGTCCAACCCCGATAAACAGCAGCAGGCGGCCTTGGGCAAGGTGCTGGCGTTCGCGGTCATCTCTGGAGCTAGCGCCGCTGTGATTCAGGCGCTGACTAAAAGATGGACACAATCCCTTGAGAACAAAGCTCAAGCAAACTAATTCTCCTCATCCCAGCACCCAGACAATCATCACGAAGATGAAAGCTCATCACACTGCGTTGGGACGCACAAGAAGAAGGACCAAGGTCAAGAAACAACTACGGAAATCTCGGGACGCACCAAGAATCTTCCCCGTCGAGTGGGTTCTCGGGATCCGCTAGGTCTCCAAGCCAGTTGGTCCGAGCGCTCTTCAGATGGACTCTGCGCCAGCCGCCGGCGCGATGTTTAGCCGCCGGCCGGCTGGTCCGCCTTGCAGCTCAGGGGTTCTCAGGCAATGTGCCAGTACTGCAGCCCCTGAACTGCCCCGTCATCTGACTTCCTCCCTTTGCTACATCACCAGTTCCGCATGGGCGGTCGCCAGCACGTCACTGAGCGCTCCACGGCTGTAGGCCTGTCTCTGACGGATCGCACCGTTACCGAAGGCTAGCAGTTTGCGCACCGAGTGAACGACGAAATCCTGGTCGCCGCTCGCCTGCAGAGCGGGTTGTACCAGTTGCAGCAACTGGACTATTTGAGCATGAATGCTGCGTGCCCGCCCCGTGAGAGGGTCGATTTGGTTGCCTTCGCATCCGTGTTTTGCTGCCTGCCAGGCGGCTAAATCGAGGATTTCGGGAAAATATCGATCTGAGACACTGGTGGTTTCCATGGCCGTGTCCACCAGCGCTCTGGCGAGTACTGCCAGTAGCACTGAGTCTTGGGCTCTCATCTGGGCATCGGCCACCCGTAGTTCAATGGTGGAGTATTTTTCTGACAATCGTGCGCCCCAGCTGATGTGTCCCAGGTCCAGCACTGACTCCGTGTCCATGATTCGATCTATTCGAGTATCGTAGTCTTGCGCATTGACAAAGTGTGGTGGGATTCCCTGGACTGACCATTTGCGGTATTGGATATTGCGCCACGAGGAAAATTTACTGTCCTTTCCTCGCCAATAAGGCGAATTAGCTCCTAACGCGCTCAGCGTCGGCAACCATGGGCGAAGAAAATTCAGTGCTTTGACACCTGCCTCACGATCCGGGATCGACACGTGGATGTGCAGGCCACATATATAGTGTTCACTCGTGAGCCCAGAGAATATGCTGTCGATCTTGCGGTAGCGCGCCCCATCAGCCAGTTGTGGGGCACGCTGGGGAATCATCGGGGCTGTGCCCAATCCGGCGGCAAGCATGCCAGCCCTCTCCACCTGTCGAGCCAGGTCGGTGCGGAAGCTACGCAGCTCATGCAGGGCTTGGTCACGGTCCTCACAGACCGAAGTTGCATGCTCGATCTGACAAGCAAGCATCTCGGACTGTACCGAGCCGTCACGACACTCTTCAAGCTGTTGCCTGAACGCAATCGAGACCGCATCGGCGGGCATCCCCGTTGCCGCATCAAAGACGAAAAATTCCTCTTCGATTCCGAAACTGCTCATCGTTTGCCCCATTTCCCCAGTGTGCCCCCTGGGATTTCAGTCTCAGCCCCCAGCCCGCTACGAATATGTAGTTGTGGCTGTGCTAACCAAAAAACGACTAGGAGTAGCAGGACTGCACCCCTCTCCGCTCCGGCAACACGGACCTCAAATGAAACGCTCCCAGACCCTGTGAGCGGAGAGTAACTCTCGTGCCTTTTCCGCCAGGCTGCGTGCATCCACTGAGTCAACTCCCGGAGCATTTAGACTGATTCCCGCATCGGTTAAGGCCTGCTGCGAATCCTCCCCCACGCAGAGAATCGCCTTACTATGCCGGTACGTTTCTTGGAGAAACAAGAGCACTCGGGGGTCGGTCTGTGTTCCATCTGTCGGGACGGCCCCAGCTTTTGCGTCAAGTGATACCCGTATGCCCGGGGCTACAGGTAAGGCTCCGAGCAGGACCACAGCATCGGCTTCAATAGAGCGGGCTGTAAGGTAGCTGCGGTCAATGGATATTCCAGGTGCAGCTTCTCCATGCGTTGGAGAGATTAGCAACGGAGTCAAGTTGCGTTCTTTGAGCTCTTCGACAACTGTCGAGACGGTCCTTGAGTCAGCGCCATCGACGAATAGTGCGACCTTGCGCCCATCAACAGGCCAAGTCTTACCCAACTGGGAAAGCGCGGGGCTGACCGTTGCGTCCGCTACTTGTTGCTGTGACTGCGGCACCGGCAGACCCAGGGCGGTCGCTACCCCTTTGGCTAGGTCCACATCAATCTCGGCTAGGCATTGGACCTGTCGTTCGAGGACCGCCGGCTCGGTGCACTTGCCTAGCTCAAAGGTGTAGGCCTGTTGGACGTGCAGCTGCTCGGTAGGAGTTAGACTCCGATAGAACAGTCGAGCCTGACTGAAGTGGTCCGAGAAACTAGCAGGTTCACGACGTTCCTTCTTTGATTCGGGTACCTGCTGTGGGAAATCCAGTGGCGGGTGTCCTCCCTCTCCCAGTTGCGCCATAAATGGACACCCACCATCCAGGGAGTTCGGTTTGTAAGGCGCAATACCTTCGGGGACGTTGTGCTGGTGGAACCCATCGCGGAACAAGTCATTGACCGGAGCAACCGGACGGTTGATGGGGATCTGAGAGAAATTTGGGCCGCCTAGCCGAGTGAGCTGGGTATCAAGATAAGAGAACAACCTAGCTTGTAACAACGGGTCATCCGACGCATCAATTCCGGGGACCAAATGGCCAGGATGGAAGGCGACCTGCTCGGTCTGCGCAAAGTAATTCTCCGGGTTGCGGTTCAGCACCATCTTGCCCAGGACCTGGACGGGGGCGAGTTCCTCGGGGACAAATTTCGTCGGGTCTAACAGGTCGATACCTTCGAAGACCGCAGTCCCATCGTCGGTAAAAATTTGAACACCCAACTCCCATTCGGGGAACTGCCCAGCATCAATGGCTTCAGCCAGATCCCTGCGATGATAGTCGGGGTCAGCACCAGCCGTCAGCTGAGCTTCTTCCCAAGTCAGAGAGTGTACGCCAAGCCGAGGCTTCCAATGAAACTTGACCAAAGACGAGCGCCCGGTTGCGCTGGTCATTCGGAAGGTATGGACTCCGAAGCCCTCCATCATGCGATAGGAACGCGGAATACCGCGATCACTCATATTCCACATCGTATGCGCTTGAGCTGGGGTATGCAGCGAAACGAAGTCCCAGAAAGTGTCATGGGCCGACTGAGCTTGGGGGATTTCAAGATCAGGATGTGGTTTGACCGCATGGACCACATCCGGAAACTTCACTCCGTCTTGGATGAAAAACACTGGCATGTTATTACCGACTAGATCGAAGACTCCTTCGCTGGTGTAGAACTTAGTTGCGAAGCCTCGAGTATCGCGAGCGGTATCCATGGAACCGCGTGAACCAACCACAGTTGAAAAACGGACGAAAACCCTGGTCTCGCGCCCGGGTTGCAGGAAATCCGCTGCGCACAGCTCTGCAGCGTTGCCATAGCTGATGAAAACACCATGAGCTCCCGCGCCACGGGCATGCACCACGCGCTCAGGGATACGCTCGTGGTCGAAGTGCATGATCTTTTCACGCAGGTGGTGATCCTGTAGCAATGTGGGGCCACGCTCACCGGCCTTGAGCGAATGGTCGGTATCAGTGACCGGCGCACCCTGGTTTGTGGTCATGGTTTCGGAATCCTGCCCGGGTCCTGTGTTTACCGGTCCGCGTTTACCACTCGGTTGCGTTGATAGGGGCTTGCTCATGATGCGCTCCTGTCGAAAATTGGGGTATGACAGCTTCAGATTGTTCCTGGGTACATGGAGCAAAGTCGCTCTGCGTTCCGCCGATGCCTGCTACCTTAGGGGCTTGTTTGCAGCAATACTAGAGCGCACTGCGTTTCTCATGTTTCTCTCAAGATCTCTGCCTGAGCGGCGCATCCGAGCTGATCGTGTTGCAAGATCCCACTCGCAGCAATCTGCGCGTGCCGTCGACAGCGGGTCAGGTCAGAGAGCCTAGCTACGAGTGTGCGATGCGCCGAACTTAGAACCTCGAACTGTCCATAAATCGCAGATGACTACAGGCCAAAAGACTGAATGCTGTTCCGTGGTTTAGCGCCCTTGCGAACACGTTATTGATGTATTTGCTGCTCTGGGAATGACGGTTCCGTGAGAGCAACGCATGCAGATGCCACGTTGCCACACGAGCTCAACATAGGTAGCTACTCGATATTGATCTGGGGCGTAGATATACGATGCTACTTCCGACCCTCGAATTTGATGAGCTTATGCGTGCCGTCGCAAAAAGGCTTAATAGCAGAGCCCCCGCATCGGCACAGTGCTACCGGACCTTGTCGAGTGTCGATGTGCTGCCCGTCGGCATCGAGGATCTCAAAATCTCCCCTAAGCAGCAATGGGCCCTGGGGGCAGACAGTAATGATGGCAGCCTCCGAGGCGCAGCAATCGTCACTCATACGGCTGCCCCGGCCCCGGTATACAAAGCAGATTTTCCAGTTTCCCACGCTTCCAAGTACTTTGCACCGGCTAACGCGTCAACAGCCGCCGCTGCTTGGGCGCCGAAGAATATGTCGCGAACCAGCCCCGGTTCGTCTTCAGCCAGTCCGCCAGCCAGATCACGGCCGGCGATCTGCTCATGGACTGCATCAGCTTCGACATGCTCGTCGAAATAATCGGTCACCGGGGATTCATATCCCAAGCGTCGGAATCCGCGGGCATAACACGCCTGCGGTATAGAGGAAGACATCTCGTACAGTGCCAGATGACCAGTAATGGCTCCCCGCAGGCGCCGGTGCATACCAAAGAGCGAAATCATGTTGACAGCCGCCAGCGTCACCGCTGGAATACGATCGACGTACGCACCGAAGTCATCACGTAGTCCCATGCCCCTCATCGTCTGTCTGAACAGCTCGCTATGCATTCGCGACAGACGCCCATTTCCGTATTCATCAGCCTGGATCTCCACCATTGCGGCTTTTGCACGACCTGCGAGTTTCGGGATCGCCCAAGTATGCGGATCCGCTTCCTTGAGCTGATAAATCGACTTAAGAATCAAGAATTCACGTGCTTGATCGGCATTGGCCTTACGCTGAATGAACTTCGATACCGACGGTCCAGCATCATTTGCTGCAAGTGCGAACAGAGCCCTGGCTACCTCGGATGAACTGGGCTCCACGCTTGAAATCGAACCGGCTACATCGCGAAGCGCATCCTCGAAACCTTCCTCTATCTTGGCCCGAAGTGAAATGAGCCCGGGGTTCCATTCCCAGCGATCATCAACCTCAGCGAATCCCCGATAGTGCAACTCGTAGAGCACGAAAAGGCTCAGTTGCAAGTCCTCGTCATCGATCACGTCCAAGGATGAACCCAACCGATCTTTTGCGACAGTTGCCAGATAAGCTGTGGAATCCTCCGAAGGGTTGCACAGCAACGCATTGTTCAGCGCAAAGGATAGGTCACCGCGGGGCGTAGGCAAATACATGATGCTCCTTAGATCAAACTGAACACAAGACCAGCAATAGTGGCATTACAACGATCGTGCCAGTCCACTGCGAATAAAGCCACTACTGAGAGGAAAAGCCAAGGCATGCTATAAATCAAAGCCCATGGCCTTCCATCGGACTCTCAGGAATCCGGAAATGAGCCTCTGGACAGGCTGCCTAGGGAGGACACCCTCGGGCCGGACTCGGGCTGGAATGGAACGCCGTTTCCAAAAGATGAGCAGCCTGAATATCACGGACAGCTCTACCGGACGCGATGGTCCGTTGCTCTCCGGAACACCTCAATGACCGCAACCGACTGAAGCCAGGAACCGGCATTATTGTATGGCCAAGGCCGTCCGAATCCAGACTTTCCGCGCCATAGCGATGAATATCTTAAAGAACCGTGACGACGTTGTTGGAATCGAAGGAAGCTGGCGCAGTGTGCTGAGGAGAACGCACAACTCGACTTCCCCCAAAGGAAACCGGACCATCACCACACTCGTTAGGCCATACCTTCGGTAACTCCACGTTCAAAATAACCTGCAAAGATACGGAAATCGTACTCCATTCAGATGCGCGAGCACCTGAAGATCCGCATCCTGAACGCATTCATGATCCTGGCCCTCAATCTGTAGGACTATGAATACTCAAGGACGCAATCGCGGCAGATGATCCCCTGTTTGGTATGTTCTTCTGCCTGGCTTCGATGGCGAATCGTAAAGCATTCCGAGCAGACGAACTCGTCCTCCCCTGGGGGAATCACATTGACGGAAAGCTCCTCATCGACGATAGCCCCGGGAAGTTCTAACCCGTCGGCAAAGTCGGTCTCTTCAAGCTCCGTTGCCACGCTCTTCGGTGTCGGCGCATCCATCTTCTGCACAGCTTGGAGTGTCTTTTCGGACGCTTCAGCAACTTCTGGTCGTACCTCGTCGTAATCTGCGGCCATGGTGAGTCCAGTCTCCTGTCATTAATTATCAGAAAAACATCGTAATGACGCTCATTCGTGTGGTCAATGCAATGAAGATACTGTCAGGAATTCTGATTTAGCTTCTAAAGAGATCAAAATTCTGATCGCGCTTAGCCCTGGGCGCGGTAGAGAAGAACCCTTTCCAACAGTCGACTGGGAACTTCGTCGACTGTCGGCGCGGAGACCGGGGGTGAGGATACTCTGCTGGAAGAGACCTACTTTCCCGTGAGAAAACGATCTGAGAACCGGAGATACCGTGGCATTCCAAGTAGTTGATACGCCTGCCCCCCTGAGGATTGCTGTGCTGGCTCACCTGCACCACCCGATCCGCCCGCCCTACGCTGGAGGAATGGAAGCGCATACCGCGCATCTCGTTAAGGATTTGGCCGACCGTGGCCACCATATAACGCTCTTCGCTAAAGAAGGTAGCAACCCTTTCGGTCCTTGCAGCACGGGAACCGTCGAGAATGTGCTGGACGAGTCATATACAGTCCAGGGATATCCCGATGAAGATCTGCGTAACCAGCAGCATCGCGTCCTGGACAGTTCCATGAAAGAAGCGGTACGTAGGATCAAGGCTGGGAATTTCGACGTGGTGATCAATAACTCGCTCAGCCCGGTCCCTCACGTCCATCTTCAAAATACGCCGACGCTGCATATCCTGCACACTCCGCCGCTTCCGCGAATCACCGCAGAACTCAGCGCAAGGAAATACACCAGTGAGATGCATCGATTCGCGACGGTTTCGTTATCGAACAGCCACACGTGGCGGCAATGGTTGCCCGAACTGCGCGTGGTTCCTAACGGCATAGATCTTCAGAGGTGGGCTTCGGATCCAGGAACCCGAATCAATGCAGGAACAGCTGCATGGACCGGACGAATTACCCCGGAGAAGGGGCTGCATGTTGCCATTGACGCGGCACGAGCGGCAGGTATGAAGTTAAGGATTGCTGGACCTCTTCAGGACAAAGAGTATTTCAACAGCCTCATTGCCCCGACCCTGAACCAGGATATTGAGTACCTGGGTCATCTCAGGCAAGAAGAGCTAAAGGAGCTGATCAGCTCTTGCGAAGTTTTCATCTCATCTCCTTTATGGGCCGAACCATTCGGGCTGACAACGCTCGAAGCAATTGCCAGCAGTACACCGGTGGCTTCACTGCCCTCAGGAGCGATGGGGGAAATTATCGGTTCCAGTGGAGGCGCGCTGGCTTCAGAGCTCACTGCCACTGCGCTTACCGAAGCAATATCAAAAGCAGCGAAGATGGATCGAAAGGCGGTTCGGGAAAGAGCGATGCTGTTTTCGCGAGATCGCATGCTCGACGCCTACGAGTCGCTTGTCGCCGAAATAGTCCCCGGGGTACGTTCGGGAAGACAAAAACGATGAAAAAACCGCGTATTTCCTACTATGCCCACCATATGGGAACAGGCCATCTTCGCCATGCCCGCAGAATCATCGAAACGGGAGCATTTGAAGTGCAAGTCGCAAGTACGGGAGAGAAACACCGAGATTTGCTTCCGCGCGGAGCCGACTACATTTCACTCCCACCGGATACTGATGAACAACGGTCAGAACGCCCAGTGCTCGACGAATTCCTGCATTACGCGCCCAGAGGTAAACATATTGTCGAGCGTTTCTCCGCACTGAATCGGGCGTGGGAACAGTTCGTCCCCGATGTGGTCATGGTTGATGTATCGATGGAAGTTGCTCTTTTTGCACGGCTCAGCGGATATCGAGTTGCATTGCGCCGAATGCCGGGAAAACGCACGGACAAGGCGCACAAGGTGGGGTACGGGATTGCCGACGCATTATTTGCTTACTTCCCCGAAGCCTTAGAGGAAGCGGAGCATTTGGCAGAGTACGGTTCGAAAAGCTATTACTTTAAGACCCCGCAACCGGTTGCTACTTCCGCGGTAGATCTGAACGAGAGCATTACGAAGAGGCGTTCGTCTTCAAACAGACGCAGAGTTGTAGTGCAAACCTCTTTGGGAGCTTTGGTCGGATTATCCAACATTGCGCACGCAGCGAGATCTTCTCCACTGTGGTCCTGGGATGTTCTGGGCGTCATTCGGGAGGACACCGAATCCATGCCCGAGAACCTCACGCTGCATGGGATAGTGCAGGATCCCTCCCAGATGATGGCAAAAGCAGATGTGGTGATCACTTCCACCGGGCACAACGCAGTGGCCGCGGCCGCGGCCTGTGGCAAGCCGGTGCTTCTGATTCCAGAGGAACGGCCTTTTGACGAACAACGATCATATGCTCGGATGCTTCAGCAATCTGCCGGTTGCATGATGCTCGATTCGTGGTTGACGCCTTTGGATTGGAATGCCGTCCTGGAGCAAGCTGCGGCAGGCGATCCGCGTGCTCTTTCCCAGCTTCTATTCACCGATGCCGATGAATTTACGCGAAACATCGAAGCCATGATTGGAGAGCTGATGAGCAAATGAACGCCTTAGTAGGCATCCTGGCTTCGCGCGTGTTGAACTTGTACAGGCGTGGGGCATTGCAGGACATCCAACGTTGGGCCATCGGAAGCCCACCGGACCAATCCCATGTGAGCGAACTGACGGAGCCATCCTTGCATCGGCCATACTCCCCATCGGGCATAGAACCTCGACGCATTGGAAAGGATCGCTTCGAAGTGGTTCAAGGGCGGCTTATATACCCCGTGATACTGGTGGAAGACCACTGCCTGCGTGAACACCACGGGGATGCCGAGGTGGCGAGCGGTGAAGGAGAAATCTGTATCTTCTGCCCCGTACCCACTGTATTCGAGGGAAAAACCTCCGATACGGTCGAAATGGCAGGCAGAGATCGAGAACCCCAGCGACCAGAAATGCTCGTGCATGTCGCAGGGCACGTTTGTCGGAAGTCCTGCTCTTGCATGGTGAGGGACCGAAAGTTCAGCCAGAGCCAAGTCATAAGGTGTTGCTCGGGAAAGTATAGGCTCCCGAAGATATCGTGGTTCTGCCATCGCCAGGGCAGAATTCTCGTCCGAGCTGCGCAGAAGGCGAATAAATACCTGTGCAGAGGGGATGCAATCCACATCCAGAAAGACCAAGCGTTCCGTGGCGGCGTTGGCCGCAGCCGTATTACGTGCACGAGCCAGGGGCAATCCGCTCTCCCCAGGAAGGCTCCAGATATGGATGAATTTCATTGGTACATCGCACGACACCGGTTCTGGCGTCGGGTCATCCATATAGACCACGATGATTTCCTTGGGAATGAGGCTATTCCTCTGCACCCCATCCAACAACCGTTGCAGGTGGCCCCCTCGTTGGTGCGCTATAACCAAAACGGAAAATTCCATTAAAAATACTTCTTCCTGCCACCAGGCCACCATAGGTAAATTGCAAATCTACCTCGACCCTACCCATCTCACACTAAACAGAGGAGAATTTCGCATGAGTTCCCAGAACGCCCCTTGCGCGTTACGCGTTGCCTCAGTACCTTGCGATCAGGTCTATATTCGGAATCTGGAGCCTTGGGGAGAACGGAACCCGCGGTTGGTTCGTTTGCCTGATCCTACTCCGGCTTCAGGCTCCCGGAGCAAGCAGTCGCCATGGTGGCCCCCGCTGATGTTGACTCCCTCATGGGTGAGGGAAAACCATGAAAAGTTCGACCTGATGCATATACATTTCGGTTTTGACGCGGTGGACCCTCAAGCCTTGCGTCAGACCATCGCCGAATTGCGACATTTCGGCAAGCCCTTGGTTTACACCGTGCATGATCTGATCAACCCTCATCAGCCCGATGACACGGACCACCGGCGAATGCTTGATATTCTTATCGCTTCAGCAGATGAACTGATAACACTTACCGATGGGGCAGCCGCGGAGATCGCGGCCCAATGGCATCGTGCTGCTCACGTTCTGCCGCATCCCCACGTCGTCGATTTCGCAACGATGGATCGGCTGCGACGGCGCAGAGAGCGCTTGAACGATTCTGCCCAAAAGCGGACCCGTCGTATCGGGGTTCATCTTAAAGGTCTCCGGGCGAATATTTCTCCTGCCATTCTGGAGCCTCTTGCTCGAACTGTCGCGGGAGTCCCAGACACCGAACTGCAGGTGAATATACACCGCCAGGTACTCGAACCAGCAAGCCACGAGTACCGCCCGGATCTGGCAGAACAACTTCTGAAAGGGCAGGAACATGGAAAGTGGCGTCTAGTAGCTCATGAGTACTTCACCGAACAGCAGCTCTTTGCCTACCTCGGATCGCTAGATGTGAATGTCCTTCCCTATCGATTCGGTACGCATTCCGGCTGGCTCGAAGCAGCCTTGGATACCGGAGCTGCCGTCATCGTCCCCGATTGTGGTCAGTATATGGGGCAACATCCTTCGGTGGCCCCATATAGATGGGAAGGTGACCATGTTAATGAGAACTCCCTGGAAAAAGCCGTGAAACACCAATTGGCTTTATCCACCGTGCCAGGAATGGCCTCGGAAGAGCGCAAGCGCCAACGCACAGCACTGGCCGAGGCACATCAACGGATCTATTCGAATTTACTATCAAGATGAACTGTGGATAACCAGGTGGCGGGCAACGCGCTGACAGTTAGAACGTTGGTAGGAAGCTGGTGCGTAAGCTCATGCGTATCCTCGGATTCCAGTCCAAAGCGCGCCCGAAGCGACGGTACAACTCATATCAGGGTGAGCAGAGCAAGATCGCTGAAAACCTGCTGCAACGACACTTTGGCGTGGAAGCACCGGATACCGTTTATGTCAGTGACGTGACTGAGTTTTGGGTTGATCAGAGAAAACTGTACTTGTCGCCCATTATGGATCTGTTTGACCACAGCATCCTGAGTTACACGATCGATCGCCTCGTCACCTACTACGGCGTTCACCAGTCAAAGCTTGGCACTGGCTTTAGGTTCCCGGGACTTCAACAAGAAGCTGTTGGTCCATACGGATCAAGGTTTCCAGCATCAGCATCAATGGTGGAAGACCTTGTTGGAGGAGCATGGTGCGGTGCAGTCCATGTCTCGTAAGGGCAATTGTTTCGACAACTCGGTCATGGAGAATTTCTTTGGACATCTCAAGTCGGGGGTTTCGTGGAGAGCATTTCGCAGATTTTGCGGCGCTCAAGGTGGAGATTGAAGCGTATATCGATTGGTACAACACGGATCGACGTCAGGAACGACTGAAGGGTATGACTCCGATGGAATATCGGTGTCATACCCTTGCAGTCTGAGCAGGACTATTATTTAGTTAGTCCAACTTCCGGGGCCAAATTCACAAATCTGAGGCCCCTTTAGTCGTGCAGGCTAGGCCCTCTTACGCGTCAAGAGCCCCCAGATAACAAGTACAATCAGCGAACCGCCGATGGCCAGCAACCATGTCGAAAGTGACCAGAACTCACCGACTCCCACGTTAAACACTGCGGAACCGATCCAGCCACCAACTATGGCGCCGACTACACCAAGTAGCAGTGTGGCGAGCCAGCCGCCACCCTGCTCACCCGGCTTGATCGCTTTAGCGATCGCACCGGCGATAAGGCCTAAAACAATCCAACCAATGAAACCCATTACTTCCTCCTAAAGGATCGAGTGACTTCGTTCAGCATCAGGACTGAGATGCACCTAGTGAACATTACAGTATTGAGAAGCCGTCGGAGTCCAAGGTATATCCAAAGCGTATGTAATTCAGCAAGCTGGTAATGAACCGTTCTGGAAATTATGTTCCCAGCTCACTGGTGGCCTGATCAGGTAGCGAGCCGCCCGTTGGCCATAATAGAGTTCTTCAAATTCAGTCAGGGGTGCAGTATCTCAAGGCCGAATGCAACCGGTCGAAAATTTTAGCAGTGCACCTATTCCGGTAAATTTGTAGTCAAGTGAGGCCACTAGTTCTTAGATGATCATTTCCTCCGTCTCTTCCTGCACAGTCGGGTAATTGATCCACGCCGCGTGAGACAACAACTTTTCTTCGGCACCCTATTCTTCCCAAACCGCTCAGGATTCTCAGTAGGGCGTCCGCAAAGTCAGTGAGCGGCACCTAAACCAACCATGGCTAGTAGCGCGCCTCCGTCTGATGCCTAAGCTTCCGAGGCGCGCACGTAGATCAAAGGAACTGGTCGCGGTCCGCGAGCTGATCGGCCATCAACGCTATGAGGGCCCGGAGGAGCTGGAGCTACTCAACCAGTTTTGGAAGGTGGATCGGATCTTCACGAACTATCTTTTTCCGTAACGGAAGCTGGTTTCGAAGACCCGTTATGGCGCGAAGATCTAGGACCGGCCAGTCACACCGCATCAAGGGACGGTGGCGCATCCTTCGGTACGGAAGATGCCCGTGATTCGGATGAACGCGAAGTTCAATAAGGTTGCTGGAAAGAGGCTGGAAAGTACTCATGCGCGGCAAGATTCCACTTTCCTTGCTTGTCGCCTTCCAGGAGCTGCCGTGCGAGATCCGAACGGTACTCGCGGTTGGACGGATCGAGCACCTGGCGGTGGATATTCACCTGCAGTTCCGCGTCGGGGATATCTGCAACGATTCGGGCCAATGGTTCCAAAATGGCAGGGGAAATATTGGCTCGCAGCCCTTTGAGGTGCACTCCGATATAACGGGTTCTCCTCTGGATAGAATTTGCCACTAGGTCCCTCCGCCGGCGCAGCCGATCCATGGTTGTGAAATCGACGACGTGGGGGTGCGGTCATCTCTACCCGCAGGTTTGTCCGTCACACTCGGTAGTTCTGTCTGCCTCCGAGTCCATCCAGAGCTATCCACCACGGGCTCCTTCCCAGTTCTTCGCAGTCAGAACCACTCAAATTATCGGCAACCCGCGACCGAAGTTACTCGTTGCGCTCATCAAGACTGGCTGGATTCTGGGAATCCCCCCCCGTAGTCCCTATCGGCTGCTGAGAAATGATTATCCTGCTGATTACCTGATAGACCAGCCCATCCACATGACTCGACGAATCATTCACTGTCACCGAAGATAGTAACCGTCCAGGGAAGGAGCAGCGCGATGGCCATCCACCAGATCCACATCACCACCAACACTGACGTATGGGAAGTTTCCCTGAACGGCTCGTCGGAAGGCCGATTCGATACTCAATACGAGGCATCCAGCTTCGCCCGGCGCCTCGCTTACCAAATCGGCGGTGCACAGATCAGCGTGCACGGGCCAGACGGCCGGATACGCGAGAAAAATACTATTTCAGCCGAAGAGCCACGGAACACCCCGGCATGACAGTCCGAGAGGAACGGAACATCCCAAGATACAAGCGCGGATGACGTCCTCTGCCGGGTGGCATCAGTAAGGGTGGCATATTGATACTGAGGAACGGATATCCAAGTTCACTAGGGGAACGAGATGAGCACTAACCATTTTCATGTACTGGCCAACGGAGAAGCCTGGGTCGTCACTTTGGGCGGGCTGCATCAGGAAAGTTGTGACTCGCAGTCTGAGGGATATCGCGAAGCGCTATCCAAAGCTACAGAACTGGGCTCTGGTGAGATCTACGTTCACGACGTGTCCGGAGATCTCGCATGGCGCGAGTCGATACAGAGTAGCCAACGCTCGGAATATCCCGGCGTCCCGGAGGAATGAAAGAGATCCTGGATGAATATCCGGTAACTGGTGGCAGGCAAGACTCTGAAGAGCTTCCTCCGAGGTCGGCGAAGCCAGCTTCTCATAAAGATACAAGTAAATGCATGCCGGCGCTAAGACTGATGGACTAGAGGCGGTACCGGATCGAATTCAAACCTGCAGATTCTCCGCGAGATTGCTTATCTGGTCGTAATTCTTGACTCTTAAGGTCCGTCTGCAAGATGTAGGGGAACGAGCCTTTCACGCGGTGTCAAAGCCTTACTCCACTGATCGTCTCGTAATCTCTTCTCAAATGCTGTAGCCCATGGGCATGAAAGGACGCGTTATGGCAGCCGTAGAGAAACGGTGCACGGAATTAGCAGACTCGATTTCGGCAATACTTCAGAGAACCCATCAGACTGTGTCCGTCGCCGAATCGTTGACAAGTGGAGCTCTTTCCTCTTGCCTCGGAGCGACCCAGAATTCGTCAGAGTGGTTCCTAGGGTCTGTCGTCGCCTACAGCAGCGAGGTTAAGTTCACCGTCCTGGGCGTCGAGCGCGGGAAGGTTGTTACTGCACGCTGTGCAGGCCAGATGGCTTCAGGAGTGGCTCGATTGCTTGGGAGTGACCTCGCTGTTGCAGTAACAGGTGTTGGGGGGCCGGGGCCTGAGGAGGAAGAAGCAGAGGGCACAGTTTATATCGCTGTTTACACCCAAAGCGGCGTACACGCGCAGAGGTACCAGTTTGAGGGTGAGCCTGCAGAAGTCCTAGATAAAACGATTTTCCAGGCGTTGCACCTTCTCCGCGCCGCACTCACGGCCTGAAGCATTGAGGCCGGCAGAAATATCTAGGATCTTTGCCAGCTACCTTAGAGGAACCTTACCGGTCTGGTAAGACCTGCGGGATGGGCCTATGTTGGGAAACGTGTTCCTCACACAGGGTGGGGACCTCACGGAAGGAGAACAATCATGGCAGATGAAAACAACTCCGGACAGTTCGGAAACCGCGAAGACACTGAAGAGCAGGCCCAGAAGGGCGGCGAGGCAAGCTCGGGCAGCTTCGGCGAGGAGAACAGCGCCGATCCGAGCGAAGCTGGCCGCAAGGGAGCTGAGGAACAGCCAACTGAAGCGAAAGCTCGCGGCGGAGAAAACAGCCACTAAAAAAATTTAGCTGAATTCCGGTAGCTGGCACGGGCCATTCCGTGTCAGCTACCGTCATCAAAGACGCAAATTAGCTGTTTTCCACATCACTCGCAGTACAAAGAGACCGCTTCCCGCGCCCTGCAGGCCATGGAATCCAATGCAAACACCTTAACTGTGCACTCACCACTCCACTAGTATCGGGGTAGTTTCAGATCTTCGACCCCGCCTGACCCGCTACGGCAAAGGACCGGCCAAGATATGACTAACTCGCTATGGCTTACTCACCGCGAACCGATAAAAACAGATCTTTTCGTGCCGGACGACACCTCTGACGTCCTCGTCGTGGGTGCAGGACTCACCGGGCTCACCACCGCGTTACTACTGCGAAGGGCTGGCTTGAAAGTCACCGTCATAGAAGCGCGTTCTGTCGGGGCGGTAACTACCGGGCATACCACCGCCAAGCTCAGCTTGCTCCAAGGCACGATTCTGTCTGGCATGAGAAAGCATTTTTCCCAGGAAATCGTCAATGCCTATGTTCAAGCCAATCTTGAAGGCCAGGCATGGCTGCTGCGCTATCTGGAAGAACACAAGGTAGCAGTGCAACAACGTGACGCCTTCACCTACACCACGGACCCGTCACGGATAGAGCTACTGGAGCACGAGATCCGGATTGCGCAAAACGCAGGCTTAGATGTTCACTGGGCTGCAACAGAAATCGGCCTGCCGTTCCCCGTACAGGCGGCACTGCGACTCAAAGATCAAGCCCAATTCGACCCCATGGATGTGCTGGAAACATTGGCTAGCGACCTCCGCTCGCGCGGGGTACGCATCGTCGAAGGCGTGCGGGTGCGCAAGGCAACGTCTGGGTCCTTCACCGCACTCCACACTGACAAGGGAACCAACCGGGCACAGCATGTCGTCCTGGCTACCGGATTCCCGATCCTTGATCGCGGATTGTATTTCGCCAAGCTCACACATTCCCGATCGTACGTAGCAGCCTACCGAATGCCCTCAGCGTCCGGATCATTGCCTGAAAACATGTACCTTTCAGTCGATCAGCCAACTCGTTCCCTGCGTACCGTTCCTCAGCACAACGCGCCCGATCTCCTGCTCGTTGGCGGCAATGATCACCCTGTGGGCAAACGAATATCCGAATCCGAGCAGCTCAAAGACCTCGACGACTGGGCACAACAGCATTTTCCCGGCGTTCAAGCCGTGCACCAGTGGTCCGCCCAGGACTACCAGTCAGCAAATATGGTTCCTTTCGTCGGCAAGCTTCCCCGTAGCTCAGGAAACATTCACGTGGCCACTGGCTATAACAAGTGGGGCATGACCAACGCCGTTGCCGCAGCGCTGCAGATCAGCTCAAATATCCTGGGAGGGAGCATTCCTTGGGCTGAAACGCTTTCGCATCGCATCACTAGTCCCCGGGACCTAGCCGAAGGCGCGAAATTCAATGCTGGTGTCGCAAGAAAGCTGCTCACTGGGTGGAACTCAGCGATATTCGCTCAAGAAGCATCTATCCAAGACAGCACGCGAGACGCGGCAAAATCCTCAAATCCGGTTGATGGTCCGAGCGATGAGCCTAAGACCGAACAAGGAAGCAACGGGTGGGTTCGACGGCAAGGCCTCAAACCTGTAGCAATATCCACTACGGCAGGAAAAACGTGCCAAGTTTCGGCTGTGTGCTCTCATTTGGGTGGCATCTTGTCCTGGAACGATGCGGAGGAATCCTGGGATTGCCCCCTGCACGGTTCACGATTCTCCCCAACAGGCCAAGTCCTGGAAGGACCAGCAACCCAAGACCTCAAGACAATATCCCCTGACGAGAGTTCTTAAGGGGCGCGCACGAAGACAAGCCCGGTTTCCACTTTCTCCATACTGGCTGTTCCTCAACAATAATTCTTCGAGCCGGATTGGCGACTGGCGCCCAGCCACCCGGTTTTCTCGTTCTCGAGCTGAAAGACAACATTCATGAAAATCCAGCACAATGTCGTCGAAGGCATACACCGCATCGAGCATGCCGCAGTCAACTGGTACATCGTCGAAGATCGCAACGGGTTGACGATCGTCGATGCAGGTTTGCCTACCTCGTGGAAAATGCTTTTGGCTGCCCTGTGCGAAATGGGCAGGGAACTCGCCGATATCAAAGCGTTGGTCCTCACTCACGGCCATTTCGACCATATCGGTTTCGCCGAGCGTTTAAGACAAGAAACGAAGATCCCGGTGTACATCCACGACAATGATGTGCCTTTGGTGTGCCATCCGCGTCAGTATGGGCGCAATCGGCCGCTGTCGTGGTATTTGGCAACGCAGTTCAAAGCATTGCCTGAGGTGGCACGGCTGATAGCCAATCGCGCCTGGTGGCCGGATCCGGTGGCCGAAGTGCGCCGGATCCGAGAGCAGGTGCTTCCCGTGCCTGGAAACCCCGAGGTGCTATTGACTCCAGGACACACCCACGGGCACTGTTCCTACTACTTTCCTGAGCATGGCGCCCTCATCGCCGGGGATGCGGTGGTCACCTACAATCCCTATCGGGCCACGGCCTATCCGCAGATCGTTTCGGATGCTGCAACAGTGGATCCTGAACGAGCACTTGAGTCCTTGGCGGTTCTTGCCGCCACGGGAGCAAGAACTGTCTTAATGGGCCATGGAGAACCGTGGCATCAGGGGGTCGAGCAACTGGTTGGCATCGCCAGATCCCACGGCAGCTCCTGAGATGAACGGACCAAAAGCACCAGGCACACGGCTGTAATGGGTCGACTTCAAATCCATGGATTCTCGGTCATGACGTATGTTCCCCTGGGAAGCTCGACATCGAATAGGGATCTGAAGTTCTTGACCATCTTCTGATGAGCTTCTCTGCGCAGAGGATGGAGGTTCTGGCAGTGGGCAGCTGCAGAGAACTTCGTCACGAATTCCGCCACCGTGGCGCGGTCCCACCATGAGCTGTCGTTAACGCAGCACAGGGACCGCAGCAACCGGCGCGCTTCGCTTCGCGAGATGCTGGATGCCGGCGGGGCACCTTCTGCTAGGCCGACTTGATCAAGTTGCCAGATAAGTTCCGGTGCCTCTTTCAGGCGGCCGGAGTCGCGGAGGTGGTCTTGGTGTTCAAGGTCGTGCGCTTCCATGATAAGTTCGTTGCCTTTCTCCATTTCGGCCCAGCTGCGTTCCATGGCGGAAGCGTGATCCCGATCCGTAAGGTGTTCGGCTCGATGCGAGAGGCGGCTTGCTGACATCAGATGCCCGACCCCGCGCCAGCGCAGTTGATCCGCACAAGAATATTCTTCCACCACCAGTGGAGTGAGGGATAAGTAGCAGGGCAAGGAATCGGTGCGCAGGTCGATATCGAACTGGGCGAAGAGCTGGTCAGCAAAATCCATGCGGGCAATATCGAGTTCCGGATAGATGAGAAACCTGTGCAGATCCCGCTGGAGCAGGCCTATTTGCTGGTGTGTGGCCACATCCCACCACAACGTTTCATTCCGTGCTTGTATAATTCCTTGCAGCTGCGCCGCATCATATCGATCCGTGAGCGCATAGGCGCTTGCATATTTAGCCAGCAACCCCGAGATAGCCAGATGCTCAAGAACTGACTGCCGCTCATCGATTCGCTCAATAGTGATGTGGCTACTGACATCCGTGTTTCCCCTTTGAAGCAACGGCTCCGAGAATTAGTAGAACGGCGGTGCCGCGGTGCCGTAATAGCTCAGCAGGAAAAGGTATCTGAAGTTCTCGCCGGTAAGCAGGCATCACAATCCTATTTCCGTTGCTCGAACTTCATGAGCTTGTGCGTGCCATCGCAAAAAGGCTTGATGGCAGAGCCCCCGCAGCGGCATAGCGCGACCGGCCCTTTCCGGGCCTCGATGGATTGCCCCTCGGCATCCACGATTTCAAAATCTCCCCTGAGCAGCAATGGGCCCTGCGGGCAAACAGTAATCATGGCCGCTTCCGAAGCGCTGTGCCCGTCGTTCATGCGGCTACCCCTGCTCCGGCATGCGATCTTCCAGCTTCCCACGCGTCCAAGTACTTCGCGCCTGCCAACGCGTCAACGGCTGCCGCGGCTTGGGCTCCGAAGAGTATGTCGGGCACCAGATCCGGTTCGAATTCGGCCAATCCGCCCGCCAGGTCGCGGCCGGCGATTTGCTCATGGACCGCATCAGCTTCCACATGCTCGTCGAAGTAATCGGTCACCGGGGATTCATATCCCAGGCGCCGGAACCCGCGGGCATAAGCGGCCTGGGGAATCGAGGAAGTCATCTCGTACAACGCCAGGTGGCCAGTGATGACTCCCCGAAGGCGCCGGTGCATGCCGAAGAGCGAAATCATGTTCACTGCCGCCAGCGTCACCGCCGGAATGCGGTCCACGTACGCGCCGAAATCATCACGCAACCCCGGGCCCTTCATGGTCTGCCTGAACAGCTCGCTATGCATGCGCGGCAGCTGCCCATTTCCGTATTCATCAGCCTGGATCTCCACCATGGCGGCTTTCGCACGGCCCTCGAGTTTCGGAATCGCCCAGGTATGCGGATCAGCTTCCTTGAGCTGGTAAATCGACTTCAGTATCAGGAATTCGCGTGCTTGGCCGGCAGTGGCCTTGCGCTGGATGAACTTCGAGACCGACGGTCCAGCATCATCAGCAGCGAGCTCGAACAGGGCTTGGGCCACCTTCGCGGAGCTGGGTTCCACGCTTGGAATCGGGCCTGCTCACAGCGGTTGGGCTTGAACTAGATCAACACCAATAGTTGCAAGACACTTCCCCGGCTAACAACACCAGAAGAAAAATGTTCTTTGAACATATGATCTAGGCGTGTCGCAAGCTTCTTAATGATGTCGCTATCTCGTATTGTAGGACTATGACTTCACCACGACGACCCAGAGGGTCAGTAGACGACCCCATCGCATTAGGGTGGAAGGTTCAGCGGAAGAACAAAGATTTCTTCACCGAGCTGGCATCCAAAGCTGGGCTGTCAGGTGCAGCCATGTTCGATCTTATGATTGAAAACCTCGAACTTGATGAACGGGGTCTACCTGCCTGGGCTCCCGTGAAGGATGGCGAAGGAAAACTGCCTATCAACAAGCCTTAAACAGAAAAGCCCGCGCAAAGCGCGGGACTAAAATTCTGAATCCGATCTGACGTTCTCGCCAAAGTTCCCAGATCGAGATTTACCACGAAGCTTCCGGTTACCAAGCCGGACGCTCCCCTTCCTTTACCCTCCAACGAGAAAAGGACTTATGTGTCTATAGTAGCGCCTGAACGCGCCCACGCAACAACCCAACCCACTGAAACACGCCGAAACAACGCGATTCAGACCACAAAAACCCCCCACTGGGACACCCGACCGTGCAACGGACGCATCGCAGCGATCCAAAAGTACGTCACCAAAAGCCACAAACCCTTCCACCGCGCAGACACTCCCGAAGGGTTCACTGCCAAGGGGAAAAGTCAGTTCAACGCCTCAAAAGAAGCGTTCGCCACCAAACACACCCAAACCCCTCCCCCTATCCGCATACGCCGCGTCTCCCGCGCCCAAGAAACCTCAGACCGAGCCATCAACTGGGCCATCCCCCCCGGCAGCAAAAAAATCGACCACACCGCCCAAGCCTGGCGCGCCACACGCTCCCTAGACGAACTGCTCGAACGCCGCGCGGACTGCAAACGAAACATCCTCGCCGTGCTCTGGGTCCTCCTTCGCTACACCGACCACGACAGCATGACCGTACGCATCACCTGGAACACCATCGCTTCCAAAGCCCGCGTATCCCGCGCCACCGTAGGAAACGCCCTACGCTTCCTACGCACCCACGGCATCCTCGGCATCGTCGCCTCCGGCCGCAGCGCACAATACGCCGCCAAAGCAGGACAACCCGCCACCAACGAAGCCCCCGTCTACGTCATCTGCCGCCCCATCGGCCTCGGACTACGCCCCCAAGACACACCAGACACCACCGCCACCCGGCCAACCCACCAAACCCCCAACCACACTGCCTGTGGAAATAACTTAGAACCCCTCCCCGTAGGGGGGTTAACCACTTACGAAGTAAGTTCCTACACGCGCACGCGCGAGAAAAACACTCACAATGAGCCGCTACGCGGCACTGAAAAACCTTTTGGGCACGGCGAAGCCGTGCGAACTCACCACAGCAATCAACGATCAGTCGTGCTGTGGCCAGCTCACCGAACGATCAGCTCTAGAGGGCAGGGGCTATCGGCTGCCGCTGAAATCTTGCGTCGGATGCCAGATTTTGCCCGTTTTTCCAAGAAAAACGTGCTCAACATGTTCAAGCCCTTCTTCTCCAACGGATGGACAATCGCCGATATCCAACACGCACTCGAATGGCGCACCACACCAGGACTGCACGGCAAGGAAGCCTGGGGAGCGCTCCCCCAGCACGACCATGAAACTCAGTCCTACATTGATTACTGCAGGATCTTGCGCGCAGCGATCCTGCACCGCCTCAACCAGTGGCGCACCGCCACCGGCGAAATCATGCTCAGCCGATCCCAGCGAGCAGCAGCCGCCAGCAACCAGGCACGCGCCGCCGCCCGTGCCGCCGCCGAACGCCGCGCCCAGCAGGCCGCGCAGCGCCCGCAGCTGCGCAGCACCGCTTCCCGAGGTGCCGCAACTGCACGCGCCGCCCTGGCAACTGCACGCCGAACCGGGGCATGTTCCTAGCCTCCTGCCCACATGGGCACGTAAAAAGCCCTCCCGCTCCGCTGCTTTTTTCGCACACATGATGGACAGCAGGAACCAATCGACCACCCGCACACAAGCCACACGTTTAGTACTCGAGTTAGCACACGACACGCGAGCATGACATGTGCACGGATCTCTGAGAAAGCAGCACTCATGGCACAAAACCCAGAACAAACAACGCACCATCTAACCCAGGCGCGCGCAGCAATAATTTTTGGACTTGTCTACCTAGCATTTCTTTTCATCACGCCAGAACGTGACGGATAGATCTACACCAGCGCCGCAAGAACAATCCTCGTGATGGGCGCAGCCACGCGCGGCCACTACCGATTTAGCCAAGACAAGCAACCACAAACAACCGAACTACGGTGGTTGTATGCAACCGTCCTGATCGGGTTCTTAGTAGCGCTTGCCTCTGCAATAGATCGAAATATCACCTAGATCTTACAAATCGGGGTCTGAGGAAGATCGGTACGGAAATTCACGCTAACGACATTCCAGCGTGGATGGTGAAATTTTGTGGACCTAGGAAGCTGCCTCGCCAAGACCATCCTGGCGAGGCGTTTTCATGGCCGGTTCGTCGTCAAACTCGGTGGCGGTCAACAACCGGAAGATTGCGAGGGGCGTCAACCCTGAGTAGTGATCCAGTGT
>Ga0308166_1000522_pt1 | contig 51275 bp, 55 predicted proteins | sample PhyCR2_2_FD_202137 | JGI IMG/M metagenome (GOLD analysis project Ga0308166, IMG submission 202137) | Phyllosphere microbial communities from UC Gill Tract Community Farm, Albany, California, United States - DLSLCC.R2 | ecosystem: Host-associated > Plants > Phyllosphere > Unclassified | place...
ACATTCGATCAATACGTGGAATGGCGTTTGAATGCCGTGGATCAAGTGTCGAACGCGGTAAATTTTGTTGGAACGCCCATGTCCGGGGACGAGAATCCTGAGCAGGTTGCACGTGCACTTTTCAAGATTGCGCTTGACCAGCAGGCCGAGGAAGCAGGAGACGACTATCACGTCGAGGCACGCCCTTACCTAATCGAGGAGCTTTACACCCGGCACTTCAACGGTAAGCCTTGGACTTCTTGGACGGTCGGGAATCGAATTCAACTCGGGCGGCAGTTCAAGAAGCTTGTTGATGCGCAGCCGAAGGGGGGCCAGCAGATCGAAGACGGCCGGCAAATGCGAATCGAATTCGTAGGGCACACCAATCAAAACCAGACGCGTTACCGCACTGTGCGCGTGGGTTGAAGCAGCCGACGAGGCGGCACCCAACGGCCGGCTCTATTTGAGCCGGTCGAGGTTTGAGTGTCGCTGTTGCTGCCAATGGTACGTGTGGGAACACATACGGGCGTATTCTCAAAATCGAGCGCGGCGCTCTGTCCTATTCGGTTTTTATATGATTGTGACAGGGCGTACCAATCGTTGGTCGCAAATTCATAAGGAACGACGATGAGAGCATTTCGACTGGCGTGTATCGCCGGCATCCTATTTGCCAGTAACCAATTCCTGGCACAGTCGGCTGGAAACTGGAGCGGCAAGATCGGGTACAACGAATTCCGGCCGAAGGTAGACAGCGGCGACATCACTGGTGTTCCGAACGGGAAGATCGACGTCGGCAATGGTGGCGGCGTCTTTGGTAGCGCGACATACATGCTGACCGATCAAACATCGGTAGAACTCGCCTTTGGCGTACCGCCCAAGCTCGACATCGTGGGACGCGGCACCATCGAGAAGGCTGGCAAGATCGCTGACACGAAAGTGTGGTCTCCTATCCTCATGTTTCAGTATCGCTTCGGCGGCCCTGATAGCCTGTTCCGTCCATATGTCGGTATCGGAGGCACCTATACGAAGTACACCAGTGTTGCCACCACACCAATGTTGAGCATGCTGACCAACCCGGGCGGCACCACTACCGCGAGCATTGACAGCGCGTGGGGCTTGGTCGGCCAGCTCGGCGCCACATACAAGCTCAACGATCGCTGGTACCTCGATGGCTCCCTAGTCCCAATACGGCTCAAGACCACCGCCCACCTGTCGACAGGTCAAAGTGTCGACGTGTCGGTCAACCCGTTGCTCGTCAATCTGGCCGTGGGATACCACTTCTGATTTCGGGAGCGGCCGTTGCGGTGTCGGGCGCACAGGCCACGGCAAGGAAAAATTGTCCAGTTGTACATCGCGGGCACGCAAAAAAACAACACCTTGCCACTCGAAATGCTTTCCGGCTATTATCGTACTACTTGTAATACACGTATTACACTCGAACACTGGACGGACGATATGGCTTTTTCAATCAGACTGCAGAAGAACATAGAGGAACGGCTGGAGCGCTTGTCAGCATTGACGAACCGCCCCAAGAGCTTTTATGTCAACGAAGCCCTGATCCACGGCCGGTCGGTGGCGTTGCTGGAAACAATTTACTTGACCGAGACGGATCGCGAGAGCGCGACCGCTGAAAGTCTCGGCCATGAACTAGGAAGGGAAGACCCAGTACAACAACTGAGCCTTGTATAAAGAACAAAACCCCCATGCGCCAACATGAGGGTTTTGATTACAACTTGCGTTAGGACTGTTTGGAACTGACCCAACTAAGCGACTTGGAACGCGCTGTGTTGGGTCCATTCTAAGCATTCCCTTTACGCCTTGCAAGCGGCACGTATGCCGTAATGCCCCCGTTTGGCCTTTCCAAACGCAGGTGTTGCGTACGTGCACATGAGGAATGCATGAAATGCAGCAGCTGAGGCTGGCCTTGCGCCTGCCGGCCGACCATTACGACCTGGTTGCTCCGCACCAGGAGCGCGAGCTGATCGCGTACACGCCGAACCAGGCGAAGAACTGGCACGTGCTCAACCGTGAGGTGGCGCGTGACACGCTCTCGCGCTGGGTCGATCAACCCGATGTGTACGTGACGCCCAATGAGTTCTTCAACTGGCGTCTCATCAAGAACGCGGCCGCGTTGAATGCGCTGTACGTCGACATCGATGCCCACGATGGCGAAGACGTCATGTACCAGGTCGAGCGTGCATTGTCGGCGCTAGAGCATGCTCGCATTCCCGAGCCGAATTGCATCGTATACACCGGCCGCGGTGCTCATCTGTACTGGCTCATCGAGCGTACCGACGCGCGAGCATTACCGCGCTGGCAGGCATGCCAGCGACACCTCGTCAAAATCTGCCAGGGCGATCGAATGAGCGCCGACGCAACGCGTGTTCTGCGCGTGGTCGGCACGGTAAATAGCAAGGCAGACGGCTTCCGTGTACGCGCCGAACCAATTCACGTGATGCGTCACGACTTCGATTGGCTGGCCGACCAGATCCTGCCCCACACGCGTGCCGAGATCCGAGACCTGCGCGCTACACGGGCGGCCCGCCAGCTGGACTACCTGTCTCCCAAGACGCAGGGCAAGCCCTACGGCAGCATCTATGAACGGTGGGCGCTCGTCTACCGCGATCTGCACGCGATCGTCGCCCACAACTGGCCAGGAACGCCGGTCGAGGCCGGGCAGCGCGACACCGTGCTTTTCCACATGGCGAATGCCCTGTCATGGTTCACGTTGTCGGAAGCCCTGGAAGCCGAGGTCGAGTCGGTGGCCAGGCAGATCACCCCAAGCCTGGATGCGGAGCAGGCGCGCAGCTACTGCAGCAGTGTCGTACGCCGTGCGCGCGAGACGGCCAATAGCGGCCGCGAACAACGCTACCGCTACAAGCGGGAAACGCTCTACGAGCAGCTGGCCCCGTTAATCCCAGATGACTTGTTGCCGAACCTTCGCGCCATCATTCCGGACGACCTGGCCGCAGACCGCAAACGGGAACGAGACCGAAACAGCAAACGACGAACCCGCGCGGCCGCCGGCGTCCAGAGTAGGGACGACTACCTTGCCCAGGGAACGCAGAAGCGCGACCAGGCCCACGTGCTGCGCCGGCAAGGTCTTTCGGTCCGTGCGATCGCACAGGCGATGGAGATTTCTGTCGGAGCCGTGAGCGGTTATCTGAAAAACCCTGCGAAGGATGAGCAATGTTCAAAGTCTGTCGGCCTTGTATAGTGGGCGAAGCCCTGGCCGGCGGACGCCGGTATGCAGACTATGAATATCTGGTTTGTCCCCTGACGGTTAGTTGCATGTTCAAACTGCGTCCGCCTTGTATACGGAGATTTGGGCCAGGAACGTAAGCATGGCGGGGGTTCAGGTTTTTGATTTTCAGGGGTACCCGGCGTAACGCAGCCGTGCGCGTTTTCCGAAGGAAAATGGGTGCGGAACCAAGCGAGAGCGCGGAGAATGTCTTGTTGGCGTTTGTACTTGTTGTGGCCAGGTTTTGCCGGCTTGAGAAATATCGCAGTCTAGATATTTTCGCGTCCGCGAAAATTGCTATCCTGTTGCTTTGTTGTAAGACGGCTATCGGTACGGTGCAATGGAAAGAAAAATCCTTGTCAACCGAAACAGGTTGACAAAATAGCGTGCTGTCGCTATACTGGCCTTGTAGTGACGAAAAGGTAGCAGGCTTTAACGCTGCAAATTCAGCAACATAGCTGGACAGCCAAGAACGTAAACCATATCAACGTAAACCGGTGAGGTCAGTATGAGTATGAAAGCTGTGGCTGTTGCAAATCCCAAAGGCGGGATCGCAAAGAGCGCTGTTTCAGTGAACCTTGGGCACGAATCCATCGAACAGGCCAACCGAACGTTGTTGGTCGACTTCGACAAGCAAGGTAGTCTTTCCTTGGCGTTTCCCCGTACGGCAGATCCGACTAAGCGGTACATCAAGACCGTCGATTTGTTTGGCACGCCTGATGGATTGGTCGGCGCCGAACTTGAATACGTTACTCCGACGGTGGCAATCATCCGCGCCGAGAAGGAGGATTTCGAGGCTTTGCGTGCCTTGGAACGGGCGCCCGATGATTTTGCAAAGCGACCAGCTCGCGTTCTGCGCGAACTGGCCGACAAGTTCGATGTTGGTGTGTTCGACACGCCAGGTGTGATTGGTGTTCCTCTGTTGGCAGCTTTGACGGCGGCGGATGCGGTTGTATGTCCGCTTGCGCTGGGACTGTTCGAGACGGATGGTTTGGCTCAGCTCTGGCAAATCATTCGCCAGGTGAAGTCCGGCGGCTTCAATCCGAAGTTGCGCATGATCGGCATGCTGCCCTCGCGCGTGAACACGCGGGACAAGATGGCGATGGCGGAATTGGAAAGCTTGCGCAAACATCCGCAGCTTGGTCCGATCATCCTGCCGTTCATGCTGGCGGAACGGGTGCCGGTGGCCCGTGCGATCAACATGCGAAAACCGGTATGGCAGGGTGCGAAGACAGCTTCGCACAAAGCGGCTGGACAGGAATGGAAGCATGCCTGCAGCCACGTATTGACGAGTTTGGAGGGTTGAGTGATGGCCGCGCAGGTTTATGATTTTGGGGATGCTCTCGGTGCCGGGTTTGCGGAAATGATGGAGTCGGGTCGGGGCTACCAGTTGGCGGTCGTGAAGTTTTCCGATATCAAGGTATCGCCACAGATCCGCGAGCAGATGGAGGACGAGACTAGTACGCTCCAGGAAATGGGCGGCAGCATCAAGCAGCACGGTATCCTGCAGACCATGCTGCTTCGGCCGATTCCGGGACCGATCCCTTATGAATTGGTCGCAGGCGGCCGGCGCTATGCGAGCGCGACGCTTGTTGGCGAGACGGAAGGTCCGTGCCTTATCAAGGACATGACCGACGAGCAGAAGGACGACATTCAGCTGGCCGAGAACATCCAGCGTAAGAACCTTACGCAGATCGAGGAAGCGAAGAAGGTACAGCGCGATCTCGATGCCGCGAACGGAGATGTGGAGGCCGTCATGGCCAAGCATCACAAGGGCCGTGCTTGGGTGTCGAAAATGCTGGGCTTGCTGAAATTGTCGGACCAGGCGCGCCGGCTGCTATCCGAAAATATCAGTGCCGATTTGGAAGTGATCGGCAAGGTCAAGGCAATTGAGAAGGTCGATCCGGAGGCCGCAAAAACCCTTGTGGACGACTTGGCGGCAACGCGCGGCAAGGCGGACGCTCGGAAGAAGGCGGATGCGGTAAAGGATCGGGTGAAGCCGAAGGCCGAGAAGCTGGCGCCAGAGGATTTGGCTGCAAGCGGTGATACCCGCACGCTGACGCTGCCAGGCGTCGACGCGGCCGGAAATTTCGCGGACGCGAAAAATGAGCAAGCCCCGCAGGTCGATGCAAAGTCGTCCGCAGCTGACGCGCGTCAGATCCTCGATCGCGCGTATGGACTGATCTTCGAGGATGGTGCCGTTCCCAAGACTGTTGTGATGTCATGGGAAGACAACGAGCGAACGGCGGTCGAAGCGGTGCTGCACAAGCACTATCACGACGGCAGCGTAATGGTCGATGCGAAGGTGCCACGTGAAATCATGCAGGGTCTACGTGATGGCAAATTCGGCGCGGATGGCGTCGGCGCATTCGCCATGATGGCCTTCTTACACGGGACCATGAAAGACATGCAGCCGTTCGATCTCGTTCAAATTCTCGCCTTGGCGAAAGCGTGATCGTGAAGGCCGGGCAGGCTGCAGCTGTCCGGCCGTCGATTATCCGGGGGATGTCATGAGCTTACAGGATGCCGTCGAGGTGTTGACCAGGCTGGGCACTGGCGAGGATCTCGGGCGCTCACAGGTCATAGCGGCCGCGCTTGCGGTCGAGGCGGCCACACTTGACGCTGGTGGCCGGGATCTGCTCGATGCGGTCGCTGGGCTTAAAGCCATCGCGACAGGGGACGATTTTTTGCTTGATGATACAGGACGGAAGAGGGCGCTGCATCTTGCGGACGTCATCGCCGCGTTCAAATGGCGCAAAGAACATGGCTATCTTGGACGTGGTGGAGTCATCGTTATCTATGGCGGGATCGTAAACGGCTGGGTGAACGAACTGCGCGACCCGAACCATTGGGTTGCAGGTTGTATCGCGGTGAATGAGATAGGTGATTCCTGGATAGCGACGGGCGGCGACGAGCCGAACGGAGCGACTGCATGGCAACCGCAATGGATCGACGGTCGATTCATGCACCGTCTATACTCTGTTAAATAATTACATAAAAGCAATGCCGATAAATCTTCATCGCAGCATGACGCCAGCCGAGTTTCAGGCGTGCGTGCCCTTGGTTCCACAGTTGTCGTCAGAGCGTGTCTCTGCCGCTCGTGCCGTGCTTGTGGACGACGAAAAGCAGGTTGATGTCGCTAGCCGGCACGGCATAACCCGGCAAGCCGTGAACAATTCCGTGAAAGTTATATGGGAAACCTTTCAGACTTACCTGGCTGCCAAACAGATCGAGGCAGACATGACGGAAGCGGCATTGCCGCCAGGCTGGAGGGTGGCCACCGTGGCGGCGCCGGGGGAGCTGCTCGACAGGTTGCAAGCAGACGTTGCTGCGGCTGCAGCGGCCGCAGGAATCGAGTGCTGAACTACGGTTCTTGCGAAAGGCAAGAGCAGTAAAAAAGCCCGGTCAGGGACCGGGCCGAAATATCAACGTAAGCCGGGGAATTCTCCTCTGCTCACGACAACATTATAGCATCCAGCGAAGCACCTCCACGCAGGCGACTCCCGGCAACGCAGCTCGACTATCTCTTTGATGTCGTCCACATCGAAAGCAGCGCACTTATCGCTTCCCGGATCGAAGGATCGGTTCTCGAGAACGGCCCCGCAACGAAGGGATTCCAGTACCGATCCATGAAATCGTCCTCGTTTATGACATCGAATGGCATGTGCTGGTCCCCCGCGAGATCCGACACAAAATCCGCAGCGGGGAGCAAATCAAGACGGATCAGCTGCGATTCGATCCATTTTTCGTGTTCATTCAGCCATTTCTGCAACGAGCCTTCCCACTGGCGCCGCAGCTCGGCGCGCGGTTGGCTTCGCTGATAAAGCACGAGCTGCGTTTTGGGATGACGCCAGGTCCAGTCAGGATGTACGCTGCAGATCCACCCGATACCGGTTGCATAGTCGATCGACTGCCGTAGCTCGGTCAAAATACCAGTTTCCCGGTCGGGGTAGGGCATCGAGGCCACGGCTATGCAATACGCGACGTGACGACCGCCTACCAATGGAAGCATCTCGAAGAAATATTGCGCGTGGTCCTGACCTGGAAAATGCACGGATCGGTTGCCGGCGTGGACGCGGCATTGGTCCGCAATCATGGCCGTGTGATCGACGCCAGGCCAGAAGCGGCGCGGGCGTGGATCAAGCGCTTCCACCACTGAACGGTGCAGACCTACGCCAAACACTTCGGAAAAGTGTTGTGCGAAGGACTGCTGGAGTTCACGTGTGTCAGCATGGCCATTGGCAGCTAGTTCCTCACGTAGCGTATAGGCCCGATCGGTCAATTCCACCTTTTGCAAACCGATCGCAGCGGTGGGCGGCATTGGACTGAGTGCCTGGAGGGGAGAACAGGGGAAACGGAAAAAATCGTACGCTAAGGTCGGTTTGTACCAGTGGTACGCAGGGCACAACGCCCTTAGCGGAATTCCCATAGATTTCGATAAGCTGCACTTCTGTCCAGTCATCGCACAAGGGCCGCAATCGCCCTAGAGCAGACTGTCGTCGTCCGGCAGTCCAGCCTTCAGAGGCTGAACAGGGGAAACGGAAAGTTGGGCGCTAAGCGCTATCCTTTTCTCGAACGACTGAAGAGGGGAGAATAGGGAAAACGGAAAAAATCGGGCGCTAAGCTAAATTAGGCTGGTTTGACCCGCGTGCGTAGCAAGCTACCGTCCGCGATTTCCTCGAACCGGCTCGCCTTCTCAATGTAGCCTTGCACTGTGCCGTCATGGCACGAGCCGCCTTGCTTTTTGACGTCGCGGAAGTCGGCACCGGCGCAGTGCGCACTGGCGGCCATGCCGCGCAGCAGGCTGTAGCTTGATAGCTTCGGCACGCAGTCAATGCCGCCCAGCAGAGCGTTGTTAATTATGATTATTATGTAAGATAACGCTTTTGCATACCGTTGGTTTTTTGTAGCATACTTGCAACAAAGCCGATTGAGTCAGGTAGATTACTTGATGAAGCAACATTTAAGGAGGAAGCTATGCCAGTTAGTATGCGTAAGCTGGGGTCACAGGGGCTGGAAGTCTCGGCGCTTGGTCTTGGTTGCATGGGGATGTCGGAATTTTATAGCGGTCGCGATGAGGGCGAGGCGATCGCGACGATCCACCGGGCGCTCGAGCTTGGTGTCACATTCCTTGATACCGCCGACATGTACGGTCCCTTTACCAACGAGGCCTTGGTCGGTAAGGCAATCGCTGATCGCCGCCATGGGGTCGTGCTGGCAACTAAGTTCGCCAACGTCCGAAGCGAGAATGGTGAATATCTTGGCATTCGTGGCGATGCGGAATATGTGCGCCAAGCTTGTGACGCGTCATTGAAGCGCCTTGGGGTTGACTACATCGACCTTTATTACCAGCACCGGGTGGACCCGAACACGCCGATCGAGGAAACAGTAGGTGCCATGGCCGATCTTGTTAAGGCAGGTAAGGTCCGTTACCTTGGTTTGTCGGAAGCCGCGCCGGAAACCATTCGCCGCGCTCATGCGGTTCACCCGATCTCGGCCCTGCAGACCGAATATTCGCTCTGGAGCCGCGATCCGGAAGACGAGATACTGCCGACCGTGCGCGAACTCGGCATCGGGTATGTGGCTTATAGCCCGCTGGGACGCGGCTTTCTCACAGGTCAGATCCGCAGCATTGAGGATCTCGCCGAGGACGACTATCGGCGGCACGCGCCACGCTTCCAAGGTGAAAGCTTCCAGAAAAACCTTGACTTAGTCGCGGAAATCGAGACGATGGCGCGTGAGAAAGGCTGCACGCCAGCCCAGCTAGCGCTGGCATGGCTGCTTGCGCAGGGTAAGGACGTTGTTCCGATTCCAGGGACCAAGAAACGGGCGAGACTTGAGGAGAACGTAGAGGCGCTTGAGGTGTGTATCACGGCTGAGGATCGCACCCGAATCGACCGCATCTTGCCGCCTGGGGCCGCCGTCGGAGAGCGCTATGCTGCACCTCAGATGCAGGCGCTGAACCGATGAGTGGCAAGAAACTCGAGGGCAAGGTTGCCATCGTCACCGGCGGTGGTCGCGGGCTCGGTCGGGCGATGGTGCTGGGACTCGTGGCGGCCGGAGCGCGGGTTGTCATGACCGCATCGCGTGAGGCGGCCGAAGTCGAGGGCGTGGCCAGCGAAGTCGGGAACGACCGGCTAATTCCAGTACTTGCCGATGTCACGCGTGAAGAAGATTGTGCCCGCGTCGTGGCAATGGCACAGCATCACTTCGGTCGACTTGATATCCTCGTCAATAACGCCGGTCGCGGGATGAAGTATGTCAGCGAGCAATTCCTGACCGATCCAACCCGTTTCTGGGAAACCGACCCGGACATCTGGCGCCTTGTCATCGACACCAACGTCAATGGCCCCTTTCTGATGGCAAGGGCAGCGGTCCCAGTGATGATCAAGGCAGGTCGCGGGCGCATCATCAATATCACAATGAATCACGCCACCATGCGACGCCGCGGCTTCTCACCATACGGCCCGTCCAAGGCGGCGCTAGAATCCGAAACCATCATCTGGGCTCAGGATCTGGACGGTACGGGGATTACGGTTAACGCTCTGCTTCCAGGCGGCGCAACGGCGACAGGCATGATTCCAGAAGGTTTCCCGCACGAGGCGCGATCCAGTTTGCTCGCCCCCTCAGTCATTGTTCAACCGCTTCTCTGGCTTGCCTCCGAGGCGTCAGATGGCCTGACGGGAAGGCGGCTCGATGCTTCCAAATGGAAGGCGGAACTGCCGGAGATCGAGGCCGCCAAGGCGGCTTTCGATGACGCCGGCTGGTCCATCGTTTGAGGAACGGAGATATTGCTCGCACAGGACTGGCATCTAGTGTCACAAGAGCCAAGCACTTGGCACATTAAGCCGCCTTTCGTTCTCCCTTATGGTCATAAAAAACCCAAAAGAGAACCTTGATGTCGGAAAATCGGGTCGAAAGGCCGCCCCTGGCCATTGCCCGATGTCTCAAATGATATGTTCGAGAACAATGACCTGACCAGTTAATTACTAAATTAAATGTCGAGACCGATGTGCTGACCTTCAGGAATCATAATTTGTTGAAACGCATCCTTCCTGCTTCCAAGATCAAAGAGGACATTGATTTCCGTAGAGATCATGACTGGACTTCTATGATGAGCCATGGCTGATCCGGCACTGAAGGATGGGCCAGAGACCGCTGCGATGAAGGAGCGCGAGCGATTCGCGCAGATTCTGATTCTGTTCGGACGACATGGCCTGAAGGGATTGTCTGCCAAGCTTGGTCTCGGAACCGACCAAGAAGAGCCGCTTAATAACACGCGACCGGAGGCAGTCGTCGCGTTGTTACGCGACATTGGCCCCGTCGCGGTCAAATTTGGTCAGATCCTCGCAATGCGCAGCGATCTGCTCGATCCAGAATGGATCTCGGCACTCTCCATGTTGCAGGACCGGGTTCCCCCCCTTCCTTTCGAGACTATGCGGTCGCTGATCGAAGACGCCATTGGCGGACCAATTGAAAGCTACTTCTACAGTTTCGATGAGAAGGCGATTGCGGCCGGCTCCATAGCCCAAGTCTATGCCGCGACATTGCTAGATGGCCGGGATGTCATTATCAAGGTTCGCCGTCCAGGAATTGAGCGGATCGTCGACGCCGACCTCAGGATCCTGCGTCGCTTGGCCCGACTCGCAGAACGCAGCATGCCTGAAGTTGCGCGGCTTAAACCTGATGAGTTGCTGCGCTATTTCGCCGAAAGCCTCGACCGCGAAATGGATCTTAGCGCGGAAGCACGCGCAAGCAGTTCCATCGGAGCTTTCCTGAAGGATATCGGCGTTCGAACCGCACGATTCGACTGGGAGCTTTCCGGCAGGCGGGTAAATATCCAAGAGCGGCTTCGCGGTATTCCCGCGAGCGACCTGGAAGCAGCGCGCCAGAGCCATCTCGACCTTAAAGCGCTGGCCAGCATCTATGCACAATCGGTGCTCCGCATGATCATTATCAACGGTCACTTCCATGCTGATCCGCACCCTGGGAACGTATTTTTTCTCGACGATGGAATGCTCGGCTTGATCGATTTTGGCGCAGTTGGTACGCTCCTGCCTAGGCGACGGGAGGAGTTAGTTCGGCTCGGCCTGGCGATCGCGTCGAAGGACACAGGCAGCGTTGTGGACGTTCTCATGCTCTGGGCGGGGGAACCCGGCGTCGACCGGATCAGACTGGAGGCGGCACTGTCCGATCTGATCGAACTCTTCAGCAACGGGTTGCTCGAGCAAATAGACCTTAGCGTCATCTTCCAGCGCGTCTTTGCGCTACTGCGCGAGTTTCATCTTACCCTTCCGCCCGATATGGCACTGGTGCTTCGGACACTCCTCACGGCCGAGGGTTTTGTTCGGCGCATCGATCCACAATTCAACATCGCGCGCGAACTTGCTCCGCTTGCCAAGGATTTGATTCGAGAGCGGATCCGCCCAGCACGACTGCGCAGTGAAGCAGGCAAGCTGTTTGCATCGCTGGGGAAGGCGGTACTATCGACCCCAAGCCTCATCAGGCAAATTGAGAAGGTGGCCCGAACCGGTTTCATCACTGTTAGCATCGCGCCTGGAGACCTTGAGCGACTACGCGATAACATGCGCGGCGACCGAGGTAATATAGCACTGTATTCCGCTGCGCTCGCCGTCTGCGCCTCAATCGTTTTCTCTTCCGAGCCGCTGCTGGCCGCGCTGCTAGCCCTGCTTTCCATGGGCTTGGCCGTTATCGATTGGTTACGGCGGCGATGACGACCGTGTTTGATAAGACTCTGTCTCATTGACGACATGGTTGCCTAAGAACGCCCAACAAAATCTATGGTCCCCTCCTTTTTGCAAGCTGCTTTCCTTGACTATGATGTGAGTAGGCTTGCTCGAATCTATCCGGCGTCTGTTGGAGACTTGCTCCGCGCCCCATGAGAGTCGCGCCTGTTGGCCCTAAAAACCGTAGCGGCTTGTTCAGCCAGTTTTGTTACCAGGGTGCCCAACAGGCCGGTGTGCCGTTCGCGTCATCCAAAGTCAGCAGTCGCAAAACCGGTAGGTGGTACTACAGTAAGCTCAAGGAATCTCTCATGCATGCATGAGAGATTCCTTCATTTCAAAGCTGGTGTGGTGCGCCGCGATGGCCCAGACGATCCTTGCGAGTTTGTTGGCCAGAGCACATGCCACGATATTCGAGTGCCGACGTGTCAGCATCGCCCGTACCCAGCATGCAAGCTGGCCTGTCTGTCGCTCAAGTCGCTGCATGTAAGATCGGGCGCCCAACACGAGTAGGCGCCTCAGATTCTTGTCGCCGCGCTTACTGATACCTAGCAAATTATTCCTGCCGCCGGTGCTGTACTGGCGAGGTACCAAGCCCAGGGGTAATCCCCCCGGAAGCCGAGCCGTTCTGAGATGCCGCCGCCGAACTAACGGCATAAATCATTTACCTCGTTAATCAGATCCAAAGTCAAAAGGGGTAACTCGCTACGGGCTGCGCCCTGCACGAGTTACCCCCTCGTCATTTGGGACACTTATCCACAGACGCCACTCAGCAATGCGGCGTTACGCCCTGGGTCAATTTTCGATCGGCGCGGTGGGTCAATATTCGGTCGGCGCCAACAGCCGATAGCGGACGGTCGGCACAGCTCAGTGTACCGGCTATTGCTTCCATAGCAACTATATGGTTTGTTAAGCATTCTTAAGCGTCGAAGCGTTTCACCTTCTAATCAGTCGCCGTTGATGGTAGCAAGTTCCATGTTTAGAAGGTACCCAGCAGTCCTACCCCAAGCACATTCTGATAATAGTTGTAGTCGATCAGGCTCTGCCCGTAGCCGGAAAAGTACTGCATGTAGCCCTTGAAGTGGCCCGCCAGCGGGAAGGCCCAGCTGAGCTGGACCGCGCCGCGCCCGGTCGAGAAGTTTCGGCGCAGCATGGACGAGTAGTCGTGGCCGTTGCTGCGGTAGGTGACATTCAGGTCGCCGCGGCCCATGTAGTCCACGATGTCCGGATTATCGTCGTCGCTGGCTGTTTCGTTGACGCGCTTCCATACCCGGCCGACCATCGTGAAGCCGGCGCGCTCGAGGCCAAGCTGGGCATAGACACGGTTCCAGCTGCGTGACAAGGTCGAGGCCTGGCCGTTCGACTGGTGCACCATGCCCAGGTTGAGGAAGCTCGCGTGCACCCCCAGCAGGTTGAAATTCAGCGGGGTGACCAGCATCAGCTCGGGCTGGTAATTGGTCTCGCGGAAGGGACTGGACGCCTGGCGGTTGCCGGCCTGCCAGAAGCTATTCTGGGTGTAGCCGAACCAGAGATCGACCGGCTTGTTCGCGATGCCCTCGGCCACCTTGGTCTTGAAACTCAGCTGGTACACCAGTTCGTTGTGCGACAGGTCAGTATTGAAATCCGCCAGGTTACGGAAAGGCCGGTACGGCTCGTTGTTCGGGTGCGCGGTGCGGGTGACCATCAGGTAGTTCGCATAGTGGGGGCGAAAATTGAATACGCCGCGGCGGTGCTCCTGGTCCAGCTCCCAGTGGTCGGCCAAGCTGAAGCCGCGGCTCTTCTCGGGCGACAGGTCGAGCGATGCCTCGACCTCACGAGCGACCGGTACCACCGGGGCAGCGGCGGAGGTGTCCGAGGGAAATTGGGCAGTCACCTGATTGACGCCGACCATGCGGTCGTAGCAGGCCAGGCGCCGTGCGCCGTCAGGAAGGCGGGCGCAACTAGACAGATCCGGACCGACCTGCTGGGCGAAGGCTGGAATGACTACGAAGAAAGGTAAAAGAGGAAGGAATCGGCGTGGATTTGCGGGCATTGTGTTCTCTTTTGGTGAGTTGCCTCTCGTCCTGTTCAGTAAATTATTGACAAGAGTGAATGTAAATTTTTGCCGAAAAACCTCTTCCACGTCGCACGGCAGCTAGCTTGGCGGTAATCCCATCATTTCTTCGATGTGCCACTAGCTCAGCGAGTAGGCTGCGTACCAGCGGATGCATACCAGGGGGCTTTGTTGCACAAATACGCTGAGCGCGTAATACCCCAAACCCCAGACGGATTTATGGCATGACCACCGTAGTAGGCGTCCCCAGTCGCGTGAAGCGATTGAGGATTTCGTCGCGCACGTGCAGTTCGGCGACCTGACGATCGAAGTCACGCGCCATGACGCGTTCACCGAGCAGCTTGAAGCAACGCATTTTGGTTTCAACCAGACTGCGTCGATGATATCCAGTCCACTTCTTCCAAATTTTCCGGCCAAGCCTGCGCGTGGCATCCAGGACATTACGCGCTGCGGCGCCGGGGCGCAGATCTTTCCATGGCTTCGCATTTCTGCGCGTCGGGATGATTGCTTGCGCACGGCGCTGCGCAATGGCCTCGTGACAGCCTTTCGTGTCGTTGGCGCCATCGCCACTCACGCTCGCGATGGCCTCGTCATCGGAAATCTGGTCGAGCAGGCACGGCAGCATCGGCGCGTCGCCTGTCGCATTATCGGTCACTTCGATGGCCCGGATTTCCAGCGTAGTAGCATGACACCTAGAAGCCAGTTCTTGGATAATTTAGGTAGATAAAAACAACATGTATAATTTGAGCCGCAATGCCGAGATATTATCTAGCCCAACGCGCATGTATAATCAGGGTGTACCCTAATTATCATATTAATACAGCAAGAACAGATTGAGCCGACCAAAACTTGAAACGGTGACAACATGTCTTTTAACGATACGGATATTTCCAACTGGACGCGCGTTGTCGAGATTTTTGGCGCCATCGAAATCGAAATTGACGACGACTCCGAGCGTGTCGTTTTCATTCCCATACGAGCGAATGTTTTCGATCGGAATATCGCCGTGATACTGGTCGAAGGAATGCGCTCGATCACCAGAATTGACGAGAATGTGAATATTTGGATGGACGTCCAGGGAGAGGAAATTCCACCCTATGTCGAAGAGGCAATTCGTCTCTGTAGTGGAAGCGCTTTAAAGGTAGTTCTGACGCATGATAATGCCAGCTCCCACGCACCAGGCGAGCGACTGTCGGAAGCGCTGGTAGAGTTGATTTCCAAATCGGCTGCTCCCGGTTTTGTGTGGCATCCGTTCGCTAAGAAACTTGTTCCGTCTTTGTGGTCGAATTTCAAATGAAGATCGCCCGCATATATACTCGCGTGAGCACGGACGACCAGGACCTAGCACGACAAGCTAGTTTGCGTGCGTCGACCGAAGCAGCAGGTTTTTATGTGGCGGCCGTTTATGCGGAGAAGGCAAGTGGCGCGCGTGCAGATCGTCCGGAACTTTTGCGCCTGATCGCGGATTTGCAGCCAGGCGAGATCGTTGTAGCTGAACATATCGACCGTATCACCCGCTTACCGCTCCCCGAGGCGGAAGCACTCATAGCAAAGATTCGCGCTGCAGGCGCCAGACTTTCCGTTCCAGGCTTGGTCGATCTGTCGGAGTTGGTAGCCGAGGCGTCGGGCGTAGCCAGGATCGTCCTGGAGGCTGTCCAGGACATGTTGTTGAAGATCCTCTTGCAGATGGCCAGGGAGAACTACGAGACGATGCGTCGACGTCAGCGGGAAGGGATCGCGCTGGCGAAGTCACAAGGCAAGTACAAGGGCGGCAGGAAGGCGGATACGGCCTTACACGCGCGAATCATCGCGTTGAGGAAGCATCACAGCATATCGGCCACGGCCAAGCTGGCGGGCTGCTCCGAGCCGCTGGTTAAGCTGGTATGGCGTGAGCATCAAAAGTCCCTTGCTGCAGCTGCCGAGGAGACAGCGCCGGCCGCGTGATCGCAGGTACCAGGATTTTCGCGGACGCGAAAACCAGAGTTCTTCTTGCCAAAACATGAACTAGCGATTACTGTACATTTATACAGTATTTCTCTATGCATCATGTATGTTAAGGCTTGCAGAATTTATAACGACGGCGGCGCGCCCATGCTACGCCACGACTTGGCATTCACCCATCCGACCGATTGCGGCTGGCTCGTATGCAGGGACGCGCTCGACAAGCGCACAGGCCGCACGGTGAAGCGCGCTTGGCTGCTGAGCGACGACCGTACGAGGAACATCTACCCGCCGCTGTGCTACGTCGACTCCGTATTCGAGAACGGTGCAATACACCTGCGCGGGGAGGAGCGCGACGAATTGTCCGGCAAGCTAACGGCAATGGGATGGTATTGCGAAATTGTCGACGGCCGGCGTCACGGCCAGGATGCACGCGGACCACTGCCGATCTAACGCTATGACGGCCTCCAGCGTTCCAGCTCCAGAAACTTTGCACCCTTCGTTGTGGCGCGCATCGCAACTGGCGCGCGCCGACGTCCGGTGCGTCGACACGGGCCACGTCGCATTGTCGGGCCAGCTGCCCGGCGGTGGGTGGCCCGTTGGAACGCTGATCGACCTACTTGTCCAGCAACCAGGTATTGGCGAGATCCGTCTACTCGCACCCGCGCTGGTCAACGTGGCTAAGCGTAGCATTGTCATGGTCGAGCCGCCGCAGGCGCCGCAGGCCATCGCCCTCGCGTCCCTCGGGTTGGCTCCGTCACAGCTGATCTGGATACGTGCCCCGCGCTCTGCAGACGCGTTGTGGAGTGTAGAGCAGGTCCTGAAAAGCGGTGCATGCGGAGCCGTCCTATTTTGGCAACCGCACATCCGCGCCGAAAGCCTGCGCCGGCTCCACTTAGCCGCACAGCAGGGGGAAACACTGTTCTTCATGTTTCGGCCGCTCTCGGCCGCACAGGACACTTCGCCGGCGCCGCTGCGCCTGAGTCTCCGTCCGGTGCAAGGCGGCATCGAAATTGGTTTCGTCAAGCGGCGCGGTCCTCAACGGGATGAACCCTTGTTCCTGCCAATGTCGATCCCGACCATGACGCCAAACATCCCGTCCCGGCCTGCATTGGTGCCGCGCCCTGTTCCTCGTCCAGCTGTGACGGCTGATCGAGCGGGCGAGTTGGTGCGATAAGTCCAAGATCGCGGCCGGACGCTCTGGAGGAGCGCCGTGACACGGGGGGTGTCGCCCTGAACGGGCGACAGGCCGCTAAAGCGAAAGACCGGCCCGCTGGCGCGCCCCCCTCGATTCCCCACACGCTGTCTGGTTTAGCCTGCAGGAGAAGGTTTTGCCCCTTCCTCGGGCGTAGCCGCGAAGCGGGGGAGGCCCCTTCGGCGGGGCCGTCTTGTTACTGTATTTCCGCCAATTTCTTCGCCTTCGTAATTTCTTCATCCGTCCACCAGGTGCGGATATGCGATTCCAGTTTCAAACTCTCCATATAGGCGGCGTTACGGATCACAACCGCCTTTTCGTTCAGTTCGGCTGCTTCTCGCACCTTCAATTCAATTTCTTCGCGTGCCTGAAGAATTCCGTCAGGGACGTTGTTTAGATTCCCTACCCACTTCATTACGATGCATTGCGTCATGATAAACCTCTTGCTTACGTTGATTGAAATGTTTATTTACTGATGAATCTCTGTTCACCATGAGATAAGTATAGATTCCATATCCATTTATGTCAACCTAAATAGGTTTACAAATGATTGTATTTCTCTATTGACGCGCGGATTTCATTCAATATTTTGTCAACCTAAATCGGTTGACAAAGGATATGGTGAGGTCTATACTTGTATTCAAGGTAGACGAAAGATCTACCGGTAGAAAAGCAAATCACTTTATCAACGTAAGTTAAGGAGAAATACCATGAAACTCGCAACCCGCTTTGGTCGTAATAACACCTCCGTGCGTTCCAGCGTTCCCCTGACCAATGATGAAATCCGCCTCGTCGCTCCGTCGATTTTTGCGGAAGAAAAGCACGACAGCCGCTCGGAGCGTTATACCTACATCCCGACGATTCACGTCTTGGACAATCTGCGCAAGGAAGGCTTCGAGCCGTTCATGGCCTGCCAGGCGAAGTGCCGCGACGAGGGCAAACGCGAATTCACCAAGCACATGCTGCGCCTGCGCCATGCAAGCCAGATCACGACCGGCGAAGCGAATGAGATTATTTTGCTCAACAGCCACGACGGCACCAGCAGTTACCAGATGTTGGCCGGCACCTTCCGCTTCGTGTGCAGCAACGGCATGGTGTGCGGCGACACGCTCAACGACATTCGTATCCACCACAAAGGGAACGTGGTCGACAACGTGATCGAGGGCGCTTTCCGCGTCGTGGATGACTTCGAGCGCATCGACGGCCAGATTGGGGGCATGAAGTCGCTGACGTTGAACGCTGGCGAACAGGAAGCCTTCGCCCATGCCGCACTGGCACTGAAGTACGACACGGAGATTGCCCCGGCGCCGATCACCGAACGCCAGGTTCTGGCCCCGAAGCGCCGCGACGACATCGGGGACGATCTGTGGCGCACGTTCAACCGGGTACAGGAACGCATGCTGCAAGGCGGCGTTCCCGGCCGGGCCGCGAACGGTCGCAACATGACCACCCGCGCGGTTACGGGTATCGACCAGGGGATCAAGCTTAACCGTGCTCTGTGGGTTCTGGCCGAGAAGATGAAGGAACTGAAGGCGTAACGAATAGGGGAGGGGATTCTTCCCCCTCTCTACTGTGACGTTGATAGGAGCCATTCATGAAAACCCGAATGATGGGCCACGCGCTGCAGGCCAACAGGCGCGCACGCACCCAGGCGCGCCGGCTCGGCGCAATCTTCAAGGAATACCAGGACGACCCGGAGCGGAATTACTGGAGGCATAGCGAAGCGGTATCCCTTGCCCGCAGGGTGTCCGCCAACTGGCGACAGTTCGAGACGGTAGGGCGTGTCATCTTGACTGACCGCGGCGATCGCCGGCAGGTGTTTTTGCCAGACGTGGACCCGGCCTTTTAGCCGCAGCTGGAGGACAGTATGAACCATCACAAACACATACCAACGCCGGTCGAGGCGCGTGCGATCATTGCTCTCGAAATGGAGAGGATGCCATTTGGCGCGATTTCAGAGGAACGCCGTGACGAGATCGCGCGGGGTGCCCTCGGGCCTGTTCTCTTCGTCATCGAGGCATTGCAGATTGCGGCGGAATCCGGCCCCGACGTGGACGCCGTAGTAAGGCACTACATCGGATCGTTACATGCTGAAACGGAGCTTGAGAAGCGGGAGCAACACTTTCACGACCTGATCACCCGGTTGCAGACCAGGACGCCGCCCGGTCGCTTGTCCAGTTAGGCTTACACGTCGCCGGCATCGCCAGCGCGGTAAAACACTTCCCTTTACAGGCGAAACCAGACAACTCATGAGGAATCGAAGGGGGCGCGCCAGCGGGCCGGTCTTTCGCTTTAGCGGCCTGTCGCCCGTTCAGGGCGACACCCCCGTATCACGGCGCTCCTCCAGAGCGTCCGGCCGGATAGCTGACCCGGTGCGCCGGAACGAGAAACATGCTCGACAATTTCGCGGCCGCGAAATTATCCGACTATCGCGACGTAAGCATAATTGCCCATCCAGTAGAGCAATAACAGTGCACTGATCGCGAACAAGGGTCTTGGGATGCCCAAGGCAGGCGCCAGGACGTTCCAGCCATACGATGCCGTCCTGGATGTTGCACGAAGAATAAAGCTGATCGCTTTCATGCCGATCTCCGGTTGTGCGTCGAAGTAGGCTGGTCCCGAGGTTCCGTGCGCCTGGACGCTACTTGAAATATTTTTGGTCGAAAGCCTTGTCCTTCTCAGCTGCCACGTTTTTTTCGTGACGGTCCATCGCCAGGTATCCGACGATCGAGACTAGCAGGACGACGATGACCGCAATCAATGATCTACGCATAGCTTCCTCCAACTTCATCTAAGGTACATGGCCGCGAGCACAACCAGCGCGCCCACGATACCACCAATAGCAGCCTGCACGGTTGCGAGTGCCCAGCTACCGGACCGCGCTTTTTTCCTCTCTGCCGCCAGCTGCGCGGCGCCTTCGCTGATGATATTGGCTGCTTTCCCAACTTCGGAAGTTACAGCATCGCGCGCCGCCTTGAATATCTCCGATTTGGCTTCGGCAACGGCTTTCATTGCCGCTGCAAGCTGGGCTTGATCGACGCGCGTGGCCAGGTCTTTAGACCCTGCCATGATCTGTTCTTGAAGCTTTACGAGCGCGCCGATTTTCGCGTCCAGGTCGGCATTGTTCTGCTGCCATTGTTCCTGCGCTGTGGCGAGCAAATCTGCAATCACAACTTCGTTGAGCGCGACAAGAGCAAAAACCGGATCGGCTCGATCGAGCCGAATCCCGGTCTTGTCGAACACGGCAGTTTGCAGCCGTTGAATGTCCATTACCATTCGACCTTATCTAACTTGCTAAACACGTCCTTTACGACCGTGTTTAGCCGGCTACGCTCCAACATATTAAATTTGTCGCTCGCCATGATTTCGCGCAAGGTTAGCCGTTCCTTGTTCATTCGGCGGATGTCATCGCCAAAGGTGTCGCTTGTCCGGCCCTGGAGCAGAATAACACCCCGTACATTGTCGGCGTTCTTTGCGAACGTATCCGATTCAATAAAGTTATCTGTCCCGCCCCAGGCTGCATTTTCGTTAAGCCACAGAACGAGAGGGCAGGAGGTTTGGCGAGCAAGCGATACGAAACCGGCTGTGGTGTCGCGGAGATTGTCGCCGCCGCCAATAATCGTATGGATGTAAACCCGCTTGCCCGAGTCTTGGAGCATATTGATAAAGTCGTTCTCCATCAGATAGGACATCAACGGGGAGAACGTGTTTGCTCCCGTGTCAACGACGACATTTTTGCGCGAATCGAAGATTTTCAACAGCATGGAGTCGAACATCTTCCGGTCAATAGTGCGGTCTGGCTTCATTACGTTGACCAGCTGGACATTGAGGCCTTTATATGCTCCAAAAGAAGCGTTCTCTTGGTCCGCGTCGAAACCTTCCAATGTGCCAGGTGCTATCTCTTCGATGTATTGTCCAAGCAAGGAGGCGGTAAAGGTTTTGCCGATTCCGCCCTTGCCTTGCAATATGAAATGTACTGTATTTTCCATAGTAGCTGTCCTAATGATTGTTACCTGTTTTGTCATGTGAGAATAGCTTGCTATCTGCTTCGTCTCTTTGCTCTTGTGCTAGACGGCGTAGACGTTCGGCTGGCGATTCCTTTGTGTTCGCTATTTGCTTGGCATCGGCTTTATCAGTGCTTCCGAGATCTGTTCGCTTTTCCAATTGGCCGATTTTTTCCGGTGACTGCTGCTCATCCTCGGTCTGGCTTTCGGCTACGTCGACCAGGTGCCGCTTGATGAACTTACGTACGTTCTCGCGCGATACCTGGACGCCGTTTTGGGCTAACCAGTCGCGGACTTGCATGTCGCTGAAGCCCTTCTGTTTTAGCGCGCGGATCTGTTCTTTGAAGGCCAACAGCTTCGACCTCTTGTGATGTGGCTTGACCTCGCGTGCGTAGTCATCAACGTCCATGATCTCCTTTGAAGCTTGTTTTGTTGGCCACGGGTAATATGTACGCCTGCAACTCACTTGCAACCTAGTTGCAACCTATATGCAACCATAATAGACCGGTTTGCAGGGGTCAGCAACCCTGATCGTGCGGGCTGCAACCTAGTTGCAACCTATCTGCAACCATATCACAGGTGCCGGCCGCCGTGGTCGGCCCAGCACAGGCACGATAGATATGTTTACCGAATCCTGCGGATTCGGCTAACATATCCGTGCCAAAGGGGGATACCCCCTTTGAAACCCCGCGTCCTACGGACGTCGGGCGCCAGGACCGGCCGGCGGCCTGGCGTGCACGCTGCGATGCAGCTGGAACAGGAGCAAGCGATGGGACGTCGAGCCGTAGGCGATCAGAAGTTGAGCAAGGCATATTCGTTTCGGTTGCCGGAAGACCAGGCCGCCGAACTCAATGCCAAGATTGCAGAGAGTGGATTGGATGCTTCTGTGTTCCTGCGCGACTTCGTCTTGAAGAACAAGACGACCGTTGTCGCAAAGCCGAAGGCGAGCCTTGAGAAACGGCGCATGCAGTTCGTAATTAACAAGGCAGGCAACAACCTAAATCAGATCGCGCATTTGCTAAATACTGCGAACAAGACCCAACGTCTGACGGATCATTTGTTCCAGCAGGCCACGGCCGGATTGCAGGAGATCGCCAAATACATGAAGGCTGCGCTGGATCATGTTGATTAGAGTTAGCGGTGGCGAAGAAGGCATAAAAGAGTACCTGGAGGAAGGTCATAAACAGGGCCGTGAATTCTCGCGCGACGAGCTGGACGAGCGTGTGATCTTGGCCGGCGATCTCGATTTCACTCATGAAATCATCAATCGCATGGAGAGGGGACACGACCGGTATCTTCATATCACTCTTTCTTTCAAGGAGGATGAGATACAGGAGGAGACGCTTCGGGATATTGCCGAGGACTTTCGTAAATTTATGTTCTCGGCCTATCAAGACGACGAGTACAATTTTTACGCGGAAGCACATCTACCCAAGATCAAGAGCTACGAGCATCAACGTACTGGCGAAACGGTCGAAAGAAAGCCTCATATTCACATCGTTGTCCCGAAGATCAATCTTCGCAGTGGTGGCGCGCTTAATCCTGTAGGGCTGCTTGAACGCAGCGAGCGGCATTTCGATGCGTGTCAGGAACATATCAATAATAAGTATGGGCTGGCGAGTCCTAAGGACAATCGTCGTGTCCATTTTACGGACGCGAGTGACATGATCCAGCGTTACCGCGACGACAATTTTGCGGGTACGTATAAGGAAATAAAGAAGTCCATTCTTACCGCAGTGATGAAGCGTGACATTACGAGCTACCAAGAATTCGGAAAGCTCGTCGAAGAATACGGCGCCACGAAGATTCGTAATGCTGGGAGTGACACAGCGTACTTCAACGTCAAGCCCGAGGGCAGCGCGAAAGGCGTCAACCTAAAGGATTATCCGTTCAGCCGGGAATTCATTGAGCTACCAGGCGAGCAAAAGCAAAAGATCCTGTCGGCCGAAGTGCAGCGTGAGTATGAAATACAAGGACAGGTCCGGAAGGACAAAGGCAACATTGATGCGGCATTAAAAGACTGGCATCAGTTCCGGGCTAAAGAGATCAAGTACCTCAATAGCGGAAACAAGAAGCTATACCGTGCTTATCGCCAAGCATCGGCCGACGATCGAGCAAAGATGTTGGACCAGCTGGCAACCAAGTTCTACACCAGGTATCCAGAACCAAATTTCCAATCCGAGCCGTTCACAGGGAAAAATCCGTTCGCGCCCGATTACCTGTTCAAGCTAGCGGGCCTAGGCGGCGACGAGCAGCAAGGGCCAGGCCAGGCCGGCAATGCGCCCGAGCGTGTGGATCGCGGCGGCCGGATTGCAAAACACGACTATGGCCAAAGCATCGATCAGTTTGGCACACACCCGGCCCGCGAGCAGGTACCGCATCCGGCCGGGCATTTTGAACAGACGCATACACGCAACCAGGAGCATGACCATGAGCCAGCACGATATGCCGGAAAGAATCGAGTCGGACACGAATACGGATTCAAGCGGCCCCACGGAGGGGACAACCGCGATACCCTCCAGGGACGCTCAGAACGCGCCACAAGACCCGGAGCAGCTGGGACTGATAGACATGGGGACGGCGTGGGACGAAGGGCCTACGGAGCCTTTGGACGAGTCGGAACCGGCCCCGGTGCTGCAGATCGGCAGCACGACGCTCTCTCGCTTAGACAAGTCGAGCAGGCCCATAGCATCAACCGTTTGCGAAACGTGCCCGGCGGCAGTGTGGTACGCACGCGGCAAGAAGCTGCAGTGCTATTGCCGCATCATGCACCTGATCAGCTGGGAAACGGGCGAGGCCAATCCGATCACGCTCTGCGACGGCCCCGCGATCGCAAGCCAGTAAGAGGCAGCGGCCGGGTCAGCGATTCGGTCGTGAGCCAGATTGCGCGGGACTTCGCGGAGCGGCAACGCGCCGGCGGCGCCGGCAAGCTTCCCCTGTTCCAGGAGATCAAGCAGCAGCTGGACGCCAACCGGCTGCTGGCTGAACTCTCGCGTTCGCATGGGCTTATGGTCGAGAAGTACAAGGTGACGGCGGCGCCGGACGGAAGTGCCCGCATTCTATGTGGAAACCGTCACCTGAACGTGTGCGACTTCATGACCAAGGAGGTCCGTCTGCCGTGGGCAGAGGCGGCGACGATCTTGCAGCACTCCTATGGTCGCCAGGTCGACCGCCATCCGGAGATGGCGCCGCGTTTTCCTCCAGACCGTGCCTTGTGGCGGGCATTTCAGGATCAGCGGCGCGCTCGCGGCGGCCTGCGTTCGCAGCTGTCGGCGCAGCTGGCCAGCGAGCGCGCCAGGCGCGAAGCAATCCGGCACCGCCTGAGCAATGCCAGGACTGCCGCTGCCGGCCTTCCGGCGGCACAACGCAAAGCCGCGCTGTCGGTGGCCAAGATGGAATACGTCACGTCGGAATCCGCGCTTCGATCTGCGATTCGCCTTGAGCGGGCGCCTTTCCGGCTCCCGGTAGCCGACCAATACCGCCAGTTCCTGCAGCAGCGCGCCCAGGCGGGTGAAGCAGCTGCCTTGGTCGAGCTACGGCGCCGATCGCGCAGCGCAGCCGCACCACTCGATCCGGCTGTGGGCCAGATCCTGCCGGTTAAGTCATTCCAGGAGCCGAACGGCCTGTTCTATCGTGGGCGGGAGGTGCGCTTTCGTGTCCGCCAAAACGGCGACGTCATCTATTCGCTGGCCGGCAGGGTCATGATCGAGGACAAGGGCGAGAGCGTAAGACTCTTGCGGACCGAGCATGTCGCCATCGAGGCCGCTCTACGACTCGCGCAAGCCAAATTTGGGGATCGACTCAAGCTGTCCGGATCTGCGGAATTTCAGGAGCGGGCAGCGCGTATCGCCGCCGAGGCAGGCTTAAACGTCAGGTTCGATAACAAGCAGGCCGAGCAGATCCGCGAGCAGCGCGCCGCCGAGCTGGCGTCCCAACGTGCGGCCGGACGTCGCTTCGTGGAGCAGCAGAAGAACGAGCGCCCACGACAGCCGCAAGATCCTGGACATACCCGGCCAGGTGCTCCCGATCGTGCTAAAGCCGGTCCAGGGAAGGACGATAAGGACATCGAGCGCTAATCATGCCAGCTGCGGCGGCCAGTGCTCATGTGGCCGATTGCCGTTATGCCAATTTGCTTGTAATGTACGATACTTGCCAATTGATAACTCGCTGCCGATGAAACGCATTCTCCTTTTTGCCATCATTGCATCCTCACTGGCCGGATGCGCAGCTGGCGTCAAGCCAATCACGACACCAGACGGCGCCAAGGGGTTCGTCGTCACGTGCGATGGATCGGCTGACGACTGGTCGACGTGCTACCAGGCTGCTACCAACGCCTGCGGCAAGTATTCGATCATTGATAGGAACGAAAGCAGCACGCCGACCGCCTACGGCCCGATGGTGAAACGCCATCTTGTAGTGCAGTGCAAATAGCATGATGCGCAAACTTACTGCGGGCGTCGTGCTTGCGAGCCTTGTCGTGCTTTCGGGATGCAAGCCCAAGCCAACTATGCCGACGAACGGAGAGGCCGTGCCGGGTGGCGTGAGCGCCGAACCAGTGGCAACGAACACCGCTGCAACCGTGAGTGGGCCGGCTGATGTACCGGACCCATTTGCTCCGTGCCTAGAAGCTGCGGCAAAGACTAAAACTGTGTCCGATACGGTGGAAGGACTGCCGGCAGTCCAGTACCTGATGACCTGTTCGGAAAACTATCTCGGCTTCAATCCTAACGGTGAGTCCCGCGACGACGCCTTGCGTCTCTGGTACAAGGGCATCGCCGCGTCGAACGAGATTTTGCAAAGTATCGAAAAAAGGCAATCGGCCGAGACGCAAAACCCTGCTGAGGCACAACGGCAGCTGGTTGATAGAGAGACGTTACAACGGTTGGTGAGGGAAAACGGCTACATCATCAACCGTGCCTTCCAGTACCGGACTGTTCAGGCCGTGCGCACGCTCTACGAGAGCATGAAGGATGCCGGTATCAAAATGGATAGTGCTGTGCCGTGGCTCAACCAGACCAACCTAAGCCGAAGGACGACAGGGGTTTGGGAGGTGACTGTCGACAGCTCTTACGATGACGGTAATTTTTTAGTTGTGCGCGAAATGGGCCACAAGGATCCATTTTTCAACATTGCCGGGTATGGCGTTTACGGACGTAACGTCGCGATTACAGATGCCGACCAGGTTGACGCCAAGGGATGGTATGGACCTGCTTGTAAGGTCAAAGTGAATGTCGAAGAAGAGTCCTTCAACTACGGATGCGATGCCTACCTGTCTGGCCAAGTAACCGATCAGGTAAGCAAAGAATTACGCAAAGCCCTAGAGCGTGCGATGGTTCGCAAAGCGAAAAATGCTGCCGATCACCCAAGCACTTGATTGCGGCACGGCCGCCGATTTTTGAGAAGGAATGCTATGACTGTGCCCCAATTGTGTGCCTTGCTTGCCGCTGGTTTTGCCGGCGCGTTAATGGCCTATGTCCCAACTGCTCGGCTAAGACAATGGCCCGTTGGGCAGCTTTTTGAGCGCGGGATTGTTCCGACAGTTGTCTACCTAGCGGTGGCGGTGGTTCTTTTGGGAGTAGCCGTTGGCTGGGCTTGGTCCGGAAAAGCGTCGTGGTGGTGGGTACTGTGGATCGTTCTTGCATCCTTCGTTGGCGGGCCAGTGATTACGTCCGTCTTCAAGAGCTGGAGCGCGGCTTTGTCGCTGCTTGCCGCACCTTGCTTGGCCATCGTCGCACTCTTCGCCCCATTTTCTTGACGCAAGCTGTACCTGTCGATTTTCGCGGGCGCGAAATTCATCTCTCCAGATCCGGCCCAGCTTGAATGTCTTGTCCCGGCTGCAGGCGCGCTCGTACTGGGATCTTGGCCTGCTCGATGTTGCGATGGTCGTAGCGCACGACTTCGCCGCCGTTCATCTTCGCTATCAAGGACGCCTTGACGTCCTGCATGGTCGTGTTGGTCTTCTCCGCGTCCCATCCCTTGCTTGCCATGTACCGCGATGCGGCGTCGAGCACGTCGTAGGCTGGGGCCAGTTCGGGGAATGCCTTAATTGCTTGCTCACGCTCCGTCTGCTCGAAGGCGACCGATCGGCTCGGCCGGATCGCGTCGGCAAGAAGCTCGCTTAGCTCCGGCTTGCCTTGTAGCCGGGCCATGCTGCCGACAATGCGCATGATGGAATTCGGATGCTCGATGCCAGGCTTGGCCAGCTTGTTCACCGCCAGGTCGCGGGCGATGTAGAGCGCGTCACGACCTTGTGGCGAAGCGGCGAAGCGGTTCCACTCGATGACGTATCCAGCCTGTTCCGCCAGCTGCGACGTGAACGAACGAAGGGTGCGGCTATTCCCGTCGAGGAAAGGATGCAGGTAGTCCAGTTCGCTATACATCCTGCTGAACGCCGCACCGAATTCCTTGGCAGTTAGCTGGGCCAGGTCGTTGACGGAATGCCGGTCCAAAACTTGTTCCAGACGCTGTATCGCGGCGGCGTCCATCTTCGAGTACGCCACGAATAATGGGCCGCTTGTGGACTCCAGCACGCGGTGCTTCATCCAGGTCACGCCGGCATCGATCGGGGGTCGGAATTCGCCCGGCGTCACCTCGGAAAAGCCTACACTCGGCAGGTCTTGAAAGATACGGCGATGGATCTCACGCAGGTGAGCGACATCGAAGTCGCCACGGACTGGAGCTAGTCGAAGCTCCGCGATACGGATGCTGGTTAGGTCGGCCTCAAGTTGCAGGCGCTGCGCGTCTTTGGGATCAGTCACGGGCCGCTACTTGATGCCCCCGCTTGATCGCGGCTACGCATTCCTCAATGCTGACGTCACCGCGTACGAACTGCTGCTGGAGCACTTCTGCTTGCGGCGATATGGTTAGCCCTTCCAGGGCGACGGAGGCGCGCCCGAAGTCGACGGCGGCCTGTCGCTGAGCTGAGGTCGTGTCGATCGAACGGGTAGGCTCGGCTTGGTTGACGCGGGTCACGAAGGTGCGCATGAACTCGCGCAGGACTTGCGCGGCCGGACGCTCAATCGAGTTGGCGGCCTGCTGGAATTCGGCTTTCAGGTCGCGCGGGACTCGGAAAATCATCTGCTCATCTTTGATCATTGCATCCTCCAGGTATGATCTTCATTGTAGCTGAATGTATATACATTGTCGTTGCGTTTCCGTGCGACTTGCATCAATTCGACAGAGGCGACTGGTAAGCAATCACCCGATGGAAGCATGTCTGCGCTCTTCCAAGACCTTGTTAAGCATGACTATATCGACCGGTTTTACAAGGTGAAAGTCGAACCCAGCAGCCGCAGAAAGGACCTTATCATGTGCCTGCCCATAGCCTGTCAGCGCAATGAATTGGGCATTGGATGTTCTCTGTTCGGCCCGTAATCGCCTTGCCAGCTCATACCCGTCGATCTCGGGTAAACCGATGTCGAGAATGAACACTTGTGGTGGATCTTGAAAAGCGACTTGAATCGCCTCTAGGGGGTGTGCCTGCACTGTTACGCGGTGCCCTTGCGCTTCCATTAGTGCGGCAAGGGTTTCGCCGGCATCGACGTTATCGTCGACGATCATCACATGTACCGACCGCGCATGCGGTGCGAACTCGTCACGACCCATCTCAAGCCTACCGTCTTGCATAGATACTGCAGGAAGCGTGATCGTGAACGTGCTGCCAGCGCCTTGTCCGGCACTATGTGCCTGGATGGTGCCTCCATGCAGTCCAACCATAGTCTTTACGAGTGCCAAGCCGATGCCTAAGCCGCCCTGCGCCCGGTCTGGCGTTCGCTCAGCCTGCGTGAATAGGTCGAAGATATGGGGAAGCAGCTTGTTGTCGATGCCAATACCGCTGTCGGTCACACTAATTTCGATCAGCCCGACTTCCGAACGTACCTTCAAGCTGATCTCTCCTCCTTGCGGCGTGTATTTGGCAGCATTGTTCAACAGATTGGCAATTACTTGGATCAAGCGCGTGCGGTCGCCCTCGACGGTCGTCTGTGCAGCGTCCGTGCGTACTGTCAGTGAGTGACCCCTGCTCTCGATGAGCGGCCGGGACTGTTCAACTGCGCTGGCGACTGCTGCCTTGATGTCGACGTACTCTTTGTCGAGTTGTACCATTCCCCGTGTGACACGCGACACGTCAAGAAGATCGTCAACCAGGGACGTCATGTGCTTGACTTGGCGACTGATTACTTCGCTTGCCTTCTTGGTACGACTGTCGCTTGCCGCTGTCATCCTGAGCATTTCAGCTGCCGTGCTGATCGGGGCCAACGGATTGCGCAACTCGTGGGCCAGCATTGCAAGAAATTCGTCTTTCTTGCGATTGGCTTCGCGCAGTTCGAGTTCGGCCTGATAGCGTTCGGTCACATCGACGCTAACGCCCCGTATGCCTACTGGCCGACCTTCAGCGTCGTGCTTTACTTTGCCACGGCTATCAACCCACAGCTGCTGTCCGGTGTCGGGACGGTTGAAGCGGACGACTTCCTGGTAGGCGCCGGTCCCCTCCAGCGCGGCTTTGTGCGCTGCTGCGATTCTCTTACGATCTTCAGGGTGTAGGTAGGGAGCGATTTCATCCATCCTAACTGGCGAAAATCCCAACACCAGCTGAATGTTCTCGGAATACAGCAGCTCTCCGGTGGCCACGTCCCAGTCCCAGACAACCATCTTTGCCGCATCCATACCATCGCGCAGGCGTTCGTCACTCTCTCGCTTAGCTAACTGGGCCTCGACGACATCGGTTACATCATATCCCTGCGCAAAGATTCCGATCGTCTTGCCGTACTGGTCCTTGTACGGCTCGTACACCAGATCGATATAGCGTCGATTGATTGGCCCCCCGCGTTCCCGCTGAACGGCTACGGGCATTGCGCGGGTTTGCCAGGCCTCGCCCGTGCTGTACACCTGGTCCAGATGCTCTTCGAATCCCTGTCCGGCCACTTCCGGCAGGGCGTCCCAAACGGGCTTGCCGATCAGGTCGCGGTGTCCAACCAGTTGGTAGTAGGCCTCGTTGACCATTTCGAACACGTGCTTCGGTCCCATCAAAACGGCCACGAACCCAGGCGATTGGTTGAACAGACTACGCAGGTGTTCGCGTTCGTTGTTTAAGATGCGTGACAGCGCCTCATGCATTTGGGCGCGATTGAAATTCTCCGCATTGTTCTCGCTCGGAGGTGCCAATTGTAGCGAGGCTACTTTTGACTGCTCGTCGTAGCGGTACAGCTCAGTAACGTCTACGGGATTTTGTACCACCATGATCGGCTTGCCATCGTCGCCCAGCACCGGCGTATGTACCGTGCTCCAGTACCGCTCCTCGAATTTCATGCCTTCGGGCGTCGAAATAGGCACTGCATATCGAACGAATGCGGTCGTGTCTGGTTCGCCTTTGGCCAACGCGCGCAGCAGCGAAGCCTTCACTTCCGTAATGTCAGTGGCGTCCGGATTTCCTGGATCTTCTGGAAAAGCATCGAATACGTAGCGGCCAACGATGTCTTCTTCCGTACGCTGCACCGAGCGAAGGTAGGCACCGCTCGCGCCAATGATCGTCAGGTCCGGTGCCATCACCAGATAGGCGTATGGAGAGGCACGGAAGAGCGCTTGATAGTCGCTTAGTTTCATCATGGGCGGATTGTCGCATGAACTCACCGAAACAATTCACAGGTTGACGTCAATGCAAATCAGCGAGAATTACCAGATCATGAAGTCGTGCAGATCCGCTTTTGGCCGGTTGCGGAGGTTTGTCTAGAGACATATCGAAAAAAAACGCTGCCCTGTAGGCAGCGCTCGTTTTCGCGTCCGCGAAAATCAGCGGCTACGCTCCAGATCCGGTTGCCGCGACTGCCTCGAAGGTGACGCCTTTTCCGCTACCTGTGGCATGGGTAGCTTCACGTCGCCTTTCTCCACCGCCGCATTGAACCGTCCCAGGACTTCACGACGTAGATCCTCCGGATACTTCGACAGCTGCTTGTCGAGCACTTTGAATGCCGTCTCTACCTTGGTTTTCTCGTCGGGCGATAGGGTGCGCATGACGACCAGGCCAGCGGGCTTGACCTCCCATTCGTTGCGCTTCGCCGCGACTTCCTGTTCGCCAACGACCTTGCCGGCGCCGTCACGCACGTTGGCTTTCACCTTGACGTTTTCCTGATCGTTGAGCTTCAACGAGATGCCGTCCCCAGCCTTGAACTTACCGTCGACCATCGAGCGTTCCAGGTCCTTGCCCCAAATGGTTCGTTCACCGCCAGGCGTCTGCAGCTTGACGTAGTAGCTCTCCTTCTCGTCCGGATCATGCTTGTAGTTTGCTCGCCCATGATCGAGCAGGCGCCCGACGATCGGCGTCTTCTCTGCTTCCGGCTGATGCGTCTTGGCATCGACCCGATGTGGGGCGGACTGATCGCGTGCAGTCTGTTCAGTTGTAGTGTTGGGAGCAGTTGAGTTAGCTGGGGCGTCCTTGGCGCCGCGCTCGTTGGATTTTGACGTTTCCAGGCGCCTGGCAGATGCTCCGGTGCCCATGACCTCATCGCGGATCGCAGCCTGCCGGGCTTTCGCCATCTCAATTTCAATCTCGACAGCTACCCTCTGATTGGGCGTTAATCCGCTCATGATCTTGTCGGATTGTGGTCCTTCACCAAGGGACATAATTTGCGCTGCCGTTTTCTGGATCTTTTCAAGTTCAGGGAAGCGCGAGGTCGCCTGCGGGTCAGCTTTTGTAGATGGGGACGCTACCTCGCGCTCAACTTTTACCTCGATGGTGTTCTTGACGTCCTTGTCCGCCTTGCCGGCGCTGACGGCTGGATCACTGACGCCGCGTTCGCGCTTCAGGTGTTCGAGCTGCTGCAGGTCCTGTTGCGTAGGCTCGTAGCCTTTCGTGCGCAGGCCGCGTGATTCGGCTTCCAGCCACGCCGTTTGACGGAACGAATCGGTGCCCTTCAACTCGATTTGGTTCCAGTTTTTGGCCGCGGCGATTGCCACCATGTCCGCGATGACAGCCCGGTCTTCAACTGACGTCGACAGCTTTTTGCCGTGATCCTGGAAGCGCAGGGTGTCCGACTCCTTGTCGTGATACTTGCCATCCTTGACGACGTACGAAAACAGGATCTGCTCGGGCAGATCATAGCCGGTCTTTTTCAGGACCGGCTTGCCGGCGGCGGCATCGCTTTGCTCTGGAGCGCTGGCCGACTTGTCGGCCTTGGCGGCGAGGGAGACGTCGACGGCCGGTGCGGCTGGCTTGGCCGGATCTGCCTTGTCCAGCGTGACGCCAGCAGCAGCTTGGATGGACGGCTTGTCGGCCTCCTTCGACTGGCCGGGCGCCTTGGATTCGCTGGGTGCCTTTTCGTCCTTCGCAACGCGTCGATCGAACGCTTCGGTGTTCAGGGGAAGCTTTTGGTAGAAGCTCTCGAGAACGACCTCGCCGGTCCCGCGCACAAAGCGGCCGTCCTTCTCGGCCGGCTCGATCTTGCGGCCCACGTCGACATCGTTATGGATGTTCGACTTCGCATGCACGGTGAGGGGGTTGGCCTTCTCGTTGACCAGGATGTCTTGGCCCTTTGCCTGGAACTGCTCGGCCTTCTTGATCGCCTGCTGGAAGTCCGGCGTTTCGTATTGCAGGGCGTACGTATTGTTCTCCTTCACATACACCCGCAACGGCGGTGCGTCTGGCGCCGGCCGATCGGCCGGCTTCGCCTGCGCGTTTTCCCGTTGGGGATCGTTCGATGCTTCGATGGTGTTCATAGGAGTGTGCTCCTGTTGGGTGAAAGGGTATGCGGGTTACAACTAGGGCCGGTTGGCGGCATCCGCATTTATGCCGCTTTGGCCAGTTCGTCTTCCGGCGCCTCGTCGGGCACGAAGCTGGCGAAGTCGAAGCCGATGGCGTCGCCGATCGCCTGGAGGATCGCGGCCTTGTTGATGATGTCGTCGGCATCCGCGTTCTCGACCTCCTCGGCGCGGATTGCACGCGTGCGGTGCAGGATGCGAGAGATCTCCAACGCCGGCACGGCCGGCGCCTCGATGCCGAGGCGGTCCTTGAACGCCGCGTCGTCCCAATAGATGATCTTGTCCGCGAAGATCGGCTTGCAATTCTCCATCGAGATCAGCAGCTTCTTGAAGCCCATTTCCTTCACCTCCTGGGGCAGCATCAACGCGCGCCGTTGCTCCGAATCGCTGTGCGACGTGCCAGGCTTGCCGGTGCTACGCGACACCGAACGGGACTTGACTGTTTGGTAGCCCAACGTCTCCGAGTATTCCTTTGCGTCGGCGTCTTCCTTCGGCTGGAACATGATCTTGAGCGCGCAGTTCGTGAGGAGCGTTTTCGTGCCCTGCACGCCATAGCCCCGGCCGTCGTCGCCCACCAGCTGGCCGTTGTTCTGATAGATCAGCACGACCCGCATGTTGTAGGCGGCCTGATAGCCGATCGCCTTGGCCAGGATCGCGATGCGACCCAAGGCGGCCACTTCGTCCAGGAACAAGGCGCACTGGTATTTCAACGATGGATCGTGTTCAGGCAGGACGCGGGTGTTCTCGTTGAGCAGCTGCGAAAAGAACACGTTCATCAGGGTTTCGTAGCGCACCAGGTCTTCGGCCGTCATGCCGATGTAGACCGAGATTTTCCGGCGGCGCAGATCGCGGAAATCGAAGTCGTCGCCCGAGGTCGCGGCGGCAAGGCGCGGATCGCGGAAAATGTCGATCGGCGCAAGCAACGTGCTCAGGATGTTGGAGCGTACCTTGTCGGTTTGCGTCGAGAAGGTGCGCAGTGCGTCGACGCATTCCGGCGACAGTCGATCCAGGCCGTTGTCCGGATTCTCGCGGGTGCTGATGACGGTTTCGATCCATTGGTGCAGACCAGTCCCGTCTGCAGGCGTGGCAAGGCGCACCAGGTTGGGCATCGTCACTGGCTCGTCCGGCGTCTCCAGCATGTACAACACCATGCCGAGGAACAGAGTGCGGGCATTGTCGTTCCAGAAGGCGTCCTTGCCCGCCGGCGGCCACCACATCGCACCGATGTTCTGGATGTCACCGACGCGGTGTTCGTAGGCCCTGCGCACGTACGACAAGAGGTTCCAGCGATGGGACCGGAATTCGGGATGCCCAGGTGCGAACAGATAGCACTCTTGGCCATGCGCGGCACGGTACCCGGCCGTCAGATGCCAGTTTTCGAGCTTGATGTCCGTGACCACGACGGAATGCGGGTACGTCAGCAAATTGGGGATCACGACGCCGACACCCTTGCCGCTTCGGGTTGGCGCGGCCAGGCTCACGAACTGCTGGCCATAGAACGTCAGGAACTGGCCCTTGTACTTGCCGACCAGGATGCCGGGCCACTTCTCGTTTTCACCATCGCCAAGCAGGCCGGCCTTGCGGATCTCGCCGGCATTGGCAAAGCGCGCGCTACCGTGCAGCTCGCGCCTGGAGCCGCTGAGCAGGGCCGCGATCGCCAGGATGACCGGGACGGCCGGCAGCGCGATCGACAGCGCGTAGCCGAGCATGAGTGCAGCCCGGACCTTCTTAATGTGGCTGTAGTCGTGCCAGTAGTTGCTGAGCGTGTTGACGTCGACCGTTTCGGGCGGAATGTGCTGCATGGCCGCGAAGGCGCGGCCGCCCAGGTAGCGGCCGAGGAACCAGAAGCCGGTAACGACCACGGCGCCCATCACGGCCGCGACTGCGTACTTTGCTATTTTCGACATGGGATCTCCTGTACGGTTTAGACGTCGGAATCGCCGCGCAGCATCTTTGCGCGCCGGGCCGGGTCGTAATAAAGGTCGGTCATTCGCGTCCGCGAAAATTGAGCAACCACGTCGATCGAAGTGCTGACCAGGCGGTAGATGTGGCTCCAGTCCAGGGACATGCCGACCTCGCTTTGCTTGATGAGCGTGGCGATCCGGCTGTGCGCGGCAAGCGGCGTATTCGCGTGCGTCGTGGTCAACGATCCAGGATGGTCCGTGTTGAGGGCCGAGATATAGTCGAACGCCTCGTCGCCTCGCAGCTCCGTCAAGAAGATCCGATCGGGCTTCATGCGCATGCACGACTTGAGCGCATCGCGCGGCGTCACGAAGTCGCCATAGAACAGATGGACCTTGTTTTCGTGGAGCGGCAGGTTCAGTTCGTGGACGTCCTCGATCGTGATGATCCGGGTATCGGTGGGCACCAGGTCGCTCAGGGCCTTCATGAACGTGGTCTTGCCGCTGCCGGTACCGCCGGAAATGCAGACGTTCAGCTTATGGTCGATACACAGCTGGAAGAAGCGCTGCATGTCCCGCTTTTCCTTAGCTTCCAGGATTTCAAGCTCGAAGTCCTGCAGGTGCACGCCGGCCGGCACCTCGCGGAAAACGAACACGTCCTTGAAGTTCGCAAGCCGGCCGGTGCTGATGTATTCCGCCATCGGATACCGATCGCCGCCGCCGAGGCGGAACGCGAGCGCTACGGTCCCTTCCGGGCACGCCGGCGGGATCACCAGCTGGCCGCGCTGCCCGTCCGGAAGCCGGACCGACTTGATAGGCGATCGGATGTCGAGCGCCGTCCCTCCGTGGAAGATCGACGCGGCGTTGGCCAGCTCGCGCAGCAGCTGGAGCGAGCATTGCGGCACGTCGTGGCGGGTCCGGCCGGAAGAGGATTCCGTGAAGATCACCCCCGGCTCGTTGATCTCGACATCCGTCAGGCCAGGCATGTCCAGGAACCGTTGAATGCCCGCCTGCTTGAGCTTTTCGCGGAGCGTAACACTCTTGTCGTAGGCCGCCACATTAGTACCGAGCGAGTTCATAGACCCTCCCGAAATCGAGATCGCGTGCGACGAAAATGTTGATCGCCTCGCCCTGCAGGCTGTAGCCGGTCGGCGGAATATTGATGGTCTTGTCGAGCGCGCGAGCGGCCAGGTCTTGGCCTGCGTTCGCGGTGGTGGTCAAGCGAATCGTCCCCTCGGCGTTGGATGCCTTGTTGGCGGCTGCTTGTCCCAGGTCGCCAATCAGACTGAGCATGATTGCCGCACCGAAGCGCTTGCGCCAGTGCTCATCGACATAGACCGGGAGGCCCGAGGCGCCGAGCGTGTCGGTCGCGAGCGAGTTGATGTCGATGACGACCCCGCGAGGCGTCACGATGCGGTTCCAGAGGACCGGCAGCAGTTCTTGCCCGAGCTGGAGCGGCTGGGACCGTTCGCCCAGCACTTGGCTTCCGCGTTCGATCAGCAGCGTCGAGCCATTTGCTGAATAGACGTCCTTCGAGACTGTGCACGACGTCTGGCCCGGATTCGTGCTGACGATAAGCGTGCGCTGGCCGCAAGGGATCGTCGTGCTGGCCAGCAGCATGAGATCAAGGCTGCGATGGCGGGAGGCAGACGTAGCCTGCAGCTGGCTTGGCTTGAGCGATTCTTCCAGGCCGCTCTTGTTGGCTTCCATGCGCGGCATGCCGAGCGGCGCCGGCATGCCGCCGCCATCGCCGTTCCGGCCGGGCATCGCCATTTGCGGTTCACCGCTGGTCGCCACCAGCACGTCACCGGACAGTCGGCGCTGGCGTGGCGTTTCCACTTGCTGCCGTTGCTGTCCCGCATACGATGGCTGGCCAGGCCCGCCGGCACCGCCGGCGCCATTCGCACCGTTCGGCATGCTACCGCCGGCGCCGTTCGCGCCGCCGGCAGCCATCCGCGCAGACGCGGCACCAGGGGCGCCGTTTGTCGGCACGACCGCGATCGCGCCGGACGGCGGCGGGAGCTGCGATGCAGGCGTCGCTTGCGGAGGCGGCTGGTTAGCCTCGTCCTCTGCCTTGATGCGCTTCTTGACCGCCTCCAGGTTCAAAGTCGCGACGTCGCTGGTCGCCACGGTGTTTTGCTGCTTCACCTTATCGGCCTTTTGCTGCGCGGCGCGTTCCTTGAGGCGCTGCATGAACAGGGCCGCGCCGATCGCCATCAAGACGACGGCAAGCAGGATGGCAACCGTGATCGCCAGGCGCTTGACGCCATTCTTCTTTTTCTTCGTCTGCAGCTGGGGAATGTCGCGGTCGACATTGACGTTTTCGTGTTCGACCGGGCCGGCCGAAGCGGGATTCATCGTGTTCATTGGGCCTCCTTGTCCATGCGAACGGTACGCGGCAGCGTGGTGCCGGTGAGATTTAGTGCGCCATCGGGATTCCAGCCGTCGTTGCGGATCGCCATGACGGCCTTCCCATAGCGAAGGATGAAATTCGACGCTGTTTCGTGGACGACCATCGTCCCGGTGTCGGGGTCCATGTGGAAGTTCGTCAGCGCCTCGCGGCCGTCAGGCAGGAGCTTGTAGACCACCGGCAGTTCACGCGTCGAATCAAAGCGGAAATAGGTAAAGCGGCCATCGTCCTCGACCAAGCTTGGCGCCAGGGACTCGTCGCCGCGCTTCATGAACTGGCGATTCCGGACCTTCGTCGTGCCGTCCTTGCCGGCCGTCTGCTGCAGCCGCTTCGCAATCACGTCCTGCCGGTCGGCCTCGGCCTTCGCCATCCGGGCGCGCGTGTCCGGATAGGTGAAGCGCACGATCAGCGTAGGCTGAATCCCCGACTTCTTCGGGACCGACTTGATCTCGAAGGCATAGGTGCGCTTGTTCGTGACGACCAGGGCCTTCGTGTCCGGTTGTGTGACCTTCGGCTTGAGCATGATGTTGCTGCCCTTGGGGCCAACCGACCATGCCTTGGCGTCACCGAAGCCGATCATGCCGGAAGGCGTGTCGACGATACGCTCGTCGTCCTCGAACTGGATCAGCGTGGGGTTGCCGGTCGCCGTGTAGATCTCGACCACGCGGTTTGGATCGTACTGCTCGACATGGATACGCGGGTCGGCGGCCGCTGCCGTCGCACACGTCAGCAGGCAGGCGACGTTGAGCATTGCCGCCGCTTTCACATTCGATTTCATTGGGCGCCCTCCTCGGCTTTGACTGCTGCGGCTTGTTCCTTCGTGATGTCGGCGGCCACCGCGTAGCTGCGGGCTTTGAAGCCGGAGACGTTGTAGCCACGGTCCTTGTCGTCCATCGGCGTGTTCTCGTAGCCGTAAGCGATCGTGGCGACGTAGTATTTCGTGGCCGGCGCCTTGTCGCCGGTAAGCGAGACGACACGCTTGGAGAACGAGACGAGTGCCGTCTTACCGATCCATGACACGGTTCCGGCCTTTGCGATCACGCGGTACTTGTCGCGCAGGACGTTGACCGGGGAGGCTTGGTTGTTTTCATTGTTTTGAGCGCGGTAGATGCTGGCCTCGCGCGGCGACGACATGGCCATCGTCGCGTCGAACGTGTCCTGAATCGTTTCCCAATCGTAGGACTCGCGCAGCTCGACGTACCGGCGCAGATTGAAGAGGTCCGTCGCTTGGTTGTACGTGATCTTGGCGTCGGCCAGGGTCTTGAGCACGCGGACATCGCCCGTGTCCGCCACCTGCAGCACGGCCGGCGGATTCGGCTTGTTGTTCAAGACGACGATGCCGGACGTGACGATGGTTACAAGCGTCACCAGCATGGCGCCGCCCGCGACTCGCCAGGCGACCGTTTTGCTCTTGCGCGCATCTTCGGTCTTGTCGCGTTCGGCGGTCATGGCCTGTTCCAGGTACCACTTCGCCGCTTGGTCATGCCAGGCCGCTTCCTGTTGCGCCGTGGCTGGGTGGTCAGCAGCGGCAGCCGTGGGCTTCATTTTTTCCATCAACATGTCGTTCACTCCTTCGCCTGTAGCGACTGGTTGACCGGCTTCCACTCGCCGGCAGGCTGGGTTGCTTTCGGGGGCGTGCTGCAGGCGACCAAGAGCGCCGCGCACGCGAGTTTCAGAATCAGCTTTTTCATGGGTTCCTCATCGTGCTTAGGGTTTTTGTTCCGGTGCGAGCGAACCGCCCGTCCGGCCGCCGCCAGATCCGGTCGGACTCATCGTGTTGGTGCCGCCTTTGCTAACGCCCGGGTTGCCGCCAGTGCGCATGTTCGGCAGTTGCCTGAACTTGCCCACCATCGTTGAGATCCCGACGCCGCCGGCAAGGGCCGATGCCAGGCTTGGCAGGTTGAGCGAAACGAAGATCATCACCGCGCAGATCAGGCAGACTTTCATCACGGCCGAGATCGACAGGTCGGCCGGGACGACGCTGTTGACCATCGTGATTTCGAGCTGGGCCGCAAAGCTGAACAGCATGACCAGGAAGGCGTAGTTCAAACATTGGCCGGTCCAGTTCTTGAATAGGTCACGGCTGGCAGGGAACAGCGCGGCCACGATGAACAGCGGGCCGATCGCGAGCAGAATCCCCAGGGCCACTTTTGCGAGCAGGATGTAGGCGATCGCGATCACCATGAACAGTCCCGCGAAAATCCAGATGAGCACGATGGCCAGTGCCGCGTAGACCGACTCCTTAAAGCCGTTCGCCTCCTGGAAGAGTTTGGCGAATGCCTGCGCGAAGCCGTTTGCCATGTTGTCGAGCGCGGACGCCGAGTTAAACGCCGGGCCGACCACGCTGGCCAGCTCGTCGCCAAGCTTGTTGACGACGGGCACAACGTAGGTCGTGTACATGTCGATGTGCATGCCGAACACGATGACGGCTCCCCAACCGACCATGCGGTATAGGAAGTCCATCACCGGTTCGTCGTTGTCCTCACCGCGAAGGTAGGAAAACAGGATCAGGGTCACGTAGAGGCTGAAGCACGCGGCGACGAGCGGACTGATCAGCGCAATCATGTTGGCTGTCCCGTTCGTCAAAGTGCCTACAACCGTCTGATCGAAAAACGTGTAGATCTCGGTAAAGGGTGTGATAGCTGGAGTAGGCATAGCTTTTTGGAACCGCAGGCTCCAACCTCCTTGTGATTACTTCGATCGGCTGTTACTGGAAATACTTGGACGAAAACTCGGCCGAGCGCTGCTGGTCGGCCAACTGCAGTTCAGCCTGCTGCAGCTGCATGGCCAGGTTGAGCCGCACTTGCTCGTTCTGGATCGACGCGTTTTCGGCCACCATGCGGTTCTGCAGGTCCGCCGCCGCCTTCATGTCGTTGGTGGCGTCTGCCTGTTGCATGAGCGCGTTGATGTTCTGGACGCGCTGCAGCGTGGCGTCGTACGCCTGCATGGCCATCGCCTTGTTCGCGGCCAGGATCTCCAGCTGGCGTTTGCGGCCGCCGGTTGCGTGTGGGTCGAAGCCTTCGGCCGAGTAGATCGAGGTCGCCTTCGTGCTCAAGCCTTGCAGCTGGCCATTGCGTACTTGGTCGTAGATGTTCGCCCACTGGTCCGGCAGGTAGTTGCGCAGCGCCGGGTTGTTGAGGATCTGGCCCAGGCCGCGCGTGCCCGTGATCGCGTCGTACTGGTTTTTCATGTGCGTGATCTGCTGGATCATCTGCTGGTACTGCTTGGCCCACTGAGCCATCGTCTGGACCTGATTGATCGTCGCCGGAATGTCCGAATTGACGTTGACCGTCCATTGGGCATAAGCGGCTGGGCTGGCCGCTGATCCCATTGCTGCTGCTAGTGCAAGTGCTTTCAACTGTTTCATTTAAGACTCCATCGGTTGAGTTTTTTTCGCGTCCGCGAAAATCCGGCCGGATTGCCGTTTTCGCGTCCGCGAAAATCCCTTACAGGGATCAGTTGCTGAGGCTTCCTTCGCGCTGCTGACGTTTGCCGCGCCGGCGTCGCTGGAACTCGGGCATCCATACTTCCGGGTCGACGCCAACCTCGGCCACAACGTCATTGAAGATCGCGACGTTTTCGGTGTTGCCCGACAGGATCGAAATGGCGTTGTCCATGCCGTACAGATCGAGCTTCGCGAAGCAGCTTTGGTTGCCCTGCTTGATGAGGAACGTCCTCGAGTCGACTTCCAAGTCCTTGAGCTGCGCGAACTCCTTGCGGGTAAGGCCGCAGCGCTGGTAGCTCTCGAACTCGGCCGAAGGGTTCGGCAGGAAAATCTTGGTAATGGTGAGGTCGCGGATCGCATCGAAAATCGGGGACTTGATGGCGTCCTCTGGCGACTGCGACGGCATCACCAGGTACTCATCGCGCTTGCGCCCGGTCTTGAGGACGTCGAACATCATCCCGGCCGTGGTCGGGTACATCGCCGGCACGTGAAATTCCTCAACCACTGTCGCCAACAGGCCGCCGTTGCGCTGCATGAGCTTTTTCAGGTGCAGCAGGTACGCCAGCACCGGTTCGGTCGGTTCGTAGTTCGGCTTGAGGAAGTCCGACACGTCGAAGCCGACCTTGCGTTCCGACGTAATGCCGATATTGCTTCCCGATGCGTTGTCGAGCGCCCAGGCGAAACGGCCGTTGGCGGCATGGCACCATTTGCCGAGCCGCGCAGCCAGGCAGTTGCCCCCCAGGTCAGGGATGTTTTCAAGCAGGCGGCTGAACTGGCGGTGCGCCATGTCGAGGCCGAGCACGGCGTCGACGGCGATCTTGATTTGCTTTTCCTCCTCGGCCGTGACCTTGCCCTTGTCGTCGCGTCCGCAGGCCGTCACCAGCTCGTAGAGGAAGCCCCGGTTTTCCGGGGTGTCCGGCAGCTGAAACGGCGACAGGCCGGTAGGTTCGCCCTCGCGGATCGTGAAGTAGATCCCGCCCAGGGCCGTGATAAACAGCTTCAAACCCTCGTCCTTGTCGAGCGCGAAGATCTTGGTGTCGAAGCGTTCCGTGAAGCCGATAAGCGCTGTTTCCAGCGTGGTCTTGCCGCTGCCGGTCGTCCCCAGGATCATCGTGTGCCCGGCCAGCTTCTCGCCCAGGTTGTCCTCGTCGTCTTTCGAGTAGTGGAAGTTGAAGCTGTACAGCGAACCGGACAGGGTTTGCAGCGGCATCACTGCCGAACCGTCGCCGATCGGATTGCCCGACGACTTGCCAGACGAGTAGTTGTGCAGCGAAAAGGCGGCCGCCAGGTTGCGGCTGGCCTTCGGCATCGGTCGCGGAATCCACTTGGCACCGGGTACGTGCGCGACATAGGTGTACGGCGCGGAAGCCGTCGCCTTGACGAACCGCGTGCCGCATTGAGCCAGGAAGCACGTCGTGACTTCGGTGCCGGCGTCGACCGCCTTTTTCTGCGTGTCGCCGTAGACCGTCAAGGCGCCGTGGTACTCGCCAAACGCCAGTTCCCCGGTGCTGAGGTAGCCTTCGGCCTCGCCAAGCTCCTTCATTTGGTGCTCAGCTTTGTCGCCTACCGACTTCAACTTGTTGGACTGCGACGAAACCGCCTTCTTTGCCTCCATGATGCCGAGACACTTGAAACCCTGCGTGAAGATGAATTCGGCCGGCAGCGCAAGGATCGGGTCGAGCATCCCGTTCTTGGTCGTGTCCGGGAAATCCTTCATGTCATAGTTCACCGCGAAGCGCGTGCGATTCTCGGCCCGGATTTCCTGAATTTCGTAGCCGAAATGGAACCAGGACGTAGGAATCAGCTCGTACGCGGGCGCCGCCATCACAGGCACCTCTTCCTCGACGCCGTTGATAATGGTTCCCAGGTACTTGTAGACGTCCGAGAACACGATGCCGTTGCGCTGGTAGGTTCCCAGGATTTCGGGATCGTAGCTGGACAGCGCTTTCGTCAGCTGCTCGCCCAGGTCTTCTAGTTCCTGGACGCCCTCCGCCAAATCGTCATACTTCAACAGCACCGCGACGTGAAAAATGTTCTCGAAGTAGTCGCCCGTCGTGAAGCGCTTGAGGTAATCCGAAGCGAACTGCTGCATGAAAGCAGACTTGAACGCGAACCGGCTGCTAAAGTCGATGCGGCGACGCTGCAGGGTGTTCCAGAAAGCGAGGCGGTTGCCTTTTGACTTCGCCGCAGCTGCGATGACGCGGTTACGCTGGTTGAAGCGGCTCGCAATTTCGTCTTCCGACAGGGACTCGAAAGCCATGCCGGACAGGCGGATGACGAGCAGCGCGCGGCCGTCACCATAGTTCACGACGCGAGGCAAGACATGGCGGCCGATCTTCGGCAACTTGTCCTCGATCGCTGGCTGGTTGTCGAGCACTTGATTACTGATGCCCGGACGCTTGGTCTTTGAAGTAGCGCTTGTAAACATGTTCCCTCCGTCCGTACTTCGCTGGTGACAGGGTGTAGGTCCCGCCGAAGTACTTTGCATTTCGTTTCCCCAACCAGCACTTGATCTCCAGAAGGGCTATGCGCAGCGCCTGATCGTCGTCCTTGCAGGTGTCCCTGCAGTAGAAAAAGATCGGCGCGCCTATCGCGGCCAACAGCAGGCCGCCAGGACCGAGGAAAATTGCCCCGAGCATCCCGGCGACCAGGCTGAAAAACGCGAGCAGGATGGCCACTACGAGCGGGACGCCCTTGAGCATGGCGACCCGCGCGAGAGCGTTGTACGAGGGGTACGTAGCTCTTTCGTTCATGGTCATGCGTAGACCGCGTAGGCCCAGGCAGCGAGGACCGGCACGCCGCCGACGACGGCGACCTTGGCGATGGCATAGCCGAGGTCGATCCACTGGATCTTTTCGCCGGCCAGCTGGATGCACTTGAAGGTGAGATAGGAGATCGCGACGATGCCGACGAACGCGAACAGCCAGGTGTTGAAATTCGTGATGGCGGTCGTGCCGGACGCGAGGCCGCCGCCAGCGGCTTGCGCGAAGGCCAGCGCCGGGAAGGTCGAGATAGCGATTACGGACGACAGTTTAGAGAGGAAGCGTTTCATAGTAAGTCCTTCGGATAAGTTCACAGTTCGTTAAAAACGTCCCAATCGGCCAGCTTTGTGTTGCCGGCTTCCTGGACATGCTCAGGTGTTGGACTGGACGGCGGCAGCGCCTTCCGGTTGTCCGCTCTCGCGCTCTTGGGTTTGGTGGAGACGACCGGGATAGGCTGCGCGCCGCCGCTTGTTTGCCCCGGTGTCGTTCTGGCTAAAACCTTGTCGACATAGCTGGGTTGGTTTCCCTCCTTTCGTTCACCAGTTGTAAAGTTGCCGCTGTAGTAGCAAGACAAAGCCGCCCGCGTGGCCGCTTCGCCGTTCCCGAATTGCTTGGTTGCGCGGGTGAGGCATTCGCCGTAAATCGAAGATCCGACCATCGAGTTCTTGGCCGCATCGAATGCCGTGTCGAACGTCAGTCCGTACTTGTCCAAGTTCCCGACGTTGACCTGACGGCAACCCATGCTGAAGTTGTAGCCCTGCGCTTTCAGCGCCTGGGCCGTCGCGATCGCCTCTGCCTTGTTGCGGGGCTGGCGTACCAGGCGCCCGTTGACAACGCCGATCGCATACGGGTTGAACGATGATTCGATGGTCACAATCGCTTGCTCGATGGGCGCCTGGACGTGCTGGGCGCAATCGTTGCTCATCAAAATGCCTGCCATGTTTTCCCCACTCAGCAAGGTTTTTTCCAGCACAGCAGCCAGTCACCGACGTGGACCGTCACGCTCTTTGCCGAAGCACAGTTCGTTTGCACGAAGGTCAGAGCACCGATCACGTCGCGCCAAATTTTGGTGTCACCGCGTGCTGTCATGACGGGATGCGGGTCGACCGTCTCGGGCAGCGTCACGCTGACAGTCCACAGGCCATTCCCGGCCGTTTCGCTTACCTTGACGTCGTACCTGCCGGCGAATGTCGCCGCCAAAATTTGCAAGTGCCGCTTCGTCAGATGGATCTCTTGGGGCGCCGTCGTGGCCAGCATGGTTGCTCTCACTTTCGCGTTTTGATTAACTTTTCTGGATTTTCGAATCAAAATCGAATTTCGTCAATCGAATTTCAGGAGTGGTTTTTTTACAGCGGTTTTGCATTCGTGTAGCATTCTGGCTTTGGCCGAGCCGGAACGACAGGCGGTCAACTTCTTTGGTGAACTGCGAAGGTAGGTGGTACGATGGAAGGTTTTGTTAAATTCAATGATGTACGGGATGCCACAATGCAAGAGTTGCGTGACCTCAATATCTATGACCTCATCATTGATGCGCGGTCCCCGCGCGAGTATGAGGAGGACCACATTCCGGGCGCAGTAAACATGCCCGTGGTGAACAATGAGGAGTACGCCGAAGTAGGTACGCTGCACCGTACGAACACGACGGCCGCATATCAGATCGGCGTGCAGTATTCATTGGTGAACATGGCTCGCCATCTTCGGGAGGACATCGTTCCGAAGTTTCCGGACAAGGCGCGGATCTTGGTCTACTGCTTCCGGGGCGGTAAGCGCAGCAAGCTATGGACCGACAACCTGGAAACCATCGGGTATCGAGTCCATAAGCTCAAAGGGGGCTGGAAGGGGTACAGGCGGTTCGTAAACGAGCAGCTGGCCAGCGTCCCAACCAAGTTCCATTACAACGTGCTGACCGGCCCTACAGGCTGTGGGAAGACGCGTTTGCTATACGCGTTGCGCGAGGCTGGCGAACAGGTCCTGGATCTGGAGGAAATTGCTGCGCATCGTGGGTCGGTGCTGGGCGCCCTCCCCGATGGCACACAGCAGCCCTCACAAAAGTATTTCGATTCGCTGTTGCTCAAGGAGATCGACGCCCTCGATCCTGCCCGGCCGGTTTGGGTCGAGGCGGAGAGCAAGAAGATTGGAAACGTCCAGCTGCCGGACGCGTTATTGGACACAATGCGGAAAGGGACGACGTACCAGGTCGACGCCGACATGGCTCAACGGGTACTCCTGTGGCGTGAAGACTACCGCCACTTCGAGGAAGATCCGCCAGGGATGATTGAGCGCCTCGTCTTCCTGCGGCCGTTGATTGGGGGCGAAGAATTCAAGGCGTGGGAGGATCTGGCGGCGGAGAAACGCATGCCTGAACTGTTCGAGCGTCTAATGCGCAAACACTATGACCCGGCTTATCGTCGTTCGGTACTGCGTAACTATCCTGAGATCGACAAGTCTCCAGTTATTTACCTTGATGACCTGTCGCCGGCGGGCTTGCTCAAGGTTGCGACCTCGTTGAAGCAATCACAGTGAGGCGAGAAATTTTTCGCGTCCGCGAAAATGCTCCATGTAAGTTATCGTTGGGAAAGTGTTCGACGTACAATGGTAGAGGTTTAAGCGTATTGCCGATAAAACACAAGAGTGTGAACGAACATGATCGTTGTACGATATGAAGAAGTAGTAAACGACCCAACAACAGGTAATGTTAGTTACACAGTGTTAGGTACAGAGTCGAACGACGGTATCGAAGAAGTGTTATTACCCTTGAAGCCCAGCCAAGGGAAGCCGATTTTCTTCACGAAAAAATTTGTAGGGCACCCTGAGTATCGATGGGAAGTAGAGGATGTGGGCGAGGACGTTGGCACCTCGGACCGTACCTATTACGTCATCCTTAGTCGGCGGAACCAAGTCGACAAGGCAGACTATTTGCAAAACATCGTTAAGGCTCCTAGACATGGGGCCTTCACACTCAACGAATGGGCTATCGTCGAGGTTGAGTTTGGCCATCATTTGGACGTGGGCAAACAAAATGGTCACATCCGTCCTAACAAGCGATATGTTGATACTCAGCAAAAACTGAGCATGCCAAAACGTCGGCTTGCTATCGTTACCAAGGTCGTTTCACGTGTGAATCATGAACTGATACAGGTCATACCGATCTCGTCGCGGCAACCGCAACTGGGGGACAAAACATGTGTCGACGTTACAAGTAGCTTGTCCCAGATGGTCAACTATCAAAAGCAGAGTTGGGCTGTATGCCAGATGATCCAGGCAGTGCCGGCAAGCCGCATCCTTGCACCCTTGATAAGACGTGTGGCGCACGCTCCTGCCGTACGAGACCAGGCGTTTAACAACCGGTTAGATGCTGCTACCCGTCCGGCTTTGAGAGACGCTATGATGCATGCCGTCAACGCTGCGGCACGGGTTAAAGATACGCAGGATTTGGCTGTTGAAAAGCAAAACGTGATATCACTGAAGGCTCAGGTAGCTTCATTGAATGCTCAGGTAGCGGCGATGCAAACGGATATCGACGTGTACGAAAGGTTCGCTAAGGACATGGACTCCAGCCTTACGTTGGCAAGTCTGCGAGCCGCGTATCCTTGACGCTTGCTAAGTTCGAGTGATTCGGGTACAATGAAGTCAGATTTTGGTGGTGGAACTCCCGGACTGGACCGGCCACCGCGACGGCTTTAAAGAGCTTCCTGCGCAACAACTTATGTAAAGACAAAATCCGCCTCTTGGCGGATTTTGTCTTTCTGTGCTTGGAATTTGCCTACGGCCGGACGTCTGTGGCTACCTCATGTCCCAAGAGTGTTTTTCGCGTCCGCGAAAATTTACCCATCAAACACCGTTGATGGTTCGATTGACCTTGGTTTGATTGGTGTCGTACCACTCGGCAATCTTAGCGTCGGTAGCTCCATCTGCGCGCATCTTACGCATAGTCTGCGCATCACTAGCGGTGATGGTCGCAACTGCAGTTGACGCGACCTCTGCTGTGAATTTCTCGATCTTCCCGTGCATCTCTTGGATACGAACCATTGCATCCAACATTTCTTGAGGTTTAAGGGAGGAATTGGTAGTCAAGTCGCGGATGGCTTGCTCCTTTGCGACTTCAAACCCCTCCTTTGCTTGCCTGAACCTAGCGGCGCTAGACGCTGACAAAGGAGTACGAGAAGAAGCCTCGCTGATCGCAATTTGTGCGGACTCGGGGGAAAGTGGAGAGGTGGCCATAGTTCAATGAATGAATTGATAATTCATTCATTGTACACTCATGTGTGCTTTTCTTGTGGATTAAGTATTACGTTCTTACGAACTATGGCCACTTCTCATGCCGCGACCCAAGAGTCCACCACCAAAGCAGTCGCTTCGATGCATCATGTTCTTGCGGGCTGACTCGTTGTTCATCCATAGAGCCAATTGCGCCTTCATGACACGGGTAAGCACGGGAGGAAACAAGGCCATTAGGAACATCACGGGGTACGACGCCGGCAGGGCCAGCGCTTCTTTCGACATGGTGAGCTGGTAGTACGGCTTGCGGACGTACAGATGATGCTGCCCATGGAAAGAGTTGTTGAGGGTAATGCACGCTTGAATCCAGCAGGCCTCTTCCCAGGAAAAGCCATGATCACCTAGATCTGGCGTCATCTTTTCGGACAGTCCCCAATGCTGGAGGTACGTGATCGCCTGGACGGCGAAAGCCGTGGCCACGACTTCAAACACGTAGACGCCAAGAGCGACCGGGCCGCCAAGCGCATAGAAAAGGCAAGCGACCAGGACCGGGACCAAGGCTGTCCAGAAGACCCGGTTGTGGATCTTGCTCAAACCCTCCCTGCGCAAACGCGCGCACTCGAAGTCGAGGGCTGACCGGATCGTGTCTACGTAGCGCTTCCAGCTGTATGTGTAGATCGACTGACCAGGCCGGGCCACGTCTGCGCTGTGATAATGGCCGGTACGTTCGTGGTGGCTGAAATGTTCCTCGTACAACTGGAAGTAGCCGACAGACGCCGCTAGCAAGCGGCCTAGCCTGCGATCGAGCGGGCTGTTCACCGTGTGTATCAGTTCATGGGCAACACAGGTCGCCAAGGCGAAGACAGTCCACAGCGATAGGGCGAAGCCGATTATCGAGCCGTGAATCCTGGGGACGGCCTCGAATGTCCATGCTGCCCAAGGCAAGAGGATTGCAAAGGTAAGGCAGTAAAGTCGTGGCAGGCTGCGCAGATAGGTCCGCACGAAAGGATGCAACTGCTTTGGATTCGGCGGCGACAGGTCATTGCCGATCAGGTAGCGGAGCAGCGGTAGACCAGCGAAGAAGAACAGAAGGACGAGCCAAGGAAGGCCAATGTGGACGCTCAAGATCAGCAACGCCTGCGGTAACAGGACGAGCGAATAGCCCATGTTCTTGATGGACGTACTACGGACCCCCACGGCATTTCCTTTCGTATTGACACTTGCTAGCCTTCCCAGTGCAGCAATGTCCGAGAGGCGCTATTCCAATAATCCGATCGACTCCGCAACTACGACTGCATGCTCGATCTTGTCGACGTCGAGCTTTTCCTTGAGGGCTTCCCACTTCCGATAGATGACGGAAACTTTCACATCGTAAATTGCCGCTATCTCAGAGGCAACCTTTCCCTTGCGGACGAGCTGCAGAATGTCGATTTCTTCCGCAACCAAGCTGTATTTCCGCATGGCCTGATGCTTGAGCCGCGTATTCCACCACTGGAGCAGTTCGTGGCCGAGGGCCACAAACTGCCCGCGCTTGCGCCATAGCATCGGCTCACCCTCTTCGGGAGGCAATTCAGAACCGATGTAGAGCAATCCGAGACGCTTGTTGCCCATGCTTGTGTGCGTAGGGACGACCAGGCCGCTGCGAAACCCCAGCTCGGCGCCAATCCGGAGAATTTCGGCCTGACCAGGCGTGGCTAGTTTGACCTTGGACCCCAAGATCGGTGCACTGTTCGATAAAGCGTATTCCAAGAATGGATCGTTCATCTTCCACATGCGCTGGTTGTAAATATTGCACATCTCTTCACGGCAGCCAATGAAATAGTGATAGCTCTCATCGGCCTTGTTCAGCTCGGGAGGCAGCATCGTCGCGTATACGAACCAGTCAGCGCCGAGGTGCCGAACCACATCCATAGTCAAACTGTTCGCGTCGTCTTCCGTGACGCACTCTTCCAGTTCGCTGATGACATCGACAACATCCGCAACTTCATAACCGCTTCGATTGTTCATAGCTTTGCCGTTCGCCTGCGAGCCGAACACTTGAGTTAGAGGTCGTCGTCGTCGTCCTCCTGCTGCCGGAATGGCTTGCCACATTGCTTGCAGCACAGGTTTTCGACAACGTCCGCTGGTGGTTTGGATTTCCAGGTAAAGACGCTTTCGCTATTGCACATTTGACACTCTTTTAGCAGGGCGACAAATGTGTTTGCACAATGTTCGCAACGAAAATCATGCAGGACATCGTAGTCAAGCAGCTCAAGGATCTCGTCGTCATACTGATGGCTGCACACAGGGCAGCAGATGGAAATATTGCTCATGCTATTCAGTCCGGTTGAAAGTCCATGTTCCGACCGCGATCATCACGTTTTTGCAGTCCGGACAGGTTTCTTGAATGAAGCCTACGGCACCGGCCAGTTCGCGCCAGGTCTTGAGTTCGCCACGTTGTGTGAAGGCTTGGAAGCGTCTCGCGGGATTCGTTAGCTCGATGTCGACTTGCCAGAGTCCTGCTTCTTCCGAGTAGATCTTGACCGAATAATTGTCGTGGTTCGCCTGCGCGATCACCTGAATTTCTTTCTTGTTAAGTCCCTGGAGTCCCATAGTCGGTCGGTGTGATTGATAGTGGCCATCGCTCTAGCAGCAACTCATTTTACCGGAGCGATACAAAATCTGGCTTTTTCGCATCAATCCGCACAAACGCGAACTTTACGGTACAAGCACAACTTAGGTGCGCACGCGAGCAATAGCGCTCGTTCGCCACTGATCGCAATATTGCTTGTCTCTGCATGGGCGCACTCTATCCAAAACTCACGTTCTGCAGATGGTCCCGTGCAGCTGGTGGACGTCGCCACGATCGAGCGGGCAGCTGGTGGACGTCGACGCGATCGCGCGGCCGGCGGCGCCGGCACCAGGTTGCCGCAATCGGCCTGCAGCTGGCCGGCGCCGGCATCGAGCGCGGTGGCCGCTGGCCACGACCAGGTTGCCGGCGATCGGCGGGCAGCGCTGGTGGACGTCGACGCGATCGCGCGGCCGGCGGCGCCGGCACCAGGTTGCCGCAATCGGCCTGCAGCTGGCCGGCGCCGGCATCGAGCGCGGTGGCCGCTGGCCACGACCAAGTTGCCGGCGATCGGCGCGCAGCTGGTGGACGTCGACGCGATCGCGCGGCCGGCGGCGCCGGCACAGGTCGCCGCGCTCGGCTTGCAGCTGGCCGGCGCCGGCATCGAGCGCGGCGGCCGCTGGCCACGACCAGGTTGCCGGCGATCGGCGCGCAGCTGGGTGGACGTCGACGCGATCGCAGCCGGCAGCGCCGGCACCAGATGGCCGCGATCTCGCTGCATCCTCACCACAAAGAATACCTTGACGTACCTAGCTATTCTAGCTAGGATTAGCTAGCTAGCTAAACTAGCTATGAAAAAAATTATCTAGCTAAGGGGGAATATGGTTACGGTTCAGATCACACTTCAACTGGAAACAGTGTCCAACGTTGCAGCCGCAGCCGCGCGTGAAAACATGACATTCGATCAATACGTGGAATGGCGTTTGAATGCCGTGGATCAAGTGTCGAACGCGGTAAATTTTGTTGGAACGCCCATGTCCGGGGACGAGAATCCTGAGCAGGTTGCACGTGCACTTTTCAAGA